>Ga0207660_10000522_pt1 | contig 25663 bp, 30 predicted proteins | sample KBSC73BmetaG_FD_184335 | JGI IMG/M metagenome (GOLD analysis project Ga0207660, IMG submission 184335) | Corn rhizosphere microbial communities from Kellogg Biological Station, Michigan, USA - KBS C7-3B metaG (SPAdes) (version 2) | ecosystem: Host-associated > Plants > Roots > Rhizosphere ... | reverse complement strand
TTCATCAAGCTCGCGCGCGAACAGGCGAAGCTGCTCGGCATGGACGCCGAGATGCTCAAGCGCCCGGTCAACGTCGGCTTCTCCGGCGGCGAGAAGAAGCGCGCCGAGATGGTCCAGATGGGCATCCTCGCACCCAAGTTCGCGATCCTCGACGAGACCGACAGCGGGCTCGACATCGACGCGCTGCGAATTGTCGGGGAGGGCATCAACCGGATCATGCGCGCGCCCGACAAGGGCGTGCTGCTGATCACCCATTACGAGCGTCTGCTCGAGCACGTCCGCCCGGACCGCGTCCACGTGCTTCAGGCCGGCCGGATCACGCGTTCCGGCGACCTCGACCTCGCCCGCGAGCTCGAAAGCACCGGCTATGCGGAGGCCGCCGCGTGACTGCGCCTTTCCCCACTCACAAGCAGGAGGAATGGCGTTACGCCGACCTCGACGCACTAAAGCCCGTCTGGGAACAGTTCGCCGACACGGTGACGCTCACCGTGGGCGCGGGTGAGACTCTGGAAGACGTCTGGCTTCCCTCCGCCGATGACGTTCAGCTGCGCCGCGTTCAGCTCGCGCTGGAGAAGGGCGCAAAGGCGCGGCTATTCGCCCTCAACACCGCGCCGGTATACGGCCGCATCGAACTGGAAGTGTCCCTCGAAGAAGGCGCGGCATTCGAGCTGTTCGGCGCGAACATCGGCACCGGTCTTTCGACCAACGAGATCGTTACCAACGTCAGGCACATCGGCGTCGGCGGCCGCTCGCGACAGGTCGTCCGCAGCGTGCTGAACGGCAAGGCAGTCGGCTCATACCTCGGCAAGGTCGAGGTCGCTCGCGGGGCGCAGAAGACCGACGCCGAGCAGTCGGTCAAAGCCATGCTGCTCGATCGCGGCGCCGCCGCCAACTGCAAGCCCGAGCTCGAGATTTTCGCCGACGACGTGAAATGCGCACACGGCGCCAGCGTCGGCGAGCTCGACGCCATGCAGCTCTTCTACGCCGAGAGCCGCGGCATGGACCAGGCGACCGCGCGGGCGCTGCTGCTCGAAGGCTTCGTCATGGGCCTGTGGGAAAGCGCGGGCGAGTCTGCCGCGATCGCCGAAATGGCGCGTGAGGCGCTGCGGAGGGTGGTCGGATGAATGCACCCGCGCGTATCAATTCGGCGCTGAACGTCCGCGACCAGTTCCCTGCGCTCGGCGACTGGCACTATCTCGACAGCGCCGCGACCGCGCAGAAGCCGCAGGCGGTGATCGACGCGATCACCGAGGCTTATTCGCGCGACTATGCCACCGTTCACCGCGGCGTTTACGAGCGCTCGGCCTCGATGACTGACGCTTACGAGCGTTCTCGCGCCGCCGCCTCGAAGCTGATCGGCGGCCAGCCGAACGAACTGATCTTCACCCGCGGCGCGACCGAGGCGATTAACCTCGTCGCCCGCACGCTCCCGAAGGACGGGCGCAACCGCGTCCTGATGTCCCAGCTCGAGCACCACAGCAACATCGTTCCCTGGCAGCTCGCCGGATACGAAATCGATGTCGTGCCGCTGACACCCGACGGACAGATCGACCTGGATGCTGCCGAGCGGACGCTCACCGAAGAGCACCGAATCGTCGCCTTCGCCCACGTGTCGAACGTGCTCGGCTCGATTCTCGACGCCGATCGCGCCGCCGAGATTGCCCATTCGAAGGGCGCGCTGCTGCTGCTCGACGGCTGCCAGGCGGTGCCGCGCCTGCCAGTCGACGTCGCGGCGCCCGGCGCCGACTTCTACGCTTTCTCCGCCCACAAGCTTTACGGGCCGACGGGCATCGGCTGCCTGTGGGGCCGCGCCGAACTGCTTGCGTCGATGCCGCCATGGCAGGGCGGCGGCGCCATGATCGACACGGTGACCTTCGAAAAATCGACCTTCCTCGATCCGCCCGCGCGGTTCGAAGCGGGCACGCCGCACATCGTCGGCGCGGTTGGCCTCCACGCGGCCGTTGATTGGGTCGACCAGCTCTCGCTCGACGCGATCCACGCCCACGAATGCGCGCTGGTCGCCCAGACTCGCGACGCGCTTCGAAGCATCGCCGGCGTGACCGTCTACGGTCCCCAAGACAGCGCCGGGATCGTCAGCTTCAACGTCGACGGCGTGCATCCGCACGACACCGCCACCATATTGGACGATGCGGGCGTCGCGGTCCGCGCCGGTCATCACTGCGCCCAGCCTTTGATGCGCTGGCTTGGAGTCGAGGCGACCGCGCGCGCGAGTTTCGCGGCGCACAGCGACGCCTCGGACATCGAGGCACTGGTCAAGGGCATCGAGCAGGTCAAGCGGGTGTTCGCGTGAGCATTGTGAAATGAACAGGGAAGGCAAGATCGAGACCGAAGAGGTGGATTCGGTGACACCGCCGCCGCGCGCCCGCGCGCCCGCTGATGTCGCCCGGAAGCGGGATTATCTCGCCGGCTTCCTCGCCGGTGAGAAAGAGGAGGCGCCAACCGGTGGCGCGGGAAGCGATCTCCAGGCCGCGGTCGTCGAGGTGCTGAAGTCGGTCTACGACCCGGAGATCCCGGTCGACATCTACGAACTGGGACTCATTTACGACGTGGACATCGGCGAGGACGGCGACGTCACGATCACCATGACGCTGACGACGCCGCATTGCCCCGTCGCCGAATCCCTTCCCAACGAGGTCGAGCTTCGGGTCCTCTCGGTCCCCGGCGTTCGCGATGCGGTCGTGAACCTCGTCTGGGATCCGCCGTGGGACCCATCCAAGATGAGTGACGAGGCGAGACTAGAATTGGGAATGCTGTGAACAAGGAATCGAAACTGCGGGCGCGGCCCGCCGCCATCACCCTCACGCCGGCGGCGGAAGCGCGGATCGCCGAGCTGATGAGCCGGGCGCCTGAAGATGCGATCGGAGTCAAGTTGTCGACGCCGAGGCGCGGCTGTTCGGGCCTCGCTTATTCGGTCGATTACGTGACCGATGAGCAGCCGTTCGACGAGAAGATCGAGACGCCCGCCGGCAACTTCTACGTCGACGGTGCATCGGTGCTCTACCTGATCGGCTCTACGATGGACTGGCGCGAAGACGATTTCGCCGCCGGTTTCGTGTTCGACAATCCCAACGCCAAGGGTGCGTGCGGCTGCGGCGAAAGCTTCACTGTTTGAGCGGAGGAAAAATGGAAGACGTGTCGGGCCGCATCTTCGACGGGCGGGAACTGATCGAGACGGACGGAAAGACTTTTGCCGACTGCACCTTCAACTCGGCGACCTTGGTCTATCGCGGCGGCGAGCATCCGACGTTCGAGCGTTGCGGGTTCGGAGCAGACGTCAGCTGGCACTTCCTTGGCCCGGCGCTCAAGACCATCCAGTTCCTCCAGCGGATTGCCAACGACCAGGGCGGCGAACATTTCATCGCTGCGCTTTTCGAGAAGGGGAAGTTCTTTGCCGACGAGCCCGCCGGAGCCTAGGCTTCACCGTCGTCAATATTGACGCGAGGAGCTTCTGCCGGCGCGGATGCCGTGATATCAGACGCCCGCGCACAGGAGGTGGGCCATGCGTATCGCTGCCGCCGTCTCGATCTTGTCTGTCCTGATGCCGGTTACCGCATCACTCGCCGATGCTGGAGAAGGCAAGCCCACGTCAAGCGCGAGTTCCGCGTCCCACTGTCTTCGGACCACGAGCTATCTTGCGGAAAAGAGCGGAAACTATCGGGGCCAGCCACTCACGCCGAAGAAGTTGACAGAACTTCCGCCGGCGACGGCATATATGGCGGTCTACCGGCATATTGGCGGCTGTGAAGCGCCGCTGACCATGGCCCAGTACAGGAATCCGCGCGCGCAATAGCTCCCCAAAAGGTGCGGCTGGACGAACTCGAGGGGGAATTTGAGCATGTCACGTGCGTTCGGGCTTCTTTTCGCAATCATCTGCTACGCGATATTCTTCGCCACCTTCCTGTATCTCGTGGCGTTCGTGGGCGGCCTGCCGGTGCCAAGGACCGTCGATTCACCTGCTTCTTCGCTTTCGCCCGTGATCGCTGCGGCCATCGACCTTGCGCTGATCACTTTGTTCGGCCTTCAGCACAGCATCATGGCGCGGCCGGCGTTCAAGCGCGCCTGGACGCGCATCGTGCCGCCCTCCGCCGAGCGGAGCGTCTATGTCTTGTCCGCAAGCATCGCGCTCATCATCCTGTTCCTGTTCTGGCAGCCGATCGGCCCGGCGGTGTGGCAGGTCGGCCGCGACAGTCGCTGGCTCAGCGATCTTCTGTGGGTGCTGTTCTGGGCAGGCTTCGGAATCGTCCTCGTCACGACGTTCCTGATCAACCATTTCGAGCTGTTCGGCCTGCAGCAGGCTTGGGTCAATCTTCGCGGTCAAAAATCCGAGCCGCCGGAGCTCCGGCAGCCCCTGTTCTACCGCTGGGTGGCGCATCCGCTTTATGCCGGATTCTTTCTCGCCTTCTGGGCAACGCCGCACATGACCGTCGGCCACCTACTGCTTGCCGCGGCGATGTCGGTCTACATGCTGATCGCCATCCGCTACGAGGAACACGACCTGACGGAAGCCTTCGGCGATGACTATCGGCGTTACCGCTCCAGCGTCGGCATGCTCGTGCCGCGGTTCAGGCGGCGGAGCGCCTGAGCGAACCCTGGCTCCGCCGCCCCCCGCTCCCGGCGCTTAGTCTAGAAGCCGAGGCTGAAGCGGATCGCCGCGCCGAGATCGTTCGGCGAGCTCGCGATATGTCCGGGGTCACGGCGGTAGAAGATGTTGCCGCCAAGCCACGCATTCCCGTCCAGAAGCGTCGAGCCGTAGCTGAGCTCGCCATCGACTTCGCGCCCGCTTGGGCGAAGCGACATGGTCGTGAACGAGTCCGTCGCCGTCTGCGTCAGGTAGCTATAGGACGTGGGAAGCATCATCGCGAAGCCGCCGCGCTCGACCCGAAGCGGCTGCGCGATGCGGAGCGCCAGCGAATCGTTGCCGCCGAGCACCCCGAGCTTGGTCAGATCTAGCGAATATGCGTCCGTCTCGAGCTTGCCACCGGAGAAATCCGTCCAGCCGCGGCGGGCGGTCAGCGTGCTGCTCCAGCCGTTGCCGAAATCGTGCCGCGCCTCCGCGTCGAGAAACAGCGAGTTTGCGCCGCCGCCTCCCAGTGCCTCGCTCATCCGGCCGCCAAGCACGGAATGGCTCTCGTTGAGTTGGCTGAGGCCGAGCTGAAGCCGGTTGCGTCCGAAACGATGGTCGACCGCAATGCTCGTCAGCCGGTACGGCGATCCGGTCGCGCTCGTCTGGACTTCCTGCCACACGCTTCCGGTCTCGCCCGATACGGTCACGCCGGTGCTTCCGAACTGGTGCCGCACGGCCATGCCGCTCCCGCGGCTCGCAAGGAAGCCCGGGGTTCCGGTGATGTCGTTCGCCACCAGGAAGGCGCCCGGCTTTATGCCGGCCAGCCGCCGCTCCATTTCCTTGGCGCCATCTGCGAAGCCGAAAGCAATCGCCGTCTGGTTGTCGATCCGAGCGACCGCAGAACCGGCGATGAGCTGCGACTTGCGCAGGTCCTGCGGACCGATGCTCATTCCCTGCAGGTCGTATCCCTGGGTGAGATCGTGCCGCTCGCGAACGGTCATCACGACGTTCAACGGACCGGCATTGCCGCCCGCCACCTTTACGTCGTTCTGCAGGGACCGCGACAGCGGATGGTCGACATCGGCCTGGCGCAGCGTCTTCGCGAGATTCATCACATAAGCGCGATTGTATCCGTCGAGGATGATTGCGCCCATCGACCGCTTGGCCGCCGCGTCTCCGGCCGCTCCCGGTAGATCGCCGTTGAATCCGCCGACCGGCAGCTTGCTGTCGGCCATGGTCGTCGCGCCCTGCGGCGCAAACGCGCGCGCGAGGTCGAGCGCGCCGTGGCCGAACACGGAATCCACGCCGGCCGCGCCGAGGTCGTCGGCGCTGTTGAACAGGATCTGCACGATCTGCTTCCCGGTCAGGTTCGGAAAGGCCTGGGCAAGCAAGGCGACCGCGCCGCTGATCGTAGGTGCGGCAAAGCTGGTGCCGGACCACAGGAACTCCTTCCCGGTCTGGTCGGGCGCCTCGTCCTGCACGCCGACGGCGGTCAGGTAGAAGTCAGCGCCGGTCCCGGCCTGGTCGGAAAATTGTGCGATCGATACATTGTCGGGATTGAGCGCTCCGGCGATGATCACGGATCCTGGAAATTCCTGCGCCGGAGTGAGCGCGAACGGATCGGGATTGGACGTGCTGTCATTGCCGGCGGCGATGACGAGGACGATGCCGGCATTCACTGCCCGCTGCATCGCGGCAAGGAGCGCCGTTCCCGGAGTGGAACCGCCGAGCGAGAGGTTGATCACTCTCGCGCCGGCCACGCGAGCCGCGTCGACGCCGGCAGCAATCGCCGGATCGAAGAACTGGCAGCCGTCTTTGGTCGTGCAGCTGCCCGGATTGTCCGCGCGCTCGCTGACGATCGTCGCATCGAAAGCGACGCCCAACGTCCCCTGATTGTTTCTCGCCGCGGCGGCGACCGCCGTCACCGCGGTACCATGGCCGCCGTCATCGCCGAGGCCGCGATTGCCGGCGACATCGCCGCTCGCCGGGTCGATGCGGCCGGCGAATTCGGCGAGGTTGGGATTGACGCCGCTGTCGACGATGCCGACCTTGACGCCTGCGCCTGTCGCGCCGGCGTTGTAGGCCGAAATGGCCTTCGCTGCGACGGCGTAGGTGGACGCCTCATATTCCGGCGTATCGAAATTGGTCCCCGGCGTGGGGGTCGGAGTCGGCGTAGGGGTAGGGGTCGGAGTTGGAGTCGGCGTGGGAGTCGGAGTTGGAGTGGGCGGCGTAATCGGAGCGACGCCACCGCCGCCTCCACCGCCGCCACCGCCGCAAGCTGATACGCTGAACGCGAGCACCACCGCGCACGCAGCCGAGGCGAAAAGCCGTTTAGTCATGACATAACTCCGCTCAAGCCGTTGAAAGTAAACGGCTTCCCCGTTCTGATATGGTTATCAAAACCTTTCAATTTGCTTAAGCCGTTGAATTCTCTACGGCTCTCAGGGGCATGGATTTCCGGTTCGAGCACATCCGCAATTGGATCTTCGATCTCGATAATTGCCTTTATCCCGCCTCGACCGGCCTCTTCTCGCTGATCGACGAGCGCATGGGCGCCTACATCCAGCGCCTGCTCGATTGCACTCTCGAGGAAGCCAGGCGGGTCCAGAAGTCGCATTTTCACAAACATGGCACGACGCTCGCCGGGCTGATGAAAGAGCATAACGTCGATCCTCGCCATTTCCTAGAGGATGTCCATGACATCGCGCTTGACCGGGTGCAGTGCGACGAACGGCTGGCGCGGCTCCTTCCGAGGCTTCCGGGCCGCCGCTTCGTCTTCACCAACGGCGACGCGCCCTATGCCCGCCGAGTCCTCGACAGGATCGGAATCCGCGATCATTTCGACGAGCTTCACGACATCCATGCAAGCAGCTACCGGCCAAAGCCTGATCCTCATGGGTACCGGCTGCTGTGCGAGCGGTTCAACATCGATCCGGCGCAGGCGCTGCTCGCCGACGACATGGTCCAGAACCTCGCGCCCGCCAAAGCGCTGGGAATGACGACGATTTGGGTCGACAACGGCTCCGAACGCGGCAACCACAATTATGACTCGAAGGTCGTGGACGAGCGGGTGACCGACATCAGCGCGTGGCTCGAATCGATTGTGGGGGCCGAAAATGGATGACCAGCTGCAGACGGTGGTCGAGCGCGCGTGGGACGAGCGCGACAAGATCGGCCCGGACACGCGCGGAGAAATCCGGACCGCCGTGGATGCGGTAATCGCCGCGCTGGACTGCGGCGAAGCGCGAATAGCGACCGATGCGAACGGGCAATGGACAGTCCACCAATGGCTCAAGAAAGCCGTGCTGCTGTCGTTCCGGCTCAATCCGATGGAGGCGATCTCCGGCGGCCCGGGCGGTGCTCACTGGTGGGACAAGGTGCCGTCCAAGTTCGCCGGCTGGGGCGAAAAGGAATTCGCGACCGCCGCGTTCCGGGCTGTGCCCGGCGCAATCGTCCGCCGGGGCGCCTTCATTGCGCCTGGCGCCGTGCTGATGCCGAGCTTCATCAACATCGGCGCCTATGTCGGCGAGGGCACGATGGTCGACACCTGGGCGACCGTCGGCAGCTGCGCGCAGATCGGACGGAACGTCCACATTTCCGGGGGCGCCGGAATCGGCGGCGTGCTCGAGCCGCTTCAGGCCGGTCCTGTAATCATCGAGGACGATTGCTTCATTGGGGCCCGCTCCGAGGTCGCCGAAGGCGTGGTCGTCGAACGCGGAAGCGTCCTTTCGATGGGCGTATTCCTCGGCGCATCGACCAAGATCGTCGACCGGTCGAGCGGCGAAGTTATGTACGGCCGGGTGCCCGCTTACTCGGTGGTCGTTCCCGGCGCGCTTCCGGGCAAGGACGGCGCACCGGCGCTTGCCTGCGCGGTCATCGTCAAGCGCGTCGACGAGCGCACGCGCTCTAAAACTAGCATCAACGAGCTGCTGCGCGACTGATAAGCTGAGCTTATAGGCGGATCTTCAGCATTTGTTGGCCACCGTGATGGCCGCCACCTAACCCGTCGCGATGAAGCCCGCCGATCCTCTGTCGTTTCAGCGCAAGCTGGCGGAAGCCGGCACGAGTGCTCGAAGCCATAAGCCGGACATGATCCGAACGACCATGAACGGCCACGACTGGCTTATTCTCCTCGCCCTCGCGCTGATCTGGGGCGGGGCTTTTTTCTTCATCGGGATTGCGGTTCGGCACGTGCCGCCGCTCACCTATGTCTGGCTGCGCCTCACGATCGCTGCAGCGGGGATGTGGCTATACCTTCAGATCACCGGCCAGAAGGCGGGGCTTCCGCGCAACGTCTGGGCGTCGATCCTGCTTTTGGCTGTCCTCAACAATGCACTGCCGTTCATGCTGATCGGTTGGGGTGAACAGCATATTGCGAGCGGCCTTGCCGCGATCCTCAACGCCACCACCCCGATTTGGGGCGTGCTGGTCGCGCACTTCCTAACGCACGACGAGCGGATGAACCCGCGCAAGATCGCGGGCGTGCTGCTTGGCTTCGGCGGCGTGGTCGTAATGATGGGCCCGTCACTGCTGTCGAGCCTCGGTGTCGGCGCTGTCGCACAGCTCGCCTGCGTGGCCGCCTCCCTCGTCTATGCGCTCGCGGCTGTCTGGGCGCGCCGGTTCAAGGCGATGGGGCTATCGCCGATCGGCGTGACTACGGGCCAGCTCACCGCGGGCGCGGCGGTCATGCTTCCGATGTCGCTGATCTTCGACCGGCCCTGGACGCACGCCGCTCCGCCGCTGGGCGCCTGGGCAGCGATCGCTGCACTTGCGCTTCTCTGCACCGCTTTCGCCTATGTTCTCTATTTCCGGCTGATCGAGACTTCGGGCGCGACCAATGCGATGCTCGTGACCTTGCTCGTGCCGCCGGTCGCGATCCTGCTCGGCGGTCTATTCCTCGGCGAAACGCTGGAGCCTCAGGACTTTGCGGGACTGGCGCTGATTGCGCTCGGCCTCGCAGCGATCGACGGCCGGCTCCTCGACGCCGTTCTCAGGCGCCGCCTTCGGCAAGCAGCTTAGCCGCCGCCGGGCTCGTCCAGTCCTGGTCGCCGACGTAGCGCCACACCTCGTGGCCGCTCGAGTCGTAGAGGATCGAAGTCGGCAGCACCTCGGCGTCCAGCGCTCCGGACAGTGCCATCTTCGGATCCTGATAGGATGCTAGCGTCGCGATATCGTGCGCCTTCAGGAATGCGACGACCGATGCGTGCGGCGCGTCCATATCCTGGCTGATCGCGACGACGTTGAGCTTGCCGTTCTGCGCTCTTGCCAGCCGGTCGAGCGTCGGCAGCTCCTTGATGCAGGGCGCGCACCAGCTCGCCCAGAGATTGACGAGCGTCGGCTTGCCGGCGAACGCCTTCAGGCTCGTCGGCTTGCCATTTGGATCGTTGAATGCAGCGCCGGGCTCGGCCTGTCCCTTGTGCGTCCGGTCCGCCCCCTTGCCCGGGGCTTCGGCCACGGGGGAGGCCTGATTCGCGACAGGCTGCGAGGTCTTGTGGCACGAGGCGAGCGCGAGCAGCGCGCCGGCGAGGATGAGGTAGCGCATGACCGCCGCCGCTAGCCTAAGCGCCGGCGAACGGCTAGTCGGCAGCGATGAAGTTGACGCGCATCATACTGGTTTCGAGCGTCCTCCTCGTCGGCTGCGGCCGGGTCGCCGATCTCAAGCCGGCGGCAGGGCAGTCGCTCCCGGTCAAACCCCTGATGGCACGCACGACGCCTACGCCGGCAGAGCTTCTGGCGATCCCGACTTATGCCAAACCCTCGCGCGTCGATGAACTGATGAAGCGCTCCGAGCCACGTCCGCAGGACCCGTTCAACCTTCCGCCGCCGACCGGAGGCTCCGCGCCATCGCTTCCGCCCGGCTCCGGAAACGCGCCCAACCAACAGCAGCCGGGAACGCAGCCCGCACCCGGAATGCCGACCACTCCAGGAGACTGAATGTCCACTCGAGTCCGCAAGGCTGTGTTCCCGGTCGCGGGTCTCGGCACCCGACTTCTACCCGCCACCAAGAGCATTCCCAAGGAGATGGTCACCATCGTCGACCGGCCGCTCATCCAATATGCGGTCGATGAAGCGCGCGAAGCGGGGATCGAGCAGCTGATCTTTGTCACCGGTCGAGGCAAGGCGGCGCTCGACGATTATTTCGACATCGGCTTCGAGCTCGAAACGACCATGCGTGAGCGCGGCAAGAGCCTCGATGTGCTCGGGCCCTCGCGATCGGATTTCGGCGAGGTGGTCAGCGTCCGCCAGCAGCAACCGCTCGGGCTCGGCCACGCGGTCTGGTGCGCCCGGCACATCGTCGGCGACGAGCCGTTCGCGGTGCTCCTTCCCGACGAACTGATGATGGGCAGGCCGAACTGCCTCGCGCAGATGATCGGGGCTTACGATCGCGTCGGCGGCAACATCGTCGCCGCACTCGAAGTGCCCGATAGCGAGACCCACAAATATGGCGTGATCGATCCCGGCGCGTCTGACGGCCGCCTCACCGAAATCCGCGGCATGGTCGAAAAGCCGGCTCCCGGCACCGCGCCTTCAAACCTGATGCTCCCCGGCCGCTATATTCTTCAGCCCGATGTGATGCGCGCGCTCGACGCTCAGGAGACCGGGGCGGGCGGCGAAATCCAGCTCACCGACGCGATGGCCAAGCTGGTCGGCCAGCAGCCGTTCCACGCCTACCGCTTTGAAGGCGAGCGCTATGACTGCGGAAGCGCGGCGGGGTTCGTGATCGCCAACCTCGCGGTGGCGCTGCAGCGCGAAGACGTCGGCGACGCTGTCCGCTCCTTCCTGGACCGAGCCTAAGGCTCCAGCTCGACGTCCCAGTAGAGATAATCGCGCCAGCTTTCGTGGAGATAATTGGGCGGAAAGGCCCGGCCATGCTCCTGCAACTGCCACGTCGTCGGCCGGATCGGCTCGCGATACGGATGCATGTGCGCTTCGCTGGGCGTGCGCCCGCCTTTCCTGAGGTTGCACGGCGCGCAGGCGGTGGCGACATTCTCCCAAGTGGTGCGGCCGCCGTGGGCGCGCGGGATCACATGGTCGAAGGTCAGCTCGCGCGAGGCGCCGCAATAAACGCAGCGGAATTTGTCACGCAGGAACAGGTTGAACCGGGTGAAGGCCGGATATTCGTTGGGCCGCACATAATCGCGCAGCGCAATCACGCTCGGCAGCTTCAGCGCCATGCTCGGGCTGTGAACCTCGCGGTCGTAATGGGCGACGACATCGACCCGCTCGAGGAACATCGCCTTGACCGCGGTCTGCCACGGCCACAGCGACAGCGGATAATAAGACAAAGGCGTGTAATCGGCGTTGAGCACCAGCGCCGGGCAGCTTTCGGGATGTCGGATCAACTCAGGATGATACATTCGAGCGCCATAAGCCTTTCGTCCGGTCGGTCCGAACTCCAGCTCTCCGGCCTCGTCGCACTCAAGGAGGAGAGGGCGCCGCGGCCCGCTTCCCTTCTGGCCGGATGCCAACCCGGCGTGACTTGCCTATGACAGCATTTCCAATGACTCGCGGTCAAGAGTTGTTTCGGTCACAGCGTCGATGATTGTCACGCGCTTCGCGCCCTCACCCACGGGGAAGCTACACCTCGGCCATGCCTATAGTGCGGTCCTTGGACATGCGCAGGCGCGCGAAAGCGGCGGCAAATTCCTGCTCAGGATCGAGGATCTCGACCGGACGCGCAGCCGGCCGGAGTTCGTCGACGGGATCATGGAGTACCTGCGCTGGCTCGGGCTCGACTGGGACGAACCGGTGCTCGTGCAGTCGGAGCGCGCTGGCGCGTACGAAGCAGCGCTGGAGACGCTTCGGAAGCACGGGCTCGTCTATCCCTGCTTCTGCACCCGGAGCGACATCGCCGCCGCGCTCGAGGCGCCGCACGGCCCGTCGGCGCATTACCCCGGCACCTGCCGCGGCCTCGCCGACGATCCAGAACGCCGTGCTTCCATGCCACACAGTTGGCGGCTTGATGCCGCGAAAGCGCTCGCGACTACCGGCTTGCCGTCATGGTCCGAAGCCGACGGCTGCCGCTTCACCTCGACACGCGACGATTTCGACGACGCAATCCTCGCTCGCAAGGAAGCGCCGGCCGCTTATCACCTCGCCTGCGTCGTTGACGATGCTGCGAGTGGTGTGACGCTGGTCACGCGCGCTGCCGACCTCCGCGCGTCGACGCCTGTCCAGCGCCTGCTGCAGATGCTCCTCGACCTGCCCGAGCCGCTGTACCTGCATCACCCGCTCGTCGCTCATGCTGACAGCCGGCGCCTCGCCAAGCGCGATCTGGCGCCGGCGCTTGCGGCGATACGTGAGAGCGGTGTCGACGGCCCCACGATCGCCGCAGACCTCGCCAAGGGCAAGCTCCCCCTTGGTTTCAGGTTCATCGACGCCTAAGGCCCGGCCATGCGGATCCTCCTCCTCATCCTTCTTCTGCTGTCGATGGCCGCGGTGGTTTACGTGCTTGCTAGAGGAGTCATTGCGATGGCATCCGGCAAGGACGTCACCGGCGAGCAGTCGCAAATGTGGATGCGCCGCCGGGTAATGTTCCAGGCCATCGCCATCATCCTGGTGGTCATCATCCTCGCGGTCGCGGGCGCCGCCAGCCACTAGGGCGTTCGCGTTGGTGAAGCTCAACAAGATCTACACGCGGACCGGCGACGGCGGCAGCGCCGGGCTGGTCGACGGCAGCCGGGTCAGCAAGTCGAGCGCGCGCATGTCCGCGATCGGCGAGGTCGACGAAGCCAATGCCGCGATCGGCGTCGCCGTTGCTGCACTCGGCGGCGGTGACTTTGCCTACCGCCTGCTGAATATCCAGAACGAGCTGTTCGACCTCGGCGCCGACGTTGCGACACCGGGCGATGTCGAGGGCGCGCTCAGGATCGTCGCGGGCCAGGTCGCTCGCCTCGAGGTCGAAATCGACGAGATGAACCAATCTCTCCAGCCTCTCACCAGCTTCATCCTGCCGGGCGGCTCGCCAGCTGTCGCCTCACTGCATCTCGCGCGCACGGTTGTCCGTCGCGCCGAGCGCGCCGCGGTCGCGCTGCATGAAGCCGAGCCGCTCAACCCGCAGCTCCTCGCCTATCTCAACCGACTGTCCGACCATTTGTTCGTCGCCGCCCGTTTGGTCGCCGCGGGCGAGGGAGGCGACGTGTTGTGGCAACCGGGTGCCACGCGGACTTAGCTGAGGCGACTTTCGCGTTTGAATGCTGTAGAGGCGGCGGTCCGATGGCGACCCACGCTTCCCCAGCGCCCGCCACCAGCCTCGCCTCTCGCCTGTTCGCGACGCGACGGCTGACGCTCGACCTCGCGGCGCCGCTTTCGGACGCCGACGCGACGGTCCAGCCCTTCCCCGACGCGTCGCCCGCCAAGTGGCACCTCGCTCACACCAGCTGGTTCTTCGAGACCTTCGTCCTGCGCGACCATGCGCCGGATTATCGTCCGTTCGACGAACGGTACGCCTTCCTCTTCAACAGCTATTACGAGGCCGAAGGGCCGCGCCACGCCCGCCCACGGCGCGGAATGCTGAGCCGCCCCTCGCTCGAAGAGGTCCGCGCCTATCGCGCCCGTGTCGACGAAGCGCTCGAACACGCCCTGCCGGACCTTCCCGCGACAGCGCTCGAGCTGGTCGAACTCGGCATCAACCACGAGCAGCAGCACCAGGAGCTGTTCCTCACCGACATCCTCGCGACCCTCGCCGAAAACCCGCTGGAGCTCGCTTACGGCGAACTTCCGCCGCCCCCGTGCTTCGCGGTCGAGCTCCTGTCCTGGCATCGCGGCCGCGAGGGGATCGTCGAGATCGGCGCACCCGACTCTAGCTTCGCATTCGACGCCGAACGCCCGCGCCACCGCGTGTTCCTGAGTGGCCACGAGATCGCCAATCGCCGGATCACGAACAAGGAATGGCGCGAGTTCATCGCCGACGGCGGCTACCGCACGCCGACATTATGGCTGTCAGAGGGCTGGGATTGGGTCCAGCGGGAGCAAATCGCGGCGCCGCTCTACTGGCGCGACGACGACACCGAATTCACCTTGGGCGGCCGCCGAGCGATCGACTGGGCGGCGCCTGTCGCGCACGTCAGCTATTACGAAGCCGACGCTTTCGCCCGCTGGACCGGGGTGCGCCTCCCGACAGAAGCCGAGTGGGAGGACTTCGCCGCTTCTGCCGATGCCGCGCTCGGGAACCAGCTCGACCGGGCGGGCGCCGTTATTCCACGCCCAGGCGGCGGCATCTTCGGCGACACGTGGGAATGGACGCAGAGCGCCTTCGCTTCCTATCCCGGATTCTCGCCCGCCGCAGGCGCGGTCGGCGAGTACAACGGCAAGTTCATGTGCGGCCAGTTCGTCCTGAAGGGCGCGAGCTGTGCGACCCCGCGCGGGCATAGCCGCGCTTCCTACCGCAACTTCTTCCCGCCGCACGCGCGGTGGCAGTTCACGGGAGTCCGCCTTGCTCGCGACCCTTGACCCTCAGACGAAGGCGTTCCGCGACGACGTGCTCGCCGGCCTCTCGGCGCCAATCCCGGCGATTCCCGCGCGCTGGCTTTACGACCGCCGCGGCTCCGAGTTGTTCGACGAGATCACCCGCCTGAAATCCTATTATCCGACCGAAACCGAGGCCGGGCTTCTCCGCGACATCATGCCGCAGGTCGCCGCGCACGTTCCCAGGGGCGCGGCGGTAATCGAGTTCGGCGCCGGATCGGCAACCAAGACCCCGATCCTGCTGGAAGCGATCGCGCCGGCCGCCTACGTGCCAGTGGACATTTCCGGCGATTATCTCGAACACAGCGCGCGCGAGCTGCAGCAGCGCTTCCCACGCCTCGAGGTGCTCCCGGTCGTCGCCGATTTCGCGCGGCCCTTCACGCTTCCCGGCGGCATAGAGCATCTTCCCAAGCTCGGCTTCTTCCCCGGCTCGACGATCGGCAATTTCGTCCCGTGGAGCGCGACCGACCTGCTGCGCCAGTTCCGTTCGCTGCTCGGCCCCGGCGCGCAGCTGCTGATCGGCATGGACCGGGTGAAGCCGGTCGAGCGCCTGCTGGCCGCCTATGACGAGCCCGAGGGAGTCACCGCCGAATTCAACCTCAACCTGCTTGGACGGATCAACCGCGAACTCGACGGCGATATTCCCATCGGCGCCTTCCGGCACGAAGCCCGCTGGAGCGACATCCTGTCGCGCATCGAGATGCACCTCGTCGCTACTCGCGATGTCGAGTTCACGATCGCCGGCCGGCGGTTCCGTTTCGCCGCAGGCTCATCGATCCACACCGAGAACAGCCATAAATATCCGCCCCGGGGCGGCCGAATCCTGCTTCTCGCGGGCGGCTGGACCCCGACGCACGAGTGGAGCGACCCCAAGGACGACTTCGCCGAAATCCTGGCCGTGGCCGAGCCGGAGAGGTTTGCGCCGTAACGAACGCGCGGCTAAGCGATTGCCATGCTTGCCGCACTCGTCGGAATTATCGACCTCCTTTTGAACATCCTGTTCTGGATCATCATCATCCAGGTGATCCTCAGCTGGCTGCTCGCCTTCAACGTGCTCAACACCAGCTCGAACGGCGTTCGCACCTTTGCCGTGGCCCTCGACCGGATCACGGCGCCGCTTTACCGACCGATTCGCCGGATCCTTCCCGACTTCGGCGGGCTCGATTTTTCGCCGCTCGTGATCCTGCTCCTGATCGAGGTGATCGAGAGAGTGCTCGGCGGCGTGGTCGCCCAATATTATATGGGCGGATGACGGCGAAGCGGATCGACGGAAAGGCGGCGGCGCTCGGGATCCGGGAACGGGTCGCGGCGCATGTCGGCGAGTTCGAGCGCAAGGCCGGCCGCCCGCCGGGTCTCGCGACGGTGCTCGTCGGCGAAGACCCCGCGAGCGCCGTTTACGTGCGCTCGAAGAACCGCGCGACGGCCGAGGCCGGAATGGCGAGCTTCGCGCACAACCTGCCCGTCACGACGAGCGAGGACGAGCTCCTGCAGCTGGTGCTCGACCTCAATGCGGACGAGCGCGTCGACGGGATCCTCGTCCAGCTCCCCCTCCCCAACCAGATTGATTCCGCGCGGGTGATCGCGACGATCGATCCGTCGAAGGACGTCGACGGCTTCCATGCGATGAACGCCGGGCGGCTCGCGACCGGGCTCGACGCTTTGGTGCCTTGCACGCCGCTCGGCTGCCTCCACCTCCTGCGGCAGGAGCTCGGCAGCCTCGCCGGGCTCGAAGCCGTCGTCGTCGGCCGGTCGAATATCGTCGGCAAGCCGATGGCGCTGCTGCTGCTCGGCAATCATGCGACGGTGACCATCGCCCATTCGCGCACCCGGGACCTCCCCTCGGTGGTACGGCGAGCGGACATCGTTGTCGCCGCGGTCGGCCGGCCGGAAATGGTGCGCGGCGACTGGATCAAGCCGGGCGCGACGGTGATCGACGTCGGCATCAACCGCATCCCGACCGACGATGGCAAGGGCCGGCTGGTCGGCGACGTCGCCTATGACGAGGCGACCGAGGTCGCGGCGGCAATCACCCCGGTGCCTGGCGGCGTCGGGCCGATGACCATTGCAATGCTGATGAGGAACACGCTCGTCGCGGCGCACCGCAGGGCTGGGCTGGCGGACCCCGAGGGCCTGTGATCGAGCTGTTCGGTTCGGCGCTGGTCACCTTCCTGGTGATCATCGACCCGCCGGGCTGCGCGCCGATCTTCGCCGGCCTGACCAGCGGCGCCACCGCGGCTCAGCGCCGCACCATGGCCATCCGCTCGTCGCTCATCGCCTGGTTCATCCTGATGTTTTTTGCGCTGCTCGGCCGGCCGCTCCTCCACTGGCTCGGCATCAGCCTCGCAAGCTTCCGGATCGCCGGCGGAATCATGCTTTTCATGATCGCCATCGACATGGTGTTCGAGCGCCGAACCGAACGACGCACCAAGCGCGCGCACGCGATCGAGCAGACCCCCGAGGTCGAGGACATCAGCGTATTTCCAATGGCCATGCCGATGATCGCCGGACCGGGCTCGATCGCCAGCGCGATGCTGTGGGTCTCGCGGGCGGAAACGCCCCTCCACGTCGCCGTCGTGCTGGCGGCGATCACCGCCGTGATGCTGATGACGGTCGCAACTTTGCTCGCCTCGGGGCTTCTGATGCGCCTCATTGGCGACAAGGTCGAAGCGGCGATCACGCGAATCCTCGGAGTCATCCTCGCCGCGCTCGCCGCCCAGTTCGTGATCGACGGTCTAAGGCAAAGCTTTCCGCACGTTCTCGCCTAGCCGACCACTCGCCACATCTTGTACGGCGAGTCCTTGGGCAGCTGGACCGGCTGGAGCCACTTTGGCACCTGCCCGCGAGTCAGCTGGCCATAGAAGCCGTTCGGCACCTCGGACGTGAAGATCGTCGTCGTCGAGCTGTTGGGGCAGCTCAGCACATAGTTCGAATGATATTTGTCGACGATGATCTGGTGCGCCTGGTCCGCATTTCCGCGCCACGCCTTCATCACGTCGACGATCTGGCGCCAGTTTCGGTGGTAGGGACCGGTGATCGCGTCATGGTGAGTGACGGTGATCAGCCGCGGGCCAAGATCGACGAAGGTGAACACGAGGCCCTTGGGCTGAAGTGCGATCGAGTGAAGACCCCACAGGGAACTGCACAGCGCGTTCGCCCGATTGATCGCTTTCTCATAGGGAGTGGCCTTCGGCTCGGGGATGAATCCCACGACCATTGGAATGCCGATCCCCGCGCCGAGAAGCACGACAAGACAGGTGCCGAGCACGAGGACCGCCGGGTTCCCGCTTTTCCAGAATCGCGGGAGCAGGAACCAGATCAGCGACGCCGCGCCGATCACTGACATCATTTGCGCGGCGGGCGCGGTGCGCGTCTGCCACAGCAGCAGCAAGGTGGCGGCGACACCCGGTACCGCCGCGCCGACGATCCGGCGCAGGAGATCGCGGTCCTTCCGCTGCATCCAGCCGAGAAGCGCCCAGCCGATCGCGCCCGTGACCGGCAGCGCAAGGATCAGCGTCGCGATCCGCCAGCCGTGGCGGTAGACCGGCCGCGCTTCCTTGACGTAGTTCATCCACAGCCGCTGCGCCTCGGGCGAGATATGTTCGGGCTTCTGGAGGCACTGCGGCCAGACCAATGCATGGAACCCGGCGATGATTGCGCCGGCGATTAGCGCAAGCACCAGCCGCCGTTTCCAGTCCCCGGGGGAGATCCAGGCGAGGCCGTACATCAGCGCGCCCCCGAGCATCGCATCCGATACATAGACCGGCGACAGAACGTCGCAGACCGCCACGCGATTGTCATTGGAGGCGAAGACCAGGAAGGCGAGCGCAACTCCTCCGGTCATCGACAGCGCATAGGCGCGCAGGCGTTCCGACTGTTCGGCGTCGTCGACCCAGAACAGCACCATCGCGACTCCGAAGAGCGCGAGATAAATGATCATCTCGAGCCCGATCGCGAGCGACAGCGCCGAGGTGATCCCGAGCACGAGCCCCCCGCGGACCCGTTTCGGATCGGCCATGCCGGCGATGCTGAGCCCGAGGAGGGCGAGCTGCCAGCCGTGATGGTCGATCCGCTCGGGCATGAACATGCCGTTGTTCGAATCCGCGAACATGATCGCGAGAAGCGCGAACGGATACGCGAGCGGATGGATCAGCCGCCGCGCGGTCAGCGCCAGCGAGAACAGCAGCAGAAGGTACGGCAGCATCGGCGCGATCGCCACCGCCCAACGCTCCGCCGCGGGACCGCCTAGGAACGGCCGAAGCCCCAGGATCAATCCCGCGATCGGCAGGTCGACCAGCCGCGACCAATGGATGTTCGCGCCGAACGGCGGGTTCATCCGATAGTCGCGAAGATCGTACCAGCCCTGGCCGTGAAGCAGGCCACGGACCTGCATCATCCGCATATTGTCGTCAGTGTCGCCCAGACCGAAGTACCGGATGTCGGTCCACTTTTGATAGAGGAACCAGGCGCAGACCAGCAGCCACAAGAGGAAGACGATCGATTTCCACCGGCGCTCGATCAGCTCGAGCGCTCGCGCTTCCCAGTCGTCTGCCTTGCGTTGCAGCATTTTTCGCGCTGTAGCCGCTCGACCTCAAACGGCAAGCAGCCGGGAATGGCTACTGGATTAAACGTCAGTCAGGAAACCTTCGCTCAGTTGGTCCGGTTCGCGCTGGTGGGGTTCTTCCTCGCCGGCATCTATTCGGCCATCTTCTGGTATCTTGCGACCTATGTGATGCCGCCGATGGCGGCCGTCGTCATCGCCTTCCTCGTTGCGGTCAGCATCGGCTTCGTCCTTCACAGCCGCTGGAGCTTCCGCGGGCACGGCAAGCGCGAGGACCGGCGGATGAAATTGAAGTTCCTCATCGTCCAGACCTCGGGCTTCGTCCTCAACGAGGCCTTCACCTGGGTGCTGATCAATCATTTCCATGGTCCGACATGGTGGCCGCTCATCCCGGCGATCTTCGTCACGCCGCTCGCGACCTACATCTTCAACCGCCAATGGGTGTTCGGCTGATGGAGCGCAGCGTCTACCGCGAGATGGCGGAGCTCGACCAGCGGCACTGGTGGTACCGCGCGCGCCGCGAAGTGCTTGCCGGCCTGATCCGCCGCGAAGCGATGCCACCCCCCAAGGCACGAATCCTCGAGATCGGCTGCGGCACCGGCCACAACCTCGAAATGCTGGGTCGGTTCGGCAGGCTCGACGCGCTCGAGCTCGACGACGAGGCGCGCGCGATTGCCGAGCGGCGCCTCGGCCGAAAGGCGATGAGCGCGCCACTCCCCGAACTCGCCGGCGTGCGCAACCGTCATTACGACCTCATCGCCGCGCTCGACGTGATCGAGCATATCGACGACGACGGCGCCGCACTTGCGGCCATCGCGGCCAAGCTTAAGCCCGGCGGCAGGTTCGTCATGACGGTCCCGGCGCATCAATGGATGTGGTCGGCGCATGACGTCGTGAACCACCACAAGCGCCGCTATTCCAAACGGAGCCTGCGGCAACTGATCGAGGAGTCGCCGTTGCGGCTCGACAAGATCGGCTATTTCAACAGCCTGCTGTTCCCGCTCGCCGTCGCCGAACGCCTCGCGTCCAGGATGCGCGGCAAGGACAATGCCGACGTGAAGCTTCCGTCAGCACCGCTCAACGCCGCGCTCGAACGGGTCTTCGCAACCGAGCGTCACCTGGTCGGGCGCTTGCCCTTGCCGCCGGGCTTGTCGCTCTTCGCCGTCGCTTCGGCGATATAGCCGAGCCGCGCCTCGGCGCGACCGTCGCCGGCGACTTCCTGCACGATGTACAGCGGGCGGCGCTTGGCCTCGTTGTACAGGCGGCCGATATATTCCCCCATCAGCGCGAGCACGAACATTTGCACCGCGCCGATCACCACCACCACGAGCATGAGGGACGTCCAGCCCTGGATATTCCGTCCCGCCGCCCAGGCATAGGCGATGTAGAGGATGAGGATGACCGATCCGATCGACAACGCGAGGCCGACGTGGCTCGCGAGCTTCAGCGGGGCCGAGGAAAAGCCGGTGAGAGCATCGAGCGCGAACCGCATCATCTTCTTCAGCGGATATTTGGTCCGGCCCGCGAACCGCTCCTGCCGGTCATAGGCGAACGGCACCTGCTTGAAGCCGATCCAGGCGACCATGCCGCGAATGAACCGCGCTTGCTCCCGCATCGCGAGCAGGGCGTCGAGCGCGCGCCGGCTCATCAGGCGGAAATCGCCGGCGTCGAGCGGGATGTCGACTTCCGTGGCGCGCGACAGCAGCCGGTAGAATCCGTGGGCCGTGGCGCGCTTGAACGCCGTTTCGCCGGAGCGGCTGCGGCGAACTCCATAGACCACGTCCGCGTCCTGGCTGCGCATCGCCTGGATCATGTCCGGAAGGAGCTCCGGCGGGTCCTGCAGGTCCGCATCGATGATCAGCACGGTTTCGCCGCGGCACAAGTCCAGGCCGGCCGTCAGCGCCAGCTGGTGGCCGTGATTGCGCGATAGGTTGACGGCGACCACGTGCGAATCGCGCTCCGCCATCGTCCGCATCAACCCCCAGCTCGAATCCTTCGAACCGTCGTTGACGAGCACGATCTCGTAATCGTCGCCGACTGAATTTCGGGCGGCCGCGCTCAGCCGCTCGTGCAGTACGGGCAAACACGCTTCTTCATTGAAGCAGGGGACGACGACCGAAAGAGCAACCATCAATGGAGACGATAGAGCACCGACCCCGGGCCGCGCCAGACCGGCTGCAACCCGGCAACGAGGCTGGGGTCGTACGGCGGCACGTCGATCAGCCACACATAATCGAAATCGTTGCGCGGTAGCGCCGCCAGCGACTGGTCGATCGTTCGGTGAAGATGATCGATGCAATGGTTCGGCCGCACCAGCTGCGACGGATCCGCGGCGAAGTAGCCCGCCGCCGTATACTTGAGATCGAGCAGGTTGACGCCCTCGAGCAGCCATTGGTCGTTCGAAAAGCCGTCGCGCCGGACGATGACCATCGCTCCGAGGTGGCTGTTGCGCAAAAGCGGCCAATATTCGGTGCACGGCATCCCGGTCAGCGTGATCACGCGCGAGCCTTCGGGCATGAAGTCGATTGCCTGGAGCTTCGCCTTCTGGTCGGCGCCGGCTTCGCCGAGGCTGACCGTGCTCGCAATGGTCCGGGTGGCGAAGAACAACAGCGCAAGGACCGCGAGAGCATTGGCAATTGACCGGTGGGGAATGTCGCGGAACCGGATTGCAAGCAGCGCGACCGCCATCAAATAGGGAACGAGCCGCATGTCTGCATAGGCGGAGCCGAACACGATCCGGGGAATGATCGCGAAGGAGACGGCGAGGACGATCGCGGAAAACGCCAGGTTGCGCGAAAGCGTCAGCTTGCGGCTGACCAGCGCGTAAAGGAACACCAGCGCCGTCACGACCAGCGAACCGATGTCGAATTCCTTCCACTGGTCGCGCAGCGCCGAATAAATCCAGTGCCACTTCACCTTCCAGTCGAACCAGTCGATCGTCTGGCCGCCGTGGGTCTCGCTGCGCCAGATCAGCATCACCAGGATCGGGAGCGCCATCACCGACGTGTGAAGCGCCGCCTCGAACCCGGCGCGCCACCACGGGCGCCCGCGATCGTGGAGCCGGACGGCGTCGGCCGAGAAACAGAGCAGACCGAGCAGGCCCCAGCCGTAGGTGTGGCAGAAGAAGACGAGGAGCGAGATGGGAACGAACAGCCAGCTGCGCAGCCTGGTCCGTTCGAGCCTTCCGAGCCGGAGCCACAGGCCGAAGGCGAGGAAGGCGAGCGCCACCGACAGCGCGAAATTCACGAAGCCGAACAGGAACGGATAGCCGTAAATGAACGGCAGCGCGAAGAAGGCCGTCGGCGGGATTCGTCCGTGGACCTCACGCGCGACCCACAGGAATCCGATCGCGGTCAGCGGCGGGATGGCGATGACGATCAGCTTCACCGCCGGTTCGAGTCCTATCAGCTCGCCGAGCGGGATCACCAGCAGGTCGACTCCCAGATTGCCGATCGCCGCCCAGTGATAGTCGTAATAGCGCTGCAGCCAGGGCGAATGGCCAAGGTCGAGCTCCACCCGGTACCGGCCCATATGCCCGAACAGGTCGACCAGCGGGGGGACGGTCGGGTAGAGGAGCGGCGCCATCGTCGCGAGGACGACGACGGTCAGGCAGAGCCGCGACTGCCACCACGGGCGCGCGCCAACGTCCATCTCAGCCGCCGAGCGGGCTTCAACCCCCATATTGTCGCAAGCCTGTAACCGTTCCCCCGCGCGCTCCTAGCGGGAACGGGTCATTTGTCCATGCGAGGACAGGCCGGATTACAAGTTGTTAACGCGGCGGCACTCAGGCGCTTTGGCGCACCCGCCACACGCGGAGCGAGTGCAGGTGAAGGTCGACCGGTTCGAGCCAGCCGGGCGCGTGGCCCGCGTTCAGCATCGCCGCGAGCCCGTTCGGCCCGTGGCGCGACCACCAGACCGACTCCGGCGTGTGCGGGCAGAAGACCAGATATTGGATGTGCCGCCGCGCCAGGATCCGGCGCGCTTCGTCGGGCGAGGTCATGAACAGCAGGATCACGTCGCGGATCGCATCCGGCATCCGGTGGTAGCCGCCGGCGATCGCGCGCTGGTGCGTATTTGCGAGGATTGCCGCTGTGATGTCGAGCGGCGCTCCGAGATCGGTGGTGGGCAGCGCATCGAGCTTTTCGAGCTCGCTGTGCCTGATGCAATTGTCGGCCGATTCGATTGCCTGCGGCAGATGCGGGTCGGACGGGATGACGAGCGCTGGAGCCGCATAGGCCGGCGCCATGATGAAGACCGAAGCCGTCGTCGCCACGGCCCGGAGCGGCATCAGCGAAAGCTTCCGTGCGCGCTGCAGCGCGAAGTCGCACAGGAATGCGGTGCCCGGCAGGCTGGCCACGCTCGCATAGGTCGCTTCGCGGATGACGAACACGCCCGACAAGGTCATCGCGCCCAGAAGGTAAGCGAAGATGATCCACTCGCGCCGCTGTCCAGGCGCCTTCCAGATCGCGAGGAGCGCACCGGCGAGGCCGACGAGCGGTTGAGCCAGGCCGGCAGCGGCGTCGATCGGCGCCAGCTCCCACACCGGGCGGCCTTCGTCGACGCCATTGTACCAGTAGTTCCTGACGATCGGGTCGAGCGCCGAGAAAGGCCCGCTCAGGAAATGGAGGTCGACGAGGAACGCGGCCCCGAGCGTGACCGTGCCTGCCGACGCGAGAACCGCAACACGGGTCCAAAGCTTGGTCACGGCCGGCCGCACGAGCGCGAGGCAGCACAGCCACGCCGCGCAGAAGCCGGCAAGGTGCGCATCGTTCACCGAGTCGTGCGGGTGGGAGAGCCAGGTCGACGGCGCGCGAGTCAAAGCGAACAGCGCCACGCTCGCGACCGCGAGGCCGCCGAGATAGAATCTCAGCCGCTCGCCCGCCGAGGCGTCGAGAAGCCATTCGATCGCGAGCCAGGAACCGACCGCGGCGGCAAACGGGAGGCCCTCGATCGAGATATTTAGCCAGAGCGCCATCGCGGCTCCGGCGACGAGCCCCGCGCGCCGCGGGCGCTTGTCCATCAGCGCGAGGATTGAAAGCAGGCCGAGCACGATCTGCCAGCCGTGATGGTCGATGCGCATCACATGCATCTGCTTCATCGCGCCGAGCGACGCCGGGGTCGCGAGCACCGCGAGAAGCGCCGCCGCCCCGTCCATCAGCTTCGATGCGATGCGGTAGACCAGCAGCATCGCGATCCCGAGGGTGAGCAGCGGAACGACGATCAGCGCGGCCGATTCCGCGCCAAAATCACCGAGGAACGGGCGGGCGGCCAGGATTACGCCGGCGATCGGCACGTCGACCAGCCGCGACCAGTGCATCGGCCCGCCGGCCGGCGCATTGAGCCGGTACTGTGTGACGTCGAACCAGCTCTGGCCGCCCAGCCAGTCGCGGACCTGGACGAGGCGCATGGCATCGTCGGGATCGGGAAAGAGCCGCTGCGCCACCCCCATCCGCGAGTTCCACGCCATCCAGCATGAGACGACGAGCCAGATGCCGAGCACGGCCAGCAACTCGCGCCTCGAAGCGGATCGTGGCAGCAGCTTCGCAATCACGCGAACACGACTTTCTTGCGGATTACGTAAGTGGTCTGGAAGCTGACGACGATTGCGATTCCCTTGGCCATGCGCGGATCGAGGCCGTAGTGGCTTCCGATGCCGACGATCGCCGTGGTGATCGCGAGACCGGCAAGCGCGGAAAGCACGAACAGCACCTGCTGGTGCCGCCGACTCACGGAATCGGCGGCGACGAGCCCGACGAACACCATCCGGCTCGAGATCAGCCAGTGGCAGACGATCCCGACGATGTAGCCGCAGGCCGCGGCGATCGCCGGCGGAACGCCGACCGACATCGCGGCCATGAAGACCGCGAAATCGACCCCGAGCGAAACCGCGCTCGCGCCGATGTAGCGCAGATAGACCTGGTCGAGCATGTTGGGACTCAGGCGGCCTTCAGCCGCTTGGGTACCAGCCGCTCGGACGCAAGCGCAGCCTGTTCGCCCTCGTCGCCGGCCTCGTGATATTCGGCGTCTTCGTTGACCGCCCAGATGTCGTAGGC
>Ga0207660_10000521_pt1 | contig 25678 bp, 27 predicted proteins | sample KBSC73BmetaG_FD_184335 | JGI IMG/M metagenome (GOLD analysis project Ga0207660, IMG submission 184335) | Corn rhizosphere microbial communities from Kellogg Biological Station, Michigan, USA - KBS C7-3B metaG (SPAdes) (version 2) | ecosystem: Host-associated > Plants > Roots > Rhizosphere ... | reverse complement strand
TCGACGCTGGAGCTGCTGATCTTCACCCCCGTCCCGGCAGACCGCGGTCGAGCGTCCACATCACCCGATGCGGGCCAAACGAGCCCGTGACTGCGCGGCCCGCATCTTGATGAGACGGTGCGCGCGTTTGTTTTCAACGATCCCGCGACCACCGAGAGAATGGGTTGCCGGGCTCGATCCGAGCAAGTTCGGCACCCACTCACTACGCTGTACCAAGCCGGTGCTGATCTACCGTCGGACAGGCAATTTACGGTCGGTGCAACTCCTGCTTGTCGAAGATCGAGAGCACCGTTCGTTACCTCGGCATCGAGGTCGATGATTCGATCGAGATCGCAGAGAAGATCGATATCTGAAGCGAAGCGCGCGTGAGCGCCGTTGCTGTACCCCACACAGCGGACGTGATCGGCGACACAGGGGTCGTCGCCGATTGCGTTCGGGAGAAGGTCCGCTCCTGTATAGCTGCCTCAGGCGCTGCGTCATCACGTGACGGTGAACATCGGAGTGATCCGATAGCGTCCGTTAGGCGCCAGTCGCGACGTGCCAAAGGCGGCCCCAAAGCAATGATCGATATCCACCGGCGCGAGCACTTCCCAACCCTGAACGGGTGGCGTAACCTACGCTTGAGCTGGCCGTCGGCAGGCCGGTCACTTTCGGGCGCGGCGCCTTTGTAAGCGCCGACCACAATCACATTCTGCAGGTTCGTGCGCCGTTCTGCAGCGGCGGAGGATATTGCAACAGCTGGAGGGAATCATGAATCGGCGCATCGCACTCGCACTGAGTAGCTTGTTGGCTGCGGTTCCGATGTCCCTCGCCTCGAGCGCGCCCGTTCTCGCGGGTACGTTCGTCTACGTCGCCAACGCCGAGGACGGCGATATCGGGATGTACACGCTGCAAGCGGACGGTTCGCTGCAGCCGGGACAGCGCTTCAAGGCGACAAAGCTCGTGATGCCGATGACGGTGAGCCCGGACAAGCGCTTCCTCATCGCCGCCGTGCGCTCCAAGCCGTTCCAGGCGTACAGCTACAGCATCGACAAGAGCTCAGGCGCGCTCAAACTCGTTGGCACCGGAACGCTCGCAGAGAGCTATCCGTACATCGCGCTTGATCGTAGCGGTCGCTTTCTCTTTGGCGCGTCCTATGGCGCTAACCAAGTGGGCGTGAACCCGGTCGGGGCGGACGGTCGGGTCGGCGAACCACTCCAGGTGATCCCGACGGCGCGCAATGCGCATTCCATCCGTGCCGACAACACGAACCGCTTTGTGTTCGTACCGCACCTTGGCACCGACCAGGTGTTCCAGTTCCTCTTCGACGAAAAGAGCGGACGGCTCTCCGCGAACACACCGCCGGTCCTCCAGCTCAAGCAAGGTACAGGGCCGCGTCACCTGATCGTTTCACCCGACAACCGCTTCGTCTATCTGCTCAACGAGCTGACCGGCATGGTCACCACGCTGTCGCTCGATCCGAACGCCGGGACGCTCAAGGAACACGACTCCGTGTCTGTGTTGCCCGCGGACACCAAGCTCGTCCCCGGTGCGCCGCGTGGAGCTGTCGGGACGCCCGGCGCGAACCAGGGCCCGCGGAACACTGACAACGACATCTGGGCGTCGGATCTTCACCTCACGCCAAACGGCCGCTTTCTCTACGCTGCGGAGCGCACATCGAGCACGCTCGGCGCCTTCCGCGTCGATACCGCGAGCGGAAAGCTCACCTATGTCGGAAGCACGCCGACCGAGAAGCAGCCCCGCGGTTTCAATATCGACCCGACCGGCCGCTTCGTAGTCGTCTCAGGCGAGCAATCGGATACGATCTCTTCCTACGCGATCGACCCCGAGACCGGCGCGCTGAAGCCGATCGGACGCTACCCGACAGGCAAGGGCGCGAACTGGGTCGAAATCGTCACCTTCGACTAGAGCCCTAGAGGTCGCTGCGCGACCGGCCGATGTGTGGATTGGGTCAGGATTCCCCGTGCGGTAGTCAGCTGTACGGAAGAACCAGTCGGCGATCTGACGCCAAAATGGCCACTTGGGGCAGTCAGGCGAGCACAATCTCCCTGTCTCTCAACCAAGGAGACAGGTCATGGAAGACGATTGCATACCCGCTCCCGAGAAGCCGCCGCGCCGACCCCCGTGGAACAAGGGCAAGCTCGTGCGAAGCCACCTCTTCGACCAAGCCACGTTTGGTCGATCAGGACCAAGCTGCAAATGCAGCACCTCAATCGAGATCTGGCGCTGTTCAACCTAGCGATCGACAGGCAAGCTGCGGCTGTGATGTTGTCGCCGTCCGCGTCGACGACATCGCACCCAGTGGCTATGCCCTCGATCGTGCGCCCGTGCGGCAGAAGAAGACGGGCAGGCCAGTGCGGTTCGAGCTGACGGACCAAACGCGGCAGGCAATTGACGAGTATCTGAGGCGAACCGGCTTGAAGCCAGGCGAGTTGCTGTTTCCTGGTCGACGCGATGCCCTGCGGGGCATGACCACCCGGCAGTACACCCGGCTTGTTCGAGAGCGGGTGGCGAACATCGGACTCGATCCAGGCAGATTTGGCACCACTCGTTACGTCGCACGAAGGCAGTGCTGATCTACCAGCGGACAGGAAATCTGCGAGCAGTGCAGCTCTTGCTCGGACACACCAAGATCGGGAGCACCGTTCGCTATCTCGGCATCGAGGTCGACGACGCCATCGAAATCGCAGAGAAGATCGACATTTGATGTGAACGGCAGAGTGCGGCAGCTCTGCCTGCTCCGAACTTGCTGACGGTCGATATGCGACGGAAGTGCGGCTGAAGTTCCCTCACGAGAGCGGACATGCGTTTCCTTGTATCCGACAGGATCGACATGGCCGGCTTCGATGTCCGCTTCTGTATAGCCGGTTCGATTGGACCTGGCGTCTACCGGGCTGTCGGCGATCGGAGTGATGCGCAAGCTTCGCAGCAGCGGCGACGTGCCACAAGCTGCCGAAGTCGGGCCGAGCGGGCACGACTTATCGATCGATCGTACAGGTCATGGCAGCGCCGTATCGACAATCCGTCAGCCTCAATATCTTGCGCTCCCCGGTGTCCTTGGAAATGGGATCGCGTCGCGCACATTGGACAGGCCGGTAACGTACGCAAGGGTGCGCTCGAAGCCAAGGCCGAAGCCCGCGTGCGGCACCGTTCCGTAGCGACGCAGGTCCCGGTACCAGCCGTAGTGCTGCCTGTCGATGCCGCGCTCCTCCATGCGCGCGTCCAGCACTTCGATTCGCTCCTCTCGCTGGCTGCCGCCGATGATCTCGCCCATCCCCGGTGCAAGCACGTCCATCGCCGCGACCGTTTTGCCATCCGCGTTCACACGCATGTAGAACGCCTTGATGTCCTTCGGGTAGTTCGTGACGATCACCGGCCTCTTCGCGTGCTTCTCGGTGAGATAGCGTTCGTGCTCGGACTGCAAGTCTATGCCCCATTTCACCGGGAACTCGAACTTCTCTTTCGCCCGTTCGAGCACCCCGATCGCCTCGCCGTAATCCATGCGCACGAACTCGGACTCGACGATGCCCTGCAACTTCTCCACCAGTCCTTTTTCGACCCGCTGATCAAAGAACGCGAGATCGTCCTGCCGTTCCTTCAGCAACGTCTCAAAGGTGAACTTCAGCAGGCCCTCTGCCAACGTTGCATTGTCCGAGAGATCGGCGAACGCTATCTCCGGCTCGATCATCCAGAACTCGGCGAGATGGCGGCTGGTATTCGAGTTCTCAGCGCGAAACGTCGGCCCGAACGTATAGACCTTGCTGAGAGCTAGACAGTATGCCTCGACGTTGAGCTGCCCCGACACTGTTAGGAACGCCTCGCGGCCGAAGAAATCCTGTGCGAAGTCCACTTTGCCTTGAGGGTTGCGCGGCAGGTTTGCGAAATCAAGGGTCGACACCCGGAACAGCGCGCCGGCGCCTTCGGCATCAGACGCCGTGATGATCGGCGTGTTGACCCAGAAAAACCCCTCGTCGTCAAAGAACCGATGGATCGCCTTCGCCAACGTATGCCGCACCCTGGTCGCCGCCGCGATCACGTTCGTGCGCGGCCGCAGATGCGCTACCTCGCGCAAGAACTCCATCGTGTGCGCCTTCGGCTGGATCGGATACGTGTCTGGGTCCTCCACCCAGCCGATCACCTTGATCGCGCTCGCCTGCATCTCGAACGGCTGCCCCTTCGCGGGCGACGGCACAATCGTTCCCGTCGCTTCCACCGCGCAGCCGGCCGTCAGCTTCGAGACCTCTTCGGCATAGTTGGCCAGCGTGTTGGGTGCGACCACCTGCAATGGATGGAACGAAGATCCATCCGACAGGTGCACGAACGAGATGCCCGCCTTCGAGTCCCGCCTGGTACGCACCCAGCCCTTGACTGTCACCGGCGCGTCCTTCGCAGCTTCGCCGGCCAGGATCGCGCGCACGTTGTACTCGCTCTTGTCCATGTATCGAAAGTGACAGAGGTCAAGTAGCTTTGTCCAGTCGCACAGCGACGACAAACGGCGCGCGAGCGCAACCAATGCCACCTTTCATCTGTACGATGCGTGCGTTGGCCCAGCGGTCGGAGTGATCTGAGACTCGACACCCAGCGGCCGACGCGACGTGGTGGGAACGGAAGTTTTCTTTGATTTGCATGGTATCTCGCGTTTGGGGCGTGGAAGCGGCAACAGTTCGCGCGGTCTGAGAGCTCCAGCGCTCTCTCCGCAAGACTGCTATAAGGGTGGGTTGATAAAGGGCGGTCTATCACGCTATGGGGGCATGCAACATTGTGGCGGCGGCGAGCCTCGATGAGCGTGCGATGGGGCATGTTGCTGTGCGATGTGTTCAACGCCGTGAGCCCGGGATACGCAGTGCACCATGATCGCTCGCATCCTCGAGCTACGCTTGGGATTGGCCTTGCTCAGCGTGGGCGAAGGACTCAAGCAAGAAGTGAACACGAAGCCGCGAGGTACCGGCGCGCGATACTCGTCGGGGCGCAGCCACAATGAGTAAGGAGCTGGTCAATCCCGCAACGAAGGTGGAAGCCAGCACGCCTGGACCGCCATGAACCTCCTGCTGCTTGCCTTGGTGCCTGCCTGTTTCGCCCTCAATCCGGTGATCGGCCGGGCGCTGGCCGACCAGTTCGGGCCGGCCACCCTGTCGGTTGTGCGCTGGGCGCTCTCTGCTCTGGTGGTCGCCCTTCTTGTGGTGTGGCGGCGAGATGCCGAGCGCTGGCGTGCGACGGCTGGCCTGCTCACACACCTCGGCGTGCTCGGGATTCTGGGCATGGGCTTTTGCGCGTTCGCCGCCTACGAGGCCGCGCGCACGACCGAAGCCACTAACATCGGCCTCATACGGCTGCACCAGCGCGTTCGTTGCCGCCTGGGAGATCGCCGCCGGCCGCCAGCGCGCCACGCCGATGCTGGGCCTCGGGGTTGCAGCCTGCCTGTTCGGCGTGGTGCTCATCCTGACGCGAGGTCATCCGGGCGTGTTGCAGGATTGGACCTTCTCGGCAGGCGACCTATGGGCAACCGCCGGCATGCTGGTATTCGTGATCTAAACCGTAGCCCTGCGACGCGTGCCGGCGTTGCTCACGCCGCTCGCGCAGTTCACGGTGATGAGCATCGCCGCCACGCTGGCGTTCGTGCCGCTGGCTGGCGCCGAGATCTCGGCCGGCGGCGTGCCGCCGCTGCATGAACGTACGTTGCCGTGGATCGCTGCACTAGTGCTACTGACCGGGATCGGCGCCTACCTCGGCTACAACGTCTCGCTCAAGCTCAACGGTTCGGTGCTGACGTCGGCATCGATTTGCCTGACGACGGTGTATGCGGCGGTGCAGGCCATGATGCTGATTGGCGAGAAGCTCGCTTGGCATCACGGCATAGCCCTGCTGCTGGTGGTGGCTGGCCTGCTGATCGTGAACCGCGCGCAACAGGCAAAGTGAGCCGCGTGTCACCCAGCGAGGCACGCCCGCCATCTGGAGCAGACACCTGTCATCCCGGAATGCACCTGGGTTGGACTACGCATGCGCAACGTCAGCGAAGGCTGTGGTCTCTTTACCCACACACAGCGGACGTGACCACCGACACAGGAACCGTCGCCGGTCGCGTTCGGACAAAAGTCGGCTTTTGTATAGCTGGGTCATCCCTGCGCAGCACGTCCTGGCGACCGTCGAACTGATCCGATAGCGTCCGTCGGGTGCCTGTCGCGGTGTGCCAGGCGCCGACACGGACCAGAAAGAGCCAGACGAGCAGCGCCGATTGTGGGGCGACGGCGACGCCCCGCATCTCTGCAAGCTCGGCGGTTGTGTTCAAAGGTACGGATGCAAGAGCCCGCGCTAGAGCGTCCTGGCAACACGGAAGCCCACATCTCTGTCGTCCTTCACGGGAAGCTCCCAGCGGCGGCGGGCCGAGCGGAGGTCGTCCGGAGGACTGTTCCATGAACCCCCGCGCAGCATGTTGTAGTAGTAGCCGTCTTTAAGCTGGACGTCCGAGCACCACTCCCAGACATTGCCGTGCATGTCGTGGACGCCCCAGGCGTTCGGAGGAAACGACCCGACTTCAGCGTCGTCCCACGTGAACGGCCGAAATGCGAACGGCACCCGCCATGACTCATCTGCTGAAAATTTCGCCTGTCGCTCTGTGATCGTGTTACCGAAGGCGTAGCGCTTTGTGGTGCCGGCTCGCGCCGCGTACTCCCACTCCGCCTCGGTCAGGAGCCGATATTCCTTGCCTGTCTTGCCTGACAGCCAAGTGGCATACGTTCCTGCTTGTTCCCACACCATCTCGGGGCATTCGGCACATTCCTTGAACCTGTCCTTCGGCCTGAGCCCGCGCTCCTCCGCGGCGGTGAGAGGGGCAGGAGCACGCGTGGGCGAGAGCTTCGGCGCCTCCGACGGAACCACAGGTGCCGCCGCGACAATCCCTTCGTCCGCTCCATGCGGCGCACCATTGGCAGCCGCTCCGGCGGTCAATCCCGCCCTGGCGGCGAACGCGATCAGCGTGTCGCTGGTCAGCACCTCCACCTTCGCCAGACCGCGGCCGATGTCGCATTGGACATGCCTTCGACCTCTCGGCAGACGCGCGGCACCGCCTCGTCCTCGACATCAATGTCGCGCTCCAGCACCGCATCGACAGCAGGCGACGAGCCGCAGCGAAGTCGGGCGCCTCTTCGAATACACGCCGCAGCAGATGGATCGGCTGCACTGGTGCGAGCGCCAGACGTCCCGCTTGCTCAAGAGCCAGTCAATGGGACGGATGCCCGCCCGCTTCCTTATGGTCGGTTGATTGATCGCGGCCGCGAATCGCCTGCAGGACGTCGGTAAAGCCTGGCCAGGTCAGAGAGACCCAGGGACCAAAGGCGCTCGCGATCCGCGCCGCAACAATGTGCCGGCGCCGAGCTGGCGCGACGTCTTGAAGGCACGGGCGTCACCGCCAACTGCTAGCATCCCGGGCTTGTGGCCACGGGCTTCGATCGTGGAAATGGGCTGCTGACCGACATCGGCATGACGGCCCTCAAGCTCGTGGCGCGCACGCCCGTGGTCGGCGCCGACACGCTGGTGTGGCTCGCGACGTCGGCCGACGCGGCCGGCGTGAGCGGCAAATACTTCTTCGACCGGCAGCAGAGTCAGCCGAGTCGGGAGGCTCAGGACCTTGAGGCGGCGCGGCGCTTGTGGGAGCTCAGCGAGCGGCAGTGCGGGCTATGATGCGGCTGCGACCGTCAGCTCCTCGGCGGTCGCGGCTGGAAGGTGCGCCTTCCAGAGCGCCAGCGCCGCTCTGCCCGAGCCATAGACGTTTCGCAGCAGGATCTTCGCTGCATCGGGCATGTCGTCCTTGAGGTCGCGCTGCCGCGCGGCGCGCGCGACAGTGCCGCCGCGCAGGCCAGCGCCTGCTGGCGATAGGCCGTCATGATCGGCTGGCGCGTGCTGCCGCCCATGGCGGGATCGCCGTGTCGGCGCCGGTGCTCCTCGACGATGCGCGACCGCCGCTTGGCATCGCGCCGTGGACGCCACGGCACCGGCTCGACCAGCACATCCACCCTGCCGCTGGCCGACACGCACAGCAGGCCGAGGCCGAGCAGGCGGCAGAGCTTGCGCACGCGCGGATCGTGCTCGCGGCCGCGACCGCGTCGCGAGGCACGCACCGCAAGCCACACCTCGTCACACGCAGCGGTGCGGTCCACGGCCTGCAGGACGAGATCGAGCGTGAAGGTGAGTTTCAGCTCCCCGATCACGACGGCGGCGGGCTCCTTGCCGTCGAGCGCGACCAGGTCGCAGCCGCACACCTCACCTTTGACCTCGAAGCCGAGGTCCTCGAGGAAGCGCTTGACCGGCGGATAGAGGGTCGATTCCAAGCGTATCGCCAGCTCAGACAGAGACGATCAGCGCCTAGCCGTGATTCGGTCTGGTGTCGAGGAAAGCATCGCCCAGCTCTGATCAGATCGATTGGCCCATTCATGTGTCCGCCTCCTCGACCCGCCCCCCTGCTCCCCTCGACGCACAGAAGGCCTAACGCAATGGCGATCAGGCTCGATCTTGCGGCCCGAGTCTGTCCGTTCGTGAACCCATGCACGCTCCACCCGAATCGATCGCGCGCAGGTCGCGGCGCTTGCCGGCTACTTTGCGGGAGCGCGCCATAGCGGACCGCACTTCCGTCGATCTGCGCTAACGAATGCAGAGCTGCGCCCAGGGACCAACGATCTTGCGCTCCGAGCTTCCCAAGCATAGATCCTCGCAGTGGGCGAGACACAGCTTTAGCGACCGTTAGGCAAGCGAACGGGTTACTACATGGGAAAGGGTCGAGATCGGGGGCCGAGACGCCGCGGCTTTGACGATGACTTTTACGCGCCATCTCCAGCGCGCGAGGAGCGGCCGCAGCGGTCATTCCAACGAGCGCCGCGGGAGAGTCCCGCCCCAAGCGGCCCCGCCGTTGATGCCGTCGTCAAGTGGTTCGCTCCCGACAAGGGCTTCGGGTTCGTTGAGCTGGCCGACGGTTCCGGCGACGCATTTCTGCACGTTGCCGTGCTGCAAGCGGCCGGACACGAAGCAGTCGATCCGGAAACCAAGCTGAGCGTTCAGGTCGGACAGGGGCAGAAGGGCCGTCAGGTCACGGCGGTTCTTTCGGTCGAGGCGAGTGCCGGTGGGGCGTCGCGCCCGCCCGCGCGGCCCTCCCCGCGCCCGTCTTCCCACCGCCGCGAGCGCCCAGATCAGGCGACCGCCGTCGACATCGAAGGCACCGTTAAGTGGTTCAATCCCGAGAAGGGGTTTGGCTTCGCAGTATGCGACGATGGAGGAAAGGATGTGTTCGTGCACATCTCCGTGGTCGAGCGTGCCGGGCTGGGCGGTTTGGACGAGGGGCAGCGGCTGGCGATGAAGGTGGTGAGGACCCAAAAAGGCCGCGAGGCTATCGCCGTTACCCTGCTCAACTAACCGCAAGCCACCCATGCCCTCATCGTCCTTGCCGATCTCCGCGCTGCCAGAGATCGCCAAGCACATCGACGGTGCAGAACGCATCCTTAAGGCCGACATCGCGCGGATGAAAAAGCTCCTTGGCGATCGAGGCGCAACGCTCCCCCTGTCAATTGCTGAGGCCCCGCTTCAGGGCGCAACAGATAGCCTCGACCTGCTGGCAGCTCATTCACGGCAGCTTGCGCGCTGGCAAGAGGACGCGATCACCGACGCTGAGCGCGTCGAGGTCGTGCGCCTGCGCGCCATCATCCCGGAAATCCGCCCGCTTATTCAGCGGTTGATCGCGCTTGCGACAGAGCCCGACAAACGCGCCAAGACCGGTGCCGTGTCCCCACGGAAGAAGTGGCGACACTGAGCGTGGAGCAGTGAGCTCAGCCGTCCAGCATCGCCAACGCTGCACGCCGGTCGCTCTGCTTCAGCCTGAGGAATAACGCCCGGGCATTCTTGATGTCGCGTTCGGCGCCGCTTTCCGCCGCAGCTTGCAGGGCAATGGTCGTAGGATGATCGGTGCCGCAGATAAACGCCAACGCCTTTGCCAGTCGCCCCATTGCGTCACGGTCGATGGTTGTCTCGTCCATTTCGATATCCCCATCGCATATTGCTTGCTGTGGCCATCGCAATCCCGGCGACCGAGACAGTGACGCAAGGATCGGTCATGCCACCCCCGCTACAGGCACGCCGATGCACAGCGCTGCGAGGGAGACGTCGACAACCTCGAAACCACTCTATTCCCACAACAGCTGAACAGCCAGCGCGAACGCCTCCGCAGGGCTCCAGATTGCTAATCTCCAGATTGCTAATTGGCAAACTCAGGAGGCCAATCACGCTCGTGCTGCGGAGCAGAGGTCGCGAGCCGCTCTACCATTTGGCCCATCGAGCAACATTGCCAACCGGACTCCATCCGCTTGCGCGGCTTCAATGAGACCATGAAAAGGGGTTCCCAGAAGACCTAGCCCAACTTGGCCAAGTTGGGCTAACTCCTTGCAGAACGGCTGAGGACACCCCATCTTAGAATGGCTGGTACACTCCATAGGAGCGTGCCGCTCGATCTGCGGTTACGCATGAGCCCTTCGGGCATCTGCCTTTCCCCACATCTGAGTTGCCAGGCCGAGCGTGCGGCCTTTCAGACCGGCATCATCACGCCTTACCCGGAAAGGACACTCAGATGCGAACCACAGGTACAGTAAAGTTCTTCAACACGGCCAAGGGCTTTGGCTTCATCCAGCCGGAAAGCGGCGAGAAGGACGTCTTCGTCCATGCCACTGCGCTCGATGCGGCTGGTATCTTCTCGCTCAACGAGGGCGACAAGGTTTCCTTCGTGCTTGAGGACGACCGGAAAGGTCGCGGCAAGCAAGCCGGACAGGTCCAGAAAGCCTAAGCTGCCGGCCCAGGAAGGGCTTGGAAGTGAGCGCCGCTGGGTTCGCCCGGCGGCGCTGTTGGCGTCTTAGCCCAGATGTTATGAGGTCTACCCATGAGCACCATGTCCGCACGCCGCAGGGCCATGCGCGGCACGAAGCGCACCTGCCAAGTGTGCGAAGTCCGCTTCTACGACCTCGCTCGCAATCCGATCGTGTGTCCGATGTGCGGAGCGCACTGCGCGGCGCCTGCTGAGCCCGTTGTCCAAGCAAGGGAGCGTTCTGTACCCTTCTCCAGCAAGACGGGATGGCGCAGCCAGCCGTTCAAGCGAACTCAGCCGGTGGTGTCGGTCGCCGATGTCACGCCCATCGATCCTTCGGACTCGCTGGCCGTGGAGAACGAGGCCGAGGGGGAGACCGCGACCGAACTTTCAGAAGACCGTGGTGTCGTTCCCGAGCAGGAGCCGGACGACGGGGATGCCCTAAGCCTTGTTGACCACGATGCGCCGGATACCGCGGACCAGTGATATCCACGTTAGACGACGCCAGAATGCCGCTTCCTCGGTCACGGCCCTGACCGTCACACGAGACCACGCCGTCGTTCGCCAGTCAGGCAGGCTGCTCGACGTGCAGTCCGGCAAAGCCGCCCCGGCATTCTCGTCCCGATCGCTCTGGGATGGGACATCGGGCGGACGCCAGGTCCCAATTACGATACTGACGCGCACACACGAGTGTGCGGGCGCGGTGGCGCGCAAGCAATGCGAGGCTGTGGCGATGCAAGTGTGCAAAACCTGCGACGGATCGCCACCGGAAGTGGGAATTGCCGAGCTGCGCGGCTGCGTTGAGCTCGCGCAACGATTGCGAGTCAATCTGGAGATTCATGGCGTCCGTGACAGCAACGGCATCTCTCGGTGGTACTTGCAATGGATAGAGGCTACCGAACGAAGGAAGGGCTCGGGCACCGCTGTCATGCGCGAGCTCATTCACGCGGCCGATCGGCATTCGCGCGAAATCACGCTGAAGGCGGCGAGCCGGCGCGGCGCGCACGGCATTGAGGAGCTGGTTGCCTACTACCAGCGGTTTGGCTTCAAGCGGTTGGGCGGTCCGTCGCGTGTCCGCGTGATGATGACGAGGTCGCCGCAGTGACGTCAGCAAAGATCGTGCACGGATCCATACCACTTCAAGCCGCAGAAGAGTTGGGTCACCACCTCGTCAAGCCTTCGGGGCTTGCCTAACGTTCGGCACCAGCGTTTCGATCGCGCGGTTGACCGCCGTGGCAATGGCGCCGGACGAGCTGTCAACGTGCTCAAGGGCGCCTGACACCTTCTCAAGAAAGATCACGGCACCTTCGGCGCCAAGGACCTTGTCCTTGCGGGTTGCCTTCTTGATTTCCGCCACGGCCTGCTTGATGCGCTTGATCGCCAAATCCGAGCGCCATCCAAATGCGCCGGCCCGGAATCGCGATCGAAAGATCCAGCTGCGCGCCTTGGCCGCCGGCATTGGTTGTTCCCTCTCCAAAACCTGGGATGGTGTTCGGCACCGATCAGTGTAAAGGTCCGTCCGGTTGCCAGCTGATCAGGCTGTTCGTGTCTTGAGCTGCCAAGCGCCGTTTTACCACTTCTCTGGCTTGCTGCTCGCCAACTTCGGCGACGAGATCCTGCCAGGCTTGTGCGTCTGCCATCCTGGCAATGAAATCATCGGCCAGGACATCTAGCTCAGCATCCGTGAACGGCGTTTTGGGGTCATTGCGTGGGTCGAGCCAGGACGGCTCAGAACTCGTCTGCGCCTTTTCTTTCATGTCCTGCTCCAGTTCCGTTCCCCGTACTAGAACCACAGCACATCATGTCGATTGTGTCTGCCATTCGAGATCAAGATGCGGTTCGTTATCTTGGCATCGAGGTCGATGGTGCTATCGAAATATCACCGAGAAGATCGCAATCTGATCCGTGACGCAATACTCCGATCAGCGGACGTGGTCGGCGACAGCCTCCGCGTCGCCGATCGACGATGGGCGAAGGTCCGCTTCTGTATACCTGGGTCAGCCGCTGCGCCGGCCACGGTCCTGGCAGCCGTTGGAGTGATCCAAGAGCGTCCGTCGGGTGCCTGTCGCGACGTGCCAATAACGACCCGCGAGACGCCCTTGAGTCGCGACTTGCCGTTGGATTGCTTCCTGGTAGGTTAGCCGACGTCGGTACGTCAGCTGGACGGGCAATGATGGCGCTCTGTAAAACAAGGCATCTGCGGAGTGCGCCACGTCCGCGAGCAACTAAGTTCGCGTGAGAGGAAGCCCATGGTTAGAGTATTTATAAGTCATTCTACGCGGGATCGAAGCTTCGTTGAGGCTGAGCTTGTCCCGGTCCTGTCCGGAGCAGGATATGGGTTTTGGTATTCAAAGGATTCAATTAGGACGGCTGAGCTGTGGGAGCGATCAATTCGTGCGGGCCTCGCCTCGTGTGATTGGTTCACGATAGTGATGTCAGCAAATTCTGTCGCTTCGGATTATGTGAAGGACGAAAGTCGCTTGGGTAGTAGAGAATCGAAAAGGCACGCTTATTCCGATACTGCTCACGGATTGCGATATATTGGAGTTCCACATACGACTGCCACGAATCCAGCACATCGACTGGCGAAAGAATCCACTTAACGCTCAAAAAATGTTTTTAGATGCGTTTCAGGATAGAGATCGAATTTCCGGACCGCCTTCGAAAGCCCAGGCGCCCGGACTTCGAACCCTTCCAAGACGCGATCTTTTCATGGTGGGACTCGTTGTTGGTGACTGCAGCTCCATCACCCCCGAGGTCGGCGAGGCAAGCACCCACGCCGATTTTGCAGAATTCATGGCGTCACTAGCAAGACTAGGTGTTGGTGATCATCCCCTAGTCAAGAAACGTGACGAGTTGCACCGGGCGCTTCACGAAGAGCGTGTTGAGCGAACTCGCAAGAGGGGCTCGGGCACATTTAGGAACTATCTCCGCTCGTTCATCGACCTCGAAAAGCTTATTCGCTCCGTAGCGCCGCGGGTTGATTTCGATTATTTTCTGCTCGGTCAAGCAGTTAACGAAGTCGTTTGGACGACAGTGTTAAAGGATCAATCGGTGTTATCTCTTATAGCAAGATCGACTGTGGGTAGATTATCTACGGGACATCCATTTTTGAGCGATGGCTTATGCCGCATTGAACTGCCAGTCGAATTGAAGCAGATCATTCTAAAGTTTGTCAAAGCAAGCAGACGCCAGAATACCTAATCGCTGAGGCGAGAAGCTCGTTCAATAGCGAATTCTGTATTGGCTGCTATTGACTAGCGTCGACCCAGGACACAGCGAGCCTAGCAAATCATGCTATCGCTCGATCGAGTAATCTCCACGGTTGCTTCCGACGCTCTGACGATGACCGGACATGCTTCAGCTGGGCATGTTCCAGGGATGCCTCGTTCTCCTCCGGGTCATCTCCGGGAGTTCCGCGGCTCGCCCGACCACGTGTCAAGTACCTCAGAAAGCTGACGGAATCGCTGCGATGTAGTGAAGTGGCGGTTCGTGCCAGTTCCGGACCCAAACGCCGCAGCAAGCTGCGTGGACTGGTTGCAGTTTTGCGGAGCGCGGGTTCATGGTCTTCGGCGAAATGCGCCCCCGGGCGCAGGCCCACGCGACTACGCAAGCAAGATGGTCAGTCAGGTTAAGCGGCTCATTGCCGCCGATGTCCCGGCAAAGCACATCAGCATCGCAGGGCACTCCAAGGGTGGTCTCATCATCCGATGCGCTGCACGTTGGTGCGAGCCGACCAGGTAGGAAGACCCGCAGGGTGTAGGCGCGGTAATACGTCCCCGAGGGTCCGCGGCTTATGCGCCTACTTGGCGCGCTTGACACCGCGCGCTAAGCGCGAACGATAGCGTACAGCAGGAAGACAAAGATGAGCTTCGGATAGATCGAGATCATCTTGAAGATGCTTCCTGACATCTTTACCACTTCCGCGTGCAGCCATGCACCAAAAGTTGGGTAGATGCTACCGCCCCATGGGATTTTCACCATCTCGATCACGCTTTGCACTTCTTCACGAACATGGGCGGTGCGATCGGGAACCCATACGTCTTCTGGAACGCCGCCGTGATCTCGGGATACTGCCCTAAGTATTGGACATACCCGAAGGCAGCGATAGCAGCAGCGAGCGTCGCACCGAATCCCGCCGCTGCCTGGTCTCCCCGGAGGGCCGCCGATGGACCAGCGCCTCTCTCCGTTCCGTGTCCGTCGGAGCCAAGTCGAAGCGGAGGGGGTCATGAGAGCCTCGTGCAGGATCCTGATGACGCTGCCGCTCGTCGTCAGTGCGGTCGCAAGCTGTGTCCCGCGGTCGGCCGCGCAGCTGACGGTGTTCGACCCCGCCAACTTCCAGCAGAACCTGCTCACCGCCGCCCGCGCACTGGAGCAGATCAACAACCAGGTGCGCGTGCTCCAGAACCAGGTGCTCATGATCGCGCGCATGGACCAGAACCTGGTGCGCCTTGGGGCAACGATGTCGCCTGACCTGCAGCGGACCCTCGGCTCCATCAACACGCTGCTGCGGGCCGGCGATGGCATCGCACTGCGCCTGTCGGCCACGCAGAGCGGCTACGAGCAGCTGTTCCCGAAGCAGGCTTCGGCGGCACTGACGCATGACGAAGCTGTGCGCAACGCCAAGGCGCGCTGGGACGAGCAGTACGGGGCGTTCCAGCGCGCCGCGCTCCTGCAGGGCCAGATCGCCGACGGCATCGAGACGGACACCGGCCTTCTGGCCACCGCCATGGGGCGCTCCCGCGACGCCGCGGGTGCGCTGGAAGCCGTCCAGGCCGGCAACGAGCTCACGGCCCTCAACGTGAAGCAGGCTCTCGCCCTGCAGGGTCTGCTCGCTGCGCAATACCGGGCAGAGACGACCAAGCAAGCGCGGGATCTCGCCGCCGAGGAAGACGCGCGTCAGCGCTTCAAGACGTTCCTCGGCACAGGCAACGCGTACACAGCAAGCCGATACTGAGGCTCGGGAGATCAACGGATGCTCACGACGTCGAACGGGTCCGCCGGCTCGCACTGAGCCGAGCCTGACTCTCTGCGACTGACACGAAGGTACCGCGGCGGCACCTCCTGCCGCCGACGGCGGAGCCTTGTCTCAAGCATCGGGGACAGAACGTGGACGACCTCGCCATCATTGACCGCTTCACCGAGACCCTCAGCCGCTACATCGACTCCGGCTTCGGCCTGCTGTCGGGCGACGTGGCGTTCCTGACCACCGTCCTGGTGGCGATCGACATCACGCTCGCCGGCCTGTTCTGGGCGCTGATGGGCGAGGACAACGTCCCGGCGCAGCTCATCCGCAAGGTGCTCTACGTCGGCTTCTTCGCCCTCCTGATCGGCAACTTCAAGAGCCTCGCCGACGTCGTGTTCCAGTCGTTCGCCGGCCTCGGCCTCAAGGCGTCGGGGACGGCGCTCACCGCCAACGACCTGATGCGGCCGGGATTCGTGGCATCGGCGGGATACGCGGCCGCAAGGCCACTCCTGGAGAAGGCCGGCGAGCTCATCGGCATCACCACGTTCTTCTCCAACTTCGTGACCATCGCCGTGCTGCTGCTGGGCTGGCTGATCGTGCTCCTCGCCTTCTTCGTGCTGTCGGTCCAGCTCGTCATCACCATCATCGAGTTCAAGCTGACCGTGCTGGCGGGGTTCGTGCTCGTGCCCTTCGCTCTCTTCGGGCAGACGGCGTTCCTGGCCGAGCGCGTGCTCGGCAATGTTATCTCCTCCGGCATCAAGCTGATGGTGCTCGCCATCGTGGTCGCATCGGCGCCTCGATCTTCGGAACGCTGGTGCGGCCGACGGACGAGATCACGCTGGCGCAGGCGGCCTCGACCATCCTCGCGGCGATCGCCGTGTTCGGCCTCGCCCTGTTCATTCCCGGTCTGGCCGCCGGGCTGGTCTCCGGAGCGCCGCAGCTCGGCGCCGGCTCCGCCGTCGCGACCACCGCCGCCCTCGGCGGCACTGCCGTCGCCGGCGGCCTGCTCGCCGGCGGCGCTGCGCGCATGACGGGGCGTGCCGCCGCCGGGAGCATCCAGGCCGCCGCGTCGCTCACGGGACGCGTTGGCGCCGCCTACGAGGCCGGCGGACCCGCCGGAGTGGCGCGCACGCTGACCGGGGCTCCCGCCTCACGCGCGATTGCGTCAGGGACGGCGCCCGTTCGCGACGCCTACCGCCGCGGCACCGCACAGGGCTATCGCGATGCCGGTCCACCGCCTGCGGCGGGAACACCAGATCCAGGCACCGACCCCGGAGGCGGCACGCCATCGGGAGGTGCACCGGGGTGGGCGCGCAACCTCGCGCGACGCCAGCGGATGACGCAGGCGGGGCTGGTTGCTGCCGGCGCCATGCGCGAGGGCGACCGCCCCGCCATGAGCACCGGTCCGGAGCTCAAGGACAAGAGCTGAGGGGAGCAAGCCATGACGTTCAAGCGCTCCACCCTGCGCTACGGCGAGACGCCGGAGCCGATCACGCCCTACCAGAAGGCGGCCCAGGTCTGGGACGAGCGCATCGGCTCCGCCCGTGTCCAGGCCCACAACTGGCGGCTCATGGCCCTGGGCAGCCTCGGGCTGTCGCTCATCCTCGCCGCGATCCTGCTGTGGGTCGGACGCTCCGGCTCCACTGTGCCCTATATCGTCGAGGTCGATCCGAAGGGCGGGGCGCGCGCGGTCGGACCTGCCCTGGAAACCTGTCGTCCGAGCGACGCCCAGATCGCCTTTCACCTCGCGCGCTTCGTCGACAATGTGCGCTCGCTGTCGAGCGATCCGGTGGTCGTGCGGCAGAACTGGCTCAAGGCCTACGACTTCGTCACCGACAAGGCGGCCGTCACGCTGAATGAGTACGCACGCGACAACGATCCCTTTGCCAGGGTCGGCCGCGAGACCGTTGCAGTGGAGGTGGCAAGCGTGGTGCGCGCCTCCGAGTCCTCCTTCCAGGTGCGATGGGTGGAGCGCACGTTCGAAGGCGGAGGACCCGCTGCTTCTTGAGAGCGAGCAGCTCGGACGCCGGATACGTCCAGCGCATCAACCGCAAGGTGGTGATCGGTGCCGCCGCGGTTCTCCTGTGCCTCATCTCCTTCATCGTGCTCCTGGCCCTCAAGCCGCCCAGCCTGCGCGTCACCGGCCCGCAGGAGCTGTTCAACGTCGAGCACAAGCCGGTCACCGATGCCCTGTCCAAGCTGCCTGCGACCTATGACGGCGTGAAGCCGGAAAAGAAGGCTGACGCCGGCAAGCAGCCTACTACGCAGCCGTTGCCGGTCCCGGTCCTGAAGGCTCCGGCAGTCGACCCGCTCACCGACGCCGAGCGCATGGAGATCGCGCGCCTCGCGCGCATGGCCGGCCAGGCCAAGGAATCGGGCGTGTTCTTCCGGCTGCTGCTCAAGCCGGCGCCGAAGGAGACGAAGATTTCCAACGTACGCGTCGTTCCGGTCCCGAAAGCGCCACCCGTCGAAACGGACGGCGGGCTCGCCACGCTCTCGGCCCTGCGCGCCGCTGACCGCGCGCTGGCGCTTGCCGGTGGCGATGCCGATCTGATCGGCACCAGCATCGGCGTGGCCGATCAGACCCGCAAGCTCACCTTCCTCAAGTCCGGCCCCGAGAAGCAGGTCTACAACCCGCACGGGCTGCAGACGCCGGTGTCGGCCTATCAGCTGATGGCCGGCACCGTCATCGCCGCGAGCCTGATCACCGGCCTCAACTCCGATCTGCCCGGGTTCGTCATCGCCCAGGTGACGGAGCACGTCTACGACACGGTTACAGGGCGGTTCCTGCTCATCCCGCAGGGCTCGCGCCTCATCGGCAAGTACGACAACATCGTCGCGTCAGGCCAGGAGCGCGCCCTCGTCGTCTGGCAGCGCATCATCCTCCCCGACGGCTCGTCCATCGTGATCGACAACCTGCCCGCCACCGATACCGGCGGCTACGCCGGCCTCGCCGACGAGGTCGACCTCCACACCTGGAAACTGCTGAAGGGCGTCGCGCTCGCGACTGTCCTCGGCGTGGGCAGCGAGCTCGCCTTCGGCTCCAGCGACAGCGACCTCGTCAAGGCACTCCAGCAGTCGACGCAGGGCACCACCAACCGCGCGGGACAGCGCCTCATCGAGCGCCAGCTCAACGTGCAGCCGACCATCAAGGTGCGCCCCGGCTGGCCGCTGCGGGTGATCGTCCACAAAGACATCTTGCTCCGGGCCTACCGCGGCACCGCCTCGAAATGAAGGAAGGAACAAAGGAGGTAACCCAATGCCCGTGATCGGGACGTTCTCCGCCGTCAAGGACGGCTACGCCGGCACCATCCGCACGCTCACCCTGAACATCAAGGTGCAGCTCGTCGCCAACGACCGCAGGGAGGCCGACGGCGCCCCCGACTTCCGCATCATGGCAGGCACCGCCGAGATCGGTGCCGCCTGGAGGAGGCCCCGCAGGTCATCCGACGAGACCTACTTGAGCATCAGGCTCGACGACCCCGCCCTACCGCATCCGATCTTCGGCGCCCTGATCGAGGACACCGCCAACGCCACCGCCCGCCTCATCTGGCGGCGCGACCGGAAGGATGACGGCTGAGGCCCGTGAACGCCGAGACCTCATCGAACTGAAACGCGAACCGATCCCTGAAGTCCGGCCGGCCGCGCGCACCGCTGCGGCAACGGAGCCCTATTGCCCGGATTAACCCCATGTCGCGTGTGCGTCCCGTCGTCTGCGTGCTGCTGCCCTTCGCGGCCGGCTACTATCTCTCCTACCTGTTCCGCTGCATCAACGCGCTGATCGCCGGCCATCTCACCGCCGAGCTGGGCCTCGGCGCAGCCGACCTCGGGCTGCTCACGTCCGTCTACTTCCTGGTGTTCGCCGCGGTCGTGCTCCCCTGCGGCGTGCTGCTCGACCGCTACGGACCGCGCCTTATCGACAGTGCCCTGCTGCTCCTTGCCGCCTCCGGATCGCTCGTCTTCGCCGTTGCCGACGGCGTGGCGACGCTCCTCGTCGGCCGCGCACTCATCGGCCTCGGCGTGGCCGTCGGCCTGATGGCCGGCCTCAAGGCCATCGTCCTGTGGTTCCCGCCCGAGCGCGTTGCCCTCGCCAATGGCGTCTACATCATGCTGGGCGCCCTCGGCGCCCTGTCCGCCACGGGTCCGGCCGAGGCGGTCGTTCAGGCCCTCGGCTGGCGCGGGCTGTTCGCCGCTCTCGCCGTTGCCTCCGCGGCCGTGGCGCTGCTCATCCTTCTCGTCGTGCCGGAGCGGAAGCCGGCGCAACCGGTAGCCGCCTCCCCAAGGATCGGCTTCCTCGCCATCTACCTGGACCCGCGCTCCCTGCGCATCGCCCCCTTGGCGGCCCTCGGCGTCGGCATGTCCTTCTCGCTGCAGGGCCTGTGGGCGGCGCCGTGGCTCACCGACGTTGCCGGGCTCGATCGAGGCGCCGTCGTCGAGCACCTGACGTTGATGGCGGCTGCGCTCGCCGCGAGCGCCCTGCTGCTGGGAGCCGCCGCCGAGCGCCTGCGCCGTGCCGGCATGCCGACTGAGCTGTTCCTGGCTTGCACGCTGGCCCTGTCGATGACCGCCCAGCTCGCCTTGCTCCTCGGTCTGCCGGTCTCCTCCTATCTGCTCTTCTCGATCGTCGCCGCTGCTGGAGCCACCACCGTCTTGAGCTTCGCGGCTTTGGCGCAGTACTTCCCCAAGGAGGTCTCCGGCCGCGCCAACGCCGCCCTCGGCGTCCTCAACATGGGCACCGCCTTTGGCCTGCAATGTCTCTCCGGCTTCATTATCGCCTTGTGGCCCGCCGACGGCGGACGCTACCCGGCCGAGGCGCATCAAGCCGCCATGGCCGCCGGCCTCGCCCTGCAGCTCCTAGCGTTGGGCGTGTTTTGCGCACCCCGGCGCCGGCCGCGGTCCACGCCTATGGCGGTGGCAGTAGCCAGGGCGCTTGGATATGACATGGCGACCATTCCCCCTGCCTCCGTGGCAAGGGCTGCCGCATGGGCGCAACACGCCAGGCTGCTTCGAACGTGGGCCACCGGCTGGCGCCTCGCGGCCTGCGCCACCACCATCGTGTGCGTTGTCCTCTCAGCGCTCCTGTCCATGGCTGTGGATCGCGCGGGGGCTGTACTGTACGTGGCCGTTGTCGGCCACGTCGCGAAATTGCCGGCTGGCGGTTCGCCATCGGACATGACCGAGACAGCCGTCCCTCCCGTTGTGCAGGCGGCCGTTTTCTCCGCGCCGACGCTGCGTGCGTTCGGGCATTCGCGGATCGATGACGGCACAACGGAACGCCTCACGGCATTCGCGCTCGATATCGGCGCGTCCCTTGCCGCATGGGCCGCGACAGCTCCCGCACCCGTTCCGACGGCGACCGTCTCCGGCTTGCTTCTCATCCTCACGATGCTCACGGCGATCCTCGTCGTCGCCGATCGCCGCACCGACGCTCGAAGCCGCCGCGCCCGGGCCCGCCTCGACCTCGCCTCGGGGCCGCTTCCACCACATCAAGCTCTCGTCATCGACAGGCTGCTCGATGCCCCGGCTGCCGTGACCTCGCGCGCCAGGCTGCCGGCACGCGCGAAGATTGCGATCGAGATGGGTCCAATACCCCTTGCGCAGTCCGGCCGATCCCGGCGCGCCGGCCGCCGCGCACGCCGGCGTCCTCCTCGCACGGCCCGCGTACGGTCCGGCGCTTCGGGTCGGGGGGCATCGGTCCCTCGCCGGCGCAGCTCAGCATCGTCGCCTGGGATCGGCTGGCAACCGCCCGCTCCCTTCGCTCAGGCAGATGACAATCTCGTCGTCCGCGACGATCTCGGATATCCGGTGCCCATCGCCGCAGGCGAGCTGGACGCGATCGAGACCTACCTCGACCCGGTGCTGCGCGATCTCCTCGTCTACGCGAGCGCACAGCGCAAGGACGACGGCTGACCTCCCCTTTCCCACCGACGTTCCGCACTCAGCTCTTGTCCTGCCCGGTTTGCCTGCTACCAATGCGGCATCGTCAGCGTCTGCGGGGAGGACACATCGTGGCAACGAGAGCGAACGGTGCCGGCTTCGATGCCCGGCGCCCCCCGGAGGCTCCGGCACACGACGCCGGCCTGGCGTCCACACCCCGTGTCGCCGTCTACCTGCGCGTCTCGACAGGCCGCCAGGCCGAGCACGACCTGTCGATCCCCGACCAGCGGGCGCAGGCCCATGCCTGGGTGGCGCAGCGCGGCTGGTCCCTCGCCGCCGAGTACGTCGAGCCCGGCGCCTCGGCCACCGACGATAAGCGGCCGGAGTTCCAGAAGATGATCGAGCGCGCCTGCGACGGCGAGAACGCCTTCGACTATGTAGTCGTGCACTCGTTCTCCCGCTTCTTCCGCGACGCCTTCGGCCTCGAGTTCTACGTGCGCAAGCTCGCCAAGCACGGCGTCAGGCTGGTGTCGATCACGCAGGAGCTGGGCGACGACCCGGCGCAGGTCATGATGCGGCAGGTGATCGCTCTCTTCGACGAGTACCAGTCCAAGGAGAACGCCAAGCACGTGCTGCGCTCCATGAAGGAGAACGCGCGCCAGGGCTACTGGAACGGCGCCCGCCCGCCGTTCGGCTACCAGGCCGTGGAGGTGGAGCGGCGCGGCAGCCGCATCAAGAAGAGGCTCGTCATCGACCCGGTCGAGGCCGAGACTGTCCGGCTCATCTTCCGGCTGTTCCTCGAAGGCGACGGCCGCTCCGGCCCCATGGGCGTCAAGGCCATCGCCGTGTGGCTCAACACCCATGGCTTCCGCACCCGCGGCGGCGCCACCTGGGGCTTCGGGTCGCTGCACGCGCTCCTGACCCATTCCGTCTATGCCGGACGCATGCCGTTCAACCGGTTCGAGGCGCGCAGCGGTCGCCGCAAAGCCGCATCGGAGCAGGTCGTCAGCTGCGCCCGCCACGGCCGCACCGCGTGCAAGGGACGCTCGATCCGCATGGACAAGCTCGACGGCCTGGTCACCACCCATCTCGCGGACCGCCTGCTGCAGCCCGAGCGGCTCAAGGCGCTGCTCGGCTCGCTGGCCGGCCGCCGCGCCGAGAAGGCCGCCGCCGTCGACGCGTCTGAAACTGCTGGAGCAGGAGGCGTTCGAGGCCGACGAGCGCCTGCGCCGGCTCTACAAGCTGGTCGAGGAGGGGGCGACCGACCCCGACGACCTGCTGGAAGGCCGCATCGTCGCCCTCAGGGCCGATCGCGACCGTGCCCGCGCCCGCCCGGGAGCGGGCGCGCGCGGCCGTGCGCCCGGCGGTGGACATCAGCCCCATCGTCGTCGAGCGGTTCGGAGAGGCCATGCGCGAGCGGCTGACCACCGGCGAGATCCCGTTCCGCAAGGCCTATCTGGGCTCCATCGTCGACCGCGTGGAGGTGGACGACGGCGAGATCCGCATCGTCGGCCGGAAAGATGTGTTGGAACAGGCCGTTATGGCCAACGGCGCCCCCATTCCCGGGGTTCGCAGTTTTACACCCAAATGGCGCCCCGTAGGGGAAACGGACGACCCTGAAAAATCAGAGACTTAGCGTTCCCAAACCTCCCGGAACCGCTCACTGATTTGCATAGGGATTTCCAGCTACTTCCCAAACCCAAACGGTATTCGCAACCGGTGCTTTCCGCCGCTTGCGAAGCGTGCCGCGCGATCGCGGCGATTTGGTGAAGGAGAGAGCCATGAACGCCGTTCGGGAACGGGATGAGCAAGAGCGGAAGAAGCCTTCGCTCATTGCCTACAGCGTGAAGCTGAACGAGGGCGACAACCCCATCTGGACGCGCATCGGCGCGGCCTGGGCGCACAAGAAGGGGCCAGGGTTTTCGATCCAGCTCGATGCGCTGCCGCTGGAAGGCCGGATCGTGCTGGTGGGCCCGGCCGTCGATCCTAAGCAAGCGGCAAACGATGCCTAGGACCTAAATGAAGGAAGGGAAACAGGAGAAGATCAAGGACCTTGAATGACATCGACATCGCTGGCCTGAGCTACGCGGAGCTGCAGGAGCTGAGGCAGATGGCCGAGCTCCGCATGGTGGAATTGCGCGAGCAGGGCGTGCCGGCCTTGCGGGAGCGGTTTGCCGAAGAAGCCGCGGCCCTTGGCGTAACGCTTGAGGAGGTGGCGGGTGCGGTGAAGCGGAAGCCCGGGCGGCCGCGTAAGCCGCGGGCGGCGGAGGAGTCTGAGCAGCCAAGCACGTCCGTTTGAGAGAATCTGGCTGAGTGACGGGAGGGGCGCGCCGAGACGGCCAGTGTGGCGCGCCCTGCTTGTCAACTGATCCTCCGCGACACTCGCAACCGGTCACGGTGTTTGGCGGGTGCACGGGAAGAGAGCATGGATGCCGCCTCACTGAGCGATCCGGCCTAAGTAACACTGTTACCTGACGGAATCCTTGCGGCGCCGCGAACGGGCAGTCAGTGCCACTTTCGCACTCATGCAACGCAGCATCTTCTTGACTTGATCCTTAGTTTTCGCGACATCACATACCATTGCCCCCGTTCAGCACCCTGCAACAAGTGGGCTCCTAAGACCCTCACACGCTCTCCATCACGTTGCCCGGAACACGCAAGACCCAGACGCGACTAAGTTTGCAGCGCCGCGCGCTTTCGCCTAGCCGAACGATTGAGTAGGAGTTCCCCGCTGAAACGAAAGGTCATCGGTGATAAGACTACCAAACTTGCGAACAACATTCCCGACCGCGGCAGTCGCCTGTCTAATTTGGCTCGCAATGCTCGCGCTTGTACAAGCCCAGCAACGCGAACCGCGAACTGAGCCAGACGCATCTCGCGGTCCCGCGTCCGCTCACCGACGCGGAACGCCAACAGACGAGATGGGGACTTTCGTATCCAAGATACTGTGGTCCACGGAGCAAGTATGGGAGGCCAAGTTTCGTGAAGCCGGCAAGCGCTACGAAAAGCCAATATTAGTGTTATACGGAGGCCTCACACCATCGGCCTGCGGCATGGGCGCAGCAGTCATGGGGCCATTTTATTGCCCCACGGATCGTAAAATCTATCTGGACACAAGCTTCTTTGATGAACTAACCCGACGGTATCGCGCACCCGGTAATTTTGCACAGGCCTATGTCATCGCTCATGAGGTGGGCCATCACGTCCAGGCTTTGCTGGGTATCGAGAAGCGAGTTTCCGATGCACAATCGAATACGACCGAACGGGATGCCAATCAACTGAATGTTCGCCTAGAATTGCAGGCCGACTGCTTGGCCGGAATTTGGGCGTCGTGGTTGCGGCAATTGCCAGGTGTTATGGAACCTGGCGACATTGAGGCGGCACTGCGCGCAACCCAGGCTCTTGGTGACGACATTATCCAAAAGCAGACAACTGGGACGGTGGTCTTGGATTCGTTCACGCACGGCTCCGGAGACCAGCGCGCTCGCTGGTTCAAGCGCGGGCTGGATACGGGAAGACTTCAACAGTGCGACACTTTCGGCGCTCCGGAGCTGTAGTTCTCAATCCTCAGCACGTCGACCTGAGCGAGGTTGAGTGCCGCTTGGCGCATGGCAAGAATGGGGCATGGGCTGCCGATCAACAGCGTTCAGAGAATAGTCCGCTATACCCCAATGAGCTGCCGGAGTCGGCTGAAGCAGTTCACTCACCCTTCGTGCCATTTCCAGACCTCTGCGCTGCAGCAAGCCACGCCTTGATAAGGAGACGAAGTGCGGAGCATTGAAGGCTTCTTCATTTGCCATGGTTTGTGAAGTCGACCACCATGTCTCCGGGCCTGAGCAATCCGACGGGGTGGGGGTTAGGCTCCTCCGAGTCGCAGTCAACTCAACTGCAGCTACTTCCACCCACTCATGATCGGCTTTGCGCGGGCTTCCTCTGCTTCACTATTTGCGCATTGATCTGAATGCTGCGCGAACTTCTTCTGAGAACAGCCTCGGCTCCTC
>Ga0207660_10000519_pt1 | contig 25693 bp, 22 predicted proteins | sample KBSC73BmetaG_FD_184335 | JGI IMG/M metagenome (GOLD analysis project Ga0207660, IMG submission 184335) | Corn rhizosphere microbial communities from Kellogg Biological Station, Michigan, USA - KBS C7-3B metaG (SPAdes) (version 2) | ecosystem: Host-associated > Plants > Roots > Rhizosphere ... | reverse complement strand
CGGCGCCCGGGTACCCGGACCGGTGAGCGGCGCAAGTGATGACGCGGACGGGCCCGGCCGGGCTAGCGCCGGTGCGTCGACTTGGATGCGCCACCCTCACGGCGTACGACGCCGGCCAGCATCGGTGCGAGCTCACGCGCCCGCTGCTCGCACCAGGACGTGTCGTCGCTGCCGTCGGCCAGCTGCTCGATGAACACGCCGACGATGACGGCGCGCAGCATCCGGGCGATGGCGGCGGCTCGCGCCGCTTGGCGCTCGTGCAGCACGTCGGCCGCCCACTGCTGCAGCGCCGCCTCGGTCGTGCCCAGCAGGCTCGAGCCGACGCTGCGCGCCGCGTCGTCGCCGCGCAGTGCTTCGCCGACCATCACCCGCACGTAGTCCTGCACGTCGAGCATGACCTGCCACGACTCCTGCAGCAGCTGGGCGAGGTCGTCGACCGGGCCGCCCGGCCCGGCTCCGGGCAGCTCGCCGTCGAGCACGTTGCGGTACTCCGGCTCCTCGAGCACCGCGGTCAGCAGGTCGCGCTTGGACGGGAAGTAGTGGTAGAGCGTCGCGACGTTCATCTCCGCAGCGCCGGCGAGGTCGCGCATGCTCATCGCCTCGGCGCCGCCCTGGGCCATCAGCTCCAGCGCGAGCCGCAGGATCCGGGCTCGTTGCGACACGAGGCCATCGTGCCGCATGTGCCGGGAGGCCGCGGGGAAACGGTCGTTTGGCGAGTCCAGCAAGTGTTTGATTGGATGGCTCCACGACATGTCGGGGGGCCGACGTCGAAGGGCGGTGCGCTACGTGACTGCCGGAGAGAAGGTGCCGGGCGTGGCGCCGGTTTTCCCCGACGGCGCCGCGTGTCTGGTCGATCTGGGCCCGCCCGCTCCGCAGCACACCGAGGCCTACCGCATCGTCGCCGAGATCCCGGTCGGCATGGGCCCGGAGGGTGTCGCGGTCGACCCCGCGGGGCGCCGGGCCTACGTCTCCTGCTCTCGCAGCAACGCCGTCACGGTCATCGACCTCGACCGGCTCGAAGCCGTCGAGGAGATCCCGGTCGGTCAGGAGCCGATCCCCGCCGCCTTCGACGAGCCGACCGGCCGCATGTTCTGCGCCAACGCCCGCAGCAACACGATCTCGGCGATCGACACCCGCGGCGGCAACCGCGTGCACGAGGTCGAGGTCGGGGAGTACCCCGCGGGGCTCGGCCACGACCCGCAGCGGCGGCTGCTGCTGTGCGGCGACACGGCCGGCAGCACGGTCTCCGTGGTCGACTGCGACACCCTTGAGCGGGTTGCCGTGGTCCCCGCCGAGCTCGGCGTGGGCAGCATCGACGTCGACGTCGAGCGCGGCCTGGCCTACTGCGTCAACTTCTTCTCCGCCTCGGTCACGATGGTCGACGTCGAGCGCATGGAGCCGGTCGAGCGCATCGCGGTCGGCGAAGGGCCCTGCAAGGTCGCGGTCAACCCTCGCTCGGGCACGGCGTTCATCGCCAACTCCCTCGACAGCACGATCGTGCGCGTCCGGCTCGACGACCGCAGCGTCATCGACGAGGTGCCCGTCGAGCGGGCGCCCGTCGGCGTCGCCGAGGCCCCTGCGGGCGACCGCTTCTACGTGTGCAACCGCGGCGCGGGGTCGATCAGCATCGTCGGGGCCGACGACGGCCGCGAGTGGGCGAGGGTGCCGGTCGGCAAGGGTCCGGGCGACCTCGCGGTCGACCCGGTCACCGGCTGGGTGCTCGTCTCCAACGCCGGCAGCGCCAGCCTGATCGTGGTCGAAGACCTGCTCACCGGCCCGCCCGCCGACGACGTCACCAGCGCGCCGCACCCGCTCACCGGGCAGCGGGTCCCGGCCTTCCGGCTGCCCGATCTCGAGGGGCGGATCCGGGAGAGCCGGGAGTGGGCGGAGAAGAAGTACATCCTCAACTTCTTCGCCAGCTGGTGAGGCCCCTGCAACGTGGAGGCGCCGGTCATCGAGGACCTACGCCGCCGCGCAGGCCGGTTCGGCCTGGACATCATCATGGTCAACGTCTGGGAGAGCGTCGACCCGGCCGGTGAGGCCCGGCACTTCTGCGACATCTACGGCGTCGAGGGCACCGTGCTGATCGACGAGACCGGCGACTACGCGGCGGCGCTCGGCATCCGCGGCGTACCGATGAACGTCTTCGTTGACACCGACGGGACAGCCGTCGAGGTCGGCGCGACGACGCCCGACGAGCTGAAGGCCGCGATCACCCGCCTGCTCGGCCGCGACGACTGGTACGACGACTGAGCGTCAGTGCCCGGCCGTGGCCGGCGGGGTCGTGGGGTGCACGACCTGCTGAACCGTGTGGGTTGCGGTCGGCACGCCCTTGGACTTCTTGTCCTTCTTGGGCTTGCGGGCCTCGCGACCGCCCTTGTTCTTGTTGCCCATGGCGCGCCCCCAAGTTGTCGTGCGGTGCCGTACCTCGACCGTACGACCGCCGGTGGATAAAGGAAAGCCGGTTGCGCGGGTCGCCAACTAGACTCGGTACCTCCGATGATCACTGCTTCACGCGTCGAACTGCGCGCCGGCGCCCGCCTGCTGCTCGAGCACGCGTCGTTCCAGGTCAACCGAGGCGACAAGGTCGGCCTGGTCGGCCGCAACGGCGCCGGCAAGACCACGCTCTGTCGGATCCTCGCGGGTGAGGGCGCCCCGGCGGCCGGCTCCATCACGCGGCGCGGCAGCGTCGGCTACCTGCCGCAGGATCCCCGCACGGGTGACCTGTCGGAGATCGCCCGCGACCGCATCCTGTCCGCCCGCGGCCTCGACGAGGTGATGCAGGACCTGCGGGCCGCCGAGCAGAAGATGGCGGCCGGCGACGAGCGCGCGGTGCGCCGTTACGGCGTGGCCGAGGAGCGTTTCCACGTCCTCGGTGGCTACGCGGCCGAGGCCGAGGCCGCGTCGCTGGCCGCCAGCCTCGGCCTGCCCGACCGGGTGCTCGGGCAGCCGCTCGGCACGCTGTCGGGCGGCCAGCGCCGCCGGGTCGAGCTGGCGCGCATCCTGTTCAGCGGCGCCGACACCCTGCTGCTCGACGAGCCGACCAACCACCTCGACGCCGACTCGGTCGTCTGGCTGCGCGACTTCCTGCGCTCGCACCGCGGCGGTCTCGTCGTGATCAGCCACGACGTGTCGCTGCTCGACGCGACGGTCAACAAGGTCCTGCACCTGGATGCCAACCGGTGCTCGCTCGACGTCTACAACGTCGGTTGGCAGGCCTACCTCGCCACCCGCGAGGTCGACGAGCGGCGACGTCGGCGTGAGCGTGCAAACGCCGAGCGCAAGGCCGCGGCCCTGCAGACGCAGGCGGAGAAGATGCGGGCCAAGGCTACGAAGGCCGTCGCCGCGCAGAACATGCTGCGCCGGGCCGAGCGCATGCTCACCGACCTGGAAGACGTGCGCCAGCAGGACAAGGTCGCCAAGCTGCGCTTCCCGGAGCCGGCGGCGTGCGGCCGGGTGCCACTCACCGCGAGCGAGCTGTCGAAGTGCTACGGATCGCTCGAGGTGTTCACCGATGTCGACCTCGCCGTCGACGCCGGCAGCCGCGTCGTCGTCCTCGGCCTCAACGGGGCGGGCAAGACGACGCTGCTGCGGATCCTGGCCGGTCTCGAGCCGCCCGACACCGGCCAGGTCGAGCCCGGGCACGGGCTGCGGCTCGGCTACTACGCGCAGGAGCACGAGACCCTCGACCCGCGCCGCACCGTGCTGGAGAACCTCGCCTCGGCGGCCCCCGACCTGCCGGAGGTCGAGCAGCGCAAGGTGCTGGGCTCTTTCCTGTTCTCCGGCGACACGGTCTTCCAGCCGGCCGGGACGCTGTCCGGCGGCGAGAAGACCCGGCTCGCCCTCGCCCTGCTCGTCGTGTCCAGTGCCAACGTGCTGCTGCTCGACGAGCCCACCAACAACCTCGACCCGGCCAGCCGCGAGCAGGTGCTCGAGGCGCTGCGCAGCTACCGCGGGGCGATCGTGCTGGTCACCCACGACGAGGGTGCGGTCGCGGCGCTCGGTCCCGACCGGGTGCTGCTGCTGCCCGACGGGGTCGAGGACGTCTGGCGGCCGGAGCTCGCCGACCTCGTCGCCCTGGCCTGACCGGGAGATACGGTCACAAGAATGCGCACGGTGATCGAGACCGCTGAAGCGGTACGCCGCGGCGAGCTCAAGGCGGTCGAGGCGCTCGACGAGTGCCTGGCTCTCATCGAGGCCATGGACCCCGAGCTCAACGCCTTCAGCCACCTGGCCCCCGACCTGGCCCGGGCGGCCGCCGAGCGGGTCGACGCGATGGTGGCCCGCGGCGAGGACCCGGGGCCGTTTGCCGGCGTGCCGTTCGGGGTCAAGGACCTTGAGGACTGCGCCGGCATGCCGACCGGTCACGGCTCGCTGCTCTACGCCGGCCATCCGCCCGCAGCGGCCGACTCCATGCAGGTGGCCAGACTGCGGGCGGCGGGCGCCGTGCCGCTCGGCAAGACGACCGCACCGGAGTTCGGGGCGACCTGCTTCACCGCGACCAAGGCCTGCGGCGTGACGCGCAACCCGTGGGACCCGACCCGCACGCCGGGCGGGTCGAGCGGAGGGTCGGCGGCGGCCGTGTCCGCCGGGATGGTGCCTTTCGCGACCGCGAGCGACGGGGGCGGGTCGACCCGGATCCCCGCCGCGTTCACCGGGCTGCTCGGTTTGAAGCCGTCGTACGGCCGCATCCCCTTCGACGGGGCGCACGAGAGCGAGACCAGCGTGCGCGGCGCGATGGTCACCACCGTCGCCGACGCCGCCCGCCACCTCGACGTCACCGCCGGTCCCGACGATCGCGACCGCGGGTCGCTGCCGCCCTCCGGCGTCTGCTACGAGCGGGCCATCGAGGAGCTCGACGTCGGCGGCCTGACCGCCACGTGGTCACTCGACCTCGGCTTCGCCGTCGTCGACCCCGAGGTGGCGGAGCTCGCGCGCGCTGCCGCCGACACGTTGGTCTCCGTGGCCGGACTGCGCGAGATCGACCGGCCGTTCGCCCCGACCAACCCGCTGCGGGCCTGGTGGGGGCTCGGTGCCGTCGACATCAACATGGACGTCGAGCGCGGCATGTTCCCCGAGCGGGCCGAGGAGTTCATGCCCGACAACCGCCGATCGCTCGAGGTCACCGCGTCGTACTCCGTCGCGCAGTTCGCCCGGCAGGTCAAGCGCCGCAACCGGCTCGAGGTCGAGGTCGCCGAGCTGTTCGCCGACGTCGACCTGCTGCTCACCCCGACGACGGCGGTGCCGGCGTTCGCCGCGGAAGGCCCGCTGCCGTTCACCATCGATGGCAAGGACGCCCGCAACAGCGGCCCGGTGCCGTTCACCATGCTGGCCAACCTCTGCTGGAACCCCGCGATCTCGCTGCCCGCCGGCACCACCAGCGACGGCCTGCCGGTCGGGCTGCAGATCACCGCGCGGCGGCACCGCGACGACGTGGTCCTGCGGCTCGCGCGCATCTACGAGCAGGCGGCCCCCTGGCCGCGCCACGCGCCCGGGCGGTGACGGACGCCAAGCAGGCGGAGCTCGCGCGCGAGCAGGCCTACGTCGACAGGCTCTACGGCCGCCTCGACCAGCTGCGGGCCCAGTCGCGCGACCAGCTGCGGGAGGTACGCCGACGCGGCGCGAGCGGCACCCCGCAGGCGCGCAGCGAGCGCGACGCTTTCGCGACGATGTACGAGGACCGGCTGGCCCGGCTCGACGCCGCCGAGGCCGGCCTCTGCTTCGGCCGGCTCGACCTGGTCGGTGGCGAGCGGCACTACATCGGCCGCATCGGACTGCTCGACGACGCGCAGGAGACGCTGCTCGTCGACTGGCGGGCACCGGCCGCCGAGGCGTTCTACCGCGCGACGCCGGCGAACCCGCTCGGCGTGGTCCGCCGGCGGCACCTGCGGCTGAGGGTCCGGCGGGTGGTCGACATCGACGACGACGTCTTCGACCTTGACACCATCTCCGCCGACGACCGGGCCACCCTATCGGGGCAGGCCGTGCTGCTCGCCGCGCTCTCGGAGAGCCGCACCGGGCACATGCGTGACATCGTCGCCACGATCCAGGCCGAGCAGGACCAGATCATCCGCGCCGATCTGGGCGGGGTGCTCGTCGTGCAGGGCGGTCCCGGCACCGGCAAGACCGCGGTCGGCCTGCACCGAGCGGCCTACCTGCTCTACGCGCATCGCGAGCGGCTCGAGCGCAGCGGCGTACTCGTCGTCGGCCCCAACCGGATCTTCACCCGTTACATCGAGGCGGTGCTGCCCTCGCTCGGCGAGACCGGGGTCGTGCTGGCCACGCCCGACCGGATCGGGCCCGAGGTCGACGTGCGCGCGGACGACGGTGCCGACGTCGTCGCGCTGAAGAGTGACCTGCGCATGGTCGACGTGATCGCCGCGGCCGTCGCTGCCCGCGAGACGGTACCGGCCGAGCCGCTGGTCGTGCCGTTCGACGAGCACGACCTGCAGGTGCCGCCACGCGTCGTGGCCGATGCCGTGTCCCGGGCGCGACGTTCGCGCCGACCGCACAACCACGCCCGCTACACCTTCGCCAGGGCGCTGCTGCAGCACCTCGTGCGCGAGGTCGGCCGTGTCACCGGCGACCCCGAGCTGTCGCGGCAGCGGTGGGTGGCCCGGACGCTCATGCGCAGCGACGAGTTCCGCGACGCGGTCAACGCCTGCTGGCCGAGGTTGACCCCGGCCGAGCTGGTCGAGGGGATGTACGCCGACCCGTCCTCTCTCGAACCGCTGTCGGTGGCCGAGCGGCAGTTGCTGCGCCGCCCGCCCGGCTCGGCATGGACGCCCGCCGACGTGCCGCTGCTCGACGAGGCCGCGGTGCTGCTCGGCGACCCCGACGAGATCCTGCAACGTGCTGCGGACCGGCGCCGTGAGCGCGAGGAACGCCAGTACGCCGCCGAGGTGATCGCCGCGACCGGCACCCGGGGGCGGGTCAGCGCCGAGCAGTTGGCGCAGCGCTACCGGGAGGCCGGCGGCCGCCAACCCCTCGCCGAGCGCGCCGGCGGCGCGTGGCTGTGGGAGTACGGCCACGTCATCGTCGACGAGGCGCAGGAGCTCACCCCGATGGCGTGGCGGATGCTCTTCCGCCGCTGCCCCAGCCGGTCGATGACCGTGGTGGGGGACATCGCGCAGACGTCGTCGTCGAGTGGCGCGCAGTCGTGGGCGGATGCGCTCGACCCGTTCGTCGCCGGGCGATGGCGCGCCGCCGAGCTGACCGTCAACTACCGCACGCCCGCACAGATCATGGCGGTTGCCGGCGACGTGCTGGCCGCGACCGAGCGTGGCGCGCGGATACCGCGATCGGTGCGGGAGACCGACGACCGGCCCTGGGTGCGCCGGGTCGAGCGGACTGCCCTGGCCGACACCCTGGTCGCCGCCGTGCGATCCGAGCAGGCCGAGGTCGGCGAGGGGACGGTGGCGGTGCTCCTGCCCGCTTCGGTCTATGCCGAGGTCGCCGAGACCGTCACAGAGCGACTGCCCGACGCGGCGCGCGGGCCAGCGGCCCTCGACGCCAGGGTCGCCGTGTTGCGGGTCGCGGAGGCCAAGGGCCTGGAGTTCGACTCGGTCCTCGTCGTCGAGCCGCGCCTCGTCGTCGAGGGCTCGCCGCGCGGCGGCCACGATCTCTACGTGGCGCTGACCCGGGCCACCAGGCGGCTCGGCGTGCTGCACGCGTCGGCGTTGCCGACCGGCCTGGAGCGGCTGACGCCGCTGGCCTAGCGACCACTGCTCGGCTATTCTGGAGTCAGTCCGAAGGGGAGTACCCCTCCACGCGGCATCGTCAGTACGGCCCCGCAGCCCGACGCGGGGCCCGGTGCCACGGCCGCCCTGCGGTGGGAGAGACCTTCGGCAGCCGTCGCTGCCGAAGGAGCCGCTCGTGCTCGACATCCCGATCTGGGTCTGGGCTCTGACCGTCGCCGGATTCGCGGCGGTCGTGAGTCTCGACGTGGCGCTGAGCGTGCGCCGGCCCCACGTGCCCTCGATGCGCGAGGCCACCGTCTGGGTCGGCGTCTACGTGGGCCTCGCCGCCGCGTTCGCGGTCGGCCTGGGGTTCGTCGCGGGCTGGCGGTGGACCGGCGAGTTCACTGCCGGCTGGCTCACGGAGTACAGCCTGTCGGTCGACAACCTGTTCGTCTTCGCGCTGATCCTCACGTCGTTCGGTGTACCGCCGGCCTACCGGCAGCGGGTGCTGCTCGCCGGGATCGTCACCGCACTGGTCCTGCGCGCCGGCTTCATCGCGGCCGGTGCGGCGGCGCTCGACGCGTTCAGCGCGACGTTCTACGCCTTCGGCGCGGTCCTGATCGTCACCGCGGTGCAGCTGCTGCGCGGCGGCGAGAAGGAACCCGACCCCACCCGCAACCCGGCCTACCGGCTGGTCGCCCGGCTGGTGCCGACGACCAGCGACTACGACGGCGCGCGGCTGACGACCGTTCGTGACGGGCGGCGGCTGGCGACACCGCTCGCGCTGGTCATGGTGGCCATCGGGCTCACCGACGTGCTGTTCGCCCTCGACTCGATCCCGGCCATCTACGGGCTGACCCAGGAGCCCTACCTCGTGCTGACCGCCAACGCGTTCGCGCTGATGGGGCTGCGCCAGCTCTACTTCCTGCTCGCCGGGCTGCTGGACCGGCTGGTCTACCTGCGGTTCGGCCTGGCCGCGATCCTGGCGTTCATCGGCGGCAAGCTGGTGCTGCACGCGGCGCACGAGTCGGGGGCGTCGGTCCCCGACATCCCGACGTGGATGTCGCTCGTCGTCATCGTGCTGATCCTCGCGACGGCGACCGTGGCGAGCCTGCGGCGCACCCGCACCGCTGCTACCGGAAGCCCATCACCGGGTGCGGGTGGTAGGGCTCTTCCAGCGTCGCGATCTCGTCGTCGGTGAGCTTCAGGTCGACCGCCGCGACCGCGTCGTCGAGGTGGTGCGGCTTGGTTGCGCCGATGATCGGTGCGGTGACGACCTTCTTCGACAGCATCCACGCGAGCGCGACCTGCGCCCGCGGCACGCCGCGCTCCTTCGCCACCTGCGCCACTCGCTCGACGATGACCCGATCGTCGCCGGTGGTGTCGTAGAGCGACTTGCCGAACTCGTCGGTCTGCGACCGCTCGGTCGTCTCGTCCCAGTCTCGGGTGAGCCGGCCCCGGGCCAGCGGGCTCCAGGGGATGACCGCGATGCCCTGGTCGGCGCACAGCGGCAGCATCTCCCGCTCCTCCTCACGGTTGAGCAGGTTGTAGTGGTTCTGCATCGAGACGAACTTCGTCCAGCCGTTCAGCTCCGCGACGTGCAACGACTTGCTGAACTGCCATGCCCACATCGACGAGGCGCCGACGTAGCGGGCCTTGCCCGCCTTCACGACGTCGTGCAGCGCCTCGACGGTCTCCTCGATCGGCGTACGCCGGTCCCACCGGTGGATCTGGTAGAGGTCGACGTAGTCGGTGCCGAGCCGGCGCAGACTGTGGTCGATCTCGGCCATGATGTTCTTGCGCGACAAGCCCCAGCCGTTGGGGCCCTGGCGCATGACGCCGTGCACCTTCGTGGCGATGACGATCTCGTCGCGGTTGGCGAAGTCCTTCAGCGCGCGGCCGACGATCTCCTCGCTGGTGCCGTCGGAGTAGACGTTCGCCGTGTCGAAGAAGTTGATGCCGAGCTCGAGCGCCCGCTGGATGAACGGTCGCGACCGCTCCTCGTCGAGCGACCACGGGTGGCCGCCGCGCTCGGGGACGCCGTAGCTCATGCACCCCAGGCAGATGCGCGAGACGTCCATGCCGGTGCGGCCGAACTTCACGTAGTCCACGGCTGTTCCCCTCGATAGTGCCTGGCCCCTACCGTTTCACGGCGTCCCACCCGACCGGAACTCCGCTCTCACGCAGGTCGGGGTAGGAGTGGGGGAGCCGCCGACCCGGACGACAGGCACGGACGCGGCAGCCCCGCAACCTCTCTTGTCCGGCCGGTCGGCGAGCGATGCAATGCGCGCATCATGAACAAGCCGTTGGCCGGTGCGGCCGCCACTGCCCTGCTCGCTGCCCTGGCCACCCCGGCCATCGCCGTCTCCGGCCACCACCCGCAGGTGCTGCGGGTGGGGACCTACAAGGGAATCCACGGTCAGTACAGCTCGATCCAGGCTGCCGTCAACGCGGCGCAACCGGGCGACTGGGTGCTCGTCGCACCCGGCGACTACAAGACCCGGAGGTCCAGCTCTCCCGCAGGCGGCCCGCCGGCCGGCGTACTCATCACGAAGCCGCTCATCCATCTGCGCGGCATGAACCGCGACACCGTCATCGTGGACGGGACGAAGTCAGGGCCCACGTGCAGCACGCGCGCCCAGGACCAGAACGCCGGTCCGCTGGAGCAGGGCAAGGGGGCGGGGCTCGACGGCGTCATGGTCTGGAAGGCCGACAACGTCTGGGTCGAGAACCTCACGGTCTGCAACTTCCAGGGCGGCGCCGGCCACGACGGCAGCACCGGTAACGAGGTCTGGTGGAACGGCGGCGAGGACAGCGCCAAGATCGGCGGGCACGGGTTCTGGGGCAACTACCTGACCACCACGTCGACCTACTTCGCCGACGAGTCGACGGCTGCGCAGTACGGCATCTTCTCCAGCGACTGGTCCGGCGGCAGCTTCGATCAGGGTTACGCCAGCAACTTCAGCGACTCCGGCTACTACATCGGTGCCTGCCAGCAGGTGTGCGACCAGACCGTCAACCACGCATGGGCGGAGTACAACGCGCTCGGCTACTCCGGCTCCAACTCCGGTGGGCGACTGGTCGTGGAGAACTCCGAGTTCGACCACAACGAGGACGGCTTCGACACCAACAGCCAAAACGGCGACAACCCGCCGCCGCAGGACGGTTCGTGCCCCAACGGGGCCATCAGCCCGATCACGCACACCCACTCCTGCTGGGTGTTCATGCACAACTACGTGCACGACAACAACGACCCCAACGTGCCGGGGTCGGGCCTGGCGGCTGCCGGGCCTTTGGGCACCGGCCTGTCGCTGTCCGGGGCGCGCAACGACACCGTGATGGACAACGTCTTCGCCAACAACGACGCCTGGGGCGTCATCGTGGTGCCGTTCCCCGACAGCGGACCGCCGTGCACCGGCGGCACCTCGACCCCGGCGGTCTGCCTGTACGACGACTACGACAACGCCGTCTTCCACAACGCGTTCACGCACAACGGCGGCTTCGGCAACCCGACCAACGGCGACATCGGCGCGGTGAGCACCGAGCCCAACCCGCCGAGTTGTTTCGGGGCCAATACCGATCCCGCCGGGCTGACCACCTCGCCGCCGATGTTGGAGTCGCTCTACCCGGAGTGCACCGGGCAGACCACGCTGCCCGACGCGAACGCGCTGTTCGCCGACGAGGTCGCGTGTGACTCGGCGTCCATCGCCATCGGTCCCGTCCAGGGCAGCAGCGCCTGCCTGCCGGGCTCCAACTACCCGCGCCGGTCGAAGGTCGTCATGCACCCGCTTCCGGGCGCGCGCTCGCTCACCGACCCGCAGTCGGCGACGCTGCCGTCGATGCCCGACCCCTGCGCCGGTGCGCCGGCCAACCCCTGGTGTCCGAGCGGCAGGGGCTGATCGCGGTCGGGGTCCGCAGTTGACGTCTTGTCCGGCCCCCGCCTGCGCTCAGTGCCGCCACGTGACGCGTTGGGGTGAGTGACGGGACTTGAACCCGCGACACCCGGGACCACAACCCGGTGCTCTACCAGCTGAGCTACACCCACCATCGCCGCCGCGAACGCGCCGCGCGGCCCGATCAGTGTACCGGCCTGGGAGCGCCTGCCCGCGCGGGATTCAGCCGCTCGCGGGGCTCGTGCCGGAGACGGCTTCGGCCGCCGCGCGAGCCGTCGGCGTGTCGGGACCGGGACCCGGGACGAACACCGTCGAGCGGTAGTAGCGCAGCTCCCGGATCGACTCGCTGATGTCCGCGAGCGCGCGGTGCCCGCCGTTCTTCGCCGGCGCGCTGAAGTAGACGCGGGGGTACCAGCGGCGGCACAGCTCCTTGATGCTCGACACGTCGACGATCCGGTAGTGCAGCCAGGCGTCGAACTCCGGCATGTCGCGCGCCAGGAAGCCTCGGTCGGTCGCGACCGAGTTGCCGCAGAGCGGCGCCTTGCGGGGCTCCGGGGCGAAGCGGCGTACATAGTCGAGGACCTGCTGCTGCGCCTCCTCGACCGTGGTGGTGGCAGTGGCGATCTCGGTGAGCAGCCCCGACTGGGTGTGCATGTCGCGGACGACCTGCTCCATCCCGTCGAGCGTCTCCTGCGGAGCCGTCAGCACCAGGTCGAGACCCTGCTCGTCGAGGATCGTGAGCTCGGAGTCGGTGACCAGGACGGCCACCTCGACCAGCGCGTCGCGGGTGAGGTCGAGCCCGGTCATCTCGCAGTCGACCCAGACCAGGACCTCGGACACGGCGCACAGACTACGGTGCCGAGGGTTCGCGATGGTGGGACGTACGGGTCAGCCGACCTCGACGGTGTCCTCGCGGCGACGGATCGGCTGGGTGTGGATGTAGAGGTCGCGCCGGTCGCGCTGCTTGATCTCGCGGTGCTGGGGGATCGGCAGCTCGTAGCGGCTGACCCGGTCGTGGTCGTGCAGCTGGCGCTGGGCGTTGTAGACCTTGTTGAAGCGCCAGAGCATCCGGACGAAGTTGGTCTGGCCGTGCACCAACCGGTTGCCGATGAGGCCGAACGTCTTGGCCACCGCCGCCACCCCGAGGTGCTTGCGGGCGATCACGCCCTGCGTCTTGACCAGCTCCTCGTAGAACCGCGGCAGCGGCAGCTTCGTGGGCAGCACGGCGTGCTGGATGTCGAAGAGCCGGTAGTCGCGCGTCGTCAGCTTGCGGGCCTCGGTGTGCCAGATCTCGGTCCCCGGGTAGGGCGTCATCACGGTCAGGTGCACGATCTCCGGCACCGACATTGCCCAGTCGCGCACCAGCTGGAACTGCTTCTCGTCCCATTGCGGGTCGACGATGAGGTTGATGGCGACGGTGAGCCCGATCTTGCGGGCCACCTCGAGCGCCTGCATGTTCTCGTCGATGTTCGTGCGCTTGCGGTAGTGGTCGAGGCCCTGCTCGTCGAGCGCCTCCATGCCCAGGAACATGTAGTTGAGCCCGAGCCGCCGCCAGCGCTCGAACACCTCGGTGTTGCGCAGCAGCACGTCGCTGCGGGTCTCCAGGTAGTACTCCTTGCGCACCTTGCGGCGCTCGACCTCGCTGGCGATCGCGTCGCCGTGCTCGGGTTTGATGAACGCCACGTCGTCGACCATGAAGACGTTGGGTTCCTCGATCGCGGCGAGCTCCTCGGCGGCCGCGACCGGGTCGGCCTTGCGGTAGCTGCGGCCGTAGAACGTCCAGGCGCTGCAGAAGGAGCAGTCCCAGGGGCAGCCGCGGCTGAACTCGATGGAGGCGCAGGGGTCGAGGGTGCCGATGAAGTACTTGCGCCGCCGGTTGGTGAGGCTGCGGGTCGGCGGGCACTCCTCGAGTGTGTCGATCATCAGCGGTGCCGGGCCGGACCCCTCGAGCGTGACGACACCGGGCAGGGTGTGCACGTCGCCGTCGCGGCACGCCTCCAGCAGCATCGGCGTGATCCGCTCGCCCTCGCCGCGGACGACGCAGTCGACCGTGCCGTGCGCCTGCTCGAGGATGTCCTTCGCGATGAACGACGTGGAGTGACCGCCCACGAAGACGAAGGCGCCGGTCAGGCGCTTGACCAGGCCGGCGAGGTCGAGCACCTCGGGCACGTTGGCGAGGTAGTTGCCGCAGAAGCCGACCGCTTCGGGGCGGAAGCTGCCGAGCTCGGCGATCAACTCGCTCGTCGAGTGGGTCTGCAGGTCGATGGCGCGTACGTCGTGGCCGGCGGCGAGCGCCGCCGTGCCCACCCGCTCGAGCCCCAGCGGCTCCAGGCGGATGTAGAGCTCGGAGTACAGCAGCGGGCTGGGGTGGATGAGCAGAACGCGCATGTCACCTGCCTTCGGCGGGACTCGTCTCGGACACCGACCTTACGGGCGTCGCCTACCCCGGAGTCAACCCGTCAAGCGCCGCGTGGGCCTGTCGGCTGGGCGCGCCCGGCAGGACTCGAACCTGCGACCCTGGACTTAGAAGGTCCCCGCTCTATCCGACTGAGCTACGGGCGCCCACAGGCAATCGTAGGTGCCGGGGCGCTGCCCACAGATCTTGTCGCGGCCCTGGTCGCGGCGTTCTGCGGCGTACGACGCTGCGGTTGCGGCGGCGGTCCGGCCGCCTCGACCCGGAGCACAGCGGAGGCAGCGATGAACGACGTGCGGATCACCGTGGCCGGCAACATCACCAAGGAGCCTGTGAAGCGGTTCACCCGTGACCAGTCCTCGGTCCTCAACTTCAGCATCGCCGCCACGCCGCGGCGGTTCGACCGCGGCACGGGCGCCTGGTCGAACGAGACGACGATGTACTTCGACGTGACGTGCTGGCGGCAGCTGGCCGACCACGTTCACGAGTCCGTCACCCGCGGCGACCGGGTCGTCGTCGTGGGCCGCCTCAACCGGGACACCTACCGGGGCAAGGACGGCACAGAGCGCGACAACTGGTCCATCAACGCCGACTCCGTGTCGGTCGACCTCACGTTCGCCACGGCCAAGCCGGTCAAGCCGGAGCGCGCGCAGCCGCAGCCGGTGGCCGCACCGGCCGATGCACCGGCCGCCGAAACGGTGCCGGAGCAGCGCTACTCCACCGAGGCGGCGTGACCGTCCGAGGGGGCGGTCGAGGCCCGTAGTCTGGAGCAATGGCGCAGTACATCTACTCCATGCGCAACGTGCGCAAGGCGCATGGCGACAAGGTGATCCTCGACAACGTCACGCTGGCGTTCCTCCCGGGCGCCAAGATCGGCGTCGTCGGGCCCAACGGCGCCGGCAAGTCCAGCGTGCTGAAGATCATGGCGGGTCTCGACCAACCGTCCAACGGTGACGCGACCCTGACGCCCGGCTACAGCGTCGGCATCCTGCTGCAGGAGCCGCCGCTCAACGAGGCCAAGGACGTCCGGGGCAACGTCGAGGAGGGGGTCGCGGAGGTCCGCCAGGCCCTCGACCGCTACAACGAGATCACCGAGAAGCTCGGCACCGCCGACGGCGACGAGATGCAGCAGCTCCTCGACGAGATGGGGGAGTTGCAGGTCAAGCTCGACCACAGCGGTGCGTGGGACCTCGACGCCCGGCTCGAGCAGGCGATGGACGCGTTGCGGCTGCCGGCGCCGGACGCCGATGTGACCGTCCTGTCCGGCGGCGAGCGCCGCCGGGTCGCGCTGTGCCGGCTGCTCCTGCTGCAGCCCGACCTGCTGCTGCTCGACGAGCCGACCAACCACCTCGACGCGGAGAGCGTCCAGTGGTTGGAGCAGCATCTCGCGCAGTACCCCGGCACCGTGCTCGCCGTCACCCACGACCGCTACTTCCTCGACAACGTCGCCGAGTGGATCCTCGAGCTCGACCGGGGCCGCGCCTACCCCTACGAGGGCAACTACTCGACCTACCTCGAGTCCAAGGCGCAGCGCATGAAGGTCGAGGGGCAGAAAGACGCCAAGCGCAAGCGCGAGATCGAGCGCGAGCTCGAGTGGGTCCGCTCCGCACCGAAGGCCCGGCAGGCCAAGAGCAAGGCGCGGCTCGCACGGTTCGAGGAGCTGGTCGCCGAGGCCGACCAGTCGCGGCCGGTCGACAGCGAGGCGATCCAGATCCCGCCGGGTCCCCGGCTCGGCTCGCTCGTCATCGAGGCCGACCACCTGCGCAAGGGGTTCGGCGATCGGGTGCTCATCGACGACCTGTCGTTCTCGCTGCCCCCCGGCGGCATCATCGGCGTCATCGGCCCCAACGGCGTCGGCAAGACCACGCTGTTCAAGATGATCGTCGGTCAGGAGCAGCCCGACGGCGGCAACCTGCGCGTCGGCGACACGGTGCAGCTGTCCTACGTCGACCAGGCCCGGTCCGGCCTCGACGCGCAGAAGACGGTCTGGCAGGCGGTCTCCGACGGGCTCGACTACATGAACGTGGGCAAGCGCGAGATGAACAGCCGCGCTTACGTCGCCTCCTTCGGATTCAAGGGACCCGACCAGCAGAAGCCGGTCGGCGTGCTCTCCGGCGGGGAGCGCAACCGGCTCAACCTCGCGCTCACGTTGAAGATGGGCGGCAACGTGCTACTGCTCGACGAGCCCACCAACGACCTCGACGTGGAAACGCTGCGCTCACTCGAGGATGCGCTCGAGGAGTTCCCGGGCTGCGCGGTCGTCATCAGCCACGACCGGTGGTTCCTCGACAAGGTGGCCACGCACATCCTCGCGTGGGAGGGCAGTGACGAGGACCCGGGCTCCTGGTTCTGGTTCGAGGGCGGCTTCTCCGACTACGAGAGCAACAAGCTCGAGCGGCTCGGGCCCGAGGCGGCCCGTCCCCACCGCGTCACCTACCGCAAGCTCGTGCGCGACTGAGCTACACGAGCCGCCCGGGCGGAGGGGTGTTGACCAGCGAGTTGGCCGCCGCGACCAGGTAGTCCCAGAAGAGTGCGTCGGCCTCAGGCTCGAGTGACAGCTCGTCCAGGGCGTCGCGCATGTGCCGCAACCACGCGTCCCGCGCCTGCTCGGTCACCGCGAACGGCACGTGTCGCTGGCGCAGCCGCGGATGCCCGCGCCGCTCGCTGTAGGTTCGCGGGCCGCCCCAGTACTGCTCGAGGAACATCCGCAGCCGCTCCTCCGCACCGGTGAGGTCGGCCTCCGGGTAGAGCGCCCGCAACTCCGGGTCGCCCGCGACACCGACGTAGAAGCGGGCGACCAGCCGGCGGAACGTCTCGTGGCCCCCGACGGCGTCGTAGAACGACGTCTCGGGCGGCCGGCTCGAGGCGGGCTCGGGTCGCGCGGCGTCGGTCATGGTGCCCATTGTTTCCCGGCGTGGTGCCCGGGTGTATCTGTGGTGCGAGAGCCCGAACCCGACCGAGGAGGCACAGATGGCCACGACCCGCACCGCCAACGCCCACTGGGAGGGCGGGCTGCAGGACGGCAAGGGCAACGTGTCGCTCGACTCGTCGGGAGTCGGCTCGTTCGACGTGAGCTGGCCGTCGCGGGCCGAGTCGCCGGACGGGCGCACGAGCCCGGAGGAGCTGATCGCGGCCGCGCACGCGTCGTGCTTCGCGATGGCGCTGTCCAACGTGCTCGGCAAGCAGGGCAACGCGCCGGAGGCGCTCGACACCCGGGCCGACGTCGACTTCCAGCCGGGCAAGGGCATCACCGGCATCAAGCTCAGCGTTCGCGGCCGGGTGCCAGGCATCGACGCGCAGGCGTTCCAAGCCGCCGCAGCGGACGCGAAGGACAACTGCCCGGTGAGCCAGGCCCTGAAGGGCACCCCGATCACGCTCGACGCGTCACTCGCCTGAGCGAACCGACACCCGGACTTGCGGCGGTCGAGCAGGGGCGCCGGCCTGACATCTCGTGCCGGTGAGGGCACCCTCCGTGCGCGCTTCGCGGTTATCGGATTCACTAGAGGGGTGGAGCGTGGTGCCGAACCACCGCAAGCGCGGCCGGGGCGCGGTCGCTGATGGCCGTCGCCCTGGTGCTCAATGCCACGTACGAACCGCTGTGCGTGGTGCCGATGCGCCGGGCGGTGGTGCTGGTCCTCGCCGAGAAGGCGACCGTGGTCGCGGAGGCCGAAGGTCTGCTCCGGTCGGAGCGGCGGAGCATGCGGGTGCCGAGCGTCGTCCGGCTCAGCCGCTACGTCCGGGTGCCCTACCGGCGGTCGGCCCCGCTGACGCGGCGCGCCGTGCTCGAGCGTGACGGGCACCGCTGCGCCTACTGCGCCGGGCGGGCCGAGTCCGTCGACCACGTGATCCCGCGCTCCCGCGGAGGCGAGCACGTGTGGACCAACGTCGTCGCCGCGTGCGCCCGCTGCAACCACCGCAAGGCCGACCGGCTGCTCGCCGAGCTCGGCTGGACCCTGTCCTTCACCCCGGCCACGCCGCCCGCCACGATCGCGCTGCTCCTGGGCGTCGGCCGGCGCAACCCGTCGTGGGAACCGTTCCTGACACCGCTCACGATCCCGGCCGGGCGCCTGCCGGAAGGTTCCGTCCCGGCCGGCTGATCACCGTTTCGCCGGCCTGGGGCGTGGGCACTCGGCTGGGCGAGGAGGTGATCACCATCCGCACGGATGGCTATGCGCCCATAGGCTCCTATGCGGCGCTCGGCGACGGCCGCACGGTCGCGCTGGTCGCGACCGACGGCTGCATCGACTGGTACGCCCTGCCGACCCTCGACGCGCCCCCGGCCTTCGCCGCGCTGCTCGACCCCGAGCACGGTGGCCGCTTTCGGCTCGCCCCCGACGGCCCCTACGACGTCAGCCGCCGCTACGTCGACGAGACCAACGTGCTCGAGACGACGTTCCGTACGCCGCAGGGCACGGTCCGCGTGACCGATGCGCTCACCGTCGGCATGGCCGGCCCGCTGCCCTGGGCCGAGCTGGTCCGCCGGGTCGAGTGCGTCGACGGCTCGGTCACGATGCAGTGGCAGGTGCAGCCCGGCACGCGGTTCCGCCAGGCCCGGCCCTGGGCGCAGCAGCTCGACGGCGTACCCATCATCACCATCGGCGACCAGCAGATCGCCGTGCGGGCGTTCGACATCGGCGAGCCCCAGGTCCAGGAGCACCGTGTCACCGGTGTCGCCGCCATGGAGGCCGGCGACCGAGGGCTGCTGGCGATCTCGTCGGTCGACCAGGAGCCGCTGCGGTTGCCGAGCCGCGACGAGGTCGAGCGCCGGGTCGACGCGACCGTCGACTCCTGGCGGCGCTGGTCGCGCGAGATCGACTACGACGGGCCGTGGCGCGACGCCGTCGTGCGCAGCGCACTCGTGCTCAAGACGCTGATCTTCTCGCCCACCGGCGCGATCGCGGCCGCCCCCACCACGTCGCTGCCCGAGGCGATCGGGGGCGAGCGCAACTGGGACTACCGCTACTCGTGGATCCGCGACTCGTCGTTCACCATCGACGCGCTCATGCAGCTGCAGCTGCACGAGGAGGTGCACAAGACGCTGTCGTGGCTGCTGTCCACCATCTCGCGGACGGCGCCCGACCTGCACGTCTTCTACGGCCTCGACGGCCGGTTGGTGGAGGGCGAGTCGGAGCTCGACCTGCCGGGTTACCGGCACTCGCGGCCGGTTCGCAGCGGCAACGGCGCCGCTCGCCAGCAGCAGTTCGGGAACTTCGGTGACCTGCTGGAGTCGGTCTGGCTCTACGTGCAGCACGGCAACCGCATCGACGAGGGGACGGCCGACACCCTGTTCCGCGTCGCTGACCAGGTCTGCGACGTGTGGCGGCACAAGGACTCCGGCATCTGGGAGCTCGGCGACCACGAGGACTACACGATCTCGAAGATGGCCTGCTGGGTCGCCCTTGACCGGATGGTGCGGCTGGCCGAGTGCGGCCAGGTCTCTCCCCAGCACCTGCACCGCTGGCGCATCGAGCGGCAGGACATCAAGGACTGGGTGGAGCAACACTGCTGGTCGGAGGCCAGGCGTAGCTACACCTTCCACGCCGGCACCGACGACCTCGACGCCAGCGTGCTGCTCGGCGGACGCACCGGCTTCGCCGACCCGAAGGGGGAGCGGTTCAACAGCACGATCGACGCGATTCGCAGCGAGCTGTCGGCCGGCCCGCTGCTCTACCGCTACAGCGGCATGCGGCAGAAGGAAGGCGCCTTCCTGGCCTGCTCGTTCTGGCTGGTGCACGCCCTCACGCTGGCCGGACGGCTCGAGGAGGCGCGCGCGCTGATGGACGAGCTGGTGGCGCTGGGCAACGACGTCGGGCTCTACTCCGAGGAGATGGATCCCGACACCTTGCAGATGCTGGGCAACTTCCCCCAGGGCCTCACCCATCTGGCACTCGTCACGGCGGCCGCGGCCTACACCGACGCCGTCGCCGGCCACTAGCGTCTGCCGGGTGGCGGATCTGCACGAGCTGGGCGCGGTGGAGCAGGCGACGCTGGTACGCCGCCGCGAGGTCTCCCCGGTCGAGTTGGTGGAGCACTACCTTGCCCGGATCGAGCAGCGCTCCGCCGAGGTCGGCGCGTTCGTCACGGTCACTCCCGACGTGGCCCGCGCCCAGGCGCGGGCGGCGGAAGCAGCCCCCGGCACTGCCGATGACCTGTCGCCGCTGCACGGCGTACCCATCGCGATCAAGGACCTGACCCGCACTGCGGGTGTGCGCACGACGTTCGGCAGCGCCGCCTTCACCGACGCCGTGGCCGACATCGACGACCACGTCGTCACCCGCCTGCGCGCGGGCGGCACGGCGATGCTCGGCAAGACCAGCACGCCGGAGTTCGGCCTGCCTTGCTACACCGAGCCCGACGTCGCGCCACCCGCCCGCACGCCTTGGGACCTGTCGCTGTCGGCGAGCGGGTCAAGCGGGGGAGCGGCCGCCGCGGTCGCCGCCGGGCTGGTGCCGCTCGCCCACGGCAACGACGGTGGCGGCTCGGTGCGCACCCCGGCGAGCGTCTGCGGGCTGGTCGGGTTCAAGCCGTCGCGGGGCCGGGTCTCCAACGGGCCGCGCAGCGCCGACGTCGCGATGCTTGCCTGCCATGGCGTGCTGGCCCGAACCGTCGCCGACGCGGCGGCCTTCCTCGACGTCACGGCCGGGCCAGCGGTCGGCGACCCCTGGTGGGCACCGCCGCTGCCGCCCGGTGAGACGTTCCTCGAGCACGCCCGTCGCGCGCCGGTGCCGTTACGCATCGGTCGCTTCATGACCCCCGTGCTGGCCGACGTCGTGCCGCACCCGGCCGTCGTCGCCGCTTTCGAGGGCACCGGCGAGCTTCTCGAGGCACTGGGTCACCACGTGGAAGACGTGCCCTGCCCCTTCGACCCCGGTGTCGTCCCGCACTTCGAGGCGATGTGGGCTGCGGGCGCGGCCGCGATGCCGATCACGTCCGAGGCCGAGCTGCGGTTGCGGCCGCTGACCCGATGGACCCGCGCTCAGGGTCAGGGGCTCAGCGGGCAGCAGCTGATGGCCGCGCTGATGGCCGCCCGGCTCGCCGCGCACGACGCGCTCGTGACGATGAGCGGCTACGACGCCGTGCTCGTGCCGACACTCGCCGACCTCCCGCAACCGGTCGGAGGCATTCGCAACGACGACGACCCGGCAGCGGATTTCGAAGCGCAGAAGGCCTTTTCGCCGTACTGTGCGCCGTTCAACATCACCGGGCAGCCGGCGATCTCGCTGCCGCTGCACTGGACCGACGAGGCGCTGCCGGTCGGCGTGCAGCTCGTCGGGCGCCCGGCCGGTGAGGGGCTGTTGCTGTCGTTGGCCGCGCAGCTCGAGGCGGCCCGGCCTTGGCGCGACCGCCGCCCGGACATCTGGTGAGCGGGCCGGTCGAACCGGACCTCGCGCGGCTGGCCGGGCTGCACGGTGTGGCGACGGACTACGAGGACCAGCAGCACCGGCTGGTCCGGGTCGGCCGCGACAGCGTCGTCGCGACCCTGGCCGCGCTCGGCGTCGACGCGTCGACGCCGGCGGCATTGGCCGCCGCGCTCGAGGATGCGCGGCTGGCGCCATACCGCCGGCTGCTGCCGCCGACCGTCGTCGTCCGCCAAGGCGTCGGCGCCGCTGTCGAGCTGCACCCCGTCGGCGACCGCGCCCCCCGGGTGCGGCTCGTGCTGGAGAGCGGCGACGAAGGTGCCGGCCTGACGTGGCGCACGGCCTACGTCGCACCGGTCGAGGTCGATGGCCGCGCGGTCGGCACCCGCACGCTCGTGCTGCCGCCCGACCTGCCGCTGGGTTACCACCGGCTGGAGGCCTCGGCGGGGGACCAGACCGCGACGGCGACCGTCATCGTCGCCCCTGACCGGCTGCAGCTGCCCCCGCGGCTGACCCGGGCGTGGGGCTGGATGCTGCAGCTCTACGCCGTGCGGTCCGCGCGGTCCTGGGGGATCGGCGACTTCGCCGACCTGGCGGATCTCGTGCGCTGGAGCGCGGCCGACGGCGCCGGCTTCTTGCTGTGCAACCCGCTGCACGCCGTCTCGCCGGTGCCGCCGCTGCAGCCATCGCCGTACTACCCGGCGAGCCGGCGGTTCGCCAATCCCCTCTACCTGCGGGTGGAAGACACCGCCCGCTATGCCGCCGCACCCGCCGGCGTACGCCGGCGCATCGACGTCCTGGCCGCGCGGCAGCAGGCCCGTAACCAGGGCGACCGGCTCGACCGGGACACCTGCTGGGCGGCGAAGCGTGAAGCTCTCCAGCTGCTGTGGGACCAAGCGCCCGAGCCGCCCGGCGCGCTGGAGGAGTTCCGGCAGCGGGAGGGCTCGGACCTCGAGGCCTTCGCCACCTGGTGCGCGCTCGCCGAGCAGCACGGCAGCCAGTGGCAGCAGTGGCCCGAGGAGCTGCGGTACCCCGACGCTCCGGCCGTCATCCTGGCCCGAGGGCGGCTGCGTGACCGCATCGACTTCCACGCCTGGCTGCAGCTGCTGTGCGAGCAGCAGCTCACCGCGGCCGAAGATGCGGCCGAGCGCAGCGGCATGCCGGTCGGCGTCGTCCACGACCTGCCGGTCGGGGTCGACCCCGGCGGGGCGGACGCCTGGGCGCTGCAGGACCTGCTGGCGGTGACCACGACAGTGGGCGCGCCACCCGACGCGTTCAACCAGCAAGGGCAGGGCTGGGGCCTGCCGCCCTGGCGGCCCGACCGGCTCGCCGATGTCGGCTACCGGCCCTACCGCGACCTGCTGCGCGCCGTCCTCCGGCACGCCGGTGGGCTGCGGGTCGACCACATCCTGGGCCTGTTCCGGCTGTGGTGGGTGCCGGCCGGGAGGAGTCCGGCGGAGGGCACCTACGTGCGTTACGACGCCGACGCGCTGCTCGGCGTCCTCACCCTCGAGGCCCATCGGGCGGGTGCCCTGGTCATCGGCGAGGACCTCGGCACGGTCGAGCGGCGGGTCCAGCGGGAGCTCGCCGACCGCGGCATCCTCGGCAGCGCGGTGCTGTGGTTCGAGCGCTCGGTCGACCCCGACACCGGCGAGGAGGGCGGCCGGCGGCCGCTCGAGGAGTGGCGTGAGCTCGCGCTGGCCAGCATCACCACCCACGACCTGCCGACCGCCGCCGGTTTCCTCGTCGGCGAGCACGTGCGGGTGCGCGACGAGCTGCACCAGCTGGCCCGACCCGTCGAGGAGGAGCGGCAGTCGGCGGCGGTGGAGCTGGCCGAGCTGTGCGAGCTGCTGCGCGCGAACGGCCTCGTCGGGGCGGACCCCACCCGTGACGAGCTGCTCCTCGCCATGCACGCGGCACTGACCCGCACGCCGTGCCGCCTGGTCGCGGTCGCCCCGGGCGACGCCGTGGGCGACCTGCGCCAGCCGAACCTGCCCGGCACCGTCGACGAGTACCCGAACTGGCGGCTGCCGATTGCCGACGCCGAGGGCCGGCCGCTCACCGTCGAGGACCTGCGTGCCGACCCCGGCGTACGACGTGTGGTCGCGCTGATGCAGGAACATCTCTGATCGCGTCGAAGCACCCGACCGGGCGGCGCGTCGCGCGGGGGTCGACGTGCCGCCCTTGCGCGCCGAGCCAGGAGGGGTTGGGTACCGTTTCCGCCGTGACCCACCGCACCATCCGGCGCGCGACCGCCGTGATCACGGGCCTGACGATTCCGTTGCTGCTCGCGACGCCGGCCCTCGCCCGCGACGACGGCGAGATCCCCTCGCACATCGGCCCGTGGTACGTCGTCGGCGTCTACGTCGCCGTGCCGCTCCTCGTCTTCCTCGGCATCTGCACGTTCGTGCTGCTGCCGGCCATGCTGCGGGCCCCGCGCTACCGCCCGGGCAAGCCGTGGCACCACGACCCGCTGTGGTTCGGCGGGCCGGACGATCCCGAGGAGGCGCTGCGCGGGGCGCGCGCCGGTGTCACGTCGAGGGGTGGCGCACGTGCCGAGTGGTGACGGGTTCACCGACGCGCAGGTCCGCGAGATGAGCCAGGCTCTGAGTTCGGCCAGCCGCGACACCGGGCTGCACTTCTCGGTCTTCGTCGGGCCGGTCGACCGACCGATCCGCACCTACGCGGAGAGGCTGCACGCAGCGCTCGGCGACAGCGCGCCCGCGGGGGTGCTGATCTGCGTCTCGCCCGGCGACCGGGAGATGGAGATCGTCACCGGCGCCGAGTCGGGCCGGCGGCTCAACGACCGCAACTGTGCGCTGGCCGCGATGTCGATGGCGTCGACGTTCTCCGGTGGCGACCTCGTCGGGGGCGTGGTGACCGGCCTGCGGATGATGGCCGACATCGCCGGCCGCGTCCACGTAGAGCAGTAGCGCCGGGCCAGAGCAGGCTAGACAGACGCGGCGTCGCGCTCCCGCCCGCGCAGCGCCCGGGCCACGGCGTCGCGGCCCTCGCTAACCAGGCGCCGCAGCGCCGGCTCGGGCCGCACGGCCGCGAGCCACTCGTCGGTCGCCGTGATGGTCTCCTGCTCGACCAGCAGCGACGGGTAGAGGCCGACCACGACCTGGTGCGCCATCTCGTTCGTCATCCGCGCCCAGACGTCGGGCAGCGCGGCGAAGTAGGCGTCGCGGTAGGGCCGCAGCAGCTCGATCTGGTCGGGCTGCATGAACGCACCGATCACGGCGGCGTGCTCGGCGTTGGGCAGCTCGTCGGACAACGCCAGCTCCCACGCCTGCCGCTTCGCCTCGGCGGTCGGCATCGCGGCGCGGGCGGCCCGGACGTGCCGGCGGCCCTGCGCGGTGTTGTCGCGCGCGAGCTCGGCCTGCAGGTCGGCTTCGCCGGCGGCGCCGAGCGCGACGAGCCGGTGCAACAGGTGCCAGCGCAGCTCCGTGTCGACGGTCAGCCCGTCGACGTGCCGCTCACCCGACAGCAGCCTTCGCAGCAGCGCGATGTCGTCGTCGCCGTGCGCTGCCGAGGCGAACGTGCGCACCCACGACAGCTGGTGGTCGGTGCCCGCCGGCGCGTCGTACAGGAACTGCCGGGACGCGTCGGCGAGCTTGCGCAGCCCCACCGGCCGGTAGGCCGGCTCGGTGAAGGTGTCCAGCGCGGCCTTCGCCAGCCGCTGCAACGACTGCACGAGCCCGATGTCGGACTCCGCGCCGACACCTGCGAGCACGAGGTCGACGTAGTCGCGGGTCGCCATCTCGGCGTCGCGGGTCATGTCCCACGCGGCCGTCCAGCACAGCGCCCGCGGCAGCGAGTCGCGCAGCTCGCCGATGTGCTCGATGAGCGTGCGCTGCGACCGCTCGTCGAGCCGGATCTTCGCGTAGGTGAGGTCGTCGTCGTTGATCAGCAGCAGGTCGGGCACCCGCTTGCCGGCGAGCTGCGGGACCTCGGTCGTGGCGCCCGTCACGTCGAGCTCGACGCGCTCCCGTCGCAGCAGCCCCTCGCTGGTGCGGTCGTAGAGCCCGATTGCCAGCCGGTGCGAGCGCAGCGTGGGGTACTCCGTCGGGGCCTCCTGCTCGACCGCGAACGAGCCGAACGTGCCGTCGGCGCCGACGTCGAACCGCGCCCGCAGCGTGTTGACGCCCGCGGTCTCCAGCCACTCCTTCGACCAGGCGGACAGGTCGCGCCCGGAGGCCTGCTCGAGCTCGACCAGCAGGTCGCGCAGCGTGGTGTTGGCGTACTCGTGGTCGCGGAAGTAGCTGCGCATCGCGTGGAAGAACGGCTCGGGCCCGACCCAGTGCACCAGCTGCTTGAGCACCGACGCTCCCTTGGCGTAGGTGATGC
>Ga0207660_10000517_pt1 | contig 25712 bp, 26 predicted proteins | sample KBSC73BmetaG_FD_184335 | JGI IMG/M metagenome (GOLD analysis project Ga0207660, IMG submission 184335) | Corn rhizosphere microbial communities from Kellogg Biological Station, Michigan, USA - KBS C7-3B metaG (SPAdes) (version 2) | ecosystem: Host-associated > Plants > Roots > Rhizosphere ... | reverse complement strand
GGGGGTTTTCTTTTGCGCAGGGCTCCCATGTCGACAGCACTAAAAACCATTGACGACTATATCAACGACGCGCGCACCCTGCTGCAGGACACGATCGCGCCGTACCGCTACAACGACGCGAGCCTTATCGTCGCTATGAACGTGACGCTGCTCGAAGGCCGCCGTGTTCGTCCCGACCTGTTCGTCTACCGCAACCCCAAAGCTGGCCCGATCGTCCAGTCCTTCCAGGCGAAGGACGGGACCGAGTTGGTGATGGAGGAGCAATTCAGGCTCGCCTTCCTCCATGGCATGTGCGCCCACGCGCTGCTTCGCGACCAGGAAGATATCCAGGATAACCGCGCCGCGGCGTTCGCCGCCACGTTCAGCAGCATCCTAACTGGCAACGCTCCAGCGCCGAAAGGGGCGTAACCATGCCGATCAACAAGGCCGACCTCGACCAGTTTCTGAACCAGGCGAAAGTAAAACTCGTCGGCGCCGCTGACGCTGGGCTTCGCGGTGAGTTCTACGACGTCGTATCTGAATTTTTGAACGACACGTCGATCTGGACGCAGGACGTTGCGTTTGTCGCGCAGCCGTCGGTGCAGAGCTACGCCCTCAGTGTCAACGAGGGCCAGATCGTTCGCCTCGTCGGTGTCGTCAACTGGGGCACCGTAGTGCCGACGCTCAACGTACCTACGCCGGCCGGCGCTACGTTCGTGCCCGCCCTGATGCCCGAGATCGGCACGGTAGCGCTGGCGAACGCGTTCAACACCACGACCAATCTCCTGGCGACGTTCGTCACCAATGTGGCGCAGCCAACAGACAAGCACGGCCTTCCGCAGGCTCCGTCGTGGCTCCTGCCGATCTGGCATGTCGGGTTACTCGATGGCCTGCTCGGCAAGATGATGGCCACACCAAATCGTCCGTACAGCAACGACAAACAGAGCGCCTACCATCTAAGGCGCTTCCGCGACGCTATCGGGCGTGCGCGGGTGAGCAAGCTGCGCGCGAACACAGTTGGCTCGCAGGCTTGGCGTTTCCCGCAACAGTTCCGAACGATTAGCCAGCAGGGCGGCGTCCCGGCTGTCGGCGGCGCCAACGAGAGGAGCTTCTGATGAGCTATCAGGCACCCAGTGTTGCGATCGCCAACATCACCGCGCTCAACACCGTCACGCTACAGGAAGCGTTTCAGTTTGATCCGAACGGCACGTGGACGTTCACGGGCCAGAACTTTCACATGGAAGTGAAAGCCAGCCGCGAAGATGCCGTTGCGCTCGCGTCATGGACGTCGGCAGGCGGCACCATCGTTGTCGACGACGCCATCAATCGTGTCCTGCATCTCAACGTATCTGAGGCTGCTCTGCAGGCTGCTCTCCCTGCCGGCGAGTATGTCTATGACCTGGTGATGTTCGACGCCTCGGTACCACCCATTCGCATCCCGCTGATGCAGGGCACACTCTGCATCACCCAGGGCGTCACGGAGAGCTAACATGGTCGAGATCGTATCACCCGCACCAATCATGGCTCGACCCGTTGTCGTTGTTGTCGGTCCTACTGGACCGTCTGGTGGCCCTACTGGATCGACGGGTCCTACTGGCGCGACGGGTGCAACCGCGGCTGTCGGCGCAACCGGTCCGACTGGTCCGACCGGGCTGGGCGCGACGGGTGCGACGGGCGTGACGGGACCGCGCGGGTTGACTGGGTTTACTGGCCCAGCGACGCCGGGTCCGACCGGACCTATCGGCGGAACGGGTCCGACTGGTCTTGGCGCAACGGGTCCGACTGGTACGCAGGGCGTTACCGGTCCGACTGGGTTTACTGGCCCAAGCGGCGGCCCGACAGGATCAACTGGGCCTACCGGCGCCACTGGCGTGACCGGAGCCACTGGTCCGTCGCAGGTCGCTGGTTTCGAGTTCGTGATTGATGGCAGCGGTGCGGCTATCACGACGGGCGTCAAGGGATATTTTGAAGTCCCGTTCGCCTGCACGATCAACCGCAACACGCTGCTTGCTGACCAGACCGGCTCGATCGTGGTCAACATCTGGAAGACGACATTCGCCAGCTTCAATCCTGGCACGCACCCAGTGGCTGCGGACAAGATTACCGCGTCAGCGCCGCCGACGATATCCTCTGGCGTATCGTCTCAAGACAGCACGCTTACGGGTTGGACAACCGCGCTCTCGGCGGGAGACATCATCGCTCTCAACGTAGATAGCGTGACGACAATCCAGCGCGTCACCCTCTCGTTGAAAGTGACGCGTACATGAGCACGACTTGGAACCCAGCCGATAAAACCAGTGATATGACCCTCTCCGGTGGCAACCTAATTGCCACCGCGAGTGCAGGGACAAATGCTGGTGCGCGCGGCACAACGAGCCACGCTACAGGTAAGTGGCAGTTGCAGTTTACCGCCTGCACGCTTGGCGACAGTCTGGACTATATTGGCGTCGGCCTCAGCACTGACACGTTGGGGTTGGCGCAAGGATCGCAGGAACAGGTCATCAAGGTTTTGACCGGGACTACGTTTTCTGGTGACGGCTTGGGCGGAACGAACGCTTTGACCGGTGACGCCATTCCCGCTGGGGCTACGGTTGATCTCTGTCTCGACTTCACTGCACTTAAGTTCTGGTACAGGGTTAACTCTGGGGATTGGAACGGTCCGTCCAATCCAACTGCGAACCCCGCAACTGGCGTCGGTGGTCGCACGATTGGTGCTGCCAACACGTACTTCCCCTACATCCGTCTGACTGGTGCGGGTAAGACCGCCACTCTCAATCCATCGCCTTCCAGTCCGCAGTCCGGCTTTACGCAATGGGATGTGCCGGTCACCCCGCATCCGAAGACAAGCATGACGGTGATCGCATGAGTGATCTCAGCACCACCTTCGTTGTGCCTCCCGAGAACAAAACGTTCGCCGTGCCGAGCGTGAACAAGACGTTTGTTGTGCCGGCTGAGGATAAGGTCTTCCGCGTACCAGCGAGGACCTGACATGCCTCTCATTGGTACCAAGACCCAGCAAGTCGGAGATCGTATCCGCTACCACGTCGACTGTTCGTGGCTGGCGGACGACGAGCGGCTTAGTGGCGTGGCTGCGACCGTCGATAGTGGCACTGCTGTCTGTGACGGGATCGTGCTCGATGCCGACAATCTCGGCTTCCACTACTACGTGAGCAACGGCTCGCTAGGCGATACGTTCAACGTGATCTTCGCACAGAGCACGACGCGCAGCGAATTGCGATACGATCACGTGCAGTTCGGCATAGTGACGAACGGAGGCAATGCGAGCCCGGGCGGCAACACCGGCCTGATGATTTCGATCGTCGGTCCTACAGGGCCGACCGGCTCTGGGGGTACTGGTCCAACTGGCCCGTCTGGTAATGGTCCAACCGGTCCGACCGGCTCTGGGGGCACAGGTCCGACCGGCCCTGCAGGTCTGACTGGTCCAAGCGGGGTAGGAAGCACTGGTCCCACGGGACCGCAGGGTACTCAGGGCGTAACGGGGCCTACCGGGCTGCAGGGTATCCAAGGCCTGCAGGGCATCCAGGGCGTCACGGGTCCGACTGGACCGCAAGGCGTCACGGGTCCGACTGGGCCGCAAGGCGTCACGGGTCCGACAGGGGTCATTGGCCCGACAGGCAACACTGGCCCTACCGGTGCTGATGGCGGTGCTCCGTTTACATACGACACGACGACAACATTCAGCGGCATCGGCAGCGGCCAATTCCGGTTCAACAACGCATCCCCAGCGAGCGCAACGCAAGTGGCGTTCTCGAACACTGATGCCAGCGGTCAGAGCGCGAACTTTATCAGCCAGCTTGGAATAGGCGCTATCGTTCTCCTGCGTAAGCAGGGCGGAAGCACCATCGAAGTGTTCACGATCACGTCTGCTCCGTCTCTCGTCGGCCTCGTCGGAGTGTCGTTCTCGATCGCTACGGTGTCGCTCAATGCGGCTACGCTTGGTGACACGTTTCATACGACATTCGCACTCGCTGGCCCGACAGGAGTGACCGGCCCGACTGGAGTGACCGGCCCGACTGGAGTGACCGGCCCTACTGGAGCGAAAGGTGCTACTGGCTCTCTGCCTACTAAGATTTTCATCCAATGGTTCACGACAACATCTGGCACGAGCGTCCCATCCGGAACGCCTACAACGCTGGTGTTCACAACCCAAGGTCCAGACAACTCTGGCGGCCAGTTCAACGGGACAACGTTCACCGTAGGAACGGCGGGCGCATATTGTATCGGAGGCACGATCAACCTCACGGCTGCGATCCCGGCTGGTTCACGGTTGACGCTGTATGCGAATGGCAATCCGACGCAAGACATAGCCATCACAGAGGGCAGCGTAGCGGCCTTCCTCTTCACCTGCCTATCGCCCCTCAATGCGGGCGACGCCATCACGTTCAGACTATCTCAATCTAGCGGCGCTACGGTGCAGCTAGGCGCGTTCTCCATTATTCAAATCGCTCAGCTATAAGGAGGGGACTATCATGGCCAACCTCGGCACCAAGAACCATACGGCCGGCAACCTCACGATCTACACCGCGGACTACGACGCCTGGCTCGACGACGGTGTTAGCCTCGCGGCCGGCGCAACGGTCGTGCTCGATCCCGCATTTACTGCCACGGTAACGGACGTCACTATTTCGAGCATAGTTGTCCACCCGCGGCACATCACATTCATGCTCGCAGGAGGGTCTGTTAACGAGGTCTTTACGCTTGACGTGCAGGTTACGGACAGCCGCGGGGAGATCAAGAATGACACTTGTGGCTTCCGAGTTATAGCCCCCTAAACGGAGCCTGCCATGCAGACCTTCCTCGCCTATTTCGATATCGGCATCGTCATCAACGTCGTCATCTTCGTGGCCACGCTGCTCTTCTCGCAGAAGATCAAGGACTTCTTCGCCGGCGTCCCGTCGCATACCCGCGCCGCGATCGGCAACATCGAAGCCGCTCTTCTGGCCAAGGTGAAAAGCTATGAAGACGAAGTGGTCGCGACGATCATTCCGCCTCCGCCGAAGCCACCCGTTCCGGTCCCGGCTGCTCCGCCCGCCGCTGCTCCGGCTGCTCCGGCTGCTCCGCCCGCCGCTGCTCCGGCTGCGTAACCAAAGGCCAGTCTTATGGTCCCAGCTTCTATCCGGTGTAAGAACCCAGGCGCGATGTGGGGAAGCCCACTCGCGAAGAAGTGGGGCTCTACGCAGACCATCACGCTCCATGACGGGCTCGGGCAAGGCAACAACATCGCTGTCTTCCCGACCTACGTTCAGGGCATCTGCGCACAGCTTGATCTCTGGCGCACGTCGCCGCATTACAAGGACAAGAAGTTCGCGGACGCCATCGCAATCTGGGCCGGCCACAACAACGTCGAGAGTTACATCGAATACGTCCTGCCGCGTGTACCTGGCATGACGCGTGACACGGTGATGAACGACGAGTTCTGGAAAAGCCCAATGGGCGTCGAGTTTCTCAAGGCGCAGGCTGGACATGAAGCCGGCCAAAAATATCCCGCTCCGGATGGCGACTGGATCGAAGCGCAGAAGCGCGTCTTAGGCGCTGCTCCTCCCCCTGTTGTCGTAGTTGCGCCTACCCCGGCCCCGGCAAAGAAAGCCGTTGTCGTAGTAACTTCTGCCGGTGCTTCCGGCGCCGCTGCTCATGCAGCCGGTGCGAGCCCCGCCCTGGTCACGCTTATCGTCTTCTCCGTGTTGGCTATCGGGATCATCAGTCTGGTCGTTCACAACAAGGCGGCAGCGTAATGTGGCAGTGGATCAAAGACGAGTACGCCTACCTGCACGGGACCTTCCATGACAGCGAAGTGATCCTGTGGGCACGTGCGCAGTACATCCTGCTCGCACTCTACACGGCGCTGCAGAGCGTCGATGTATCTCAGATCGTGAGCGACCGACATCTGCTGCAGGGGTACATTTTCACCAACGCGTTGGTGTCTGAACTTCTGCGCCGGCGTAAGGCCGAATACAACCCGGATGGGACCCTCAAGTGATCGCTGCCGCTCTGTCAGCCTTGACGACGATTGCCGCGATGATCCCGGGGCTAAGCTCCCTCGTGACCGCGCTGTCTAACACGTACTTCAACGCCAAAGTAAAGCTCACGACGGCCCGGATTGGCGGCGACGTTACGGTCGCGAAGGCGCTTGTTACCGCCGCGGTAACGGACAACCAGACCAGCGTCAGCCGCCTCAAAGTCATCGCAGGCTCCAAGGTTCTGCTCTTCCTGATCGTCGGCTTTGCCCTGCCGTATATGATCTACGAGTGGCAGTGCATCGTGATCGACAAAATCTGGCTGGACGGTAAGCATGCGACGGACCCGCTTGGCGGTGACCTATCCGCGTGGGCGACAACCATCATTGCGTGCTTGTTCGGATCGGGTACGGCGCTGACTGCGGGCCACATGTACTTCAACCGTAGCAAGGCAGGAGAGTAAGATGGCAGGCAATTTTATGAAGGACGCCGTGAAGCCAAGTCGGAAGGGCGTCTTCAAAGCGAAGGCTGAGCGAGCCGGGATGAGCACTGCGGCTTATGCTGCAAAGGAAGCGCATGCCCCCGGCCGCCTCGGCCGAGAAGCGCGTCTCGCGCAGACCTTCGCCAAGTTCAGGCCCGGTGCCCGTGGCCGATAGAAGGAAGCCCTATGTCGAACAGAAACAAACCCCGCCTCTCACTCAGGGGCGATCCCAGCGCGCCGACCACGGCGCCTATCGAGCAGGTTCAGGCGGCACCCAGCGCGCCTATTCAGGAGAAGACAATGGAAGCAGTTCAGGAGAAGACCCAGCCGGAAGCTCCGGAGCAGAGCGGGCCGACGGCTAAACAGATGGCCGAGATGGAAGAGCTTAATCAGGTTCGCGCCTTGAAGATCGCGCAGCAGCAGGCCGAGGCCTCGATCCCGAAGGAGGATGTCCCTCTCGTCGACATCGCAGCACGCGGCTATGACGCGCTTCACGAGGCCTTCCGGAAACACAACGAGCAGAACAAGCCCAAGGAATACGTTCCTCCCGCGCGCACCCCGCGCCAGATGCAGGCTCTACAGGAAGAGCTTGAGGCCGGTCGCAAGGCCCAGGAGCGAGCCCAGGAGCAGCTTGATGCCCGCCCGCAGGCCGCTCCGCCATCTCCTAACGAAGGCTTTACTACTCCGGTCTACCGTCCCGGCGATGTAGTGCCAGACCCGACCTTGCCGGCCATCAATTCCGTGGCGGGTACTCGTCAGTACGGGCCTGACGCCCCGTGAGGTTTAGATGCCAGCACCGACGACGCAGACTTCCCCGGACAGCTTCAAGCTCGAACAGTTCGGGGGAATGCTCCCTGCGTGGGATGACCATCTCATCCCACAAGGACAGGCTGCGTCGTCGCTGAACGGCTACCTGTTCTCGGGTCGCCTGCAGGGTTGGCGCAAGCCTAAACTGCTCCGCAACATGACGAGCAGCACGTCGCAGTTCGCGTATCGCCTGCCGACGTCGACGCAGAACATCGCAAACGCGATCGCCTACGTTCATCTGAAACCTGTGGATGGCGACCAGATCACCCTCGGTGAGGAAGTATACACGTTCCGGGATGTGGTAGAGGCGGCCTATGAGGTTTTCATTGGCGCAGATTTTGTTGCGTCCGTGACTAACCTGTTTCAGGCGTTCACCTGCGACAACGGGAAGAACACAAATGTCGGAACGAACTACGGCGTCGGCACCGTGCCGAACCCCGCGATCGACCAGACTTCTCCGATCACTAAGAACATCCTTGCGACAGATATACCACGCATCGAAGTTTTTGCGCCGACCTCTGGCGCTGCCTTTAATTCGACGCTTGTCGCTGACAACACCGGTGGCGTACGTCTCCAATGGAAGTACAACAATGCACCAACGTCCACGTTCCAGGGTGGCTCCAATCTATCCTTCGATGCCTCCATTACAGGAGCTTCTTCATGGATCGAGTTCGATGATCCAGACACAGATGTCATGCGCTCTCCAGTCGTGGATGACACTTTTGACCGCTTTTACTTCGCCTCTCCTTCTGTGGCCCCGAAGTATAACCCGCGATCCCGCATCGAAGCCGGCCTCCCGCCCTGGCTCCTAGGCGTTCCTGCGCCTGGTTGCGCGCCCGGTGTCGAAGTCACTGGTGGCGGCAACTCGGTACAGCTTGGCTTCCCGACTGCGACTTCGACTGTGTTCGACAGTCCGGGTGCCAACACGATCTATCTGATCCCGGTCACGCCGCAGGGGGCGATGATCCTGAACGACGTCACGTTCCTGCCGCAGAGCACGGACGCAACGGCGCAGTTCGCTGCCGTTCTTTATGACGATCTCAATGGCTCACCGCATACCCTGCTCAACACAGGCACCGTCACAACGGGTGTTACCGCCGCGGTAAATGCGTCCAGCGCGTTCGTGAACCCGACCGGGCTCCTGATGAACGTCCAGTACTGGATTGGCATCATGATGAACAACGCCATCCTGATCCAACGGTCTGACGATGCCGGGTCGTCTGGCGTTGTCAGCTTGAACACGTTCACGAACGGTCCTCCTCCAGTCATCAACAGCCTGTCTGTTGGCTTTCCGGAGCTTCAACTGTGGGGCGATCTGACGTCCTCGTCGGTGCTGGAGGCTCGCAGCTACGTCTACACATATCTGACAGAGTACGACGAAGAGAGCCCGCCTTCGCCGGCTACCGTGCTTACCGGGTGGAGTAACGGCACGTGGACGATCTCATTCTTCACGCCGCCACCCGACCAGATGGGCATCACGCGCAACCTGACGCAGCTTAGGCTCTACCGATCGGTGACCGCCCAGGCTGGCGCCACGACGTATTTCCACGTCGCGGATATGGACATCAGGACGGCGACCTACTCCGACATCATCACAGACGACGTGGTGGTGACGAACTTTGAGCTACAGAGCCAGTTGTGGACACCGCCGCCCGAAGACCTGCAGGGCATCCTCGCCATGCCGAACGGTATGGCCGTGGGCTTCCGTGCGAACGAGATTTGGTTCTGCGAGCCTTATCGCCCGCACGCGTGGCCGTCGAGCTATGTCCTCACGACCGAATATCCGATCGTCGGGTTGGGGGTCACCGGTAGCAGCGTCGTCGCTTGTACGAGCGGCTCGCCGCTGATCGCAACCGGTACGTCTCCCGGCACCATGACATCGACTAAGGTCCAGAACAGCGAGCCCTGCCATTCGCGTGGCTCGATCATCGGGACCAACGACGGTGTGTATTACTGCTCCCCCAATGGGCTGATACTGGTCACCCAGTACGGCGCCGTGACGAACACGTCTGAGCTATGGATCACGCGCGAACAGTGGCAGAAACTAACGCCACAGAAAAATGTCCGTGCCGTCTTCCTAGTGTCCAGCTATTTCGCAATGGGGACGGTTCGCAATGGGGACAACAGCGTCGCACAGACCGGCTTCACAATCGAACTCAACGCCAACGACGCGCAGTCGTTTTCGATCTGGCCTCAGCCGGGAGGCCATCGTCTTGGCTTTAATCAACTCAGCGGTCCGAATGGTCTTGATGTTGCTAATGTTCGGATTGATCCTTGGTCGAGTGTCGGCATCGTCATCCAGGGCAACGCGGTCTACTACTACGACTTTACAGACCAAGCCCCCGTCATGCAGACGTACAAGTGGCGCTCGAAGCTCTTTCAGCAGAAGAGCAAAAAGAACTTCGAGGCTATGCGTATCTGGTTCAGCATTCCGCCTGGGACGCCGGCGCTAAATCCGACGCGCCTTGAAGCTGCGACGGATGATCCGGTTTGGAATAGTCTCCCTGCCGATCGGTACGGCTTCATCCGGGTGTTCTCAGCGAACGACCAGCTAGTCACCGTGCGCGAGATCAGGGTGCCGCAGGAATTGATGCGCATCCTATCTGGCTTCAAGCACGAGACCTGGCAGTTCGAGATCGAGGCCCGCGTGCCGATCTCAAACATCCAAGTTGCAACCTCCGTTAAAGCACTGGCTCAAACATGACCGCAGTAGGACCCGTCTGCCACATCCCGCCCGAGACTACGACGACGCAGCCGTCTCCCGTTGGTTTGCCGTCGATCCCCCCGGCTGAGCCCACCATTGCGTCGCTAGTAAACACCGTCAATCAGATGCGACAGGTGATAAACTTCCTGACCGGGCGTCAGGGTCCGCAGGGTCCGCAGGGTAAGGCTGGCAACAACACCAAGTCGAAACCGGCGCGCTGGATCGAACAGGGACGCGTCGTCGAAGTTGAGCGCGTCTACCAGAACAACGATCCTACCAGCCCGAATTTTGTCGACGTGCAACGCATCAACCAACTCAGAATGCAGGACGGCGTGACCGGCGAGAGTTGGGTGTGGGATCGGAACCGTAAATGACCGATCGGCCATACGAGACTGGATTTCTGGAAGAGATCATCAACGTCAATTTTGGCGGTGGCAACTGGCTGGCGGTTTGGATATTCCCCGACCAGGATAGCTCCGTCGATGCCCAGGTGACGTTTCCTGACCTTCGCGGTATGTCACCGGTGGTCTCACTGAGTAACGGCTTTGCTCCGGGGTCGTTCTCCAGCGCGCCCCATAACGTCACCAAGGATAATCTGAAACAGAAGTCATTCGGGGTGAAGCATCCTATCACTCCCGGTACCCCTGCCGACCAGAGCCTGGCGTTTATAAATTTGTCTGGGACAAAGCCGATCCGGGTACGGACCTCGATCGTAGACATCAGCGCTCACGGCGCCTCGGAGCCAATCGTATTGGCAATGTTCTCCAGCAAGGTCCTCAAGGAAGGGTATACCATACAGACCCACCTGACGACGCAGTTGCTAGACCCTTCCCTGATGCCGGGTGTCAGCGGGAGCGATTTTGCCTCCTACAACAGCAGCGTCTCCTTTGACTGGTCCGTCGATCCGAAAGCCCTAACGGTCCGCTTCATCGGCTGAGGGCTCGATTAACTACCCTTTAAGCCCCCGGTGGTAGCCGTGGAGGGCCATTATAGGGGCCAGTCGCATGTCCTTTTCCACCAATTCGTCTAGCTCGTCGTCGACCCCGACGTTTCTGGAAACGCCAGAAAACTCGATCATCGACCAGATTAGCTCTACTGCGCAGGGTCTCGCCGGCCAAATGCTCAACTGGGCTAACGGAGTGTTCGCCCAGACCTCACAGGTAACCAATCAGGCTGTCGGAAATTTCTTCGCCGTCAGCCAGAAGATGATGGGCCTGTCGAACAACCTTACCGACCAGTACAATAACCTCTTCGCTCCAGAGAACGCGCAACTCGTGGCTGACGCGAACAGCTACGCCTCGCCTGCGCGTATGGCTGTCGACATGGGACAAGCTGGCGCCACCCAAGCACAGGCTGGCGACCAAGCTCTGAAAAACAGCGAAGAGGCCCTACGCTCGTATGGCATCAACCCGGCTGACGGGCGCTACGCTGCGCTCGACAAAGCCGCTGCCGTACAGAACGCTGCGAACATCGCTGGCGCCGAGAACACGCAGCGCAACGCCGACATCGCTACCGGACAGCGGCTGCGCAGCGAGGCCGTGCAGGTGGGCGCGCAGCTACCCGCGGCTATCGCGAATGTCAACAACACTGCGCTCCAGGCTAACACTGGAGCGTCGAACGCTTCGCTTGCGAATGCGAACACCGGCCGCAACCTGATGTCCCTGCCGAATGATTTCCTCAAGACGGCGATGGATGTGAAGCTGCCGCCGACAGGCCAGAACAGCCAATCTAGCAGCAACGGTTTTTCGTCCAGCCCGTCCCGTGACAGCGGCGGCGGTGGCAGTCGATCGGGCGGCGGTGGCCCGGGTGGCGGAAGCGGTAGCCTGTTCGGCCCGAGTGGCCCCGCGTGGATGCCGCAGCACAACCCGAACGCCGGCAACAGCCAGGGTGGCAGTGGTGGCAGGACCTACAATGTAGGCCCTGGTTCGCATGTGATGCAGCTAGACAAGCCTGGACCCAACCAGCCGGATGCGCAGACACTCGGTAGCGACGGCAACTGGCCGGATGGTACCACGTTTGGGCAGGGCTCATTCCAGCCGGATTTCACCGATCCCTTCCAAGACTACGGAAGTGGCACCGACTACGGCGCTGGCGCCTTTGGCAACAGCTACGGCCAGGACTGGGGTAACGGCAACACGTTCGATAGCGGGTCGACCGGGACCTTTACGGGTGACCAGGTAGACAACTTCGGCGGCCAGACCGACTTCGGCGGTGGCTCCGACATGTCTGGCTTCGGCGCCTACAACTATGATCCCAGCGCCAACCAGGCGAGCGGGTGGGGTAACGGTGACGCCTTCTCGGGCGACAACTCCGGATATGATCCCAGCGTTTTCAGTGGTGGCGGATCAGATTTCAGCGCGCCCGCTTTCCAGGACTACGGTGGCGGTGCCAACACGTTTGGCCAGGACTACAGCACTCCGGACTACGGCTCTTACACGCCGCCCAGTGACGACTACGACATGGGCGGGGCCTACGCTGCCGGTGGTCCGATCCCTGCGTCTGCGAGCCCGTCACGTGGCGCGCGTGTGGATGACATCCCCGCGCAAGGCCCCGGTGGCCGGCCGCTTCGCATGAATGCAAATGAGTTCGTGATCCCACAGGACGTCGCGTTGTGGAAGGGCCAGGAGTTCTTCCAGAACCTGATCGACCAGTCCCGCAAGAAACGTATGGGCGCTTCTGCGCAGCCTAAACAGATGCCGGTGAGGTAAGCCATGCCCCCTCGTGATTTTAGCGAAGACGGAGCCATTGGCGCGGGTTCTGCCGGTAATCAACAGACCGGTGGCTTTACGCAATCCGATTTTCAAAACTTCGGCGGGTCCGCTCCCCCGTCTGGAGGTAGCGCGCCCCAATGGGAAACTGGACAACAGGCGTTGAATGACTACACACAAGCCAGCATCGGAACTATGAACGGCGAAGTCGGTAGCGGGGGCTTCGCAACGCAGAGCGGCGCCGACGGCTTGAAGTTTCGTAAGCTGAGCCCATCCGAACTGGCGGGCAACGCTGCCTACACACAGAACATGTCGGGCGGCCCCAACGGCACGCCGAACCCTGGCACGTATAAGAGCGGCCCGGGAGGCTTCTCTTACACGCCCCCGACTGTGTTCGAGGACGGCGGAGCCATCCCCGACGACGACACCAATGGCTCTCCACAACAGGACCTGTTGCAGAAGGCGTTGAGCACCGTCGACGGCGTGCTCGCGTTTGGCCGTAAGCTCCATGGTCTGGGTGGCGGCGACAATGAGGGCGCCATCCGAGAAGACACGCAGGCTGGCTCTGCCGGCGACCCGGCTAACCCGCGCTTCCAAGACTTCCGCAAATCTCCCAACGTTGTAGATCGTCGCAACCAGGAGATAGGACCCGTTGAAGGAGCGGTGAATAACTTCGTTGGTAAGGCCTACAGCCTCTACGACCGCGCCGTGAACCCCGACAATCCGATTGACCGATCTAATCCTCTGGCCAAAGACCTTGGCGGTGAGGACCTGAGTTCTGATGACAATAAGCCTGCGATCGAAGATGAGGACACACCGTAATGGCCCAGTATTACGATGAAGGCGGTGCGATCGACACGTTGGACGATGACAACTCTGGCGCGGCTCCTGTTGTGCAGCAGGCTGACGACAACAGCGGCGCCATACCTGTAGACCAGCAGCAGTCGCAGGGTGCAGGTGCCGATACCGGCTCCGACACACCCGGCTGGAACCCGCAAGGCTCCGGGCCGCTCGCTCCTGCAGGCCGGGGAGTGAAACGCATCATCAGCTACCTCATGGGTGAGGGTGGCGTGAGCCCGCAGGAACTAGATCAGGCGGGACGTCAGGTCGATCCGCGCGGGCAAGTCGATCCTGGCACGCGCAATTTGTTGGCGGTCGATCAGGCGAACCAGGCTGGCGGCCCGGAGGCTGCATGGAAACTCGTGCAGGGTAACCGCATCGCGTTCAATGCCAAGCAGGCGTTCGGCTTCGCAGCCATGAACGGAAGCGGGCAGAAGCCACCGGACCTGAATGCGGCGATCGACGCTGCCAACCAGGCTGAGCAACATATCCTCGACGGGTCTACTGTGCGGTTTGCGCCTTCTCAGAACGGCGTTACCGCCACGGTAAAAGTGCCTGGCTCGTCGCAGACCCAGCAGATCAACCTTACGCCCGACCAGTTCAAGCAGTACCTGAACGTCGGCGGTGATGGTCAGTGGGACAAGCTGATGGAGAATAGCGTACCGGCGACGCTGCAGCGCATCTCCCAGAGCACTTCGTTTGGCCAAGGATACGATCCTGCGAGCCAAGCCGCGCGTCCTGCCGCCCCCCAGGCGCCGCAGGCCAGGACCAATTTTGGTAAGACGCCATCTACTATCAACCTGTCTGGAAACGACAACGTGCAAGCGCCCTCTAACGAGGACGACGGCATTGATCCGGACATTCGACGTAAAGCGAACACGCTCTTCCCTGCGGTATCGCAAGGCGACGAGCGTAACCGCTTCATGGCCGCTGAGATGGCCCGCACCGAAGAGCTACAGAACAAGCTCGATGTTGAGGACAAGCGCGGCACGTTCAAAGTTCAGGGTGCTGATGTTAAGGGTCAGCACGACGAGAACAAGGCGAAGATATACAGCGCAGGCCGTGAGAAGGCCGCGCTCGCCAACTTGCAGGCCCACATTCAGCAGCAGGAAGCGTCTGGCATTCGCAACGCGCGCACGCTGCAGGAGAAGGCGTTGGCAACCATTGTCATGACTGGCGGCAAGATGACGCCGCAACAGAAGGCGATGTGGGATCAGATCACTGCCGCAACACCGGAGCCGGGTAAGCAGCAGGCCCCGCAGTCGCAACCTCAGCAGCAAGCGCCGGCGCCTAAGCAGCAGCAACTATCCGCCGAAGATCAACAGGCCTTGGCATGGGCCAACGCTAACGCGTCCGACCCCCGTGCCGTAAAGATTAAGCAGAAGCTCGGTGTGCAGTAATGGCCGATTTCGATCCAGATGCTTATCTGGCCGACAGCACGTCTACTCCGTCTCAGGGGCAGACGTCGAGCGCGTTTGACCCTGACGCCTATATCGCGTCGTTTGATCCTGACAAGTATCTCTCGGACAAGCCAGCCCCCGAAGGCATCGTCGCCGCCAACGTTCGCTCTGCGGCGCATGGCATCATCCCGGCGCTCGGTGCCGCGGCTGGTGGTGCCGCGCTCGGTACGGCGATCGGTGGTCCTGTAGGCACCATAGCGGGTGGTATCATTGGCGGCATTGCTGGTGGCATGGCTGGTGATGTCGCACAGGACAAACTTCAAGATGCTATCCCGGCGCTCGACGACCGCGCGCAGCAGGCAGCGAACCAAGAAGAATACCCGATCTCGACCAAGCTGTCTGGCATGGCGCCTTTCGCTGGCAACCCTGGCCGACTGGCGGGTAGCCTGGTCTCACGCGCGGCCAGTGGTGCGATGCTCGGAGGCATCGACGCAGCACAGCAGGCCTATCAGAAAGGCAGCGTAGACCCGGGCTCGGTACTGGAGAGCGCCGCGTTTGGTGCAGCCTTCCCGCATGGTAACGCGGCTACGCGCGCGATCGACAGCAAGGTCAGCGGTGCCGTCAGCAAATTCCTGCCCGGTCGTCCAGGCCGCGTGGCGAACCCGGCTGCAGCCCAGGATCATATCGACGTTGGCGACAACGACACCGAAGTCAACGTGGGCGAGAGTTCGCTCGCGCAAGCTGCGCCAACCGCTACAGGCGAGACGACCGGCAATCCGCAGTCGGCCCCGGAACGATCGGAGCGCAGCTATCCCAAGCAGCGACCGCTCGGTATGGCAGAACAGAACTACGTGCCGACGCAAGGAGACATGGACCCGGCTACATCCTCGGCGCTAGAAGCTGCCAACCCGGCACCGCCTGAACCTGCGCCACAGCAACAGCCCGAGGTCCAAGCGCCCCAGCCACAGCCGCAAGCTCAGCCGTCCATGCCGGCGCCGAGTGTTGAGGCCGGCTTTCCTGCGCCTGGTGAGCCAGCAGCGATGGGGGCCAACGACGCTACGCCCATGCCCGCTGGTCTACCGGAGAAGGCCGCCGCGGCGATCAAGCAGTCTACGCAGATGCCCGAGATCAAAGGCCGCACGCCTGCGAACGATACGATCTCGGATGCGCAGAAGGAGGCAGGCAACTTCCTCAAGGCCCGCACGAAAGATTTCGGAAAGCCGATCGCGATCGAGACCCATGCCGGTGACATCCGTCGCAGCAAGGAAAGCGAGCCCGCGTGGCAAGTGAAGCTGCCGTATGACTACGGGTACTTCAACAATACGGTAGGCCCTGACGGCGATCACATCGACTTCATTCGCCCGCCGAAGGATGCGCCGGAGGCCGGCGACAAGCATTTCATTGTCGACCAGAAGAACGCGGAGACCGGCAAGTACGACGAGCCGAAGGTGATGACTTACATCAAGGACGAAGCCACCGCGCGCGATCTCTACAATCGCGGGTTCAGCGACGGCAAGGGTCCCGATCGTCTGCATGACATCACGGAGGTCTCGCGTGGAGACCTGGTGAAGTACCTGGCGAAGCATACCAAGACGCCACCGAAGGCGCCCTATGGCAATCCCATCCCGAAGACGGTGAAGGACCGCGCGGTCGTGCAGGACGCGGTTGCGAAGCTGCGTGCCAAAGGAGATGAGGCAGGCGCTGCGAAACTTCTATCCGCACCGGAAGAGAAGCTCGCTGCCGCGATCGAGGGCAAGCGCACGCGCAAGTATGGCGTCAAGGGCGGCTATCCGGTCGAGGGGCTTACGCTCGATAACGGGGAGCCCGCGACTGCCAACACCAAACCGAAGGCAATGGCGCGTACGCAGGCACACAAGAAGGTGGTCGACTGGTTCGAGGAGAGCAAGCCGCCGTCCCAGATGGACCTGTCTAAGGAGACCAACGGCGAACTGCTCGATCGCGTGAAGGGTGCCGGCCGCGTGTACCCGCAAGACGGCGAGTGGGAACCTAAGTACAAGCCGAAAGAATGGTTGCTGGCCCGTGAGGCCCGGACGTTACTGCGTAACCCAACGCCGAAGGCGATTGACAAATTCCGTGACGCGGAACGCCTCCTGCGGGGCGGCGACGCAGCCGTGCAGGCTTACCGTGGCGGTAACAGGGTCGACGCCGACATCGCGCAGTCGCGCCGGTCTGGCGACGAGGCCGTCTCTAACGCCGAGAACGCCCAGCATATCCCCGGCAGGAACGAAGTCGAGGACGCCGCGATCGCAGCGATCGACGCCAAGCGCGGCGGTAAGTTCGACGTGCCGCACGAAGAAGCCGAGACGATGGTGAAGCCCACCCCCGTCAAGTCGAAGGGCGATCTGCTCAAAAATAAAAAGACTGAAACCGTCGATGCTGCCGACAGCAGCCTGGCCAGGATCGACACGGGTGCGATCAGCAAGGCGGCACTCCGCAAGGCCGAGGCGGAGAAGCTCGCCGGCCGCAAGTCCGAGTTCGCCAACGCGCCGTCGGAAGACCGCGCCGGCACCACCAAGAAGCCCTCGATCAACATCGGGGACAAGGACGAGATGCAGCGCCTGATCGACATGTCGAACCAGGCCATGAAGAAACGCAGCCTCAGCGACGAGGCAATCGCCGCGCAAGACGTAACCAAGGCGCCGAAGGGCACCGGCGATATGCGCGGGGAGTTTAACGACGCCTGGAATAGGTTCGTCGAGAACGAAGCCGGCTCGGTGGACATCAACAAGATCAAAGCCGACCTCAAGAAGGCGATGGAGACGACGGCCCCTGAGAGCTACATCGCGAGGACGCCGAAGAAGGATGAGCCTAACGCGGCCTACACTCGCTCGATCTCGGATGAGTTTCACCGCATCTCCCAGACGGATAAGAACCACCGCAACCAGTTGTCGCAGGACGCCGACAAGCTGATGGCTGCGCTTGGCAAGAAGGTCTGGTCTGCCGGCGATCTGCTCGGACAACTCAAGGGCGGCAAAGACCAGCGGGCGATCAACAAGCTCTACCAGTCGCGCATCGACGAGGCCCTCAAGCAAATCTATCGTGCTCGCGAGGCCGACAGCGCGCATGTCGATCTGCCGGGTAAAGTAGCGGGGAAGACCAACGTCGAGAGCCTGCCTCCCAGACTGAAAAGCATCTACGACGAATACCTTGCGCCGGTGTTCCAGGAGAATGACGACTTCGCCAAAGCCGTTCGCGCTGTGGCGCCTGACCGCATCGGACCTGACGTGGAGCACCACATCGCCCGCATCACGAAGGGTGACACCAGCGAATACAACATGCTCAAGGATCGCGATGATCCGACCGGCCCGCAGTATAACGGTCTCAGCGTCGACGCCAGCATGGCTCACGAGCGCGCCTTCGCCGTGCTGGAGCGTGTCGCTGACGGTAAGCGTGTGGTGATCCAGAACCGCGGCGACGGTAATGGTTTTACCGTGTGGGATAAGTCGCTCCCGAAAGGGTTTGAGCGCATCAAGGACCCGAACTACAAGTTTGAGGCCAACCAACCGTACACCATCACGCCGAAGAAAGGTCCGCCCGTAGACTACATCATGCGCCACGCCATGTCCGACGAGATCATGAAGAACGCTCGGGACAACAAAGGCAAGCCGATGAAGTACTACCAGAACGCGGCGCTGTCGGCGTTCATGACCAATGCGCAGATGGGCTCGATGATGAGGCACCTGACGGAGCTTCACAACATCACGCAGACCAAGCAGTGGAACGAACTGACCACGCGCAATACCAAGACTGCGGCTGAGCGCGGCTGGGAGCAGAGCAAGCTGCCGAACTTCAAAGGGACCTATATGGACCCGCAGTTGAAATACGTGCTGGATGACTACGCCAAGCCGGGTTTCGACAGCCCTGAACTGCTTCGCAACCTCTCACAAGGTGTGACCAAACTGATGTTCTGGATGCCGACCGCACACATCGCGAACGTCGGCGCGCACTGGTTCGTCGGTCGCGGTTTCGACAACGCCAACGTTGCTCGGCTCTACCGTACTGGCTCCCAGGCGATCCGATCGGTCATGGCCCAAGACAGCCTGCAGCGTGATCTGCAGCAGTCGGGCGCTGGCCTAATCCTGGGCGGAGTGATCTCGCGTGACTTCATCGGGCAGACCGGGCGTCGCTTTGGCGAGGCCATGGACGCGAACCCGTCCAAGTGGGGTCCCATTGCCGACAAGATGGGCGTGCCGCTCAAGAAACTCAGCGACTGGATTTACAACAACTCCTCGAAGGTGATGTGGGCCGCGAACGATATGTTCCTGACCCAGCGCATCCTCGAACTGGAGGAGAAGGGCCTTACTCGCCAACAGGCGATCAACAAGGCCGAGAAGGACATCCCGAACTACCGTCTCCCGACCACGATCAATGGCTCGGGTAAGGTGGCTCGCATCTTCCAGCAGGCGATGGCTGATCCTACCGTGCTGTCGTTCGGCCGCTACCACTACGGCATGTTCAACTCGTATGCGAACATCGTCAAAGAGGCGCTGTCTGCGCACTCCTCGCTCGGTGATCGCGTTGAAGCGGCCGGCAAGATGGTGGCGATGGGAGTGCTGGCGTTCGTGGTGTACCCGGCGCTGGACAAGACCTGGCAGCTTCTCACAGGCAACGACAAGGCCTCTGCGAACCGTCGCGGCCCGATCTCGGTGCCGTCGCATATCGCCGCTGCTCTACAGGGCAAGGAAGACATCATGTCGGCGGCGCGCTCGTCGTTGACGGTGCCGCCTGTCTGGTCGACCGCGCTGGAGACGCTCTCCAACAAAGACTGGCGCGGTAAGCCGATCATGGAGCCGGGAGATGTATCGGGCGATCTCAAAGGCAAAGGACGCGCGCTCGTCCAAGGTGCGGAGCATGTCGCCCGTGGCCTGGTTAGCCCCTACGCCACGCTTTCTAACGCGCTGAAAAAGGACATCGGCCCAGTTGCCGCGATCCGGGATCAGGCGCTGGACATCAAGGACCCTTCGGACAAGGCCAACCAGTACGACCAGAAGTCCGACATCATCAACTTCCGCAACGCCAATAACCGCTTCAAACATGGTGGCGCCGGCCCCGCGGAAGGGCTCTTTAACAGTCTTTTCGGCCGATAAGTTTGTTTTAACCAGTCAATGTTTACCGTGGCGGTAAATCAGGAGAGAGCCAATGTCGATCGCATACGCCAAGGGGTCAGCCCCCCAGGACCTCGACGCCGCAAAGGGCGGCCTGGTCATCAAGCGCCTGCAGAACTTCGCCAAGGAGGGTGACGATTACCACCCGCTCGGCACAGGTCTGAACGGCCCGGAGAACAGCCAGAGCTACACCAAGAGTGGCTCCTCGGCTCCGCAGTCAAATCGCACCGGCACCAAGAGCCTGCCGGCGATCAAGCCACGCAAGTGATGTGCCCCCACGGCGACGAGATACCGGAGTTTCTCTGTCGCCGCTGTCACCCGGAGTTGGCCAATGACAACCGTAGCGTACAAAGCCGGAATAATGGCATGCGACAGTTGCTGGACCCTGGGCGACGTTCAAGTCACGAGCAAGAACAAGATTTACCGACTGAGTAGCGGCGCGCTGCTCGGACAGGCTGGCGACAACGACTGTCGCGAGATGGAGTTCTTCCTCGACAAGATCAAGTCAGCCAAAAACCTACCGACCCGAAAGGCGCTGCTGGAGCTACGCCTGGAGTTCTCGGGTATCCTAGCTCTACCGGATGGCACCGTGTGGCGGATCACCAGCCGTGAAGACCCGGTGGACTACAAGGACGAAGTAGGGTTCACCCCGATTACCAGAAAATTCGTAGCTTGCGGCTCGGGCAATGAGTTCGCGTGGGGCGCCATGATGCACGGGGCGACCGCGATCGAAGCCGTCAAGATTGCTGCCGAGTTCGATATCAACACCAGGGGACCCTTCCACTCCGCGAGGCTGAAATGAAATACCTTGCACCCATCCTACTGTTGTTTTCGTTGATTGGTCTCACCGACCCGATGGGCCTTCGCGTCTGGGTTCAACGCGATCAGATCACCAGCGTTACGCCGGCGACATCCTGCGGCGCTAACGCAAACTCCAAGGTCAACACTGGCGACACGTTCCTGTGCGTCCGTGAGACCGTGCAACAGGTTGTAGACAAACTGGCGGCCACCCAATGATGACAGTTCTACAGTGGAGCGGAACGCTCCTCGTGATGCTCAGCTACTGGTTCTACGTCACCAACCCCAAGCTCGCGATCATCCTCAGCATTGCCGGCTGTGCGCTGGCCGGCATCTGGGCCTTCCTGCTGTCCCCGACCGCTTGGGGCGTCCTGACGCTTGAAGTGTTCGTGCTGACAATGGGCGTCCGCAATCTGATGAAACTCAGACAGACCTGACCCGCACTCGGTTGTAGCACTTCTTTAGGGCGTTGTACTGGCCCTGGGTGAGGTTGCCGAACTTGGTCCAGCGGTTGTGTATGCTGTCCATGAACTGCCAGAACTCCTCATTGTCGGAGCGTGGCTGTGCGTACACCGCGCGGAACATGTGGTCGATGACCACCTTGTCTTGTAGGTGGGGCGGTACCCAGTCCTCTACGTCCGAGTAGGCCTGCGGCGCCCTAAAACCGCTCCGTGGTGCGTGGATATTGATCGTGGTCTGGGAAGCGAAGACTTCGGCCCACGTCTTCCCAGCGGCCTTGATAAGGCTGTTCGCCATACGCATCGCGTTCAGGGCTTCGCCGTCGCTGCTCGATGTGGTCATCGCCAGCAACTTGACGAGCTTGTCTCGATCCACAACAGGCTCCTAATGTCTAGGGGGAATAATTCCTCAAAAAATAGGGATTAAATTCCCCCTCACCCAGCTAAATTCATTTCGGAATTTTCGGTTTCGATATTTTCAAAACCGGTGTCCACGGGCTTCGGCCGCTCGGCTCGCTCGAACGCTTCCTTGTCGTCTGGGCTCGTGTAGAGGGTGAGCAGGTCCCACAGCGGCCCGTTCATGTCGACCGGGATCACGATGCAGGGTTCCCGCAGTTGGCCGGCACCATGTACCGTACCCGATCCTATCTGCACTCGCTGGGAGAATGTGGCGTTGAAGTCTTTGGAGAGGCCGTTGAGCGCCTGTGCCACACTGAACTTGTTGCTCTCCTTCGAGCACCATCCCTCGAAGTCCTTCTGGGCTATGATGCACTCTTTGTTGTCGACGGCCCATCTTACCTCGATGCCGCCCACGTTGTTACGCGCCTGCTGCGGGCCTTTTAAGATGGTCACAGGCCGGGGCGGCTTGCCCTTCACGCGGTGAATATAGTTGGTCCAGATCATGCGCTCCTCGGCGTGGCGCAGCTTGAAGTATCGGGCCAGGATCATTTCGGTGTTGTCCACGATGCCACCCTCCATCCCATACCGCGCCATGTCTGTGATGTTCTCCTGGATCACCGACACCATGAAGCTCTCGATCTCTGCCGGGTCCACGTCCACACCCATCTGCTGGGCGTACTTCGCAGCCAGTGACATCATTGCCGCGCCGGCGATCCAGTAGCGGTTGAGGCTGGCTATCCCCATGCTGCTCTGGATGGCCTTCGACTTCGCCTTGATCTCGGCTTTGATGGCGACGTGGTTCGTCGCGAGGAAGCGCGCGTACTTCAATCCCATCATGCCGTAGCTATTGTTCAGGTCAGCGAGGATCGACGTGGCGTCGGCGTCATCAAGCTGTCCCGGCCCGTTGTCGATACGGGCTACGCGCCACTCGATCACACGCGCCAGTGAGGCGGCGTGGTTCTTGTTGCGGTTATGAAGGTACTCCCGAAAGCTGTTGTTGGACGCGGCAGCAATCATCAACTCCCATGTGCCCCGGCTCGCCGTCTTCTGTCCGGTGAGGTTGCGCCCCTTCTGCACACCGTCTGAGGCCTCGTGCATGACGTTGGCCACCGTCTCACGGTGTTTGTCTTCCTGAATTTCGTCCCAGTAGAACGGCAGGTTCTTGATCTCAGCCATCTGGGTCGTGATGTTGTTGCGCGTCGAGGTCTCGGAGCCCTTGGTCAGCTTCGGATGCCCCCAGACTGCCATGCCGACCTTATAGGCCGAACTCTTGCCGGCCGCGCTGTCGCCCCACACGCTGAACATCACGCTGTCGTGGCCCTCTAGCGAGAGCAGCGGAGACGCAAAGCTCATGAGCATAATCGCAGTTAGCTCGGGTCGCTTGCGGTCCGTGACCGTCTTGGCGGCAGCGAACCAGTCGTTGATATCGCCGCAGGGCGTATACATGCGCTTGATACCGGCGTCACCGATCCCACAAGGCCGGGTCGTGCCGTCGTCTTGCATGACGTGGCCACCGTAGACGAAGCCCTTCACGTCTTTACCGTCACGGTACCATCCAAAGGGCACGGCTTGTTGCGCGGCCATCGCAGCGCGGAGTTTGCCTAGCATGCTCAAGTAAAATTCCTCCAGGTATGAGGCGCCGGCCACATTGACCAGCGTTCTAACTTCCGGTGATCCGAGAAATGCTCGAAAGCCGGTTCGTGACATCTCCGGGTGCGGGACTGAGGCCTCGTGGGTAAAACCCTTATCGACCGTCACCGTGTAATTGAGGCAGTCGGGGTGCTTCTGCACCCAGAAGTTCGAGAGGATGCACTGGAAGAGCGGGATAAGCGTGATCGAAGTCTCGCCGGTCTTGCTCGTCTTCTCTACCACCTTGCAAATGATGCCCTTGTCGTTGACATCGAATGTCTCGGGTAGCTCAAGAGCGCGAGCGGCCTGTGACTGGCCGATCGAAGGGTTTACCGTGGCGGTAACCGGTGGCCTTATGTTGAGCGGTGACTTCCCTTTCGAGAGGAGCGGGCACGACGCGCACGAGCCGCAGCCAGCGCCCTGAATGGTTGAACATTGGGGATATCCCAGTCCGCGGTCATGTCGCTCAGCCACCTTGCGATCGTAGAGCGCCTGTGTGTCAGCCTCGGAATACGTCTCATGGCCCTTTGAGATCGCGTGTGCAATGGCATTGCCGTTCTCCATGAAGGTCGAACAGAGGACGCTGAGGTTCCACAGCGTGTTGTCGTAGTCTGCGCCCTCGGTCTTAAGCGCGTGTTTCAGGAAGCCGCACTGCCGGAAGATCGGCTCGGCCTTGAGTAGCTGATCGGAGAACCTGTCGATCCCGGCATTGAGATCGGGCTCCCCTTCTACCTTGAACGCTGGGCCTTTCTTGAAGGCCTCCATGTCCGCGCCTTCGGCAAACAGGTTGTGTCCAGCCTGCGGTGTCGCTGGTCCCGCTGCAGCGAACTGCTTGAGGAACGCGAGGCTCTTCTCGAAGTCGTACAGCTTCAACGGTAGCGGCGACAACTGCACCGGCTTCGGCGGGTTGGACTTGTGATTGAAGGTCCCTGGCACACGCAGGATGCGCGCAATGTCGGTGGTCAGCCCGCTGTCGCAGAGGACGTTGTTGGCGAGCAGCAGCGTCTTTAAGCCACTGGCGTAGGGTTGCCACTCGGCCGGCGTCAGCGGGTCCTTGCTGATCCAGTACACGTGGATGCCATTCCCCGAGAACACCATCGCGCTCGGATCGGGGAGGCCGACTGTCTTGGCGAACAGGAGTAGGGCCTTGATGGCTTCCTCGACTGTCCCGTATTTCTTGGGGTTGTTGGGCTCGACGTCGATGTCCACCCAGATTGATTTTTGCTTGATCGCGAACGAGGCACCACGGATCGCCTTCGGGTTGCCCTTCTTGTTCTTGCCGGCCTGTGACTGAGTGGACGTGCAGAACCACAGGTCCTTGATGTAGCTCGTGCTGACCGCCCACGCGCATTTCTGGACGAAGTTACCGACGTCCCGCGTCGGCCAGCCAGTGACGATTTTCTTCTTCGGGTCTGTCTTGTCCTCCATGGAGTAATGCAAGTTGACGTAGCCGGGGTCTGTTGGGGACCCCGGCCACGCCACTACATTGGCCATGAAGGCCGATACAGCATTCCAATCAGTCATCAGGTTACTTCGGCAGGATCGCAGCTACTCGTGCATCGAGATCAAGGTCCGCATCTTCGGCGGGGCCTGTATCTGCGACGGTGTTGATCGTCTGTGCAGTGCTCTGCACAGGAGTAGCTGTCGTGGTGTCACCGAAGCCGGTGTCGATCGCTACAGCGACCGGGGCGACGGGCTTTACCGTCGCGGTAACCGGGGCCGCACCAACGTCCCCGAAGCCAGTGTCGATCGGGGCGGCCTGGACCGGTTGAGCGGGCTGGACAGGCGCCTGCACCGGCTGCTGCACGACGACCTGCGGCTGCAACTGAACAACGTTGCTGACCTGCTCCACCTGAACCGGCTGCTGCTGGGTGATAACCGTCGGCCGCGGCTTGCCGATCTCACTCTCGCCGGTGATCCGGATTGCGGTCGGGTCTTCGCGGAGCGGCAGCACCATCGCGGCCTCTCGCTCACCCAGCGGCTGCAACGCGCGGAACGTCATCTGCGGGTGCGGCTTCTCGGGGTTGAACCCGATCCGGGTAATGTAGGTCGAGAAGTGGAAGCCTTGCGCGGCCATGCCTTCGCCCAGCAACGCAAGATCGTTGAGGGACGCGGCCGGGACGCGGAGGAATACCGGCTCCATGAGTGGAGCACCGAACAGCGCCTTTGTCATCGACGGCAGGACCAATACAGCCAGCCGCTTATAGTCTGAACATTCTCGGGTCTTGCGACCATCAGGGCTCACCTTGAACACGTTGCGCGGGCACGTGGCGCAAGCGTTCGACTGCGGGGTGAGGATGTCTGCGTCGGGTGCCACGCCGTCAAGCGCGGCGCAGGTTGGTCGAGTGCCAATCTGTCCGTCCTGGTACGTGCCGGTCGGGTAGTAGCTCTTCGACTTGTTCGCGAGT
>Ga0207660_10000515_pt1 | contig 25797 bp, 20 predicted proteins | sample KBSC73BmetaG_FD_184335 | JGI IMG/M metagenome (GOLD analysis project Ga0207660, IMG submission 184335) | Corn rhizosphere microbial communities from Kellogg Biological Station, Michigan, USA - KBS C7-3B metaG (SPAdes) (version 2) | ecosystem: Host-associated > Plants > Roots > Rhizosphere ... | reverse complement strand
CGACATCCTTCAAGGATGTGCTCGACCGGTCGAAATGGGAGCTGACGATGACGGTTCCGATGCGGTTCAACCGCCTCGTCCTGCAACAGCCGCAATATTGGCATACCGCCGGACCCAGCTTCGGCGATTCAGTCGACAACGGCCGCCTCATCTATCTGATGCGCTATTTTCTGCCGGGCGCGGCGCCCGACCTCGCCGGTGCTGCGGCGTAGGATGATGATGGTGCTGCCGGTGAGGATTGAACTCACGACCTCAGCCTTACCAAGGATGCGCTCTACCACTGAGCTACGGCAGCACTTTGTCCGGAGTGGCGCGCCTATGAGGGGGGCGGCGTTGCCCTGTCAACCCGCGTGGCCGGCGGCAGCCGGGGAGCGGATGTGACTGGAAGGGCGGGGAAAGACAAGGAGCGTGAGGAGCGGCTTGCGGCAGCGCTTCGGCAGAATCTGAGGCGCCGCAAGGAACAGGTGCGGGCCCTGACCAAAGCGCCCGCGAAGGACAAGGAAGACGGCGATTAGCCGCTTGCGTTGAGGCAGCCGTTCGGCTTCACCCCAGCCCCAATGCGCTTCTTCTCCGACAATGCTGCGCCAGCGCATCCCAAAGTGCTCGAAGCGATCGCAGAGGCGAACCGGCTCGACACGGCCTATGATGGCGACGAATGGAGCCGCCGGCTCGACGGCGCCTTCTCCGATCTGTTCGGGACCGCGGTCCGCGCCTTCTGGGTTACGACGGGAACGGCGGCCAACTGCCTCGCGCTCGCGGCACTCTGCCCGCCTTATCGCGCAATCCTGTGCCATCGCGACGCGCACATCGAGGTGGACGAAGCCGGGGCTCCGGGCTTCTACACCGGCGGAGCGAAGCTGATCCTGCTCGACGGCGCGGGCGCGAAGCTCGCTCCGGAGGTCATCGATGCGGCTTGCAATCGGATCCGCGACGACGTGCACCAGGTCCAGCCGGCGGCGATCTCGATCACCAACGCGACGGAATATGGCCTCGTCTATCGCGCGGAGGAGGTTGCTGCGATCGGCGATCTGGTAAAGAAGCGCGGGCTCGCGCTGCACATGGACGGGGCCCGCGTCGCTAACGCGGTCGTATCGAGCGGCGATAGTCTTGCCGATCTCACTTGGCGCGCCGGCGTCGATGCTTTGTCCTTCGGCTTCGTGAAGAACGGCGGCCTCAACGCCGAAGCTCTGATCCTCTTTCGAACCGAGCTTGCCGACGAAATCGCCGTCCGGCGCAAGCGGGCAGGGCACCTGCTGTCGAAGGGCCGCTACCTCGCCGCTCAGCTGCTGGCGATGCTGGACGGCGACCTCTGGCTCGACAATGCCCGCGCCGCAAACGCCGCCGCTCAGGAGCTGGCAAAGGCCGCTGGCAAGCGCCTGCTCTATCCAGTGGAAGCCAATGAGGTCTTCCTCCAGGTCAGTGACGAGGAGGCCGAGCGGCTTCGCGGCATGGGCTTCGACTTCTACGAATGGGGTCCTGGCGAAATCCGGTTCGTCACAAGCTGGGACCAGCAATCCGCGGCGGTCGAAAGGCTCGCCGAGGCGATCGCGGAGCTGTGAACGAAAGCCGCGAGTCCGAATTCCGGACGATCATCTTCCCGTTCATCGTCTTCACGGCGATCTGGGGTTCGACCTGGATCGTGATCCGCGGGCAACTCGGCGTGGTGCCGCCGCAATGGTCGGTGGCCTACCGCTTCCTCATCGCGGCGATCGCCATGGGAGGCGTCGCGGCGGTCAAGGGCGAGAGCCTGCGCCTCGGCCGCAAGGGTCTGCTCGCTGCTCTTTTCCTCGGCTTCACCCAATTCTGCGTGAACTTCGACGCCGTTTATCTCGCCGAGCGCCACATCACCTCGGGCGTGGTCGCGACCGTATTCGCGCTGCTCGTGATCCCCAGCAGCCTGCTTGCCTGGGCGTTCCTCGGGCAGCGCCCGACCCGTCGCTTCGCCTGGAGCTCGGCGGTCGCCGTCGTCGGCATCTCCCTGCTCTTCGTGCACGAGCTGCGCGCGCACGCGGCGAGCGGTCGGGCGGTCCTCGCGGGCATCGCACTGACGATCGTCGGCATGCTCGGCGCGTCGACCGCCAATGTATTACAGGCGCGGCCGGAAATACGGCGGTACCCGTTGTTCGCCCTGCTCGCATGGTCGATGGCCGCGGGCGCGCTGATCGACGCTTTGATCGCATTCGCAATGACCGGGCCGCCAGTGGTCGATTGGCGGCCGATCTATTGGGCCGGCCTGCTTTACCTGTCGCTTGCCGCCTCGGTGCTGACGTTCAGCCTCTATTATCCAGTCATTCGCCGGATCGGCCCGGGAAATACCGCTTATTCCAGCGTGGTCGTGCCGATCATCGCCATGGGCTTCTCGACGTGGCTCGAACATTACCGCTGGACCTCGGTCTCGATCGCGGGAGCAGTGCTCGCGCTCGGCGGCATGGCCGGGGCGCTGAGCCGCGGGCGCATCACTGTCGCGGCTCCAGACGCGGCGTGACGCGTTGGTGAGGAATGCCGTCGAGCGTCATCCGCCGTTTCGTTTATTGCCCCGACAATTGCGAGCTTTGGGTCGAATTCACGACGGGCCGCCGCTACGTCTATTCCCACGTGCCGGAGGAGGTGGCGAACACCTTCCGCTCGGCTTTCGCGAAGGGCGTGTATTTCAACACCCGCATCCGTGACCGCTATCCCTACCGTGAGGTGGTGCACGAAGACGAGGACGAGCGGGCAACGCATTCTTAAGCGTCGGGGACGACAATCGCCCGATGATCCCGGTGAAGACGAGCAGCGTTTTCAAGAATCGCTGGATGGCGCTCCTGTGGGCGGCCGGCATCATCTGGTTCGCCTATGATTTCGCCGGCTCGCAGCCGCAGGACGGCAACGACTCGGCCAATGCGGCGCAGGCGACCGATGCGACCGGCACGGCGATCACCAGTGACGACACGAACAAGCTGTCGCAGGAACTGAACGCGCTCTAGGCCGCTGGTCGATCAATCGAGCCGTTCGATGTGCCACCTGCGCTGCGCCTCGGTCGAGCCGGGCACGTCATTGACGCGCCTCAAGACGATCGTGCGCTTCGCCCGAAACGGCTTTCCTTCGGCATCTCTGCCGTAAAGCGCGACCGGCACTGACACATAAATGGACCCCGCCGCGCCTTCGGGGGAACCGGGATCGCCGATCTCCAGGTGAGTCTCCTTATTGGGTTTAAGCTTCGCATCGAATTGAGCGGCGAGATCGCTGCTCCCCCAGAGCTTGGCCGCATCATCCCATCTCTTCTGCTCGATGAGGACGCCATAATGCTGCACGACCTGCCCCGCTGCCTCGGCGGTTTTCGGGTCGATCGGGCCGTTGGGCTCGGGCAGGCTCGTCTTGGGTGCGGCCGAGCGCTCGCCGGCCGCGGGTGCACCCTCGGGCGAGCTGTTTGCAACGGCAGGTGTAGGGCCCGGTGCCGGGAGAACCGGTGCGCTAGTGTCGTTCGCCGCCTGTTGCGGCTGGCGTTCCTGTCCGCAGGCGCCGAGCACGGCGGCCATCAGACCAATGCTGACATAGAGCTTCATGGACTTGTCTCCTCGCCGGAACCGCTGCCGCCGAACTTCGTTCGTTTCGCCAACATAACAGGGGAACAAGGGAGAATTTCCATGGCCGACGACCGCGACGATACTGAGCGTGAACGCACGACCGTCGTTGAAACCGGCGGCGGCGGCGGAGGCGGCGCCGTGCTCGCCGTCGTTCTTCTGATCATTATCGTGCTCGTGCTGCTGTACATTTTCCGTGCGGACTTGGGCTTCGGAGGGACGAACGTCAGCATCCCGAACAAGATCGACGTGAACGTCAATCACTGAGCTGGAACTCAGCGCGGGCGGGTAGCGAGTCCCCGCCGGCGTGCGGGCGCGGTCTCCCACTGGGGCCGCGCCCGTTTGTTTTTGGCCGCGCGAGGAAGTAACCGGCGCCGATGCGCTACCAGACCGGTTTCGGCGGCCACTTCGAAAGCGAAGCCGTAGAGGGCACCCTCCCCGAGGGCCGCAACTCGCCGCAGCGGCCGCCATTCGGCCTCTACGCCGAGCAACTGTCCGGCAGCTCCTTCACCTCGCCGCGGCACGAGAACCGCCGGTCCTGGCTGTACCGGATGCGCCCGACGGCCGATCATCGGCCGTTCGTCGCCTATGACGGCGCACCGTTGTTCGCCGCTCCCGCGTCGCCCGATCCGCTTGCGGCCAATCGCCTGCGCTGGGATCCGCCCCAGCTTCCGGAAGGCGCGGATTTCGTCGACGGGCTCGCCACCATGCTCCACGCGCGCAGACCCGAGGACCTCGAAGGGTGCGCGGTCCACGTCTACCGCGCGACGAAGAGCATGGCCGGACGCGCGTTCGTGGATGCCGATGGCGAGCTCGTGATCGTTCCGCAACAGGGCGCGATCGAGCTTCAGACCGAGCTCGGCGAGCTCGAGGTGGCGCCTGGCAGCATCGCCGTCGTGCCGCGCGGTGTGAAGTTCCGCGTTGGCCTGCTCGACGGCGAAGCGCGCGGATATGTGGCGGAGAATTACGGACTGCCGTTCCGCCTTCCGGAGCTCGGGCCGATCGGCTCGAACGGCCTCGCCAATCCGCGCGATTTCGAAGCACCCGTCGCCTGGTTCGAGGACAAAGACGAGCCGACGGAGGTGGTGCAGAAGTCGCTCGGGCATCTATGGACGACCACGCTCGATCATTCGCCGCTCGACGTCGTCGCGTGGCACGGCAATTACGCGCCCTATCGGTACGATCTCTCCCGGTTCAACGTGATCAACAGTGTGAGCTTCGATCACCCGGACCCCTCGATCTTTACCGTCCTCACGAGCCCGAGCAACGTGCCCGGACGAGCCAATGCGGACTTCGTGATCTTCCCCCCGCGGTGGATGGTCGCCGAGGACACGTTCCGCCCGCCCTGGTTCCACCGCAACGTGATGAGCGAGGCGATGGGCCTGATCCACGGCGCCTATGACGCCAAGGCGGAAGGGTTCGCTCCCGGCGGGCTCAGCCTGCACAACCTCATGAGTGGCCACGGGCCCGACCTGGAGAGCTGGCGCAAGGCAAGCGAAGCCGAACTCAAGCCGGTGAAGATCGAGGGGGCGTTGGCGTTCATGGTCGAGACGTGCTGGCCGTACCGTCCGACGGCTTATGCGCTGGAACACGCCCAGCCCGATTACGACGAGGCGTGGGCCGGCTTCCCCAAAGCGAAGCTGCCTTAGGACGCCAGCCCACGCCGCCGCGGCTTCAGCCGCCTTTCGCCTGTGCGTCGCGCCAGCCCTTGGTCACTTCGTTCTTGTGCGCCGCGAACGCGGTCAGCACTTCCGTTTTCTCCCGCGCAGGGACCGAGAAATGATCGAGCGTGCGCGACAGGACGCCGGCTACCGCGTCGAACTCGGTCGGTGAAATCCTGAGGTTCTCGTGCGCATTTTCGAGGCCGAGATTGGTGCTTCCAGGCCGCGTCGGCGTGTACTGGAACGGCCCTCCAGAAATATTGGCAACCCACAAGGTGCGCATGAACTTCAATCCCGGCAGGCGGCCCAGCTGTTTCGTGTGCCATTCGCGAAGCGCCGGATTCCTTGAGCGCGCGCCGGCGACAGGGTCCTTAACGACCTCATCGCTGAAATAATCGACGACCGCAGCGATCGCGAAGATCCCGCCGAGGCGCTCGTACAGGGAATTGTCGGAACTCGGCGCAGGCGCGGCTTGTCCACCGGCGAGTGCAGGCACTGCGAGCGTTCCCGCGACGGCAGCAGCGGAGAGCAGCATTGCCGTGTGGAGAATGTCGCGCCTGGTGCCTTCGATCGCATGCCCAGTCGATTCACGCGCACTGTTTGTCGGGTAGTTCTTCATTGGTCGGGCCCTCCCGTTGGGTGCGGAAATGCACCTGCTGGATCTTCGGGACAGATCCCCCGCATCGGCCGAAGACACATCATTCGATGTCGCGCGGGAACGAAGGTTCCCGCCTTGCACCCAAGAGGGGCGGGCTCTAACCGCCTGCCGCAGTGGCTACGATTTCCGCCGACGAGACGAACCATCCCGCGCTAGCCAGCTGGGTCGAGAGCGCTCGAAGCGGCGACTTTCCCATCCAGAACCTGCCGCTCGGCATCTTCTCCGTCGGCGAGCGCCGCCGCCGCGCCTGCGTCGCGATCGGCGATTATGTGCTCGACCTCGTCGCGATCGCCGACCTTCTCGACGAAGAGTGGCGGAGCGATCTTGGCCAGCCGGTGCTCAATTCGTGGCTTTCGCGCGGGTGCGACGCCGAACGAGCGCTGCGCCGCCACCTGGTCGAGCTGCTGTCGGACGACAAATACCGTGATGAGGTCGAGCCGGAGCTGATCGGCCAGACCGAGGTCAGGATGCACTTGCCGTGCGTCGTCGGCGACTACACCGACTTCTACGTCGGCATTCATCACGCGACCAATGTCGGGAAGCAGTTCCGGCCGGACAATCCGCTGCTCCCCAACTACAAATATGTGCCGATCGGCTATCACGGCCGCGCTAGCTCGGTGCGCGTTTCGGGCGAGCCGGTGATCCGGCCGAATGGGCAACGCAAGGCGCCGGACGCCGAGGCGCCGGAATATGGTCCGAGCCGGCGCCTCGACTACGAGCTCGAGCTGGGCATCTGGGTCGGCGAGGGCAATGAGCTCGGATTCCCGATCCCGATCGGCGAAGCGGCCGAGCATATTGCCGGCTACTGCCTGCTCAACGACTGGTCGGCGCGCGACATCCAGGCGTGGGAATATCAGCCGCTCGGCCCGTTCCTCGCGAAGAATTTCCTGACCAGCGTCAGCCCGTGGATCGTCAGTCCCCAGGCGCTTGCGCCATTCCGCAAAGCGCTGCCCCCTCGGCCTGCGGGCGACCCCGCGCCCCTGTCTTATCTCGATGACCCCGCCGACCGCGAACGAGGCGCGCTCGCGATCCAGCTGGAAGTGACGCTGACCACGGAACAGATGCGGCGGAAGGGCGTGCCCCCGTACGTCCTTTCGAACGGCTCCGCCGACGCGGCGATGTACTGGAGCGCGGCGCAAATCGTCGCTCACCACAGCTCGAACGGCTGCAACCTTCAGCCCGGTGACCTCATCGGCACCGGCACCTTGTCGACACCGAGCGACGGCGGCCTCGGCTCGCTGCTCGAGATCAGCCGCGGCGGGAAGGAGCCGGTCGAGCTCGAGACCGGAGAGCGGCGCACCTTCCTCGAAGACGGCGACGAGATCGTCCTTCGCGCCTGGTGCGAAGGCGATGGGGTTCGGATCGGCTTCGGCGAATGCGTCGGCAGAATTGTCGCTTCGGATTAGAGCAGCCCCAAATTTTCCGCCATCAGTCGCGTCATCGCGTAAATCCGGTCGAGTTGCGGCGTCGGCACGCCGGTGCCTCGCGCAATTTCGCGCGGCGCACCGAGCAAGGCTTCGAGCTCGATCGGCCGTCCCGCTTCGACATCCTGCAACATCGACGATTTGAACGCGCCCAGCCGCGCGGTGACTGCCATCCGGTCCTCAGCGGTTTCGCTGATCGGGCAATCGATCGCCGCACCGGTGGCGGCGAGCTCGTCCATCGCCTCGGCCATGAACGCGCGGATCGTTCCATCTTCGAGCAGCTTGTCGGCAGTCGAGCGGCTCAGCGCCGACAGCGGATTGATCGTCGCATTGCCCCACAATTTGTACCAGATCGCGCGCCGCACATTGTCGCTCGCCTGGCAGCGGATGCCGGCATTCTCAAACAGGGTGCATAAGCGTTCGACGCGCTCGCTCATGCCGCCGCTCGGTTCGCCGACGATCAGCTTTTCGGCATGCTTGACCGTGACGTGATTGGGCGCCGTCCTAAAACAGCTCGCGTGGACCACGCAGCCGATCACCCGGTGGACCGGAAGTGCATCGCTGATCGCTGCGTCCGGATCGACCGACCACAAAGGATCGTCGGTGAACCACCAGGGCACGCCGTTGAGCACGGGCAGGATCACCGTGCTCGCCCCGATCAGGGGTTCGAGACTGCTGGCGATTTCCGGCAAAGCGGGGGCTTTGACCGCAAGCACGACCACGTCCTGAACGCCAACGGTCGTGGGATCGGTTCCGGTCGCCACCGCAACGCAGCGCGTCTCGCCGCCGTCGGTGATGTGCAGGCCTTGAGTATCGATCGCTTCGAGAGTCTGGTCGCGGGCGATCACGGACACGTCATTGCCGGCAAGCGCCAGCCGCGCGGCAATCCAGCCGCCGATCGCACCGGCTCCGACGACGCAAATGTTCATGCACCTGCCGATGGGCTACAAAGCATCATCTCGGCAAGGGGGATGCGATGCTCTTCCGTCAGCTATTCGAGCCCCAATCGTCCACCTACACCTATCTGATCGGTTGCGATCAGACGGGTGACGCGGCGCTGATCGATCCGGTTGTCGAAACGGTCGACCGGGACATCGAACAGCTCGAGGCGCTCGGGTTGAAGCTGAGGCTTACGATCGAAACCCACATTCATGCCGATCACGTGACCGGCGCGTCGCGGCTGCGGGAACGTACGGGCTGCAAATGCGCGGTCCCCGACAAAAGCGGCGCCGCGCATGCCGATGTGCAGGTCAGGGACGGGGAACGTATCCGTATCGGCGGCCTTGAGCTCCATCCGCTCTACACGCCGGGCCACACTGACGATCATCATTGCTATTTTGTCGAGGACGTCGGTGCAGGACGCGTTTTCACCGGCGATGCCTTGCTCATCGACGGGTGCGGCCGCACCGACTTCCAAAACGGAGACTCCGCGACGTTGTACCGCTCCGTCCACGAGAAGATCTTCTCGCTTCCGCCGGACACACTCGTCTATCCCGGCCATGATTACCAGCAGCGGCGCGTCAGCAGTGTGGGGCAGGAACGCGATCGCAATCCGCGGCTCGGCGGCGGCAAGTCCGTCGAGGAGTTCACCGCGATCATGGCCGTGCTGAACCTGCCGAGGCCGAAGAAAATCGATGTTGCGGTGCCGGCCAACCGCCAATGCGGGCAGCTGGCCTGACGCCGTTAGTCCGCGGCGGCGCTCGCCTCGCAAATGCGCGCGATGGCTTGTTCGAGCTTGTGCGGGGTGAACGGCTTCAGCAGAACTTCGACCGCCTCCGGTCGGTCGCTGATCGCGTCCGCGTCGGCATAGCCGGTGATCATCAGCGCCGGCACTCCCGGGCACAAGGTTCGCGCCTCGCGCAGAAATTCCGCCCCCGACACGTGCGGCATGGCATAGTCGGTGATCATCAGGTCGTATTTGCAGTCTGCCTTGAGTGCGAGCAGCGCTTCGCCGCCGGTCGCGGCTTCGACGACCTCGTGCCCGAAATCGCAAAGCATTGCCGCAGTCGTGCTTCTGACTTCCTCATGATCATCGACGAGAAGGATGCGCAGCGCGCGCGACGAGGTCGGCCGAAGCTCTTCTCCCGGAGGGGCCTTTGGCTTCTTCTTCTGGTCGGGAGCGCGCGGAAGCCACAGTTCCGCGGTCGTCCCCTTGCCGGCCTCGCTGTCGAGACGAAAGGCGCCGTTCGACTGCTTGGCGAAGCCATAGACCATGCTGAGGCCGAGGCCGCTGCCCTTGCCCACCTCCTTGGTGGTGAAGAAAGGCTCGAGCACCTTTTCGAGATGTTCGCGCGGGATTCCCGTGCCCCGGTCGTCGACCGCCAGGCGGACATAGTCGCCTGCCGCGATGCCCGGCAGTTCGTCGTTCTCGACCTTCCGGTTCTCCGCGGAGATGGTGACGGTACCGCCGGACGGCATGGCGTCGCGGGCGTTGATGATCAGGTTCATCAGCGCGAGCTCGAGCTGCGCCTGGTCCGCGAAGACTTTCCACAGGTCGTCGCCGAGGCGCCACTCGAAATTCATCAGGCCGCCCAGCGTGTGGGTCAGCAGGTCGACCACGGCCTCGCGAAGCGAGCGCAGATCGACAGGGTGCGGCTCGAGCCGCTGCCGGCGCGCGAAAGCGAGCAGTCGGCGGACGAGCTCGCTGCCCTGTTCGGCGGCGCGCTTTGTCATGTCGAGCACCCGCTGCTGGTCAGGTTCGAGCTTGGTCCGGCGCTCGATCACGCTCAGTCCGCCGATGACCGCAGCAAGCAGGTTGTTGAAATCGTGCGCGATCCCGCCCGTGAGCTTGCCGATCGCGTCCATCTTCTGCGCCTGGACCAGCTGGCTTTCGAGCGATCTTTGCTCGCTGATGTCGGTGATCGTGCCGGCGAACTCGACCGGATGCCCTTGCGGGTCCTTGAGCAGCACCGCCTGATCGAGGACGTGCTTGAAGGTCCCGTCGGCGCATTGCCAGCGGTACTCGAGCGACATCTTGCCCGATTTGCTCCGTGCTTCGAGCGCCGCGATGACCTTGATCCTGTCGTCGGGATGAAGCCGCTCGATCCACATCTGCGGGTCGCTCGTGAGCTGCTCGTAAGTGAAGCCGGTGATCGCCTCGATGTCGCCGGTGATGTAGTTCGGAACGCGCCGCTTCGAATCGTACGGTTCGAGGTAGAGCACCATCGGCAGCGACTGGATGATCGCCGCCTGTCGCTGCTCGGCGCGGCGAAGCTCCTGCTCGACCCGAAGCCGCTCGGCGTTCGCGCGGAGGTTCGCATCGAGCAACGCCTGTTCGTGCCGGGCCTTGTGCTCGACCTCTTTCGACTTCTCGAACAGCTCGACGAACACCGCGACCTTGGATCTGAGGATCACCGGGTCGACCGGTTTGAACACATAGTCGACCGCGCCCATCGAATAGCCGCGAAGAAGATGCTCGGCTTCCTTGTTCACTGCCGAAAGGAAGACGATCGGAATGCCCTTCGTATGATCGCGGTTGCGGATGATCTGCGCGGTCTCATAGCCGTCCATTCCCGGCATGTAGACATCGAGAAGGATGACCGCGAATTCGCCCTTCAGCAGATGCCGGAGCGCCTCCTCGCCCGAGCGCGCGAGGACCACTTCACCGAGATCTTCGAGGACCGTCGCGACGGCGAGCAGGTTGCGCTCGTCGTCGTCGACGAGCAGGACGCGCGCGCGCTCGACTTCCGGCTCGGCGATCGCCTGTCCCTCCTCCGCCGTGCGCAGCGACACGGGAATCTCTCCCACCGGACCGTTCATCGCACTACTCCGCGGCCTCCATCGCCACCGACGGCGCGGCAGCCGCTTGCGCTTCACGGGCGCGCGCGACCCACACGCGGAGCAGCGCAAGGAGCAGCTCGATGTCGACCGGCTTGGCGATATAGTCGGAAGCGCCCGCATCGAGGCACTTCTGCCGGTCGCCCTTCATGGCCTTGGCGGTGACCGCGATCAGAGGCAGATCGGAAAGCGCGGGGCGCTTGCGGATCTGCTGCATGGTCTCGTACCCGTCCATTTCCGGCATCATGATGTCGATCAGCGCGACATCCACGCCGGGTGTCTGCTCCAGGATCAGAATGCCGTCCTTCCCGCGCTCGGCGTGGAGCACTTCCACGTCGTGACTCTCAAGAACGCTCGTCAGCGAGAAGATGTTGCGAATGTCGTCGTCGACGATCAGCACCTTCGAGCCCGCAAGTTCAGGGACCAGTCGCGGTTGCGCCGGGCTTTCCGCCTTGCGGCGCTTGCGCGGCTTCTTCTGCGCCTCCTGGCGAAGCGCTCCGAAGACGCGCACCAGCTCCTCGCGCTCGGCCGGCTTCTCGGTCACTCCGAATGCGCCCATCTGCATCACCGCCTGGCTGCGGTCGACGCCCGACACGACATGGATCGGCACGTGTGCCGTATCCGGATCGTGCTTGAGCAGGTCGAGAAGGACGAAACCGTCGATATCGGACAGTCCAAGGTCGAGCGAGATGGCGCTCGGCTGAAGCTTGCGCGCCATTGCCAGCGTGCCGGCTCCGGCGGTTGAAACGACGCCCTTGAGCCCGGCCTCGTGCGCGGCGTCGAGAAGGATGGTCGCGAAGGTCGCGTCATCCTCGACGATCAGCACGAACGGGTCCTTGCCGAGGTCGTCGCGGTCGTCATTGACCTCGAAGCCGGTCGGAAGCGCGGTGGGCACCACCGCTCCGCTATTCTCCAGCCGGATCGGCGAGCCCTCTGCCACCGCGGACGCCTCTGCTTCGAGCGGCACGTAGAGGGTGAAGGTCGATCCCTCACCGGGCTTCGACCGCACCTGCAGCTCGCCGCCGAGCAGCCGCGCGATCTCGCGGCTGATCGAAAGACCGAGGCCCGTGCCGCCGTACTTCCGGCTGGTCGTGCCATCCGCCTGGTGGAACGGCTCGAAGATGAGCCTCTGCTTCTCTTCGGGAATGCCGATGCCGGTGTCGGTGACGGCAATCTCGATTGCTCGGCTCGCGCCGCGCAGCGCCGGCTGATTGGTCGTCCAGCCCTTGTCGGCGCACCGGACGGCTAGGGTGACGCTGCCCTTCGACGTGAACTTGAACGCATTGGACAGCAGGTTGAGGACGATCTGCTGAAGCCGCTTTTCGTCCGTGCGGATGGTCTGCGGCAGCTTCGGATCGAACTTGACGTTGAAGTCGAGCCCCTTGTCCGCAGCGAGCTGGCGGAAGGTCCGCTCCATGTGCTGCTTGAGGTTGGGCATCGGCATTTCGCCGATTTCAATCGACACCGTGCCCGACTCGATCTTCGACAAATCGAGGATGTCGTTGATCAGGTTCAAGAGGTCCGAACCCGCCGAGTTGATCGTCTTCGCGAACTCGACCTGCTTATCGTTGAGGTTGCCGTGCGCGTTGTCGGACAGCAGCTTCGACAGGATCAGCAGGGAGTTGAGCGGGGTCCTGAGCTCGTGGCTCATGTTCGCGAGGAACTCCGACTTGTACTTCGAGGTGAGCGCGAGCTGTTCGGCCTTCTCCTCGAGCGCGCGCCGCGCCATTTCGATTTCAAGGTTCTTCGCTTCGACCTGCTTCTTTTCGTTTTCGAGGAGCTGCGCCTTCTCCTGAAGCTCCTCGTTCGTCGCATGCAGCTCCTGCTGCTTGCGCGTGAGCTCGGTCTGGCGCGCCTGCAGCTCGGTCGTCAGCAGCTGCGACTGCGTAAGCAGGCCCTCGGTGCGCATGGTCGCGGCGATCGTGTTGAGCACGATTCCGATGGACTCCATGAGCTGGTCGAGGAAGTTCTGGTGGGTCTCGTTGAACTCGTTGAACGAGGCGAGCTCGATCACCGCTTTCACTTCGTCTTCGAACAGTGCCGGCAGGATGTTGACGTTCGCCGGTGTTGCGTGCCCGAGTCCTGAGCCGATGCGGATGAAGTCCGGCGGCACGTCCTTGAGCAGGATCGGCCGCCTGTCTGCGGCCGCCTGGCCGATCAGGCCTTCGCGAAGCGCGAACTCCTGCTTCAGCTGCTCGGCGCTCTCCGCACCGTAGCTGGCGACGAGCTCGAGCTTGGTTTCGTCCTCCTCGCGCTTCGTGACGTAGAACACGCCATACTGCGCGTTCACCAGCGGCGCGAGCTCGGACATGATGAGGTTCGACACGGTCGCAAGATCGCGCTCGCCCTGCAGCATGCGGCTGAAGCGGGCGAGGTTGGTCTTGAGCCAATCCTGCTCCGCATTCTTCAGCGTCTGCTCCTTCAGGTTCGAGATCATCTCGTTGATCGTGTCCTTGAGCGCCGCCATTTCACCCGACGCCTCGACGGCGATGAAGCGGGTGAGGTCGCCCTTGGTCACGGCGGTCGCCACTTCGGCGATCGAGCGCACCTGGTTCGTGAGGTTCGCCGCGAGCTGGTTCACGTTGTCGGTGAGGTCGCGCCACAATCCGGCAGCGCCCGGCACGCGCGCCTGGCCGCCGAGCTTGCCCTCGATGCCGACCTCGCGCGCCATGTTGGTGACCTGGTCGCCGAAGGTCGAGAGCGTGTCGATCATGAAGTTGATCGTGTCCGCCAGAGCCGCGATTTCGCCCTTCGCGTCCACCGTCAGCTTGCGCTTGAGGTTGCCCTGCGCGACCGCGGTCACGACTTCGGCGATGCCGCGCACCTGGTTGGTCAGGTTCGTCGCCATCAGGTTGACGTTGTCGGTGAGGTCCTTCCACGTGCCGCCGACGCCCGGCACGGCGGCCTGGCCGCCGAGCTTGCCGTCCGTACCGACCTCACGAGCGACGCGGGTAACCTCGCCCGCGAAGGCGTTCAGCTGATCGACCATCGTGTTGATCGTGTTCTTGAGGGCGAGGATTTCGCCCTTCACGTCGACCGTGATCTTCTTCGACAAGTCGCCCTTGGCGACCGCGGTGGTGACGTCAGCGATGTTGCGGACCTGCCCCGTGAGGTTCGCGGCCATCAGGTTCACATTGTCCGTCAAGTCCTTCCACGTGCCCGCGACACCGCGCACCTGCGCCTGGCCGCCGAGCTTCCCTTCCGTGCCCACCTCGCGCGCCACGCGGGTCACTTCCGAGGCGAAGGAATTGAGCTGGTCGACCATCGTGTTGATGGTGTTCTTCAATTCGAGGATCTCGCCCTTCACGTCGACGGTGATCTTCTTCGAAAGGTCGCCCGACGCCACCGCGGTGGTGACCTCGGCGATGTTGCGCACCTGGCCGGTGAGGTTGCCGGCCATGGCGTTCACGCTGTCCGTCAAATCCTTCCACGTGCCGCCGACGCCGGGCACCTGCGCCTGGCCGCCGAGCTTGCCTTCGGTGCCGACCTCGCGGGCCACGCGCGTCACTTCCGACGCAAAGCCGTTGAGCTGATCGACCATCGTGTTGATCGTGTCCTTGAGCGCGAGGATCTCGCCCTTCACGTCCACGGTGATCTTCTTCGACAAGTCGCCGCGCGCCACGGCGGTGGTCACTTCGGCGATGTTGCGCACCTGCCCGGTGAGGTTGCCGGCCATAAGGTTCACGCTGTCGGTCAGATCGGCCCAGGTGCCGGCCACGCCTTCCACCTGCGCCTGACCGCCGAGCTTCCCTTCCGAACCGACTTCGCGGGCCACGCGCGTCACTTCGGACGCAAAGGAGTTCAGCTGGTCCACCATCGTGTTGATGGTGTTCTTGAGCTCGAGGATTTCGCCTTTCACGTCGACCGTGATCTTCTTCGAAAGGTCTCCTTTCGCGACCGCGGTCGTCACCTCGGCGATGTTGCGCACCTGGCCGGTCAGATTGCCCGCCATCAGGTTCACGCTGTCGGTCAAGTCGGCCCAGGTGCCGGCGACGCCTTCGACCTGCGCCTGGCCGCCGAGCTTTCCTTCCGAACCCACCTCGCGCGCCACGCGCGTCACTTCGGACGCGAACGAGTTGAGCTGGTCCACCATCGTGTTGATGGTGTTCTTCAATTCGAGAATCTCGCCGCGGACGTCCACGGTGATCTTTTTGGACAAGTCGCCGCGTGCCACGGCGGTGGTCACCTCGGCGATGTTGCGGACCTGGCCGGTGAGGTTGGCCGCCATCAGGTTCACGTTGTTGGTGAGGTCGGCCCAGGTTCCCGCGACCCCCGGCACCTGCGCCTGTCCGCCGAGCTTGCCTTCGGTGCCCACTTCGCGCGCCACGCGGGTCACTTCGCTCGCGAAGCCGTTCAGCTGGTCCACCATCGTGTTGATGGTGTTTTTGAGTTCGAGGATCTCGCCTTTAACGTCGACGGTGATCTTCTTCGAAAGATCGCCCTTCGCCACCGCGGTCGTCACTTCGGCGATGTTGCGCACCTGGCCAGTCAGATTGTCGGCCATCAGGTTGACGTTGTCCGTGAGGTCCTTCCAGGTGCCGGCGACGCCTTCGACGCGCGCCTGGCCGCCGAGCTTGCCCTCCGTGCCGACCTCGCGCGCGACGCGGGTGACCTCGCCGGCGAAGGCGTTCAGCTGGTCGACCATGGTGTTGATCGTGTTCTTGAGCTCTAGGATCTCGCCCTTCACCTCGACCGTGATCTTCTTGGAAAGGTCGCCGCGGGCAACGGCGGTGGTGACTTCAGCGATGTTGCGGACCTGGCCGGTGAGGTTGGTCGCCATCGCGTTGACGTTGTCCGTGAGGTCTTTCCAGGTGCCGGCAACGCCTTTCACCTTGGCCTGGCCGCCGAGCTTGCCCTCGGTGCCCACCTCGCGCGCCACGCGGGTCACTTCCGATGCGAACGACGCGAGCTGCTCGACCATCGTGTTCACGACCTTGCCGATGCGCAGGAATTCGCCGCGCAAGGGGCGGCCATCGATTTCGACCGACATGGACTGGGAGAGGTCGCCCTTGGCGACTGCACCGATGACGCGCGAGACTTCGGCGGTCGGTTGGACCATGTCGTCGATGAGCTCGTTGACCGAGCGGATCGCGGTGTCCCATCCGCCGCGCGCATTCTTGACCCGCCCGCGCTGGCTGATCTTGCCTTCCTTGCCCACGACTTTGGAGAGCCGCTCGAACTCCTCGGTCATCTCCTCGTTGAGGGAAACCACCTCGTTGAAGAGACTGGCGATCTCGCCGTCGACTCCGTCGACCTCTTCAGGGAGACGAACGCTGAAATCGCCGCGCCGCAGCGCGCGCAGCGCACTGACGAGCTGACGGCGATCGATAAAATCCCGCGGGGCCTGGATGTTCACTGTTTACTCCGGCTTTACTCTCCCCCCACCCAGTGTTGATCCAAAGGCGGCCCCCCGGCCGCCAACCAGCTACGTTTAATCGATTAACTTCGTTTACGCTTCATAAAAATGCGATTCGCCCACAGTATCGAAGGTTGCCTTTCGTTAGCCTGTCTCGCTAGGGCACATTTCATGCGTTCGCACTGGATGAGCTCGGGCTCTTGAAGGGCTCGAACGACGAAATCCTGCGTTTCATCGCTTCGAGCTTCCGGTCGGTATGGGCGCTCGAACTTCTCCTGGTGCTCAAGAGCGAACCGCGCAACTGGTCTCACGAAGAGCTCGTCGCGACCATGCGCGCGAGCGAGCTGGTCGTCACTCGAGCGCTCGCTGCGCTCGAAGCGGCCGGCCTGGTCAGCAACGACGGCGACAAGGCCCGCTACATGCCGGTGAGCGGAGAAGTCGCGGATCTCGTCAGCGACGCCGAGGCGCTTTACTCGAAAAAGCCCGACGCGGTCCGCCGCGCGATCGTGTCCGCTTCGGCCGGCGACGCCGCGGCATTCGCCAACGCCTTCAGGCTGAGGAAAGACTGACATGACCGACATCTTCCCGACAGCCGTCTATATCCTTTGCTTCCTCACCAGCGCGGCCTGCGCTTGGCTGCTCGGGCGGAGTTATCTGGCGAACCGAACCCGTTTGCTGTTGTGGAGCTGCATCTGTTTCATTTTCCTCGCGCTCAACAATCTTGCGCTGGTGCTCGACCTGGTCGTCTGGCCCAGTCCGGAAGTCGACCTCAGATTGCCGCGGCTGTTGCTTGCCCTTGCCGCGGCGGTTTCGCTGATCTGGGGTTTCGTGTGGGAAGTGGAGGAACGCTGAAGCGATGACGCTGTACGATTTCCTTTCGGGCGCCGTTGCCATGGGCTTCCTCGTCTGCGCCTGCTTCTTCCTGCGCTTCTGGCGCCGGGCGGGGGAGGGGCTCTTTCTGTCCTTCGCTCTCGCGTTCCTGCTGCTGGGAGTTGGCCAGACGGTCCTCGCGCTCGGCAACATTCCGACCGAAGAGCGCGGCTCGCTCTATCTGATCCGCCTCGCCGCATTCCTGCTGATCCTGGTCGGGATCTGGCGCGCGAACCACAAGCAGCGCCTCTGACCCGGGACTCGCATTTTTCGCGGTCCCGGCAGGAATGGTGCCGCTTGCAGGACTCGAACCTGCGACCCCATCATTACGAATGATGTGCTCTACCAGCTGAGCTAAAGCGGCTTGGCTCTTTTTGGGAAAAAGCGGGGCGCCCACTATCAGCGCGCCGCTCCGCGGGCAAGCACCTCTCCCGAGTTGATCGAATATGCTTAACGCTTTGGTAACGCCGGTCGGCCATTTTCGACGCGACTTGGGGGGAAGTGGGCCCACTATCTATGGACAGTTACCGCGAGCATCCGAGCGAGTTCGACCAGGACACCGTCCCGGACACGACCGCGTCGCACGATGTCGCTGCAGCCATCGGCACGGACGAGCGCCGGATGCATGTGCGCGCGTACAACCATTGGGTGTCGCTGCTTGAGGGGCGCGATTTCCCCTCGATCGAGGATCTCGAACCCGCTGACGTCTCCGACTTCGCCGGCAATAGTGTCCTGCTCGACTTCACATGCGGCCGCGACAATCCCGCCATTCCCTATATCGGCGCGGCGATCCGCGAGGAGTGCGGCCTCACCGACGACACGCGCAACATCGACGATGTGCCGAGCCGTTCGCTGCTCTCGCGGCTGACCGACCATTATCTGCAGATCATCGCCAACCGCGCGCCGATCGGCTTCGAGGCCGAGTTCGCCAACCAGCGCGAGGAGACGATTTGCTATCGCGGCATCCTCATGCCTTTCTCGTCCGACGGGGAAGCGATCGATTTTATTTATGGCGTAATCAACTGGAAGCGCGTCGGCGTCGAGGACGATGCGCAAGAGCCGGTCAGCGAAGGCGTCGAATTGCCGCGCGTCGAGTTCGACGCGGGCGACGAAGAGGACGAGGCCGAGCCGGCGGAAGAGCGATATGAGCTGACGGCGCCCGCTCCCGAAACGCCGGTCGAAATTGCATCGCCTGACCAGGAAGAGCCGCTCGAGCTTGTGGATTCGATGCCGGAAGAGGCCATTCCACCCGCAGTCGAATCCATCGGAGACGAGCCGGAACCCGCCGAAACTCCCGCGGTCCATTTCTCGTGGGAAGACGGTCCGCTCGCTGACGTCGAAGCCGACGAGCTGCCGAGTATCGAGCTCGACGAGAATGCCGGGCTTGCCGACCGGCTGTGGGCCGCACGCGAAACGGCCGATGCGGTCAAGGCCGGCGAGGGCCGCACCCGCGGCTCGCTCTACCGCGCATTGTCGCTCGCTTATGACTTTGCGCTCGCAGCCCAGGACACGCCCGAGGAATATGCCGAGCTGCTCGAGGAATCGGGCGTGAAAGCCCAGGCCCGCGCGCCGATGACTCCGGTCGTCAAGCTGGTCTTCGGGATCGATTATGACAAGGCGCGGCTCACCGAGTTTGCGGCCGCGCTTTCCTACGCGGTCCGCCAGGAGGTTGGTCGCGGGAGCTTCGAGGAGCTCATCCAAAAGCAGCCGGGCGGCCTCAAGGCGCTCGTCGCCGCTGAGCGGAAGGCGCGCCGTCCGGAACCCAAGGTCGACACCAAAGGCGAAGTCGCGCGGACTCGGCTCCGCGCAGCGCCGACCATCGGACTCGAGCAGCTTCCTGCCGGGGAGGAGTTCGCGCTCGTCCTGACTCGCCGCGGCGCCGACGGGCGCCACGAGCTCGTCGCTCTCGTCGAGGACGAAGCGCTGGTCGAACGCGCGATCCGGTCCGCGGCCTGATCCATTTGTCCGGCGGCTGCGACCGCCAGTCGCCGTGCTTCCGGCGCGGGGTTGTTCCCTTGCGGAGCGCAGGTCTATAGGCCCGCCAGCCTCAAAAAGACCCCCGGAGCAGAATTTTCAATGACGGCCCACACGCGCCTGGACCCGCCGCTGGTCGAGTCGATTCGCAAGGCGCTGACTGGAAACGCACTTCCAGGAGAAACCCAGGGACTTTCGCGCGAAGCGGAACGCGACGCCGCCGAGTTCCTCGCCGACGTTGCCGGCAAGCGCAAGCGCGGCGAGCTCGCGCTGCGCATCCAGTCGATCGGTGGCGAAGCCGGCAACCGCAGGATGCGCATCGGCATCGTCAACGACGACATGCCGTTCCTGGTCGACTCCGTCGCCAATGCGATCGCCGCGCGGCAGCTCACCATCTATCGGTTGCTTCATCCGGTGGTCTGCGTCGACCGCAATGCTGAAGGCGACCTCGAACGTGTCGAGCCGCTTTGCGGCGACAAGCACCGCCGCGAGTCGATCATGTATCTAGAGCTGGACCGTGCCGACGCGCGGGGCCGGCAGGAGCTCGCGACCGATTTGCGCCGCGTGCTCGAGGACGTGCGCCTTGCGGTGCGCGATTGGGAGGCGCTGCAAGCGCGGATGCGCGCCGACGCGAAGCAAGCGGGCGACGAGGGCGGAGCGCTGCTCAACTGGTTCGCCGACGGGGCGATGACTTTGCTCGGCTATCAGGTCGAAAAGCCGTATGCGCAGCCGTCCGATACGCTCGGTATCTTCAGCATCCCCGGCGCACCGACCGACGAAGGTGGGTGCCTTGGCGCGATGAACTATCTCGAAAGCGGCGGCGAAGTGCCGCTGATGGCGAAGGCGGAGCGCAAGTCGACCGTCCACCGCCGCGTGCCGCTCGACCTCGTCGTCGTCCCGATCCGCGAAAACGGAAAGGTCGCGGGGATCGGCGTCCATGCGGGGCTGTGGACCAGCGAAGCGCTGCGCGTGCCGCCGGAAGAAGTGCCGGTGCTTCGCGAGCGGCTGAAGCAGCTCGACGAGGACTTTGGCTTCGACCCGAAGGGCCATTCGGGCAAAGCCCTGCGCCACGCCGTCGCCTCGCTTCCGCGCGACCTCGTCATCGCGATCGACTATCAGTCGCTGCGCGAGCTGGTGCTGATAGCGATGTCGCTGGCCGATCGGCCCCGGCCGGCCCTGCTCCAGGTGCGCAGCATCCTCAAAGGCCAGCTGTTCACCTTCGTCTGGCTGCCGCGCGAGGAGCTCAGCACGACTCGCCGCCTCGCCATCGCCGCCCTCCTCGAGAACGAGGTCGGACGCGAGATCACCAGTTGGTCGGTCGAGCTCGGCGACGCCGACCTCGCGCTCATCCGCTACACCCAATATATCGACGAGGAGGCGTCGCCGCCCGATGCCCAGGCGCTCGACGCTGCCGTCGTCGAAATGGTGCGCGGCTGGGCGCCGGCGGTCGAGGCCGAGCTGATTGCCGTCGCCGGCGCTCCGCGGGCGACCCGGCTCGCGCTGACCTATATCGGCGCCTTCCCCGACACTTACCGCTCGCGCAGCGCGCCCGAAGAAGGCGCCGCCGACATCCTGCGGCTGTGCGCGCTCAGCGACGATTCCGACCGCGACGTCCGGATCTCGCGCGTCGACACCGACGCTCCGCGCCAGCTGCGCCTGAAGACGTACCGCAAGAGCGGCCTGATCCCGCTGTCCGAAGCCGTCCCCGTGCTCGAAAATTTCGGCTTCCGCGTGCTCGAGGAGCTTCCGACCGAGCTCGCCGGCGGCATCGGCTTCATTCACGATTTCCACGTCGAGGTCGGCCCCGAGGCGGACCTTGAATCCATCCTCGAGCGAACCGCCGAGATCGAGCGGGCGATCGCGAACGTGCTGTGCGGCGCGGCCGAGGACGACGAGTTCAACCAGCTCGTGCTCTATGCCGGCCTCGATACTCAGCCGGTGGTGTGGCTGCGCGCCTGGTTCCGTTACCTGCGTCAGACGGGAAGCAGCTTTGGCCTGATCACGGTCGTCGACGCGCTTCGGCGCGCCCCGAACGCGACGCGCGCGCTCATCGGCCTGTTCGTCTCCGCGCACGATCCCGCGGCGACCAAGCGTGAAGAGCAAATTGCATCGTGCCGCGAGCAGCTCGACCGGTCGCTAGCCAAGGTCCGCTCGATCGACGACGACCGCATCCTTCGCCGCCTGCGCGCGCTGGTCGAGGCGATCCTTCGCACCAACGCCTTCGCCCCGGCAGCGGAAGAGGCGCTCGCATTCAAGATCGATTCCTCTGCGGTGCCCGGACTTCCAGCGCCGGTGCCGTGGCGCGAGATCTGGATCTACAGCCCGCGGGTCGAAGGCATCCACCTGCGCGGCGGCCCGGTTGCTCGCGGCGGCATTCGCTGGTCGGACCGGCGCGACGATTTCCGCACCGAAATCCTCGGCCTGATGAAGGCGCAGGTTGTGAAGAACGCGGTGATTGTTCCGACCGGCTGCAAGGGCGGCTTCTATCCCAAGCAACTCCCGCCGATGACCGACCGCGACGCCTGGCTTGCGGAAGGGACGGAAAGCTATCGCATCTTCATCCGTTCGCTGCTGTCGATCACCGACAATCTGGTCAACGACAAGATCGTGCATCCCGCCGGCGTCGTGATCCACGACGGCGACGACCCCTATTTCGTCGTTGCCGCGGACAAGGGCACCGCGACCTTTTCGGACATCGCCAACGGCATCGCGCTCGAGCGGAATTACTGGCTTGGGGACGCGTTCGCGAGCGGCGGCTCGAACGGCTACGACCACAAGGCGATGGGGATCACCGCGCGCGGCGCGTGGATTTCCGTCCAGCGCCATTTCCTCGAAATGGGGATCGACGTTCAGTCCGACGATGTCACGGTTGCGGGTTGCGGCGACATGTCGGGCGACGTCTTCGGCAACGGCATGCTCCTGTCGAAATCGCTGCGGCTGATCGCGGCGTTCGATCACCGCCACATCTTCATCGACCCGAGCCCGGACGCGGCGAAGAGCTGGGCCGAGCGCAAGCGGCTGTTCGAGCTGCCGCGTTCGAGCTGGGACGATTACGACCGCAAGCTGATTTCGAATGGCGGCGGCGTCTATCCGCGGACCGAAAAGTCGATTCCGCTTAGCGCGGAAGCGCGCGAAGCGCTCGGCATCCAGGCCAAGGAGCTCGATCCGGCGAGCCTCATCAACGCGATCCTGAAAGCGCCGGTCGACCTGCTATGGTTCGGCGGCATCGGGACCTACATCAAGGCTTCGATGCAGAGCCAGGCCGACGTCGGCGATCCTTCGAACGACGTGCTTCGCGCCGACGCGAGCGAGCTTCGCGCGAAGGTCATCGGCGAGGGGGCGAATCTGGCCGTCACGCAGGCCGGCCGAATCGAGTTCGCGACCGGCGGCGGGCGCATCAATACCGACTTCATCGACAACAGCGCCGGCGTCGACTGCTCCGACAATGAAGTGAACATCAAGATCCCGCTCAACCGCGAGATGCGCGACGGAAGGCTCGCCTTCGACAAGCGCAACAGCTTGCTCGCGCGAATGACCGACGATGTTGCCGGGATCGTGCTCGAGGATAACCGGCTGCAGACTCTCGCGCTGTCGATTGCGGAGGCGGGCGGGGCGACCGCGCTCCCGGCGCATGTCCGCACGATCGAGCTGCTCGAAGCCTCGGGCCGGCTCGACCGCAAGGTCGAAGGCCTCGCGTCGAGCGAGGAGCTGCTGCGCCGCATCCAGGAGAATCGGGGCCTCACGCGGCCCGAGCTCGCCGTCGTCCTGTCGATCTCTAAGCTGGTGCTGCAGGATGCCGCCGAGGAGCTGCGCCTGTCAGAGGACCCGCTGGTCGAGCCGGAGCTGTTCGACGCATTCCCCAAGCCAATGCGCAAGGCGCACGCGGAGTCGATCCGCGCTCATCGCCTGCGCAACGAGATCATCGGAACCAAGGTTGCGAACCGGCTGGTAAACCGGCTCGGGCCCGGCATCGCCTTCGACATGACTGAGGAGGAAGGCGCGTCGTTGAAGCAGGTGGTCGCCGCGTTCCTGGTTGCCGAGCGGCTGCTCGATCTCGACCAGCTGTGGAAAGGAATCGAGGACGCGGAGCTGCCCGAGACGGTCAGGATCGAGCTCTTCTCGATCGCCGCGTCGAGCATCCGCGCACATCTGTCGGACGTGCTCCGCGCCGCGGGCGGCGAGATGCGGATCTCCCTCCTCTGCAAGATGCTCGAGCCCGGCGTACGCAAGATCTCGGCGGCGGCGGCGAAGCTCATCCGCTCCGAAGTGCGCAACGAAGCGGCCGCCCGCCGCGACCGCTTGCTCGCGCTCGGCGCGAGCGAGGAAATCGTGCGCGGCTTGGTTCGTCTCTACGAGCTCGACGGCGTGTTCGGCATCGCGGCGCTCGCGGCCCGGCACAAGCTCGACGAGCTTGCCGTCACGCGCGCTTATACGCGCCTCGGCGAAGCACTCGGCCTCGACTGGGCGCAGCAGCAGGTCGCGCGCTTCATCCCTGCCGATCAGTGGGAGCGGCTGCTTACCGCCGGCCTCGCCCGCGACTTCGAGCAACTGCGCATCGACTTCCTGTCGCGCTGCCGCGGCAGCGACCTCGACGACTGTGTCGACGGCTATCTCGAAAAGCACCGCCCGCGGATCGACCAGTTCCGCAAGCTCGTTGCCCGTGCCCGCAGTGAGGGACATGTCAGCGCACCGATGCTCGCGCAGATCGCGAGCCAGGCCCGGATCCTGCTAGGCCGCTGAGCTCCGCCGCTCGAACAGCCACTGCCGGATCGCCGATGTGAGATTCGGCGGCCGGTCGGCGTCGAGCCGGGCAGCATCGATCTCGGCGACGATCGCGTTCACCGGGCAGCCGCGCTCACTGGCCGCGGCTTCGAGCGCGGCCCAGAACATCGGCTCGAGGCTGATCGATGTCTGGTGCCCGGCGATGATCACCGAGCGCTTCTTCGGCGGAGCGTAATTGCGCTCCATCAATACATGTGCTGGCCGCCGTTGATCGACAGCGTCGAACCGGTGATGAAGCCCGCATTCTCGTCGCAGAGGAAGGCGACGCCGCGCGCGATTTCGTCGGCCTTGCCGAGCCGGCCGACCGGGATCCGAGCGACGATCTTGCCGAGGACCTCCTCGGGGACCGCGGCGACCATGTCGGTATCGATATAGCCCGGCGCGATCGCGTTCACCGTCACTCCGAAACGCGCACCCTCCTGCGCGAGCGCCTTGGTGAAGCCGTGAATGCCGGACTTGGCGGCGGCGTAATTGACCTGGCCATACTGGCCCGCCTGGCCGTTGATCGAGCCGATGTTGACGATGCGCCCATAGCCGCGGCCGGTCATCCCTTCGAACACCGCCTTGGCCATGTTGAAGCAGCCGCCGAGGTTGGTGTCGATGACCTCCTGCCACTTCTGCTGGTCCATCCGCTTCATCGTCGTGTCGCGAGTGATCCCGGCGTTGTTGACCAGCACGTCGGCCGGTCCCAGTTCGGCCTCGACCTGCCGGACCCCGTCCTGGCACGCGTCATAGTCCGACACGTCCCACTTGAACGACTTTATGCCGGTGCGATCGGTAAAGGCTCGGGCGCGCTCGTCGTTGCCGGCATAATTGGCCGCGACCTGCATGCCCATGTCCCTGAGTGCGATGCTGATCGCTTCGCCGATCCCGCGCGTCCCTCCGGTGACGACCGCTACCCGTGCCATAGGTGAGCTCCCTTAAGTTCCGGGAGCGCGCCTATTCGCTAGGCACCCAGCCCGCAAGCTCGCGTTCGATCAGCCGTTCGAGCATGGCGATGCTTTCGGGGGAATCGTTGAGGCAATCGAGCAGTGCGAACTGCTCGCCGCCGGCATGCATGAATGTGCTGCGCCCGCGGATCCCGAGCTCTTCCAAAGTCTCGATGCAGTCGGCCGAAAATCCGGGCGTTGCGACCGCGATCCGCCTGACGCCGCGCTTCGGATAAGCAGCAAGAACCGCGTCGGTCGCCGGCTCGAGCCACTTCGCCCGGCCGAATCTCGACTGGAAGGCGATGTCGACGTCGCGGCCGACCGCCTCGCCGACCAGCCGCGCGGTCTTCCGGCAATGGCAATGGTAGGGGTCGCCGAGCTCCAGCGTCCGCACCGGCATTCCGTGGAAGCTCAGAAGCAGCCGCTCCGGCGCGAAATCCAGCGCCGCGATCTGGCGCGAAAGATTGCCCGCGAGCGCGTCGATGTAGAGCGGATCGTCGTAATAAGGAGGCAGCGTGCGGATGGCGGGCTGCAGGCGCATCCGGGCAAGCGCCCCGAACACCGCATCATTGGCGGTTGCGGTCGTCGCGGCCGAATATTGCGGATAAAGCGGCGCGACCAGGATCCGCGCGCAGCCTTCCTCTGTCATCGTGTCGAGCGCCGCGGCGATTCCTGGGTGGCCATAGCGCATCGCATAATGGACGCTGAGCTTCGGCAGCCGGCGGCGCAGCGCTTCCGCCTGCCGATGCGCGATCACCCGCAGCGGCGAGCCCTCGTTGGTCCAGATCTGGTTATAGGCCTCG
>Ga0207660_10000512_pt1 | contig 25896 bp, 20 predicted proteins | sample KBSC73BmetaG_FD_184335 | JGI IMG/M metagenome (GOLD analysis project Ga0207660, IMG submission 184335) | Corn rhizosphere microbial communities from Kellogg Biological Station, Michigan, USA - KBS C7-3B metaG (SPAdes) (version 2) | ecosystem: Host-associated > Plants > Roots > Rhizosphere ... | reverse complement strand
GATTTGCAACGTGGTTGCCGCCGTCGCGCTTCTGTCGATCCGCGCGCCGTTCATGCGCTCGCCGGTCGGCTTCGCGAATTTCGCGACCTATTTCGTCCTGCTGATCGCGTTGCTCGCGGTGCGGAGCAAGCGGGCGAGCATCGTGCTGCTGATCCTGATGCTGTCGCGATATGCGGTGTTCCCGGTGGCCGTTCTGGTGGGACTGGGGCTGCGGGGCCGCCTGTTCTGAAGCTATTTGCCCGTCGCGAAGCGGAGCGTGTCCGGTGGGCGGCTGGCAGCCGGAGATCCGCTCGGCTGGACCGGCAGACCGGGCACGATGCCCTTGGGCAGCGGCGGGAGCAATGTGTTGGGCCAGTCCGCCGGCAGGTTGCGCACGCAGGTGCCGTAGTGAAGTCGCGCATTGGTCATGAAGCCGTGGAGCCGCGTCGGGTCATAAGTGCCGTGGAGCTGCGGCAGGACCGACATGGTCCAGCCGATTCCCGACAGCATGCGCAAGCCGTCGGCGCGCAATGTTTCGACCGCCTGGAGCAACTGGATCTGCTCGGCGTCCGATAGCGGCCCGCCAGTGCGCTTGAGCGCCCTTAGCCTGGCGGCGTCGATCGTTTCCGCGGCGTTGGTCTCATCGACCATCGGGATCATCCCGTAGGCTTGCGTCCAAAGATCGTTGCGCGCCTTCGACATGTGCGTCGAGACATCGGAGGCGGTGGCGTTGCGCTGCGCGAGGCTGTCGTAGGTGACGAACGGCAGGTACAGCCGGTCGATCAGCGCGGTGATTTCCGAGCGCGGACGTCCCGCCTCGACAGCGGCGCGGATGGCGTCGAGCTGCGCATCGATGCACGGCTGGATCGACGCGCGCTCGATCATCTGGGGACCATCGTCGTAGAACAGCTCTCGCTGCATCGCGTCATCGGCGGCGCGGACCTTTTTGTCCCAGTCCCAGCGCTGGACCAGCTGCTCGAAGAACAAGGCGATGAGCACGCCGACGACGATGATCGCGATCTCCCCGCCGATCTCGCGCCAGTTGTGCAGGCCCTTGGGCAAGTGGATGTGCATATGCCGCCCCCCGAGGCGCGGAGTGTAGGCCAGCGCGTGCCGCAGGAAAGGCTTTTCACGCCATGCCCCGAAGTCCTCGTCAGCGGGCTTGACCCGGCGCCCGCCTGTTCGTTGAAGGGAAGGCGCGTCCCGGCTCGGGGGCCCAGATGACGGGAGCAAGCGCGTGGCCGTGACGGGTTCATGCGGATTAACGGACCGGTTCGCGCAGCAGCCCGTGCGGATGTCGCGGAAGTATACAAAGTCTACACTTCAACGCGCGCGCGCGAGTCACGGGTTCGACGGCGGCTCCATGTCCTCGTCGTCGGCGGCGGGGTTGCCCTCTTCGCCGGGTCCGTCGAACTCGAGCTCGGTCAAGGGGCCGTCGAGGCGGATCGCCGGGTCGGCGACATATTCGCCGAGATCGGGGGCGGGCAGATGCTCGACCCATTTGCCGTAGCGATCGGGCCGGCGGCTGCGCAGCAGGAACATCGTCAGGCGCTCGTCATGGTGGCGCCATTCGCCGACCTGCTCGCCCTTGTAGAAGATCGGGCGCGCGACGCCGTTCTTCACGCGCTCGATCACGGCCTGCTCGACCTCCGGCATGTTGCAGTCGAGCGCCGCATCCCAGCCGCGGCGGAAGGAGCCGCCGCACGGGCGGCGGCGGAGCTTGTAGGCGGAGTCGCGGGTCATGCCGACGCGGCGCGCGGCAGCGTCGACGGTCGCGCCCTCCGCGATCGCCTCGACGAAGCGGATCTGCCGCTCGGCGCTCCAGCCGTCGTGACGCGGGCGGAGCGGGACGGGCTCAAATTTGGGTGCAGTGGCCATGTGGTTCCTTTCGTTTGACTTGTAGGAACCATATTGGAACATAGATTGGGTGCTGTAGGACAGCGAAATTTCGGCTCCGCGACCGTTGCGGCTTTTGGCGGGGCGGAGCGTTGAGGCGGAAAAAGGAGTCGCCCATGTCCGAGCCTAGGAAAGCTTATGACGAACCGAGCACGGTCAAGGTCGAGGATTCGAAGGTCGAGGTGCGCGGCCCCGACGCGGTCGACGTCGATCTGACGCCCGAGGCGGCCGAGGAGACGTCCGACCGGCTGCTCGAGGCGGCGCTGGAAGCGCGCGGGCACCGCAAGCTCGAGGAGATGCCGCATAAGCCGAAGTGAGTGAGGTTGGACGTTAACTCCTTATTTCTCTGGCTAAATTAACAAACATACCGCAGCATTGCTGCACGCTCGGCTCGGGGGCGAGTCTCTAAAGGGGGGAGTTCACATGAAGAAGTACGTCCTCGCCGCGAGCGTTGCGGCGCTCGCATCCACGCCTGCTTTGGCGACCAAGTTTCAGATGCAAGTTGCTCCAGCCGGGCAACAGGTCTCTCGGATGGAGGAGGGAGTTGCTGCTGTCGACGATGCGATGCAGTCTTCGTCGGTGCGGCTCGTCCAGGCAGACGGCGATTTTAAAAAGCGAGCTTCGATTGGCGTCGTTGTAATGAACAATGGATCAGCGCCGTTCAACTTCGGACCGGAAAACGTGACGGCAACGTTGGCTGATGGAACTCCTGTCCCGATTATCACCTACGAACAGCTCGCGCACGAGGAGCGGCGCCGCGAGACCTGGGCTGCTATTGCGGCCGGTCTGGGCGCGCTCGGCAATTCGATGAGCGCAGCTAGCTCAGGTTGGTATTCTGGAACCGCACATTATTCCGGTTCGACGTTCGGAAGTTTCGGAAGCACGCCTTACAGCGCGACCACTTACGGGACAGCCACTGTGACAGGGTACAGCGCTGCCCAAGCGCAAGTCGCTCAGTCTGTCGCGAACCAAGAGAATGAGGCGAACTTCGAGCGGATGGCGGCACAGAATGCTGCCAATAAGAAAGCTCTGAGCGGGTACATGCGAACAACCACAGTCGATCCGCAGCAGATGTTCGGCGGAAGTATCCTCTTCGACGTGCCTAAGGCCGCGTTCCAGGCGAAAGGGGATGTGCCTGTCACGTTCGTGGTCACCGTCAGCGGCGAACAGCACAAGTTCAACGCAGTCTTTCATCGGCTCTAGACTGGAGGGAGCACGATCAGTCGGGCTCCCTTCGCTCCGCATCGCTGGCATTTCAGGCGGCGGCGGATCGCCTCGACTTCACCCTCCAGTGCTCGCCAGTCCCCCGGTCTGGCTGCGCGCTTCATCGCAGCGCGTGCACTGTCCTGCGGTCATCTTCGATTCCGACGCGCAGCGAGCAGCCGAAGCGGACCTTCCAGTGCTCGCTATGCCCCCGGCATAGCTCCGCGCTTCAGCGGCGGCCGTGCCGACGTGCTTGTAGGACATTCACGGGCGGGTAGCGCGGCGAGAACGATTCGTGAACATTTGCATTCCGCTGATCTACGTGACAGCCGTGCGTCACTATAGCGGAAGCATTCGAGCAGCCTCGATGGCCTTAGCCTGTTCCTCCTCGAGGTATTCAAGTGCGTCGAAACAGCCCTTTTGTGCCTCCAGCGCGCTTGCGTAGCGCTTCTTCCCCCAACGATGTCGGGCCTCTCTGATCCTCTTCGCTCCCACCTGGAATGTTCCATCCCGCTTTCGAGCGACGATCAAATGGAAGCCGTCGACTTCAATATGCGGATTGCCGCTAGCAGATTTTTGCCATTTCTTGCGTTTTGGAAAGCTTGCGCGCCGCTGAGCACGTGAGCGCAACTTTTTATCCCGGTTCTCTGCCGCGTTGAGCTCGCCTGACATGTGTCCTGCGCACACGCAGCCACAATGCAGATCATCCGGATAACGGTCGTTCGCCATCACTTGCACGAATCGAACCTCCATGGACTCGCACATTTGGCAAATGATCATCTCGCCGCCATCTTCTTTGGCGTCGTACTCAGCCACGCAAATCCAGCCGAGGTGGGGCACGTCCCTCTCCGACCATTTGCCGCGCCGACGAGCAATCGCTTGAGCTTCATCGGTCATGTTAGCACTAAGACGATCGAGGCCCGCTCAACTAGCCTCCAGTACCTGTTGGAGGGCTGAGATTAGTCGCTTCAAAAAGCTCCCCAAACTTCTCCTTTGTCGGAAAACGATCAACAGTCGGCGGGAGCGCTGCCATTTTTCCTCGAACCTTTGCTTCAGCTTCGTCGACGCTGAGTGACTGCAGGAACGATTTATCGAAAATGAGGGAAGGGCCCAAGGAGGAAAGCCGCTTTCCGTCAGTGGTGGGTTAGAAGCCCAGCGACGTAGCCCAAAGTGGGGCCTCCTATCGCGGCGGTAGTTCTATACACGGCAATCGCCCAGTTAGCCGTTTCCGTGGCGTCCTTCCCCGCCGAAGCGTACTTGAACACGCGGCGAAACAGAACGCTCAGCCGCTTAAGTACCGCTGCCGCGTCTGGATTCGCTTGCGGATCGATTCCGTTTTCCAACGTCAGATATGCGAGAATGACATCGCGCAGCGACTGAATTGTGTAACCCCACCCGAACCACATCAGGTGCTCTAGCCGAAACTCGAATTGCTCTAAGCCCTCAATCAGGCTCTCGCGGATGAAATCTCGGTCGCTCAGTTGGAGGCGGCGCAACCAAGAGAGCAAGTGCTTAACAAGGTCGTTCAGCTCCGTTGCCTCGTCCTTCGAAAGCTTTGGATATTGCGCATCAGCTGGCAACGCCGCCGACAGCATAAATAGGACTGCTGTGTGCCGGACCGATTAGATTTCGGCCACGATTCGCCCAATTCGAAGCTAACGAAGACTTGTCGAAGGCAAGTCGAACCTGCGCTAAGTGAGCTGATGCTCCATCCAGGACGGCCTGATTGGCTCTTGTGGATTTAAGGAGCGCCTCGAGAGCTATCGTCCTGTTGATTATACTGAATATGATTTGAAAGAACTCAGAGGACCAGGCTTCAACAGCAAACGCGTTGGCCAAGAATACGTCACCCGGCTCGCCCGTCTGTACATTCAAGCGATCGCATAGCTCGGCGATATCGAGGGCGAGATCAGTGTATTCAGTCATGGGTACGTTCTAACACTACTTCGCCGCGATCAAATCTCGTTCTTCGGGTTCGACCCTCCGCGACCGCGAAACCTTCTTCGGCTTCACCTCCACCACCTTCGGTTTCACCGACGCCCGCTCAAGGATCGGCCGCAGATACTGCCCCGTCGCCGAAATGCCGACGCCCGCGATCGCCTCCGGCGGACCCTCGGCGATGATCTCGCCGCCATTCACCCCGCCGCCCGGCCCCAGGTCGATCACCCAGTCGGCCGTCTTGATGACGTCGAGGTTGTGCTCGATCACCACCACGGTGTTGCCGGTGTCTACGAGGCGGTGGAGCACTTCCAGGAGCTTGCGAACGTCCTCGAAGTGCAAGCCCGTGGTGGGCTCGTCGAGGATGTAGAGGGTCTTGCCGGTGGCCCGGCGGGAGAGCTCCTTGGCGAGCTTGACTCGCTGCGCCTCGCCGCCGCTCAAGGTGGTCGCGGGCTGGCCGACCTTGACGTAGCCGAGCCCGACCTCCTGCAGCATGCGCATCTTGTCGCGGATCGCGGGGACGGCCTTGAACAGCTCGGCCGCCTCCTCGACGTTCATGTCGAGCACGTCGGCGATCGAGTGGCCCTTGAACTTCACCTCGAGCGTCTCGCGGTTGTAGCGGGCGCCGTGGCAGACGTCGCAGGTGACGTAGACGTCGGGGAGGAAGTGCATCTCGATCTTGATGAGGCCGTCGCCCTGGCACGCCTCGCAGCGGCCGCCCTTGACGTTGAAGCTGAAGCGGCCGGGCTTGTAGCCGCGCGCCTTGGACTCGGGCAGGCCGGCGAACCAGTCGCGGATCTGGGTGAAGGCGCCGGTGTAGGTCGCGGGGTTGGAGCGCGGGGTGCGGCCGATCGGCGACTGGTCGATGTCGATGACCTTGTCGAGGTTTTCGAGGCCGGTGATCTTGCTGCACGGGCCGCACGGGATGCGCGCGCCGTTAACGGCGCGGGCGGCGCCGGCGTAGAGCGTGTCGATGGTGAGCGAGGATTTGCCTGAGCCGCTGACGCCGGTGACGCAGGTGAAGGTGCTCAAGGGGAAAGCGGCGGTGACCGAGCGGAGGTTGTTGGCGGTCGCGCCGTGGACGGTGAGCTGCTTGCCCGAGCCCTTGCGGCGGGTGGCGCGGAGCGGGATCTCGCGGCGGCCGGTCAGATAATCGGCGGTGATGCTGTCGGTGCAGTCGAGCAGTTCGTCGAGCGTTCCGGCGCAGACCACCTCGCCGCCGTGGACGCCCGCGCCGGGGCCCATGTCGATCACATGGTCGGCGGTGCGGATCGCCTCCTCGTCATGCTCGACCACGAGCACGGTGTTGCCGAGGCCACGGAGGCGCTTGAGGGTCTCGAGGAGGCGGTCGTTGTCCTTCTGGTGAAGGCCGATCGAGGGCTCGTCGAGGACGTAGAGGACTCCGGAGAGGCCGCTTCCGATTTGCGAGGCGAGGCGGATGCGCTGGCTCTCGCCGCCCGACAGGGTGCCGCTGGTTCGGTCGAGGTGGAGATAGTCGAGGCCGACATTGTGGAGGAAGCCGAGGCGCTCGTTGATCTCCTTGAGGATCGCCTTGGCGATTTCGTTCTGCGTCGCGGTGAGCTTTTCGTGCAGGGTCGCGAACCAGCCGAGCGCGTCGGCGACGCTGCGGCGGGTGGACATGCTGATGTCCTCGCCGGCGATCTTTACCGCCAGCGCTTCGGGCTTGAGGCGGGCGCCGTGGCACACCTCGCACGGGCGCGAGGACTGGTAGCGCGACAGCTCCTCGCGCATCCACGCGCTCTCGGTCTGGAGCATTCGGCGGTTCAAATTGCCGATGACGCCCTCGAACGGCTTCTTGACCTCGTAGCTGCGCCTGCCGTCGATAAAGCGGAGCGTGACCGGCTTGCCGCCGGTGCCGTGGAGGATGACCTCGTGCGCTTGCTCCGGCAGGTCCTTCCAGGGGACGTTGAGGTCGAAATCGTAGGCGCGTGCAAGGCTCGACAGCACCTGCATGTAATAAGGCGAAGGCGGGTTGGACTTGGCCCACGGGACGACCGCGCCCTTGGCAATGGACAGCGCGTGGTTGGGGACGACCAGGTCCTCGTCGAACACCAGCTTCTCGCCGAGGCCGTCGCAGGCGGGGCAGGCGCCCTGCGGCGCGTTGAAGCTGAACAGCCTGGGCTCGATCTCGGCGATGGTGAAGCCCGAGACGGGGCAGGCGAATTTCTCGGAAAAGATGATGCGGCCAGGCGGGGCGTAATCGAGCTTCATGCCCGAGGACGTAGACTCGCCTTCCGCCGGGTCAGCCGGGTCGAGATAGACGAGGCCGTCCGCGAGCTTGAGCGCGGTCTCGAAGCTGTCGGCGAGGCGCGCTTCGATGCCGGTGCGCACGACGATGCGGTCGACCACGACCTCGATGTCGTGCTTGTATTTCTTGTCGAGCGCGGGGGCGTCCTCGATGGCGTGGAACTGGCCGTCGATGCGGACTCGCTGGAAGCCTGCCTTCTGCCATTCGGCGAGCTCCTTGCGATACTCGCCCTTGCGTCCGCGGATCACGGGCGCGAGGAGGTAGTGGCGGCTGCCCTCGGGGAGAGCCATCACGCGGTCGACCATCTGGCTGACCTGCTGCGCCTCGATCGGAAGGCCGGTGGCGGGCGAATAAGGAACGCCGACGCGCGCCCACAGCAGGCGCATGTAATCGTAGATCTCGGTCACCGTCGCGACCGTCGAGCGCGGGTTGCGGCTGGTCGTCTTCTGCTCGATCGAGATGGCGGGCGACAGGCCGTCGATATGCTCGACGTCGGGCTTCTGCATCATCTCGAGGAACTGGCGCGCATAGGCGCTCAAGGATTCGACGTAGCGCCGCTGCCCCTCGGCATAAATGGTGTCGAAGGCGAGCGAGGATTTCCCCGAGCCCGAAAGGCCGGTGATGACCGTCAGGCTCTCGCGCGGGATCTCGACATCGATCCCCTTGAGGTTGTGCTCGCGCGCGCCGCGGACGGAAATATGAGTCAGCATCGGATTCGGTTCGTTCCGTTTATGTTCTAGTTTAGCGTGAGGTCTCGCGCCCGGTCAACGAGGCTTTCCCGATATGGGTGCGCAAAGCCCTGATTGCCAGCGTTTCGCGTCGCGAAGCATTGATGTAAGCTGCGGACCCGGGGGCGAATTATGGCTACTGCCGTGGCGAATGCCGAACCCGCGTCGCATCGCTGGCGACTGCCTGAACGACTGCCAGAAATTCACGGCCCGGCGCTGCTCGCCTATCGGCTGATCTGGTTCCTCGTAGCGGTGTTGGCGGTGATGTCCGTCGGCTATTTCAATTATCGCTGGACGAATGACCAAATCACAGGGTCCGCGACTGTCTACGCGACGGGTCTCGCGCCGATCGACAGGTTTGCAGACGGGCAGCACGTGCGTCCGCTCAGCCCTGAATCGCGCCGCGCGGGTGTGATCGATAACGACGTGATTATCTCGATCGACGGTCATCCGGCGCCCGACAATGACAAGGACCTCGGAACGCTCCTTGATGGCCGTGACGGGTCGCGGATCATTGTCGGCTTGCGCGATCCTTCCGGGAGGAATCGCGACGTGACGCTCACGCGAAGCAGCGACAATTGGCGAGATGCCTATGCCGGCAGCGGCCTTACCCCCGTTCGCGCGTTCTGGATCTACTTCGCCATCGATGCCTGTGCCAATTTGCTTTACCTTTGCGCGGCGAGCGTGCTGTTCATCCGCAAGCCGGCCGACCCCGTCGCCGCACTCCTGTCGCTGGGAATGCTGCTCTACCTCGTCAACTCGCGGATGATCGTTCCTTCATTGACGTTCGTCTGGACGGCCACCGGATCACTATCCGGAGCGATGTTGTGGCTGGGGCTGTTGTTCTTTCCCGATGGCCGATTGGCGCCGCGATGGTGGCCGTTCGCCGTGGTGACAATCCTGAGCGCAGCGGTTCTGAACACGGCGACCTTTTGGATTCCGGCAGCCTTGACCGTGTTGCAGTTCGTCGGCTTCCTGGCGCTGGCGCTGACCGTTGCCGCGGTCGTCGGTCGCTTTAGAGCCGGATCGCCCGTGGTTCGGCAGCAGATGAAGTTTGCGATGCTGGGCTTTGTCGCTTGCTTCGGACTTGTGATCCTATCCATCATTTTGACCCAGGTGGCGCCCTTCGCTTCGACCGAAGGCGTGCGGGCATGGCTCGGCTTGCTGAGCGGTCTCACCGGCTCGCTCGCGGCCGTCGCAATTGCAACCGGCCTTCTGATCGCGCTCCTGAGATACCGGCTTTACGATGTTGACAGCGCCATCGGGCGTTCGGCGGCTTACGGCGCCATGACGATCGGTTTCGTCGTGCTGTTCGCCTCGAGCGAAAAGCTCATCGAGCTGCTCGGGCAGCAGTATTTCGGACAGAGCGTCGGCGGTGTCGCCGGCGGCGTCGCCGCCGCGCTCGCAGCGGTCGTCATCGCGCCGATGCACACGCGAAGCCACCGCTGGGCGCAGAAGCGGTTCCAGAAGGCGCTGTTCCGTCTTCGCCACGGCCTTCCGCCGCTGGTCGGCGACCTTCGCGAGACGGCGGGTCTGGAGCAGATTGCGGGCGCGACCCTGGATGCGATCGTTGCGGGCGTGCGGGCGAGGCACGCGGCGCTGATCTCCGGCGAGACGGTAATCGATGCGCGGGAAATCTCCGCCGCCCATGTGGAGGAATGGCGGCGAAACTGGACTCCGGCATTGCACGAGGGGATCGATCGCAACCGTTCCGATCCGGTTTTTCCGATCCGGGTCCCGCTCGAAGCCGAAGGGCACGGCCGCGTCGGGTGGCTATTGCTCGGCTCAAGGCCAGACGGGAGCCTGTTCGGCAAAAGCGAGTGTGACGCGATCGAGAACATCGCCGAGCCCGTGGCGCGCGCGGTTCAGGTCGCGCTTCGGCGGCAGGAGCGTGAGCGCCAGATCGAAAGCCGATTGCAGCGAGTGGAAACGGAGGTCAGGCGGACGAGCGCCAAGCTCGGACAATTGCTAAAGCCTAGACGGCCACATCGGGCGAGCATTGGACCGGGCCCCGATTGATGTAAGGTGCGGGGCAGGGGGCGAAATGGCGACAGCCGTAGCAAGTGCCGAACCCGCGGCGCGGCGATGGAAGCTGCGGCTGCCGGAGCGACTCCCCGATCTCAGAGGCAGGTGGCTCACCGTTTATTCGCTGGTTTGGGCGGTGGCGCTGACCATCGCGGTCCTCGCGCCAGTTCGCGGTGCCTTGTACAATTACTATTGGCTCCGGCACGCGGAGTGGCGGCCCCATGGACTGGTGACCGGACAGAACGACCAGGCGGTCATCGTGAAAGGCGTGTTCGGCGAGGCGCGCCGGGCAGGGGTGCGTCCAGGCGACAGAATCATCGCTGTCGACGGCTGGCCCATTGGAAACGGCTCGGACGGCGAGCATCTCTATAGGTTGCTAGAGGGCGAAGGAGCGACCGCTACACTGACGCTTCGGTCACCCGGAGGCAGCGATCACACAGTGGCGCTGACGAACCGGGAATCGACGGCAGCCGAGCTGTTCCGCGGCACCGGCGCCACTCGGCAAACGTTCAACGTCGCGGTAAGCTTCTCCGACCTCGCCTTCATGTTCTTCCTCGTGCCCGCGGCGATGCTTCTGTTCGTCCGCCGCCGCCACGAGATTGTTCCGGCGCTCCTGTCGATGGCGCTGCTGGTCATCGCCGGCTTCATGACCGGCGGTGAGGTCGGGCTCTCGGCCGTTGGGGTCCCGTTCAGAGTCATCGACATCGTCGCCGGACTGCTCGGATGGATACCGCTGGCGATCGCGCTGATCGCCTTTCCGGACGGTCGGTTCGTGCCGAGATGGTCGGTCTGGGCGCTGCTCGCCATTCCGCTGTTTATCCTCGACCAGTTCTGGTGGCACACGCTCGCGCTGGCGAATGCGATTGCCGGAGTGTCGTTCCTGGGAGCGGGAATCGCCCTGCTGCTGCGCTATCGCGGGCTTCCCGCAGGAGCCGAGCGGCAGCAGCTGCGATGGGCGTTTTTCGGATTCTTGATCGGCATATCGTTGGTCGTACTCGTGCTCCCGATTTTGGTCGCCGGAGATTGGCTTATGGCCATCGACGCACGTTGGAATGTGTGGACCACCGTGTTCATATTCCCATTCGCCGTGCTCAGCTTTCCATGCATGGCGCTCGGGTTGATGGTGTCGGTGCTTCGGTATCGGCTCTACGACGCCGACACCGTAATCGGCCGCTCGGCCGCCTACGGCGTGCTGACGCTGGGGTTCATCGGCCTGTTCGCAGGCGCGGAGAAGCTCGCCGAGCTGATCGGCGAACATTATTTCGAGCACAGCATCGGCGTTGCGGCGGGCGCGGTCGGCGCGGCCTTTGCGGCCGCGTGCATCGTCCCGCTGCACAATCGTGCCCATCGCTGGGCCGAGCGGCGGTTCCAGAAGCCGCTGATCCGCTTGCGCGAGGGGCTGCCGGAATGCGTCGCCGACCTTCGCGAAAGCGCTCCGGTCGATCAGCTCGTCGATGCCGTCATGAGCCGGGTCGAAGCCGGCGTGCGCTCGATACACGAGGCGGTGTTGCTTTCGGACGGAGGCAAATTCGCGGTTGCGGGCAGGCGTGGCGTCAGCGCCAGGGCACTGACGGCCTGGAAACGGGGATGGAGGCCCGCGGCAAGCGACGGCGTGCTCGACTGCGCACGCGCGGACCCGCTGTTCCCCCTTCGGGTCAGGCTATGCATCGAGAGCGCGAGCGAGCCGGAAACGATCGGCTGGCTTCTGCTCGGCCCGCGCCCGGACGGCAGCTTCTTCGGCAAGGATGAGCGCGAGGCGCTCGAGCATGTCGCCGGTCCGATCGCGCGTGCGACGCACATTGCGCAGCTTCGCGAGCAGCGCGACGAGCGGGCGGAAAAGCGGATCAGCGCGATCGAAGCGCTGATCGAGAAAATCGCGTCGGCGACTGCTGCCGGTCGCGCCGCGGCGCGCGCCTAGATCATCGAGCAGAAGGGCGGCGGGTTCTTGGCGTTGCACACGTCGGGCCTGGTGCGCGTCGTCTTCCAGTAGCGCATCAGCCCGAAGCGCTGCAGGAGGGCGGGGAACGCCGGATCGCGGCGCGCTGCGTCCATGCTCGGAAGCCAGAGCGCAGAGCGCGCGAAGCCCGCCCGCTCCTTCACGTTTTCGTCGATCTTCTGAAGCGCCGCTCTCGGTGCACCGAGAAGCGCGAGCAGGTTGACTTGAAGATCCGGGTTCATCAGCGGCATCGCTGCAAGCTTTCCAGCCGCGCTTGCCTTCGCGGCCGCTGATCCGGAAGCCAGCGCCTCGAATCCGCCACCGACGCCGTCGCGGAACTGTTGCGGAGCCGGCACCTTTGGATCGAAGACGATCTTCGCCGCCGCTGCATATTCGCCGGTGAAAGGCGCCCCTTGTACAGTCAACTGCTGCGCGGCCGTGGGATCGGGGTCGAGGTCTGCAGCGGCTGCATAGGCCTGCTTCGCGGCGTCCGGCGAGCCGTCCATCATGAGCGCATCCCCGAGGCTGGCTTGCGTGGGCGCATTTAGCGGAAGCACCGCGATGCCTGCGCGGAACTGCGAGACTGCGTCCTCGACACGGCCGGTTTCCACCAGGAACTCGCCGTAGATGTGGTGCTCGCAACCGCAGGCGAGGGGCCGTGCCGCAAGCGCCTTCTTGAGCAGCTGCTCCTGCGCCGCGAGGTCGTATTTGTCGAGGAGCATGGCCTTGTAGACATAGGCTTCGCTGTTCGAGGGATCGATGCTGATGGCACGATCGGCTGCGTCCATCGCGATCTTGCGCGCGCTTTCGTCGGTTTGCTTGGAGCCGAGCCAGACTCCGGCGGCCGAGACCGTCACGCCCGACCAGCCCCACGAGAAGTCAGGCGCGATGGCGACCGCCTTGCGCGCGAAATTCAGCGCCTTGTTGGCACCTGCTCCGTCCTGGCCTTGGCAATAGCCGAGATAGGGGATGAGGACATTGTCGGGCAGCGGCTTGGGATAGGTCGATGCGCCAAACAGGCCACAGCGCACGACCATGCTGCTTTCGACGGCCGCAAGATGCGGCACGCGCGCGAGCACAGCGGGATCGTACAAATAATCGTTCGACCACAAGGTCGTGCCTGTCCGCTCGTCGGTGAGGTGCACAATCACCTTGATCTTGTCGCCTTCGCGCCGGATCGTGCCGCTCATCGCGTAGGCGGGCGAGTTGCCAGGCGGCGGTGCGGCGGCGGTCGAGACGGAGACCACGCCGTCGTCGTTGAAGGCAGCGTTGATCTCGTCGGCGAGCGCTTCCGGCATCGACGCCGGGAGGTCGGGAGAAAGACGCTGAAAGCCAGCGAGGCGCACCTGCATCGTGTGCGCCGTTCCGGAACTGCCGCGCAGCATCAGCCACGCGGAAATGCCGATCGCCGCCAGTATGAACAGCGATACAAGGACGACAAGTCGCGTTCGAGACGTAACGGCTGCGCGGCGCCGCGGCTCGGACGCGTTGCGCCGCGAAGCCTCGTCCGAGGGAGCGCTGACCTGCTCGATCTTGCGCACCAGCGCATCGATCGACTTGTCCCAGCTTTCGAAAGCGTCGATCCACTGGCGGGTCGAGAGCTCGTAGGCGAAGGCGTCGCTCGGTTCGACGTCCTCGATCCTCAGCGCCATGACCGGCACTCGATAGCGGCTGGCGAGCGAGAGCTCCTTCTTGATCTCGTCGCTATTGTTCGCTGCGTCCGAGAAAACGAGCACCATCGCACGCGATTCGCGAAGCGCGCGAACGATCGACTCCTGGTAATTTTCGCCCGGTTCGACGTCGCGGGTCGAGATCCAGCATTTGACTCCGCGGCGCTCGATCGCCTTGCAGACGGACAGCGCTTCCTTGCGGTCGGCGGTCGCGTAGCTGACGAAGACCGGCTGATCGCGGCGGTCGCCCTCAGTCGCCAGTGTCTCCGGTTTGTTCACGGCGTGCCCCCTCGCCCGAAAGTCAATGTCTAGGGCGCGTTGCTGCCAATGGGAAGCGCGATGCCACTGCTTGATTTGCAATGGTTGCGGGGTAGTAACGGCTGGTGAGCGAAACGCCCGTCGAAACTGCTGTCGACGATGTCCAGCCGAAGCCGCGGCGCACCGGCATTCGACATTTCGACGTGATCACTTCGATCGCGGCGATCTTCATTTCGGCGGTGTCGCTCTATGTCGCGATCGAGCATGGCAGGACCGAGCGCGACCTCGTCGCCGCCAACGTCTGGCCGTTCGCGCGGGCGATTCTGAACAATGGCGGAAGCCCTGATGGGCTGACCCAGATCGGGGTCTCCAACGGTGGCGTCGGCCCGGCGAAGATCCGCAGCTTCGAACTGTTCTACGCCGGGCGCCCCGTCAGCTCTTCGATCGATCTGCTGCGCAAGTGCTGCGGACTGCCGAACGATCCGGCCGCGGTGAAATCGGCGCTGCCGCCCGGCGCATTCCTTTATTCGGTGGTCGACAATACCGTGTTGAGGCCGGGCGAGGACACCGTCGTCTTGCAGCTCGACCGCAAGAAGACGGGAAAGATCGGTGAACGGCTCGCGCTCGCGGTCACGCGACAAATCGGCTTCCGTGCCTGCTATTGCTCCGTGCTCGACCAGTGCTGGCGGAGCGACTTGCGAAGCGTTCAGGTGCAGCAGGTCCCCGAATGCATGCCGCCCGAACATCCCTTCGATCCGAACGGGCGGTGACCGCCCGGATCATCGCGCAGAGCCGTTGCTAAGAAAGCGGGTAGGTGTGCACCGCTTCGTAATGCGCGCCGTGGCGCGAGAGGCGGCTTTCGAACAGGATGAAGCGGTCGACCCGGAACGGCTCCGACGAGAGCCCAGACCGGCGCTCGAGGAAGTCGTGCACTTCCCGCGATCGGCGGCCTTTCCACCGCGCGATCGTAATATGGGGGTGGAAGGCGCGGCGCTCGGGGCCAAGCCCGATCGCCTGGCAGATGCGCTCGACCTTGGCGGCGAGGGCGGCGAGCGGCGGCCTCGGCTCGACGCCCGCCCAGAGCGCACCCGAATTGCGCTGCTCGAAGCGGCCGACGCCGGCGACCCGAAGCTCCAACGGTTCGGCGCGGATCCCGCAGAGCGCGTCGGCGAGGTCGTCGGCCACCGGCCGATCCACTTCGCCGACGAAGCGCAAGGTGATGTGGAGCTGCTCGTCGTCCTGCCAGCGGAAGTTGGCGCTCTCGTCCATCGCATCGACCAGGAGGTCGCGGATGGGCTCCGGCGGCCGAATCGCGACGAACAGGCGGTGCATGGAGCTTAAATGCGATCGCGCACCGATGCGATCCAGCGGCGGGTCAACTCGCCCGTGTCGGCGGGGAGGTGGTCGAGCGGGAACTCACCGACGCGCTCGATCTCCCACGACCATTTGGGCGCGCGGTAGATTACGTCCTCGACGATGATCAGTGCGGCGAGGTCGCTCTTGTAATCCACCACATGCTCGAGCTCGCCGGCGAGTCGGACACGGCCATGCGCGGTCATTCCGATCTCCTCGCGAAGCTCGCGCAGGCCCGCGTCCTCGGCGCTTTCGTCGCGGCGACGGCCGCCGCCCGGCGCGCGCCAGCCCGGTGCATAACGGTGGCGGACCAGGATGAGCCGGCGCTCGGGCGTGAGGGCGAGGCAATGGCTGCCCAGCGTATGCGGGCGGCGGATCCTCCAGCTCAGTCTCAGGACGTTGTAGATGGCGGTCAGGACCAGCCGCAACGCGCGGTCGAGTGCCGATGCACGCGCATCGGAAGGTTGAGGATCGCCCATCGAGCGAGCTCAGGGAAGGTCTACGCCTCCTTCGGCCGGGCCGGCGCTGAGCTGGGCCTCCGCAGGAACGACGATCGGCTGAAGCCCGGCCGCGGCGAGCCGGCGGTTGAGCGCTTCGAGCTCGTTCGCCTTGACCTGCTGCCACGCGGCCCAGTCGGCATTGAGCTGGGCGATCGTCGCCGTCGCGGTCTGGCGCAGCGCGGGAGTCGGGGCAGAATCGCTGCCCTCGGCCGACGTCTCGAGGGCGGCGAGGGTCCCGCTCTCGTTGCCGAAGCCCGCATGCGGGTCGGACGGCGGCTCGAGCCTGGCAGCGAGCGCCTTGGCGTCGGCGAGGAGCGACGGGTCCTTGATGGCGGCGATGCGATCGGCGAGCTCGCCGCGCACCGCCCTGTTCTCGGCATAGCCGCGCCAGGCGATCTCCATCGGCGCATAGAGGCTTTCCGAGAATGAGCGCGCGGCGTGGTAGTCGGGATTGATGACGCGCGGGTCGGCGACGATGTCGACCGGCACCGACTGGCTTTGACCGTCGACCGTGAGGACCGCGGTATAGCGGCCGGGATCGACCAGCTGGCCGCGCGGGTCGAGCGGCGTATCGAGGCCCCAGACGGCGGCGATGTCGTAATTATAGTCGACCGCCTTCGGGCGCGGGCGGCGCATGTCCCATACCCAGCGATGCTCGCCCGGAGCCGCGGAAAGCACCGGCTTGGGCTTGACCCAGCCGGCCTGGAAATAGCGGTCGGCGGGCAAGTTCTCCGGCGCGTCGGCGCTCGAGAAGCGCTGGATCACCGCGCCCGATGCATCGCGGATTTCGAGGGTGACCGGCCCATGCGACGCGCTGCCGAGCCAGTAATCGATCACCGCGCCTTCGGGCGGGTTCTGGCCGACCGGCGTCTCGGGGGTGAGCGGCGTGTCGTGATTGTTGTCGAAGCGGACGCGCGCGGCGGGCGCCGGGACGAACAGGTGGAACGGCTCGCTCGCGCTCGCCGGCCGAAGCTGGCGCAGCAGCGCAAGGTCGCCGAGGACCCAGATCGCCCGGCCCTGCGTCGCGGTGACGAGGTCGTCGCCGTGGACGAGCAGGTCGCGCGCCCAGGCCGTGGGCAGGTTCTGCTGAAGAGGCTGCCAGTCGTTGCCGTCGTCGAAGCTGACGAACACGCCGGTCTCGTTCCCGGCATAGAGCAGCCCTGGCGCGACGGGATCGGCGCGGACCGCGGTGACCACTTGGCCGACCGGCAACCCGCGCGTGACCTCGGTCCAGGTCTTGCCGCCGTCGTGGGTGCGGAAGATGTGCGGCGCCCAGTCGTCGATCCGGTGCCCGTCGACCGCGACGTAAGCGGCGTTCGGGTCGAGGCTCGAAATGTCGATGCTGGCGATCTTGCTCCACGGGCGGATTCCGGGGAGCGTGGTCTGCGTCCAGCTGGCGCCGCCGTCGCGGGTGATGCCGAGGATTCCGGTGTCGCTCCCCGTCCACACCTCGGCCGGCGAATTGGGCGAAGGCTGGATGGAGACGATGGTGCCGTAGCCGCACGGAAGCGCCGCCTCGAGCGTGACGTCGCCGTCGCAATTGGCGGCGCCAGGCTTCTTGCCGACGAGGTCGGGACTGATGATCGCCCAGCTGTTGCCCTGGTCGCTACTCTTGAACAGCACGTCGCCGCCTTCGTAGAGCGCCGGCGGATCGGTGCGCGAGGCCACGAGCGGCGTGACCCAGTTGAAGTGGTGAGCGACGGTGGTCGGCCTGAGGCCGTAATTGCCGAGCGGCCAGGGCGAGACGTCGGTGACCTGGCCGGTGCGCGCGTCCCAGCGGCTGACTCGCCCGCCGAGCCCGGAGCCGTAGACGATGTTCGGGTCGGTCGGATCGGGGATGTCGTAATCGCGCTCGTCGCCGCCGACGGGGTGCCAGTCGCGCCATGTGATCTGGCCGTAGTCGCTGCGGCTCGCGATCGCGACGGTGCCGCTGTCCTGCTGCCCGGCATAGACCCAGTAAGGGAAGCGGTTGTCGGCGGCGAGGTGATAGAGCTGGCCGGTCGGCTGGTTGTACCAGCTGCTCCAGGTCCGGCCGCCGTTGACCGTGATCGACGCGCCCTGGTCGGAGCCTTCGGCAATATGGCCGGGGTTCTTCGGATCCACCCAGACCGAGTGATAATCGTCGCCGCCGGGACTTCCGCGGAAGATGTCGCAGGTCGCGCCGCCGGCCGTGCAGCGCCGGATCGATTGGCCGGTCAAATAGACAACGTCGGGGTCGCGCGGGTCGACCGTGATCCGGCTGAAGTAATAGTTGGCGACGGCCTTGCCGGCATTCACCCGGCGCCAGTGACCGCCGCCGTCATCCGAACGCCAGACACCTCCGTTGTTCTTCGAATCGATCGTTGCATAAACGCGAATGCCTCGTCCCGCGCGGGTGACGGCAAGGCTGATGCGGCCGAGCGGTCCGGTGGGCCAGCCGCCGCCGCTGAGGCGATGCCAGTGCGCGCCTTGGTCGTCCGAGCGCCAAACGCCGCTTCCCGGCCCGGAAATCTCGGTGAAATAGCTCTGCCACGGATATTGCCGAGCCTCCCAGGTCGAGGCGAAGAGCGTGCGCGGACTCCTCGGGTCCGAGGCGATGTCGTTGACGCCGGTGTAGCCGCCGGGCGCGAGCGGGTGCGTCCAGGTCTTTCCGCCGTCCGTCGAGCGGAAGATTCCGCGCGCTTCGCTCGGGCCGAAGAAATGGCCGACAGCGCCGACGACGACAGTGTTGGGGTTGGTCGGGCTGACCCAGATCCGCCCGATATATTTGGTGTCGGCGAGGCCGAGGTCGGTCCAGCTTTTGCCGCCGTCGGTCGACTTGTAGACCCCGCGGCCGGACTGGACGTCGTAGCGCGGCTCGGGCTGCCCGCCGCCGATGTAGATTACGTCCGGGTTCGACGGCGCGACGGCGATGGCGCCGATGGCCGAGCTTCCGCCCTTGTCAAAAAGCGACGTCCAGGTACGGCCGGCGTCGTCCGTCTTCCACACGCCGCCGCCCGACGCGCCGAAATAGAAGGTGTTCGGCTGGCTCGGCACGCCCTCGATCATTTCCGCCCAGCCGGCGCGGAACGGGCCGAGCAGCCGCCAGTGAAGGCTCGAATAAAGAGCGGGGTCGACCGGCTGTGCGCTGGCGGCGGCGCCCCAGGCGATCACGGTCGAAAGCAACAGGCGGGAGAGTGGCTTGCGCACGAAGGCACCTCGTTGGTGACGGAGCGGTAACGAGCCTAGGCGGAGCGGCGCACGGCTGCAATCGGTGCACCGCTTGACGTTGGACAGTTCGTGTCGGAAGTTGCGCAAGGGGGCATTGATGAGCGGCTCGAGCAGGCTCACGGAAGAGGAATATCTCGAACTCCTGAAGCCCATGGGCAAGGAGCTGAGCGCGATGGCGCGCTGGGTCGCGGAGACCAGCCAGCGCGTGGTCGTCCTGTTCGAAGGCCGCGACACAGCCGGCAAGGGCGGCTCGATCGACATGTTCGCGCGGCTGCTCAATCCGCGGCAATGCCGCGTGGTCGCGCTTCCTTCCCCGAGCGAACGGGAACGCACCCAATGGTATTTCCAGCGCTACGTCGAACATATGCCGGCGGCGGGGGAGATCGTGCTGTTCGACCGCAGCTGGTACAACCGTGCCGGCGTCGAACGGGTGATGGGCTTCGCGACGCCCGAGCAGGTGCAGGATTTCCTGAACGCGACGCCGCAGTTCGAGCGGCACCTGACCGACGACGGCATCCTGCTGTTCAAATATTGGCTTTGCTGCGACCAGTCGGTGCAGGAGGAGCGCTTCCTCAACCGCCTCGACAACCCGACCAAGCGGTGGAAGCTGTCTTCGATCGATTTGAAGGCGCGCGGGCTCTACGACGAATATACCGAGGCGCGCGAGCTGATGCTGTCGGCGACGCACACCGATTATGCGCCGTGGACCCTGGTGGATTTCAACGACCAGCCGCTCGGGCGCCTCACGCTGCTGAGGGACCTGCTCGACCGAGTGCCCGACACCGAGCTGCCCATGGCCGATATTCCGTGGCCGCCACTCAAGGGCGCGCCGCATAAGGAGCGCTACGGCGTGCTCGAGCCGATTCCGTCATATCAGCCGCCGACTGTGGCGAGGAGCCGCGCGCGGGCACACTGACCAGCATTCAATAAGCATCCGGGGGGACAAGATGCGTGCATCCAAGCTGCTGCTTCAGATCACCATTTATTATCTGGCGATCGGGCTCGTCGTGTTCGTCGCGCTCAAGCTCTGGCCCGACCTTCGCCATTATCTGCCGATCGGCGGCGCCGAGCAGCTGATCACGCAGCCGACCAAGAACCCACTCCACGCGAGCGAAGCGGTCCGCGCGGCCCATGTCGCCAATTTCGGCGAGAGCGTGTTCTGGCTCGTCGTGGCGCTGATCGCCGCGATCCTCGTCTCGCTGCCGATCAGCTGGACCTACATGTCCGTGCGCGGCGGCGATGAATATGACCAGTCGCTCGTCAACACCATCATCGTCCTGCCGATGGTCGTCACCGGCATCGTGATCATCGTCCAGAACAGCATCGCGCTCGCCTTCTCGCTCGCCGGAATCGCGGGTGCCGTGCGGTTTCGAAACTCGCTGAAGAGCTCGGGTGACGCCTTGTTCATCCTGCTCGCCGTCGGCGTCGGCCTTTCGGCAGGGATCGGCGCGATCGAGCTCTCGGCGGTGATCAGCATCTTCTTCAACTATTGCTTCGCGCTGCTGTGGATCACCGAATATGGCGAGCGCGCAGGGATGAAGCGCTTCCTCGCCGATTATGACGGGATCGACCACGCGGCCCCGCCCGCGCCGGAGAAGAAGAAGGGCTAATTCGCGCAGCGGCGCAGGAGCTTGTTCGTTACTGCGTCGTCAGTCGCGATATCGGCGAAGAAGCCGTCGAGAAAGCTGGTCGCCTTGGCCGCGCGTTGCGGGTCGAGGCCCGGGGTCGAGGTCAGCGCAGCGATCATCTGCGGCCGCGCATCGCGCATCTGACGGGCGACCGCCAGCGCCTCCGCATTGTGCGCGCAATAGCCGCGATAGACCCGCTCGCGCACCGAGCTGATGTGGAGCTGGTCGGGCGGCGTCGCATAGGGCGCGTCGACGAAGCCGGAGAAATCGAAATCATAAGGAACCGGGATCGTCGCGCCGGGCGCGAGCGGACCCATCAGCTCGGCATTGTGGCAGCATTCCTTGCCCGCCGGTCCCGCGCGCATCGACCAGTCGTGGTTGGCGATCATGTCCTGGAACAGCGCATAGCGTGCAGCATCGATTGGGCTGAGTTCGGCTTCGGGGATCAGGTTCGGGGCGCGGGTCTGCTTGAGGCCGTTGCGCTTGGCGAGGCCGCTTAAGTCTTCGAGGAAATAGCCGACGCGGGAGATGATCGGGCGGCCGGCCTGGTCGCGGTAATCGACGTTCGCGAGCCGGACGTCGAAGCTGTGCGGCGTCAGGAGATTGTACATTTTGTACGCCGAATATTCGAGCAGCACATATTGCTGGAACGACGCGCTGCTGCGGCAGTGGGTGACGAGCTTCAGCTTCTTCTGCCCGGCGAACAGCGAGGTCGCGGGCGGCGGCGAGGTGAATTGGACTCGGAGCGGCGGGAAGTCGCAGGTGTCGGTCGAGCGCCGCGTGATCCCGCGCACGCTGAGCGCGACGGGGAGCGCATTGCCCTGCGGGTCGGTCAAAGTCCCCTGGATGACGTCGTTGCCGCGGTTGTGGATCAGCGTCGGGAGCGCCGCCTGGATCGCGATATGGATCGGGTCGGACGCTGCGAAGAGCGGCTTCGGCGGCTCCTGCGCGGCCGCGGCCGCCGCGGCGAGGAACAGGCAAAAGCCGAAAGCCACGAAAATCCCCCTCATGGAGTCGTCCTCCCCACATTGTGCGGGATCATTTTCCCGCCGACGATCTCGAGCCAGCTCAGCGGCCCGCCATAGTAACGCGAATTTCCGGTATCGATGCGCGCGAGCCGGCCGTTGCCGAGGAGCTCGATGCCCTTGAGGTCGGGCGTGTGGCCGATCACCATGCGCTCGGCCCCGTAGGCGGAAAGGACGGTATCGAGCTCTTGGTCGACGGTCAGCGGCATCGGCTGCGGTCTCTCCTTCGCCCGGACCTGCTCCGCATCCGCGTCGCGCATCACCAGCCCGCGGTACCAGAGCGGTCCGAGCGGATCGTAGAGGATGGTCGAAGGCCCGTCGTCCGCCTTGGCCATCGCGGCGGCGACGCGACCGTTGATCTCATCGAGCGAGAGCTTCGCATATTCGGCGCTGAGCCCGCCGTGGACGAACAAAGTGCCGTCGATCTTGACCACGGCAGGGTTGCTCGTTGCCCATCGCCCGAGCTCGCCCGACGGGCTCCATGCCTGCCGGTGCTCGATCCAGCCGAGCGGATGCTGCGCCATCCATTCCTCGCGCAGTTGCGAGGGGAGCTTGCCCGGGTTCGCGCCCTCGAGCTTCTTCGCCTCCGAGAGGTAAAGCTGCTCGCGCCGGGCCGGGGAGCGGTCGTCGGCGTAGGACGCATATTCGCCCGGCGTCGTGTAGCGGTCGTCGCCGAGCAGGTTCATCGCTTCGTGGTTGCCGAGCACGACCACGACTTTGCCGCCCGCGCGCTGCGCTTCGACCGTGAGTTGCTGAAGGCTGCGGATGATCTGGAGCGAATTGGGCTCGCGGTCGACGATGTCGCCGAGCTGGACGAGCGTCGTCCTGCCGCCGGCCCAATGCCCCGCGGGGTCGATGATCCCGGCCGCGCGCGCGATGTCGAGCCACGCGGCATAATCGCCGTGGAGGTCGCCGACCGCGACGATGCGCTCGGTCTGTCTTGCCGCTTGAGCGGGGGTGAGGGTGAGCAATGCCGCGAGCGCGAGAAAGACCATGCGGATCAACCGCCCAAGCGCGCGTGCCTCGTCTGCCCCCATCGCGGCAGTCTTGCACCGCTCCGCCCGACGGGCAATGCCGTTAATAATCCTACGCCGCGGCAGCCTTGCGGGTCGCGCGCTGCGATTTGGGCGGTTTGGCTTTTTTGGGGGCCGGCAGCGGGTCGAAGCTGCGGGTGAGGGCGCTGGTTAGCTCGCCGACGAGGCCGAGGCCGTAGAAGCCGAAGACGATTCCCATGGCCGCGGGGCGCTGCCAGACGGGAAGCTCCACGTTCTTGCCGCGCGTCCAGATGCGCCACCAGCTCTTGCCGACCTTGCCGCCGAAGAATTTGAACGCGAAGCCGAGGCGGCCGATGCGCGAACGGGTCGCCGTCTGGAATGCCTGGTAGTCCCGGTCCATTCCCATGGTCCACGCGCGCCAGACGAGGAACTTGTAGCCGGGGTGCGGCGCGTGAACCGTCATCGCGTCGGCGGTCCGGGTATAGTCATAGCCCTTGGCGCTGAGGTCGCGCAGCCAGAAGCCGCACTGCTTCTTGAACGCGGGCAAGTCGGGAAAGGGGTTGGCGCGGAAGAAATCGGTCCGCACGGCGCAATTGTTGGCGTGGATCTTCTCGCGCTTCAGAGTCTTGCTGCGCTCCTCGCGCAGGTCGAAGATCCAGCCGAGCGCAAAGGTCTTGGACAGAAGGTCGTCGTAGCCGAGCACGGTGAAGCCTCCGACCGCCATGATCTTCGGGTCGGCGAACGGCTTGATGAGGTTCTCGAGCCAGCCGGGCTGCGGTGCGGCGTCGCTGTCGAGCAGTATCGAGAGATCGGTCTTCGAGCGGCCGATGCCGTAATTCTTGAGCTTGTAATAAGTGAGGCCGTCGGTCGGGATGACCTCCAACTCGGCGAGCTGTTTGAGCCGTGGCGCTGTCGACGCGAGCGCCTTTTCGATCACCGCCGGGTCCACCGCGTTCTTGTCGTAAAGATACATGATCCGCGGCTTGGCGCTCATGCGCGGCGCGACGTCGGCGATCTCGCGTTCGAGCGCGGCCATGGCGGCGCTCGTCCATTTGTCCTCGACGTCGATCGCATTTTCCCACTCGATCACGATGGTGACGGCGGGGAGGGTCGCTTTCCTGGCCATGGCAGGGGCGAATATAGGTTCAGCGGGGCGTCAGGCCACCCCTCATATATCGCTTAAGGATGCGTTGACCGGATTTGCTTGAAGTCCCCTCATCCATCCACGATATATTGAAGGAAGCGAAAGGGGACATTCGCCCCCACGCGAAGGAGAAGAAATGGCTGAATGGAATGACCCGCGCACGACTGGCGTGAGCCCGACCGCAACGGTCGGTGTCCCGCGCGCCGCCCGCGATGCGGGCCTTCGGTCGTACATGCTGTCGGTGTACAATTACATGGCCTCGGGCGTGCTGCTCACCGGCATCGTCGCCCTGGGCTTCGCCAACAGCAGCCTCATCAACCTGATCGTCAATCCCGCGACCGGCCAGGCGACGCCTTTGTTCTGGATCGCCTTGTTCGCGCCGCTGGCGATCGTTTTCGCGCTGAGCTTCGGCATTCAGCGGATCTCGGCTGGGACCGCGCAAGCGCTGTTCTGGGCCTATGCGGCGCTGGTCGGCGTCCAGTTTTCGAGCCTGTTCCTGGTCTATACCGGCGCATCGGTGGCGCAGGCCTTCTTCGCGACGGCCGCGGCGTTCCTCGGTTTGAGCCTCTACGGCTACACCACGAAGCGCGACCTTTCCGCGATGGGGACCTTCTTCATCATGGGCGTGGTCGGGCTGTTCGTGGCGATGCTGCTCAATCTGTTCCTGCGTTCGCCGGGGCTCAACCTCGCGATCAGCGCGCTCGGCGTGCTGATCTTCGCCGGGCTCACCGCCTATGACACGCAGAAGATCAAGAGCATCTATTTCGTCGTCGCCGGCAACGGCGAGGCGATGGCCAAGACCGCGGTCATGGGCGCGCTCAATCTCTACCTCGACTTCATCAACATGTTCCTGTTCCTGCTTCGGTTCATGGGCAACCGCCGCTAGGTCGCGGAACAGAGCGAAAATCGGAAGGGCCGGTGGAGCAATCCTCCGGCCCTTTTTTCATGCCTCGCCGAGCCTCGGGCGCCACAGGACCGGCGCGTAGGCGATCAGGAACAGCAGCAGCGACGCGGCCCACAGGATGCCTGCAGTATCGATCATCGGCATGTATGGGCCGACGCCGAGGCTGGCGGCGACGCGGAGGATCGCGCCGATGGTGACGAGCAAATAGATCGCCTGCGTCGGCGCGTTCGCTCGAAGCTCGCGGGCCGTGTGGCCGAGGCTGGCGCGGGTCATGACCGCGAGGATCATGGTCGTCATCGCGCCGGCGGTGAGCGCGTGGAGCGCGGCACTGCGGGGAATGGCGCTTCCCGCGACGCTCCAGCCGAGGAGGAACAGTCCGACCGGAACCCAGGCGTAACCGACGTGAAGGATCAGCACGAGCGGGTCGCGGGCAGTGCGCCAGCCGCTCCAGCGGCTCAGGCGCAGGAACTGGAGCAGCGCCGCGAGGATCAGCATCAGGCCTGTCAGCTTCTCTTCGGGCCTGGCGAGCCAGAACAGAAGCGCAATCGCGGTGCCTGCGATTACCAGCAGGTCAAGGCGTCCCGGCTGCGTGGGAAGCCCTTGGGTCATCTTCTGCTTGGCCATCCAATTGCGGGTGAAGGATGGCGTGATCCGTCCGCCGATCAGCGAGATGAGGATCACGACGAGGGCAATTCCGGCGCGCCAGCCGATATCGGCTGCGCCGATGAGCCCGCCAAGAGCGGCGTGATCGAGTGCGTCGGCAAGCCCGAACAGCAGGATCATTCCGACGACGGGGAAGTTGCGGTTCTTTGCGGCTACGACCTCGCGCGTCCCGAGCGCCGCCAGCACCAGAAAGAAGCCGGCATCGAGAACGCCGGCCGGAAGCCGGCCAACCAATGCCGAGCATAGCACCGCGAGCCGAGCGACGAACCACAAGCCGAACAGGCTCGCCAGGGGCCATCCGGCAATCGGAAGCCTGCCGGTCCAGTTGGGGATCGCGGTCAGGAGGAAGCCGGACATGATCGCGCCGACGAAGCCGAACAACATCTCGTGACGGTGCCAGGCGAGCGGATCGAAGGTCGTGGGAAGGGTAAGAGCGCCTGAAAGGTTCAAGAGCCAGAGGGTTAGCGCAATCACCGCCCAGGAGGCGCCGCCGAAGAAGAACGGGCGAAAGCCGCCGCGCAGGATCGGCGGCGAAGCGGCCATCCGCCGGCGGCGCAGGGCGAGCATCTGCTCGCCGCGGGTCACTGCCGGCG
>Ga0207660_10000508_pt1 | contig 26010 bp, 23 predicted proteins | sample KBSC73BmetaG_FD_184335 | JGI IMG/M metagenome (GOLD analysis project Ga0207660, IMG submission 184335) | Corn rhizosphere microbial communities from Kellogg Biological Station, Michigan, USA - KBS C7-3B metaG (SPAdes) (version 2) | ecosystem: Host-associated > Plants > Roots > Rhizosphere ... | reverse complement strand
TGTCAATGGCCAAGTTGCGGTCCCCGTTTTTGGCCAAGTAAAAGTCCCCACCTCTCGCGTTGATCAGGTGGTCTTGGGGCGGCTCCCTCCTCTGCTTCGGGCTTCGCGCATCCGGTAGCTCTCACCGTCGGTAACGACGGTGTGGCAGTGGTGCAGAAGCCGGTCCAGCATGGAGACCGCGGTGGTGTGCTCGGGCAGGAACCGGCCCCAGGACTCGAACGGCCAGTGGCTGCCGATGCCGAGCGCTCGACGTTCGTAGGCGGCGGCGACGAACCGGAACAGCAACTGCGCGCCGGTGTCGTCGAGTGGGGCGAACCCGAGCTCGTCGCAGATGATCAGGTCGTTGCGCAGCAGCGTGTCGATGACCCGCCCGACGCTGTTGTCGGCGAGACCGCGGTAAAGAGTCTCCACGAGCTCCGCGGCGGTGAAGTAGCGAACACGGTGACCGGTGGCGACCGCAGCGACACCGAGCCCGACAAGCAGGTGGGACTTTCCGGTGCCGGCCGGTCCGATCAGGCAGACGTTCTCCGCGGCGCGGATCCACTCAAGGGAGGCGAGGTAGTCGAACGTCGACGGCGGCACCGAGGAGGCGGTGACGTCGAACTCCTCGAGTGTCTTCGTCACCGGGAAGTTCGCCGTCCGCAGCCTGGTCCGGGTGTTGGACTCGTCCCGGCTGGTGATCTCGGCCTCGACCAGCGTGCGCAGCAGCTCTTCGGGCTTCCACCGTTGCGTCCGCGCCGTCACCAGCAGCTCCGGGGCGAGGCGGCGCATCGCGGCGAGCTTGAGCCGCTTGAGGCCGGCGGCGAGATCCGCCGGCAGTGGTGGGACGGTCGCGGCGGTCATGACGGACGCTCGATCGCGTAGTCGGCCAGCGAGCGGGTCGGGACCGAAGGCAACGTCAGCACCAGCGCCTGACCGGCCGGTTGCGGGACCGGAACACCCGTGCCCGCGGCCAGGATCGAGCGGACGTCAGCGGCGCGCCACCGCCCGAACTCGACCGCGCGGGTCAACGCGGCGAGCAACGCGTCGCGGCCGTGGGAACGGTCGAGAGTAAGGATGTCAGCGATCTCGCTGGCGAGCTTGTTCACCCCGGCCGCCGCGGCGCCGGTCAGGAACGTCTGCGCGACAGGACCGAGTGCGAGGAAGTCCTTCTCGGTCTGCGTCCGTGCTCGTGGTGCGCGGGCGGGCCGGTCCGGTCTCGGCCTGTCGTAGTGCGCGTCGTCCACGCGGGTTTCTCCAGGCGCAGCAAGGACATGTTCCGCGACGAGCTCGCCGGTCACCGGCTCGACCACCCGGATCTTGCCGTCGCCGGCAATCACTTCGACCTGGGCACCGATGAGCCGGTTGGGCACCGAGTAGCGCGCGGACCCGATCCGCACGCACGACAGCTTGTCGACCTTGCGGAACGTCGCCCGGTCCAACCTGGGTCGCAGTGATGGCAACGGCGACAACAGCTCGCGCTCACGATCGATGCGTTCGGTCGGGACGGCGCAGATCTCCGAGTGCTCAACGGCGTTCACTTCGCCGCACCACGCCGCAGCTGCGACGTTGACCGCGTGCAGATCATCGGTGCCGCCGGCAAGCTCGAGCGGGATGAGCAGGTCGCGTTTGGCATAGCCGACGAGGTGCTCCACCATTCCCTTGCTCTCCGGGTCGTTCGCTTCGCAGAAGTCCGGCCGGAACCCGTAGTGGGTCGCGAACCGCACGTAGTCCGCGGTCGGGACCACGACGTTGGCGACCACCCCGCCTTTCAGGCAGCCCATCCGATCGGCGAGCACCGTTTTCGGGACGCCGCCAAGTGCTTCGAAGCAGTCGGCGAGCAGACCCAACGTCGTGGTCGCCTTCTCGTCGCAGGCGAACCGCACGAACCGCCAGCGTGACCAGGCGAGCACCGCGCAGAACACGTGCAGCCCGTTTTCGACACCCCAGTCGATGATCAGCGTCTCGCCCGGCGCCCACACCCCCGGACGACGCCCGCGATGATGCGACTGACGCCAACGACGTTTTTCGGCCGCGACCAGTCGGCGGAAGTTCCGCGCCGAACCGGCATACCCGGCGGCGAGAGCGATCGGCAGCAGCCGCTTCGCCGAGATCCGCCCGTCGCTCTTCGCGACCTTGTCCCGGACCAGCTCGGCCACGTTGTCATAGTTGCGCTCGCGCGGCCGCCGAACCGGCGGCGGATCGTCGGCCAGCGCGGCGGTCACGATCCGCTTCACCGTCTTATGCGTCGTGCCGCACACCTCCGCGGCACCCCGGTAGCTGCCCACCTGCTGATAGGCGGCGATCACGTCCAACTTCTCCCTCTCGTTCTTCAATGGAGACCCCTGCTCGGTGCGGTGACTGGTTGGCACCGCCACCGTCACCGAGCAGGGCTCACCGTCCGTGACGACACGACGAACGAGAGATGGGGACTTCTAACTGGCCACCAGCGGGGACCTCAACTTGGCCACCAGTGGGGACTTTTACATGGCCACGGACAGGCGCTCACAGGGTCGGCGCCAATTCTGCGCCGGCCTCAGGGTTCTCAGCCCAGTTTGCCGAAACGGCACGCTACCGCGCGCACTGCGACGCGCATCGCAACCCGCCGTCGTGGCACCGACCACCAGTGGCGCCCGAACATGCCGCGTGGTGCGCTAGTTGCCATGAGGCGCCGGTCAGAATCTCGCCAGAGGCCGCCGTGGCTTCCGCGCGCAATCAACGCCTCGTAGATCGCCTGCGCAGGCGCGAGCGCCATATCCATGGAGCACGTGCACGTCACGACGCCACGAGGATGTGATGCCATAAGGGAGCGGGGCCTCCGCTCCTGTGGGTTCTCCGAGTGATCCTCGAAGTTGCTCACAACGCAACAGCAGAGGAGGCCCGCCGTGAGCAGTATCTCTGAGAAGCGGTTGGTTGGTGTCGACCTGCATCTGCACAGGTCGGTAATCGCCAGGACGGACGAACAGGGCAACGAGCTGGGCTGGGTTCGGATCGAAACGACCCGAAAGCACTGGTGAGCGAGGTCCGCAAGGCCGGCCGCGGCTGCTCGGTGGCAGTGGAAGCAACGTATGGCTGGTACTGGGCGGTTGATGCGCTAGCCGCGGCGAAGTTCGATGTGCATCTCGCGCACCCCTACGGCATGAAGGCGTTGCAAACGCCAGCGGGTGAAGAACGACGTCCGCGACGCCTACGAGCTGGCCAAGCTGCTGCGGCTCGGTTCCCTGCCGGAGGCCTACAGCTCACCGCACGAGCTGCGGCAGCTGCGTGCCCCATGCGCCGTGGCCCCACCACATCATCCGACTCACGTCCCAACTACGGGATCAAATGTGCGCCGGGCGGTACCCCCGTGGGGTAGGGCGGAAAAGCCGTCGGGTGAAGGGCCGTTCGGCACGACCCGGGGGTCCCGGGACCGGACCCCGCTCCGCGATCGCCGCGCGATGGGTGGCCGGCGCCGCGAGGACGCCGCCGCCAGAGAGACGCTTGCGTTCCTGGGTTTCATACCCCGCCAGGGTATGGTAGTTGTAACGCGAGGAGGTCCAAATGCGTGGGTACAGCGACGACAAGCAGGCGTTGCAGCAGCGGCTGCGCCGCATCGAAGGGCAGGTCCGCGGCCTGCAACGGATGGTCGATGAAGACACGTACTGCATCGACATCCTCACCCAGATCTCCGCGGCCACGAAAGCCCTGGAGGCGGTCGCGTTGAATCTGCTCGAGGGTCACCTGCACCACTGCGTGCACGATGCCATCGCCTCCGGCGGCCCGGACGCCGACGCGAAGATCACTGAAGCTGCCGACGCGGTACGGCGCCTCGTCCGCTCCTAGCCAGGAAGGACACACCATGACGACCCGCACCTACTCGGTCCCGGAAATCAGCTGCGAGCACTGCGTGAACGCCATCACCGGCGGGGTCATCAAGCTCGGCGGCGTCACCGACGTCACCGTCAACATCGCAACCAAGACCGTCACTGTCGTCGGCGATGCACCGGAAACCGAGATCGTCGCCGCGATCGACGAGGCGGGCTACGCGGTCGCCAGTTGACCTCAACCCTGTTCCGATGGAAGGCGCCCGATGAGCAGCACCGACATCCACGACCAGCCGACCACCTCGGCCGCGGCGCCGGCGCGGGTCGAGCTCGCGGTCGGCGGGATGACGTGCGCGTCATGCGCCGCCCGGATCGAGAAGAAGCTCAACCGCCTCGACGGTGTCACCGCAACGGTGAACTTCGCCACCGAGACCGCGACCGTCAGTTACGACCCGGTCAGCGTGTCGACCGACGACCTGGTCGCAACCGTCGAAGCGACCGGATACACCGCGACGCTGCCCGAACCCCCGGCGCCGCAGCCCGAGCACGAGCACGGCGCGGACGACGCGGACAGCTTGCGGCAACGGGTGCTCATCAGCGCGGCCCTCACCATACCGGTCGTCGCGATGGCGATGATCCCGGCGCTGCAGTTCCGATTCTGGCAGTGGAGTTCGCTGACGCTCGCCGCCCCGGTCGTGGTGTGGGGTGCCTGGCCGTTCCACCGTGCCGCCGCAGTCAACCTGCGCCACCGTGCAGCGACGATGGACACGCTCATCTCCGTCGGCGTCCTCGCCGCGTTCGCCTGGTCGTTGTGGGCGCTGCTGTGGGGCGGCGCCGGCGAACCAGGCGTGACGATGCCGTTCGAGCTTGTTCCGTCCGCGGACCGCGGCGCCGAGATCTACCTCGAGGTCGCCTCCGGTGTCACCACGCTGATCTTGCTCGGCCGGTACTTCGAAGCTCGGGCCAAGCGCCGCTCCGGCGCCGCGCTGCGGGCGCTGCTCGAGCTCGGCGCGAAAGACGTCGCGGTGCTCCGCGACGGCACCGAGGTGCGCATCCCGGTCGAACAGCTGACCGTCGGGGACACGTTTGTCGTTCGCCCGGGCGAGAACATCGCGACGGACGGCGTCGTGATCGAAGGCACCTCCGCTGTCGATGCGAGCATGCTCACCGGTGAATCGGTACCGGTCGAGGTCGGACCGGGTGACGCGGTCGCCGGTGCCACCGTGAACGCCGGCGGCCGGCTCCTCGTGCACGCGAGGAAGGTCGGCGCGGACACCGCCCTCGCGCAGATCGCGCGGCTGGTCACCGAAGCCCAGTCCGGCAAAGCGCCGGTGCAGCGCCTCGCCGACCGGGTATCCGGCGTGTTCGTCCCCGTCGTCATCGCTCTTGCTGTCGGCACGCTGGTGTTCTGGCTGGCCGACGGTGCCGGCGCGACGAAGGCGTTCACCGCCGCGGTCGCGGTGTTGATCATCGCCTGCCCGTGCGCACTCGGTCTGGCCACGCCGACCGCGCTGCTCGTCGGGACCGGCCGGGGCGCGCAGCTCGGCCTGCTGATCAAAGGCCCGGAGATCCTTGAGTCCACCCGCAAGGTAGACACCGTCGTGCTGGACAAGACCGGCACCGTGACCACCGGACGGATGACCCTGCTCGACGTCGTCCCCGCCGCCGGCGAGAACCGCCGCCAGGTGCTGCGAGTCGCCGGCGGCCTCGAGCATGCCTCCGAGCACCCGATCGGCCAGGCCATCGCGACCGCTGCCACAGCCGAGACCGGACCGCCATCGACAGTGGAATCGTTCGCGAGCAGCGCTGGGCTCGGCGTCACCGGCGTCGTCGACGGGCACGCCGCGGTCGTCGGTCGTGCCGTGTTGATGGCCGAGTGGTCGCTGGCTATCCCGGCCGAGCTCGAGCAGGCTCGCGCCGCCGCCGAGGACACCGGCCGCACCCCGGTGTTCGCCGGGTGGGACGGCGCAGTGCGCGCGGTGCTCGTCGTCGCCGACACCCCGAAACCGACCAGCGTCCAGGCGATCGCCGCGCTCAAGCAGCTCGGCCTGACCCCGGTGCTGCTCACCGGCGACAACGAACGCACCGCCCGCGCAGTCGGTACGGCTGTCGGTATCGACGACGTGCGCGCCGAGGTGCTGCCAGCGGACAAGGTCAACGTCGTCAAGCGGCTGCAGACCGAAGGCCACGTCGTGGCGATGGTCGGGGACGGCGTGAACGACGCGGCCGCACTCGCTCAGGCCGACCTGGGCCTGGCGATCGGCACCGGCACCGACGTCGCCATCGAAGCGAGCGACCTCACCCTGGTCTCCGGGGACCTGCGCGGCGCCGCCGACGCGATCCGGCTGTCCCGGCGCACACTGCGGACAATCTTCCAGAACCTCGGCTGGGCCTTCGGCTACAACATCGCCGCCATCCCGCTCGCTGCCGCCGGACTGCTCAACCCGCTCATCGCCGGCGCCGCGATGGCGTTCTCGTCGGTGTCAGTGGTGACGAACAGCCTGCGGCTGCGCCGGTTCACCGCCCTGCACACCACGCCCACGGCACCGCCGGATCACACCGCGATCTGACACGCGGCCGGAAGGAGGTGCCGCCATGCGCACCAAGCCCTCGGTCTCACTCACCCGACGGCTACTCGCCGCGCACCCGGTCCGCACGCTCGCCGGCGCCGCTGGCATCGGCACCGCCGTCACACTGATGCGGTTGCCGGCTAGTTGGAGTCCGCGCGGCTCACCCGTGATGCTCGTGACGGTGCGCAGCACCGTCACCTCCCCAGTTGTGTGCGTCCGCGGCTTCGTGCGGCGGATGGCCGTTCCCTTCAACCTCGCGCTCTGGCATGCGCGTGTGCATCATCCGCAGCATGTCGCGGCCGCCGGTGCGTAGAAACCGTGACCACCAACCCGGCGGCCAACGCCAGGAGCGCCAGACAGATCAGGATGATCCCGGTCGCGAGCATGCCAGAGACGAGACTATTGATTCCTTCGGCGACGACCACGCAGATCACGAGCCAGCCGTACACGTACGTCGATCGTGGAAACGGCCTCGCTGGAACATCGTTTCCGCGAGTCGACCGCGACGCAAATTTCGGCCGTGGATCGTCCGGCACCTATCGATGGTCACACAGGAGACCCGTCGATCCTGCCAGATGCAGTTGCCGTTCAGCGGCGTGCCAGTCGGTCCAACCCGGCCCAGAGGCATACGAGTCCGACCGCGCCAGCGACATAGGCATAGATGGTGAACGCGAGCAAGAGGATCCCAGCGAATCCGGCGGCGGCAATCACCAGGTACGTAATGCCGTCGACCAAGTTGTGACTCTGTTGCGCCACGTCTGCAAGTGTCGCAGAGGATGCAGTGAGAAGCGAGCAATCGCTCCTTGGTACTACCGCCTTCCGGTCGGGTCCCCGAGGTACGGGATCCGACCGGATTGCTTCTCAGAGTCACCGCAATCTGAGCAGAGGGCGCTTGTCGAAGACGCTGGCAAGCCGGAACAAGGTGAGCGCAGCAAGCAGCAGGCCGAAGTCCCTTAGTGCAATGTCGTAGTAGCCGGGGATGAGCAGCAGATTGACGATGATCCCGGCGAGCCACGCGGTAACGAGGAGACCGCCGACCTTCGGCCGGATCGCGACCACTAGGCCGGCGATGATTTCGATGACGCCGACGGCGTACATGGCCTGGTGCGCGGTGCCGGGGACGATGTCGTTGATCCGCGGCGCAAAGTATATGTCCCAGTTGACGAGGACGTGCGCGAACTTGTCGATCCCGAAAAGGATCGGCGCGACGGTGAAGCCGATGCGAAGCAGAGCAAACGCCTGGAAAACAGGGTTCTTGATGTCAGTCGTCGGCGACGATGCATTGCGCGGTGCGGGGATAGCGGTGGTGGTCATAAGGGGTCCCTTTCTTGGAGGTTTGTCGATCGTCATCGGGCCCCGACAGCGGTAGTTCCATCTCGCGGAGCCACGCTCCTCACTATCGACAATAGTCGTTAGTTTTAGAAAATTCCAGCCTTCACCTGGCTTGAGGAAGAGCCACCTGGTCGACGTCGTGGCCGGACTCGTTCAGCACCGTCTCGGACCGGCAGACCACGACCACCGGGCAAACACCGCCCCGTTCCCGACGTCAGTTAGCGCCCTCGCTGCGTCCGCGAATCGCTACAGCAGATGGCTGATCGCCAGTTCGAGCGATGGATGCGCGTCAACAACGCCGCCGTGGATCCCCCGGCATCGCAGGTGCGGCCGAACGTTTCCGCCAGACGGTCTTCGTCTTCTCACGAGATTGCCACCGAAGACAACTGCGCTCGGCCGAGCAGAGTCAGTGTCCCCCGCGAACGCCGAATGCATCTTCGAGCCGCATGAGGCGCGATGCGTCGGGACGTGAGGCCCCGGTGGTCCAGCGAGCGATCGTCCGCGGATGCACTCCGACCCTTGCGGCGAGTTCGGCGGCGCGTCGCGGCGCCGCGTTGGCTACAGGCCCGCCCGGCGGCACGCGTCTTGTGCTACTCCCCCGGCTGACGCATGCGAGTCATGTAGTCCTCGAGGCGTTGGCGTCCTGTGGGAGGAGCTCGGTGACACCGGCCGCGGGCACCGCCCGGGCACGACACCGGCCTCTCACCGCTGCTGCGGGACGATTGCATGGCCCCAACCCTCGTCGAGTGCCGTCGGTCGCCCAATGTGATAGCCCTGGGCGTAGTCCACATGGAGGCTGCCCAGCAGCTCTAGCGTGGGCGCGTCAGCGACGTACTCGGCGATGGTCTTCTTTCCGAGCTTGCCGCTGGCAGCGACGATCACCTCCACGATGGCCCGGTCCACGTCGCTCGTGGTCAATTGGTGTATGAACTCACCATCGATCTTCAGGTATGCGGCGGGCAGATGCTTCAGCCAGTAGAACGAGCCGTAGCCAGCGCCGAAGTCGTCGAGAGCGAACTTGCATCCGCTGTCCGTGATGCGCTCGGCGAATGCCTGCGCCTGCTCCATGTTCGCGACCGCTGCTCTCTCAGTGATCTCGAAGACCAGCGACTGCGGCGCCAACCCGGTCTCGGCCAATGTCGACGCGATCAGATCCGGAATGTCCGGGTCGCCGAGGCTGTCTGCCCCGAGGTTGATCTCCCAGCGGAAATCGGCCGGGCGGCGTTGAGCCGCCGCCAACGTGATGCCGTGTCGAATGACGTTCCGGTCGATGGCGATGGCGAGCCCGTGCCGTTCGCCTACCGGCAGGAACTGATCCGGAGCGATGAGCTGGTCCCCGTCACGCATCCGCATGAGCAGTTCGGCTCCGCTGATCGCACCCGTGCGAATGTCGAGGATTGGTTGGGCATGCAGGACGAACAAATCCTGGTCGAGCGCATGCCGGATGAGTTCCAGCCAGCGCAGCTGGGCCCGCGCTGCCCTGGTGTGGGGACCGCGCGGGTCATAGACCACCAGCGTGTTGCGGCCGGAGTCCTTGCCTGCGTAGAGCGCCAGGTCCGCGTTCGCGAGCGCCTGGTCGGCGTCGGCTGTTCCCAATTGGGCGATACCGACGCTTGCTGTGCTGCGGACCCGCTGACCTTGATGGGTGACCTCGGCGGATCGAACCGCGTCGAGTAAAGAATCGGCAACCGCCGCTGCGTCCCGTTCGGTCGCGTCCGGGAGCAGCACTCCGAACTCGTCTCCGCCGAGGCGCCCGATCACGTCGCTGTCCCGCAACCGGTCGCGCAACGCGATGCCGATCACCTGCAGCAGTTTGTCGCCGGTGGCATGCCCGAGGGTGTCGTTGATGAGTTTGAACCCGTCAAGGTCGATCAGCAGCAACATGCTGGTCCGGCCGTAGCGGCGGTGGGTCGCGACCTGCCGTACCAGCTCCTCGTGGAAGCGACGCCGGTTGAACAGTCCTGTCAGCGCGTCGTGGTCGGCGAGGTGTCGCAGCCGCTGTTCATACGCCCTGCGGTCGTGGATGTCCTCGACATGCGCAACCACACATGCCCCGTTATGGCCGTCGACGTGGGCGACGCTGATAGACACCCAGCGGATCTGACCGTCCGCAGTCACCAACCGACGTTCTCGGCCGTAGGCGTCCGCACCCTCCGCGATTAGTTGATTAAGGTCTGCCCGGATCCGGGGAAGGTCGCGCGGATCACCGAGCGCCGTCATGGGCATGCCAACAAGGCTCTCCGCCCGGTAGCCAGCGAACGCGGTGAACGCGGCGTTTGTCCGGATGATCCTCCCGTCGTGGTCGACGAGCAGCATCCCTACGGGGGCGTGCTCGAATGCGGCACCGAACTGGGCCCCGGCCTCCTGCTCAGCCGCCACAGCCTGCTCGTACGCTCGCTCCCGACGCTCCCGAACAACGGAAACCCCGACCGCGATCGCGCCGATGATCGCGACGTCAACGACACGTACCCACTGCTCGACGCTGCCCCAGGCATCGTTCCAACTCGCCGAGACGACGGTAAGCGAGACAGAGCCCGCGGCGATGCCCGCTGTAGCCGAGGGTGGGACCACCGCCGACGCGATCAACGGGCCCACCGCGAACAGCACGATGACCACGATCGTTGGATTCAGAAGCAGATCCGCGACCAGCGTCGTAGCGATCCAGGTCGCGGCCAGCATGCCCCCGACCAGCCTGGCGCGGTGCTTCTCCTTGCTCATACTTACTCCGCACAAGCGCAGGTGCTCGAACACATTCAAGCCCACACCGCGACGCACTTCTCAAGCGGCTCCGATCGGACGAGGTGCCTCCGACGGTCAGCCGGGCGACGACGTCGACTGCCTCGGTGGGCTCGGGAAGCGGAGCCCGACGTCAGCGCGGAATGCGTGCGGTACACCTGCGTTGATGCGGCCTGTACACCAACGAATATCGCGCCGAGACCTAGAGCCATGACAACCAAGCCGGGCAAGATGTTGGTGACGTAGTGCCATGCACCGGGATCTGCGAGAGCAGGAACACGCCGGCGGCACCGGTCAGTGCCCCGGCGACGATAACCGGCCGCGACGGGGGCCTACCCCAGCCCGCCGATCCCGACATAAGTGAGTTCCGCGATGACGGTTGCAATCAGAAGCCGAGCCGCGACCATGTCATCCAGTGCCGCTTCCCGGTCTTCGCGAGCTCCATCAATCGCAGCGGTTAAGGACGCGTGGGCGCGATCGAGCATCGACCGAATCTTGTCACTCAAGTCCTCGTCCTAACGACGTCGTCAGGCGTCTCGGCTTATAACCCTAGCGGCTCTGGACCTGCGGACGCGCCGCGCTCGAAACGTCCCGGCGGCGTTCGCGGACAGCGGACTGGGTCGGCCTTCCCTCCGACGAGACCCTGGTCATCAGCGTCAACGCAACGGGGTTCTTCACTCCGCGCCACTAATGACTTCAGCGGCTATCGGGTCCGTTCGCGTCGTGGATCGGCTGGGGTGAGCGTGGCGTCGGAACATTCGTGCTCGACTTCAGGAAACGGTCCTGGCCGCCACGGCGCGGCCCGTCTACTGAGTCGACCCGCGCCCCAAGCCGGACGGCGTGCGCGTTAACCGTGATGAGGCTCGCTAGCAGGCCCCTGCCGCTCTACGCCCGTCACCCGAGCCATCGAGATCATCGAGCGCCATCAGGAGCTGACGGCACTCCACCGCCAGTTTCCGTGAGCGACTCACCGTAACTGCATCAAGCGGGGTCTCCGTTGGATTGACATGGCTATGCAATCCTCCGTCGAGGATGTCAGCGATCGCTTCTTCGGCAATGGCAACCGCAGCCGTCAGGCGACGCAAGCGATGCCGGGCTTCGCTCGCGTCACAGAGCAAGCGCCGTAGATCTGGCATCTGTTCAGAATCGGGCAAAGTCCCTCCCTGATTTGGCGCGGTCGGAAGGACCCGGCGGCGCTCCATTACGTGCGAAGTGACTCAGCCGCTTCGCACGACGCACGTGACCGTCTCGCCGCCCCTTGGTTAGGGGCCTCGTATGTCGACTCCGAGGCGTACGGCGACCGCAACGGCATCGTCGCGCGCGACGGTCGCGTCTCAGCCGCGCGCTGCCGACCGGTCGCGGACGAACTAGCTCGGCGATAACCACCGGCATGTGTGGCACTCGCAAGGCGGCGCCTGCAAGAGCCGCCGTGATCCCTGTTGGGATCAACCAGGCCGGTCCTTCGGCGAGGGCCAGGGACGGACTGTCTGGGTCCACCGGAAAGGCATCAACGACAGAAGCAGCTCCAACTGCTACGAGCACGAGCGAAACGACGTAGAACGCCAAGTTCCCGCGCGCTAGCAGATCCCACTGCATTCCGTAGGGTAGCGACAGCGACAACGCGGACGTCAATGCAGGTCAAAAGCAGTGGTGCTTCGAAGGAATGCGCCGGATCACGACAGGTGCAAGGGTCGCCTCGCAGGCAGCGCCTCGGATGTCCTCAATGGCACACATGGCCTAGCTGCGCGCGACACGGTCGGCCAGTCGTAAAGGTCGGTCACGAGGACCACGGCCGCAGCCACGAGAAGCCGGGCGCTCAGGACGTCGTCGAGTACACCGTCGCTTTCTGCCAAGCCGTCCACGGCGGCGTCAAGCGCCGCGTGTGCCTGCTCCAACGTCTGCGTGAGTCGACTGCTCATATCCCTCACACCTAGCTCGAGTGCCTGGAAGCTGTTGGAGTCGCACACGGTGACCTCCGGCCGGCTTGCCCGTGAAGGGTGCATGGGGGTGGAACCCGTTGGGGCTCGTTCAGCACTGCTTGCCGGCGTCTGCCGCCGGGGCAAGGGCCGGGCCCCAGGCGGCGACTCCAGCGGCCCGCCGGGGGAGCAGGTTCCGCTGGGCCAATCACACCGGCCGCAACGCTGCGCGTCGACCCGGCCACCGCCAAAGCGCTAGCCATGCCAGTGGCAGGTCGGCGTACCTGCCACCTGGAATCAGGCGACTATTGGGCGTCCAAGAATGTCAGCACCGCCAAAACCCGTCGATGATCGTCGGGAGTCTCTGGCAGCTCCAATTTCGACAACACCCTGCGTACGTGCTTTTCGACCGTGCCTTCGGTCACCCACAACTGGTGCGCGATGCCCGCGTTCGACCGTCCCTCCGCCATCAGCGCCAACACCTCGCGCTCGCGCTCGCTGAGCACCGCCAGCGGGTCATGGACACGACGAGTGGCTACCAGCTCCTGCACAAGCGCCGGGTCCACGACACATCCGCCACGGACGACCCGCCGCAGCGTTTCCACGAAGTCCTCAACATCGGTGATTCGACTCTTGAGGAGGTACCCGGTGCGCTCACCGCTTTGCAGGAGGTCCATCGCCTGATCCACCTCAGCATGTGCGGACAGGACGAGCACACCTGTTGCGGGGAATTCATCCCTGATCACGCGGGCGGCCTCGAGCCCCTCCGTCGTGTGCGTGGGTGGCATCCGGATGTCAACGACTACGAGGTCTGGCGGCTGCTCTCTGACGGCGTGCAATAGCTCGACCGGATTGCCGAACTGACCGACCGGCTCGAAGTCGAAGCGCTCGAGCAAGCTGGCGATCCCCTCGCGCAAGAGCACGTCATCGTCGGCGATGATCACGCTCGGGCGGCTCACGACCACTCGCCGCTGCTAAGGAGGACCACAGCGGTAGTCACGCGGCCGAACTCGAAGCCACCATCACCAATTACGTTAACGTCCGCGCACGGGATTCCGCCGGTGGATGCCGAGGCGCCCCCGGCACGCCACGGGGGTAGCGCACCGGGGGCGCTACCTAATGAGTGTGGGGTTCACGCGGGTACCTTGTCGTCCCAGCGAGCAGCCAACGGGGTTACCGGCTAACGGGAATTCGAGGAAAGCTGCCGCCTTTTCCGGCTAGCAGGTGCGCCAGCGGTAGCGCTTGACGTCATTCTGAGCCAGTGTCGATGCGCTGTCTGATCGTCGACGACAGCCGTACCTTCCTCACAGCCGCACGATCTCTGCTGGAGATGGAAGGGATCGCGGTCGTCGCAGCATGCACGACCGCGGCTGAGGCTCTCATGCGGGTTACGGAAGCCCCCGTTGATGTCGCCGTCGTCGACGTGATGCTCGGCAGCGACAGCAGCGTCGAGCTGGCGCAGCAGCTTCGTGCAGTCGGCTGCCGTGTCGTGATGACCTCGACTCACGAGCGGGCCGATATCGAAGACCTACTCAGCGAATCCTTGGCGGTGGGCTTCCTACCCAAGACAGAGTTGTGCGCGGAGACGCTGCGTCGCACCATCGACCGCCCGCCGCCGGCTGCCGGCGGGTAGCAACCGGCGAGGCCGGGACCACATGGGTTGCCCGCTCCGCGCCAGGCTGTCAGCATCGCTGGCACGGCGGCTGCGCCGGCGTCGGAAGGAGCGCTGAGGGTCGCGATGGTTCTCGCCACCAGGGGAAGCAGCGCGGTGCAAGGCGTGCTCATCGGCATCGCCTGCATCGCAGCGGCGACGGCGGCGATAGCTGGGTTACAGCATTTTGCGCCGGCGTCGAGCTTCGGCGGTCTCTACGCCCTGGCGATTCTTCCGCTCGCGCTGACTTGGGGTTTCCGTGCCGCCCTGGCCGGCGCTATCGGGTCGGCGGTTGTCTTCGACTACTTCTTCTTCGATCCGACGTTCGCGTTACCGATCGAGGACACAGACGATGCCGTCATCGTCAGCACATCTGGCGCGATTGCGTACGTGGTAAGTGCGCTCGCTAGCAGAGTCCGTCAGCGAGCCGAGGATGCCGCTGCGCTCGCAAGAGAGCAGAGCGCGCTTCGAAGTGTGGCAACGGAAGTCGCGCGCGGCGGGCCGGCCGAGGAGGTATTCGCACGCGTCACCGCGGAAGCAGGCCGGCTGCTCCGCTGTGACATGACCGCCATGTGCAGGTACGACGACACTGCTGAGATGACTGTCGTCGGACTGTGGACCGCACCCACCCAGCCGGCGTCCGTCTCGGTGGGCGACGAGATCTCGCCGCATCCGGCCAGCGCAGCCGCGCTGGTTCGCGAGGGCGGACACTCTGCGCGCCTCGATCGACAGGGCACCGACGGATTACAAGACGCGAGCGGCCTCGATGCCGGCGATGTCCGATCCGCAGTTGGCGCCCCCATCAGCCTTGAAGGGCGGCTATGGGGAGCCATGATCGCTGTAGCGCGCAACACATCGCTCCCCCCAGACACCGAGACACGCGTGACCGGCTTCACCGAGCTGATCGCGACCGCCGTCGCGAACGCGGAGGCGCAGACGCAACTGGCAGTGTCCCGCGCCCGAGTCGTCGCGACCGCCGATGCCACTCGCCGCCACATCGAACGGAACCTCCACGACGGTGCCCAGCAACGCCTGGTCTCATGCGCGTTGCAGTTGCGGGCGGCGCAAGCTGCCGCCCCACCCGACGCCGGCGATCTCAGGGAACGACTGAACGTCGTCGCCGACGAACTGACCAGCGCGATTGATGATCTGCGCGAGATCGCCCGCGGCATCCATCCAGCAGTGCTCGCCGAAGGTGGATTGCGACCGGCACTCAAGGCACTGTCGCGCCGTTCGCCAATACCCGTACGGCTGGACGTCCACGTCGACAGCAGGCTGCCCGAACACATCGAGGTTGCCGCCTACTACGTCGTCGCGGAGTCGCTCACCAACGCCGCGAAGCACGCACACGCATCGATCGTCGACGTTGACGCGCGGACAGCGAATCGAGTGCTAACCGTGCAAGTGCGTGACGACGGCCGCGGCGGCGCCACTCTGACAGGAGGTTCGGGGCTGCTCGGCCTGAAAGACCGCATCGAGGCACTCGGCGGTCGCTTCTCACTGCACAGTCCGCAAGGCGAAGGCACCCGCATCGACGTGGCACTACCAACTGACGCAACTAACGGCTGAAGCAAATGATTAGCGGCCGGCTGCCGCGAGACACGGCAGCCGACTCGCAAGGTGAGCGTTCAGCCGATGCAGCTGAGAACGAGCCCCGCACCGACTCCGAGGACGCCAAGCACACCGGCGAGCGTGGCCAGCCAGTCGCGGCGGAACGGCCGGCGGTCACGAGCGTCGATGGCGAGCGTGGCGGCGGCAACGCCGAAGATCGGCGGGACGGCGAGCCAAAACGCGACGCTGGACAGCAGCGCCAGCACGGCGAGCACGAGTGCGGCGCGAGTTGAGGATTTTGGTGACTGCTTGGCGAGGATCCGGCGTACGACGACGCCGAAGACGATCGCGGTCACTCCCGCGATGGCGACTGCGACGATCAGGCTGACCCGCCATGCGGGTCCGTCGTTCGTGTTTCGGATGAGCAGCACGATGAGGCTGGCAGCACTTACCGCGACGGCGATGGTGGCTGCCCTGCGGGTCTCGGACGCGTGCGTGGCAGCAGGGCGCGGGGTGGTGAGCACGGAGTCGGTCATGTAGGTCCTCCAAGCAGAATCTGTGTTGATCGGACGGCTCGACTCTGCCGCCGGCGCAGGTCCAGTGCATGAGCCTCGCGACCCGGCCGACCCGGGAGAAAATCCCGGCCGGGTCAGGACTGCGAACCCCTGACAACTGCCAGACCAAACCAGACACTTGGTGTCGTGAAGGCCCCGCACACCGATTCCGAGCAGGAGCGAGCCGACCGTCGGCCCGGCCTGCGCGTCGCCGCGGTGTCAGTAGCCGGCCTCTTGGTGACGGCAATTGCCGCGACGCCCTTCGTCGGGCACGGCCTGGCGCGGCTGCCCGGTGTCAGCGGCAGCTACGTGCCCGTCGGCGACCTCATCGTCGACGCGTGCATCATCGCCATCGCGCTGGTGGTCACGACCGCGCGGCCCCAAAACGTAATCGGCTGGCTGCTGCTGGCGTTCGGCGGCCTTGGCGCGGTGCAGAACTTCACCGAGGCGTACGGAGTGCGGGCGCAAGCGCTGCCGGAGGGGCATCTTCCGTTGGGGCGGCTCGCGCTCTCGCTCGACACAAGCCTGTGGATCCCGGCCTTCGTCGTGCCTGCCGTGCTGCTGCTCAACGTGTACCCCTCCGGCCGACCCGCCGGCCGGTGGACCCGACGGGTCAATGTGGTCGCGATCGTTGCGAGCGTTCTGGCCGTCGTCGCCGTGGGAACCAGCCGGTCGAACGCGACCGGCGACTACCGCGGCGCCCACGATGTGATCGAGCTGCCCGATTGGGTCGGCACCGGCGTCGGCGTGCCGGTCACGCTGGTGCTCCTCGCCTGCATCGTCATCAGCGTCGTCGCCGCTGTCCGGCGCACCGCCCGGGCGCGCGCCCCCGAGCGCCAGCAGCTGCTGCTCCTTCTCACTAGCGCCGCGCTACTCATCCCGCTCGGTGTCGTTGGCAGCGTGCCGCGCGCGGTCGGGCTTGTGCTCGTGCCGCTGGCGGTCGCGGCCGGCGTGCTGCGGTTCCGGCAGCTCGGCATCGACGTCGTCGTCCGCCGCACGCTGGTCTACGCCGTCCTCACCGGACTGGTCGTGGCGGTCTACGCGGCGACCACCGCAGTCATCTCGGCCGTCACACCTTCCGCGAGCACGCGCACTGTGGTCGCTGCCGCGCTGGTCGCGGTGTTGCTGGTCCCACTGCGCGATCGGCTTCGGGGCATGGTCGACCGCGTGGTGTACGGCGCCCGCCGCGACCCGCTCGTCGCCGTCCGCCAGGTCGGGTCATCCATATCCGTAGCCTCGAGCGACCCGCTACCGGCAGTGGTGCAGGCGCTCGCCGGCGCGGTTCGCGCCAGCCGCGTCGCCGTCGTCGCGTGTGACGGGGAGATCCTCGCCATGACGGGAGGGCCAGGCAACGAGCGGAGCATCGCGTATCCGTTGCGGGCAGCGGGCGACCACCTCGCCGACGTGCAGATCACGCCCGCTGCGGGCGAGGCTGCGTTGGACCCCGCGGACGTCCGCGTTGTGGAGGCGCTTACGGTGCCGCTGGCCGCCATCGTCCATGCTGCCGGACTGAGCCGGCGGCTGACAGCGGCGTCCGAGAGGGCACTTACTGCTACCGAGTTGGAGCGGGCGCGGATCCGCCGAGACCTGCACGACGGGCTGGGGCCGTCGCTGTCGGGAGCCGCATTGGGCCTCGAGGCGATCGAGGCCGCGCTGCCGGCCGATCCGCAGCTCGCGATCGCAATGACGTCTCGCGTGCATGGCGAGGTGCGGGCCGCCGTCGAGGAGATTCGGCGCATCATCGAGGCGCTACGCCCTGGTGCTCTTGATCGTGACGGCCTGGTGACGGCGTTGCGCAATCGGGCGGACGCGGTCACCGCACGCTCGTCCGACCTGCTAGTAACGGTCGAGGCGCCCGATGAGCTGCCTGCCATGTCACCGGAAGTCGAACAGGCGGCGTTCCGCATCACCGACGAAGCGATCACCAACGTCATCCGCCACGCCAGTGCGTCACGATGCACGGTGCGGATCACCGGCGGCGAAACGCTCGTAGTCGCCGTAACGGACAACGGCACTGGCATGCCGCCTCAGCCACGCGAAGCGGGGGTCGGGCTTACGTCGATGCGCTTGCGCGCGACAGATCTCGGCGGCGAGCTCGCCATCACCGGAGGACCTGGCGACGGCACGACCGTGGAAGTCCGCATCCCCCTTGTCGATGCCGTGATGGCTTCATGACCGGCACAGCGGCAGTGCGCGTGGTGATCGCCGACGACCACCCGATGTTCCGCTACGGCGTCGCTGCCGTGCTTGCCTCGGCGCCCGAGATTGAATTGGTCGGTGAAGCAGCCGACGGCGGGGAGCTGCTCGCGCTCGTCGAACGCGAGCAGCCGGACGTGGTGCTGACCGACCTGGCGATGCCCGGCATGGACGGTGCTGCAGCGTGTCGCCGCCTCGCTGCTTCGCGCCCCGACCTCGGCGTACTCGTCCTCACGATGCATGCCGACGAGGACTCGATCCTGGCGGCGATGCGTGCCGGCGCTCGCGGCTACGTGCTCAAAGGCGCGGACAAGGCAGAGCTGGTGCGGTCCATCCTCGCGGTCGCTGACGGGCAGGCCGTCTATGGCGCGCCGGTCGCGCAGCGCATCGCGACCATCTTTCGCGATGGCGGGCAGACGGCACAGCCCACGGAGCCGTTTCCCGAGCTCACCGCGCGCGAGCGACAGGTGCTCACCCTGCTCGCCGAGGGTGCCCGTAATTCCGAGATCGCCCGCCAGCTCGGCATGTCCGAGAAGACAGTCCGCAACCACGTGTCCGCGATTCTCAGCAAACTAGGAGTGCCCGATCGCACCGCAGCGGCCATCAAAGCGAGCGAGACATGGCGCCGGAGCGGGCCACAAGCAACTGCATAGCGCCCACCACAAGCATCCGCACATCGGCATGTCCGTGAGACCGGCAGGGCTGACGCCATGCAGTCGTCACGCCACTTACACGGGCTGGCGCGAATCTGTCACCGCCCAGATCAGGTCGTCGTGCATGGCTGTTTACCCCCGTGGATAACTCACCCGGGACGGTACGCAGCACCACCGACAAAAACTCGTGCGAAGACCTCCCGCACCTCACCGGTGAACAGTCGCCATGCCGCCTCGCGATCGAGAGCAACGCGCGTGAAAGTGCGCGATCCGACGGCATCGATGAAGGACCGACAGCGCCTGGACATGTTCAGGGCCGCGATACAACCGCGATACAAACGATCTTGAACGAGAATCGTCGCCGGCAAAAACAGCGTCTGACCTGGGCCAGCGCGACTCGCACTGGATGTGCACGCAGCCGCGCCCGCCATGAGGACAGCGATCGAGGCCCATCGCATGCCATGGGACCGTGGTCACCTTCGACGCGCGGTCTGTGTCAGTGGTGGATAGGCCGCTGACGAGCCCCGATTTCGCCGACGCGTCGCGCGCTGTCTGCACGGACGTCGACGACGTCGGGTTGTGGCCGCTTCACAAATTCGAGCGCTGTCTCTGCGACCTCGCGCCAGCCGTGGTCGATCGTGAGCGAGTGGCCCCGGTTGGGCATCTTCACGATCTCTGTTACGGCGGGGTTGCGCCTCTGTCGCTTGTAGGCGGCGTTCGCGATCGCCCACGGCACGGTGTGGTCCTTCTCACCGTCGATGATCAATAGGGGACCGCGGTCGTGGTACTTGGTGTTCACCTTCGCCTGCGTCCACGGGTTGAGGTTCGCATTGCCCATCTGCACAAGAGCGATCCCGGAGCCGGCGACGTGGAATGTTTCGTAGAGTTCCTTGCGCTCCTTTTCGTCGTCGATCGCGTTCACCCAGCCATACTTGAACTGATCGAACGTGAGGGTGATCGCGCGGCCGCGCGTTAGAGGGTTGACCAGGAACGGGCCAATCCCCTTGAGCACGGATGCTGGCAGAGGTAGAACGCCCCGAAAGACCCCCGGGTCGATGGCCACCGTGACGGAGGCGAGGCCACGGCCCGCGAGCATCTGGGCCAGCAAGCCCCCGGTCGAGTGGCCCATTACCACTGGCTTCTTCTCCAGGGCACTGATGATCTCGGTGGTGTGATCGGCGATCTGCCCCAACGTCTTCTTAGCGAGGACATCCGGGTTGGCCCGTGCTTCTTCAACCGTCTCCGGATCATCCGGCCAATCGGGCGTCAGCGGCGCATAGCCGGACTGCTTGAAGTAGTCCGCCCAGTTGGCCCAACTGCTCGGCAGGAGCCAGAGGCCATGGATGAAGACGACAGGAGTGTTGCCAGAGGCGTTGGCCGCCTCGATCTCGCGGTTCTCCCGCTCGGACATTGACGCCATGACGAACTCCCTTCAGTGGGTAACGTCGATTTGACCTATCGAAATGATGATCGGGACGGGTCCGACTCCCCGTGCGCGTTACCGATTCCGGTGTCGCTGCGCATCGCGCACAGCGCGGGCATAGTGGTAGAGATCGATCATGCCGACGAGGGTGTGAGCATCGTCGACGACGGGCAGTTGCGGGTAGCCGCTATCGAGCATCAGGTCGACAGCTTCCGTCACCGTGGTCTGAGGCCGAACGGACAGCGGATCTGGCGTCTCCCAGGCAGCGACTGTTTCGTCAGCTGCGTTGATCCCATGAGCCACTGCGCGCACGATGTCGCGTCCTGTGATGAGGGCCACCGGCTTGCGAGAGTCATTGTCGATGACTATTAGCGCTGGGGTGTGCAAGTTCTGCATGAGGTACGCGGCCGCAGCCAAATGCGCGGGTCGTTCAACCACAGTGACCGCCTCGAACATGACGTCCGCAACGGTTAACTCCGTCTCGACGGCTGGGTTCCGGCTCTTCGTCATCGCTACTCCCGAAGATGCGCCGATAACGTGACTGTTGCACCACGGCGCGGCGAGTGACAGCCCCAAAACGGATTAGGCAGCGATAAGAGCGCGGACAACGAAGCACCAACCGTTATCGATTCGAACCAGGACGGAACCCCGCTGCGGCCCGAGTTCGCACCGGGACCACCTCTGTGAGCTAAGGCACGCCAACCCTCGCGATCGTGCTCAAACTCACCCGCGCCGCCCGCTACCCTCGTCCCCGCGCTGCATCCCCGCGCGATGATTTTCGCTGCGACAACGGTTGTGGGTTGCTCCGCGCGGGCGCACTTTTCCACCTGAGATTCGCGTCGTGTCCGGTCGCGCGACTCGGTCAGCTCGTCGCCAGCGACCGACGCCAGCTGCCAGACGTCGCGGCGGCAACGGTCAACCGACGATCAGAGTTGCAGACTGCTTTCGCGACCACTCGGCACGGCATTATCGGAAAGCGCGTCTGCTAGTAGGTCGCGAACGCGAAACCTCGTTGCATTGTGCAGCGAGGGTTTTGTTTTAGGGACTTCGCCGATGTCTGCACATCTGACCCGGCACGTCCGTGACCACTTCGCGTCCGTCCGCCGCGTGGTCGCGCGCGTGCACGGGCTCAAGACAACTATCGATGAACCTTCATGTGCGCGGGACCAATCCGTGTCTTCACCTTGCGGATCGACGGCAGACCGGGTGGTGGATGTCGACGTGCGCGAGAACGCCGAGTTCGCGGCACTGGCGCATCTCGAGCGTCGCCTGCCGACGCGCTATGTGGTCGACCGACGTGCGGCCGGCGTCAACTGGACAAGCCACACCGTCGCCGAGTAACTTACGCTACAACTTGTAGCGGAGGGTAGCGGATGCTTGGACGGCCACGTGACATCGATCTCGACAAACGCTTGCTGGCCGCCGGGTGGTCGCTGCTGCAAAGCGAGGGCTACGCCGCACTGACGCTGACGACGGTTGCCTCACGCGCCGTGGCTCACCGCACTGACGTCTATCGCCGCTGGCGGACGAAGGCGCGCCTTGTGGTCGACGTGCTCGACTCGCATCTACCGCCGATCTCGGAGGTCGATACGGGGGAACTCGGTTCGGACCTGCGGGCGATCCTCGCGGATTTTGCTGCATCCTGGTCATCTTCGTGGATCGACGGCCTTGTCGGCCTGACTGCCGATCTGCAACGCGACCCTGATGCGGAGCTCGCTTTCCGAGCGATGGCAGAGCGTCGAGGCACACCGCTGCACAACGCCATCGTCCGGGCGGTGTCGCGCGGCGAGATTGCGGAGAATCCCAACATTTCACTCGTCGCTGACGCCATCGAAGGCCCGCTGATGCACCGACGGATGATCGGTCGGCAGCCGCTCACGCCGGAGTATCTGGACGCGATCGCGCTAGTGGCCTACCGGGCTCTGACGACCGCCGCGGTGACTCCGTGAGCGATCTGCACGAGATGTCGGCGACGGACCAGGTTCGTGCACTGCACGACGGCGAGGTCAGCTCGCGGGATCTGACCACGCATTATCTGGATCGAATCGACCGGCTCGATGCTGAGTTCGGTGCGTTCATTACCGTTACTCCCGAGCGCGCGCTCGATGAAGCTGATCGCGCTGACCAGCGCCGCGCACAGGGCGAACGACTGCCGTTGCTGGGTCTGCCTCTGGGCATCAAGGACTTGCATCTAACCGCCGGCGTGCGCACGACATTCGGGTGCGCCGCACTCGCGGACCACGTACCGACGCAGGATGGTTGGACCGCCGCGCTGCTCCGCCAAGCAGGCGCTGTCCTTGTCGGGAAGACCAACGCGCCAGAGTTCGGCCCGACCTGTTACACACACAACGAGGTGACGTCACAGCCCGCCGTCACTCCCTATGACCCGACGCGTTACGCCAGTGGGTCCAGCGGTGGTGCCGCTGCGGCTGTCGCTGCGGGACTTCTCCCGGTCGCGCACGCCAGTGACGGCGCCGGATCGACGCGCACACCTGCCGCGACCTGCCACCTCGTCGGTGTCAAGCCGAGCCGCGGCTTGGTGAGTCTGTCCGTACCGCCGACCGCGCTGTCAACGACGACGATCGAAGGCCCGATCGCCAGAACCGTCGAGGACGCCGCGTTGCTCCTGGACGTGATGGCGCGACCCTGGAGCGGCGACCTGTACGGCTGGCGTCCAAACGCGAGGTTCGTCGATGTCATCAACCGCCCGCCGTCTCGACCACTCGACGTCGCGATGTGGACCTCGACCGGACTCGACGAATCCCATCCGCACCCGCAGGCCGTCGATGCCGCGCAGCGCACCGCAACGCTGCTCGAGGAAATGGGACACCATGTGCACGAGTTGACGATCCCCGCGGCCTACGACCGCGCGGTGCGTGACGCACTACGCGCCTGGTTTGCCGCCTCAGTCCATGCGTCGGTCTCTCCCCTGGTGCCCGCCGAACGGCGGGACCTGCTGTTGCCCTACACGCGCCATCTCGTCGACACGGGCGAGACGCTGTCCGCCTATGACCTTTTGCTGGCCCAAGGAGTTCTCGCCCGGTATGCGAGCGCCCACCGGCTAGCGCTTGAAGGATTCGACCTCGCGGTCACGCCGACGACAAGTGGTCCGCCCGTTCCGATCGGACACTTCCTCGTCGACGGCGTCGACGGTGTCGCCGACTCGATGCTGGCCTGGTCCTGCTACACGCCGTGGGCCAACTTCACCGGGCAGCCGGCCGTCTCGTTGCCGTCTCACCTCGACGGCGACGGCCTGCCGTACGGCGTGCAGCTCGTGGGACGCGAGCGCGGCGACGCCGACCTGCTCGCCATCTGCGCTGAGCTTGAACGCGCAGGTCTGTGGAGTCAGGTCCATCCACCCTGCTGGAATCAGTGAGAGGCGAGCCTGTTGCCATCCGTGGAATCCACCACCACTCAGCTAGTGCCGCATCTGGATCCGGGTCACGGTCTGACCGAGCGGATCGTCACGCTGCCCGACGGCCGGCGGCTGCGCGCGATCACCACCGGCGAGCGCGACAACCTCCCACTCGTCGTTTTCGAAGCGGGAATGAGCGCCCCGGCTGCATCCTGGGTTCACACCCAACGCGATATCAGCGCACGCACTCGCACCTTGTCCTACGATCGAGCCGGATACGGCGGCAGCGACCCGGACCCACAGGAGCGGACGCTCGAACGACTTGCCGACGACCTCGAAGCCCTACTGGATGGCCTCGGCGAAACCCGGCCCGTCGTCCTCGTAGGTCACAGCTGGGGCGGCCCAATCATTCGGTTGTTCGCCGAGCGGCACCCCGACCGCGTCGCCGGCCTTGTGTTCGTTGATGCGACTCTCGCCGAAGTCATGCCGGCACGCAACGCCCGCGTCATCGCAACCTCGTTCGCTGTGATGTCGATGCTCGCGCGCGTCGGCGGCGGGAGCCTGATCCGCAGGATCACGTTGTCACACGGCATGTCGCCTGAGATCACTGCCGCCGACGTGGACATCATGCTGCGCGACTACGTGTGCTCGCAGGCGATGCGAGCAGGTCGGCGTGAAGCGCGGCACATCGTTGCCGCGCTGCCGGTCTTACGGCGTCTGCAAGCGGCCGGAACTCCGGACGTCCCCACGGTCTGTGTTCAGGGCGGGCGCGTCGACCGCGGGATGAAGACGGCGCGTCCGCTGTTCAACCGCACCGCGACGGATCTCATGTCGGCCGCGCCGGATGGCCGGACGATCGTCGTCGAGGCTGCCGGGCACCTGATTCCGCAGGAGCAACCCGCTGCAGTGCGGGACGCCATCCTCACCATCGTCGACACTGCGGCGGGCCGCTGATGTCCGTCCGACTGACTATCGCCGCGGTCGCCAGTGTCGCCGTACTCACCGGGTGCGGCAGCACCGTCGCGACGGTTGCGGGGGCGCCGGGATCAGACGGATCGATGGCACAGTCCGGCAACGGGCTCAGCGGACCAACACAGAACGGTCCCGCCAGCGCCGCCACCTCGTTGGTCCGCGCGGGCTCCAGGCCGCAGTCCTTACCCAGCACCAACGGCAGCCAAGGCGGCGCCGTAACAGGACCGGCGACTTCCGCGCCTTTGTCGAGACAAACAGGGGGAGCCAACTCGAGCGGCGCAGTGCGAGGACCGCTAACGGTCGGTTTCCTCTACCCCGACAACGGCGCCGCGAACGCCGCGCTAGGGGTGGCCACGAGCGCGTCCAGCAACCCGAAAACAATGATGACCGCACTCGTAACCGCTCTCAATCGCAGCGGTGGGCTCGCGGGTCGCCACCTGACGATCAACTTCTACGCGGTCGATTCCACATCTTCGGACTACAGCACGCAAGCGAACGCCGCCTGCACACACTTCACCCAGGACAATCCAGTACCGGTGGTTCTCGACCTCGCATTCGGAACCCGCTTTGGGATGGCCGGCTGCCTAGCGAAACGTGGCGTGGCCGACATCGGCTTCGGGACGTCCGACACTGTCGGTGACAACGCCGCCGGGCTGTTCGCCGCCCCCGACTGGATGACCAGCACCCGTCGCTACCCCGCCGTACTGGCTGGGCTGCACGCCACCGGATACCTGACGCCGAAGAACAAAATCGGTGTGCTGCTCGAGAACTGCCCGTATCTCCAACGCGCCTATAAGCAAGCGGTCCTGCCCGAGATCTCACGGCTCGGACTGAACCTGGTGGATACCGAGCAGCTTGACTGCACGACCGGTTTCTCCTCAGCCGGCCCCGCGTCAGCATCCGTGCAATCGGCTGTCCTGCGTTTCCGTAGCCATGGAGTTGATCGGCTGCTTATGGTCAGCGACTACGAGCAAGTCACGTTGCTGCTCATCGCCAACGATGCGGAATCTCAGGGTTGGCGTCCGGGCTACATGCTCAGCAGCACCGCGCAGACCGAGGTGATGCGCCCCAACATCCCGTCCGCGCAATGGCCGCAACTGCACGGCACCGGTTGGTCTCCCGGAATGGACATCGACGACCCTTACCAGCCGTTGCCAGCCGCGGACCGCCGATGCATCGACCTCATCAAGACCGGCGGCGTCGCCGTCACGGGATGGCAGAACCTCTACGTGGCAACTACCGAATGCAGCGAAGTCTTCCTCGTCGACGCCGCCATGCAACACAGCGGTGGAAATGCACAAGGCAGCGCTCTCATGACA
>Ga0207660_10000504_pt1 | contig 26056 bp, 28 predicted proteins | sample KBSC73BmetaG_FD_184335 | JGI IMG/M metagenome (GOLD analysis project Ga0207660, IMG submission 184335) | Corn rhizosphere microbial communities from Kellogg Biological Station, Michigan, USA - KBS C7-3B metaG (SPAdes) (version 2) | ecosystem: Host-associated > Plants > Roots > Rhizosphere ... | reverse complement strand
TGCGACCAACCGCTTGCCCCGCAACGATTCCGGCACGTCTCCGGCAACGATGCGCTGCGCCAACCCTTCGACGACGGCGGTCTTGCCCACGCCCGGCTCGCCGATGAGGACCGGGTTGTTCTTGGTCCGTCGTGAGAGCACCTGAACGACGCGGCGGATCTCGGTGTCGCGACCGACGACAGGGTCAAGCTCGCCTTCGCGGGCACGCGCGGTGAGATCGACGCTGTATTTCTCCAACGCCTGGTATGACGACTCCGGGTCCGGCGTCGTGACCGGACGACCACTCCCGCGCACCTTGTCGAAGGCCGCAAGAAGCGCATCGGGAGTCGCGCCGGCGTTGACCAGCAGGTCCTTGACGCCGCTCATCCCGCCGCCGCCGTCCTCGGCCAGACCAACGACGAGGTGCTCGGTGGAGATGTAGTCGTCGCCGCGTTCGCGCGCGGCGGCAGCGGCCGCGTTGATCGCGGACACGACCGCGCGGCTCTCGCCCGGTTGCGCGACCGTCGGCCCGCTCGCGCTCGGCAACCGCTCTAACGTCGCCTGGGCTTGCGCCTGCAGCGCATCGGGTGACGCGCCGACGGCGGCGAGCAACGGACGTGCGGTGCCATCGACTTGCGCAAGGAGTGCGAGCAGCAGGTGGATCGGCTCGACGTACGGATGTCCCGCCGTACTCGCGCGGTGACGTGCGTCGAGGATCGCCTCCTGGCTCTTCGTCGTGAGCTTGTATTCAGCCATATGTCTTGAGCCTCTTCAGTTTTTTTCTCGTTGTCAGTCGTTGCGACGGTGCCGACCGCGCCAGACGACCATGGGCCCGGTCGGTTCGACCGGAACGAGATCCCGGCGGTAGGACGCGTGCACCTGTTGCTCACGGCGCGCCACTTCGGCTGCCGCGGCTTCGAGCTCGGCCTGCATCTCGATGACACGCGCGCGGAGCGCGGCGACTTGGTGTTCGAGCTGCAGGATGCGTTTGATGCCGGCGAGGTTGATGCCCTCGTCCTGGCTCAGTCGCTGCACCTCGCGCAACAAGTTGATGTCCTGCGCCGAGTAGCGCCGGCCACGGCCGGAAGCACGACCGGGAGAGACGAGACCCATCCGGTCGTACTGCCGCAATGTCTGCGGATGCATCCCGGCCAGCGTCGCCGCGACCGAGATGACGAACACCGGTGCGTCATCTGCCACGTCGCCAGGAAGCCACTCAGTCATGGCTCACCATCGAGTTCAGGTGCTGGCGCGGGTCATCCGGCTGTGCGCCCGCGTACGACGCCAACGCGGCCTTCGCCTCATCACTGAGCTTCTGTGGCACCGCGACATCAACCGTGACGAGCAGATCGCCGCGCGTGCCGTCCTTCTTGGTGATGCCCTTGCCGCGGACGCGAAGCGTCCGGCCGCTGGACGTGCCCGGCGGGATCTTCACGGTGACGGGCGGACCGTCGAGTGTCGGCACCTTCACCGTCGCACCGAGTGCGGCTTCGGGGAACGTCACCGGCAACGCCAGCGTCAGGTTCGCGCCCTTGCGCCCGAACACCTGGTGCGGCCGCACGTGCACGTGGACGACGACATCACCGGCGGGTCCACCGTCACCGGGCTGGCCCTTGCCGGCCAACCGAATGCGCTGACCATCAGCGACCCCGGCCGGGATGCGCGCCCGGAGCGTGCGCGTAGACAACGCCTGGCCACTGCCGGAGCAGGTGGGGCACGGGTCGTCGACGACGATGCCGCGGCCGCGACACTCGCGGCACGGCTCGGCGAATGCGAAGCCGCCGGCATTGCGGCTGGACATGCCAGTGCCCGCACAGCTCGGGCACACATGCGTCGCCGTGCCCGGGCGCGCGCCACTGCCATGACACGTCGGGCACGCGCCGGCGCCGGTCAGCTGGATCGGGACAGTGACGCCGTGTACGGCGTCACTGAAGGACAACGTGACCTCAGCCTCGACGTCCGCGCCGCGGCGCCCAGCCGTCCGGCCACCGCCACGGAAGATGTTGCCGAACAGATCGCCGATCCCGCCGCCGGCGCTGCTGCTACCGCTGCTACCGAACAGGTCGGAGAGGTCGAACGGCACCCCACCGCCGCCGCGGCCGGCACCGTGGGGAACTCGGAAGCCGCCACCGCCGAACAGCGTCCGTGCCTCGTCGTACTCCTTGCGCTTCTTGTCGTCGGACAGGACGTCATAGGCCTCGGAGATCTCCTTGAACTTCTCTTCCGAGGCCGCGTCGCCCTTGTTGGCGTCCGGGTGGTACTTGCGCGCCAGCTTTCGGTAGGACTTCTTGATATCTGCCTGGCTCGCGTCCTTGGGGACGCCGAGAGCCTTGTAGTAGTCCTTCTCGATGTAGTCCCGAGTGCTCATCGGCGTCCCTCCTCTCGGTTACTCCGCTGCGTTGTCGTTCTGATCGCCTGGTTCCACAACTGCTACTCGAGCGGGCCGAAGGATGCGGTCACCGACGCGGTAGCCGGGCTGGTAGATCTCGGCGCAAGTCGGTTCGGTCACCTCAGCCGACAACGCATGCGTCATGGCCTCGTGCTGGGTGGGGTCGAACGGTTCACCTGCATCGCCGAAGCGCTGCAGCCCGAGCTTCGTCAGCGTCGTCTCCAGCCCGTCAGCGACGAGCTTGAAGCCGCCCTCGACTTCGCCGTGTGAACGCGCCCGGTCGATGTCGTCGAGGACCGGCAGCAGGCCCACCAGCACCGAGGCCAGCGCCTGTTCGGCGACGGCCTGCCGGTCGCGGTCGACCCGGCGCCGGTAGTTGGCGAACTCAGCCTGCAACCGTTGCAGGTCGGTCGTCCGCTCCTCGAGCAGCGCCTTGAAATCGGAGCTCACGATGTCGGCGAGGGCCTCCTCGACCGGGTCCGGCACGGGCGCCTCCGTCTCAGGGACGCCCGGCCGAACCTCGCCCGTCGTTGGATCAAGGCGACGCTTGTCGCGGATGACCGGCCCCTCCCCTTCGAAAGGGACATCACTCACGACTCGCTCCCGTCACCTTCGTCCACGATCTCCGCGTCGACGACATCGTCGTCGCTCGACGCGGTCGACTCGCCGCCCTCAGTCGGCGTACCCGTCGCCTGGGTGTTGGCGTACATCGCCTGGCCCATCTTCTGGCTGACGGTCGCGAGCGCCTCAGAGGTGCGCTTGATCGCGTCGATGTCGTCGGCCTCGAGCGCCTTCTTGACGTCACCGAGTGCGGACTGCACCTCGGTCTTCACGTCGTCCGGCACCTTGTCGCCGTTGTCCGCGAGGAACTTCTCCGTCGAGTAGACGAGCGCGTCCGCCTGGTTGCGAGCCTCAGCCGACTCACGCCGCTTACGGTCCTCTTCGGCGTAGTCCTCGGCCTCGCGCATCATCCGGTCGATGTCGTCCTTCGGCAGCGCCGAGCCGCCGGTGATCGTCATCGACTGCTCCTTGCCGGTGCCGAGGTCCTTGGCGGAGACGTGCACGATGCCGTTGGCGTCGATGTCGAACGTGACCTCGATCTGGGGTACGCCGCGGGGCGCCGGCGGCAGGCCGGTCAGCTCGAACATGCCGAGCTTCTTGTTGTATGCCGCGATCTCACGCTCGCCTTGGTAGACCTGGATCTGCACCGACGGCTGGCTGTCGTCAGCGGTGGTGAAGATCTCGCTGCGCTTGGTCGGGATCGTGGTGTTGCGCTCGATGAGCTTGGTGAAGATCCCGCCCTTGGTCTCGATGCCGAGCGACAACGGAGTCACGTCGAGGAGCAGGACGTCCTTGACCTCGCCCTTGAGCACGCCCGCCTGAAGCGCTGCACCGACGGCGACGACCTCGTCCGGGTTGACGCCCTTGTTGGGCTCCTTGCCACCCGTGAGCTCCTTGACGACGTCGACAACCGCGGGCATGCGGGTCGAGCCACCGACGAGCACGACGTGGTGGATGTCGTTGACCCTGATGCCGGCGTCCTTGATGGCCTGCTGGAACGGGCCCTTGGTCCGGTCGAGCAGGTCACTCGTCATCCGCTGGAAGTCGGCGCGGGTGAGCTTCTCTTCGAGGTGCAGCGGGCCTTCGCCGCTGGCGGTGATGTAGGGAAGGTTGATCGTCGTCTCCTGCGACGAGGAGAGCTCGATCTTTGCCTTCTCCGCGGCCTCGCGCAGCCGCTGCATCGCCATCTTGTCCTTGGACAGGTCGATGCCGTGGTTGTTCTTGAACGTCGTGACGAGCCAGTCGACGACCCGCTCATCCCAGTCGTCGCCACCGAGGTGGTTGTCACCACTTGTGGCCTTGACCTCGATGACGCCGTCGCCGATCTCGAGCAACGACACATCGAACGTGCCACCACCGAGGTCAAAGACGAGGATCGTCTGGTCCGACTCTTTATCGAGGCCGTAGGCCAGCGCGGCAGCCGTTGGCTCGTTGATGATGCGCAGGACGTTGAGCCCGGCAATCTGCCCGGCTTCCTTGGTCGCCTGCCGCTGGTGGTCACTGAAATAGGCCGGCACGGTGATGACCGCGTCGGTCACGGTCTCGCCGAGGTAGGCCTCTGCGTCCCGCTTGAGCTTCTGAAGGATGAATGCCGAGATCTGTTGCGGCGTGAGGTCCTTGCCGTCGATGTCGACCTTCCAGTCGGTCCCCATGTGCCGCTTGACCGACCGGATGGTGCGGTCCGGGTTGGTGACCGCCTGGCGCTTCGCTACCTCGCCGACCAGAACCTCGCCGTTTTTGGCGAACGCCACAACGCTCGGCGTAGTGCGCGAGCCCTCGGCGTTAGCAATGACGTTGGGCTCCCCGCCCTCGAGCACGGTGACGACGCTGTTCGTCGTACCGAGGTCGATGCCGACCGCTCGTGCCATGGATGTTCCTCCGTTATGTCCTATGAGCGCGACTCAACCTTGAGCCGCCTTCACTCATGCTCAACGGATTCAGAAGCGCTGTCAATTCCCCTTGAGCGAAACTCGCTCAACTTTTTTTTCGATCCACACGCAAGCCTAGCGAGCGTACGCTGCCGCCATGCTGGGCCGCCTTCAGGACCGTCGGGGCGAGCCTCGGCTGCGCGTCCGGCTCCTAGCGGCCCTCGTGGTGGCGGGCCTGGTGCTGCTCACCGCACCGCTCGCGCTGATCCCGGTTGTTCGGTGGCTGTTCGGTTTCCTCTAGCCTGCGCCCGTGACTGCACGCCTCATTGCCGGCCTGCTCGTGACGGTCGTCGCGCTGGCTGCCGCCGGTGCCCGAGCCTTCTGGCTGGGCCGCCTGGTCTGGGCCGGCGCGCCCATTCCGCCCGAACGCCAGCCCAACGTCGCCGGGGCGATCAAAGCCCAAGTCGTCGACGTCTTCGCCCAGCGGAAGCTGTTCAAGCGGCCGCTGTCCGGGTGGGCGCATGCCTTCACCTTCTGGGCGTTCATCGTCCTGCTGCTGACGATCATCGAGGCGTACGGGGCACTGTTCCAGCGCGACTTCGCGATCCCGGTGATCGGGCGCAGCGCCGCCCTCGGACTGATCGAGGACATCTTCGCCGTCGCAGTGCTCGTCGCCTTGGCGATCTTCACGGCAATCCGCATCGTTCAGTCCCCGCGACGGGAGGGACGCCGTTCGCGCTTCTACGGGTCGCACGTCGACCAGGCCTACATCGTCCTGGGGATGATCTTCCTGGTCATCGCGACGCTGCTGCTCTATCGCGGCGCACAGATCTCCAGCGGCTACTTCCCGTACCAGGACGACGGCTGGTGGCCGTTCGCCTCCAAGGCGACGTCATACATCACGCCTAACTCACTGACCTTCGAGACGGTCTTCATCGTGGCCCAGATCGCGGTGGTCATGGGCTTCCTCGTGCTGGTGCTCTACAGCAAGCACATGCACATCTTCACCGCGCCGTTGAACGCGTCCATGAAGCGTCAGCCGAACGGGCTCGGCGCGCTCGGCACCACACCCGATCTCGAAAAGCTCATGGAGGACGAGAACGCCGTCCTCGGCGCCGGACAGATCGAGCACTTCCACAAGCAGCAGCTGCTGCAGACGCTGGCCTGCACCGAGTGCGGCCGATGCCAAGACAAATGTCCGGCATGGACCACGGGCAAGCCGCTCAACCCGAAGCTCGTCATCACCAGCATCCGCGACCAGATGTTCGCGGAGTCGGATCGACTGATTGGCGCGCAGAAGGTGGGCGCCGGCTCTGAGGACCAAGAACACGAAGCGAAGTCGCTGGTGCCGGACGTCATCGACCCGGACGTGCTGTGGTCATGTACGACGTGCGGCGCGTGCGTCGAGGAATGCCCGGTCGACATCGAGCACGTGGACGCGATCGTCGACATGCGTCGCTACCAGGTGTTGATGGAGTCGTCGTTCCCGAGCGAAGCCGGCGTGATGCTGCGCAACATCGAGAACAACGGCAATCCGTGGGGTATGTCGGCCAACGCAAGACTCGAGTGGACCGAAGGTCTCGAGTTCGACATCCCGGTCGTCAGCGACCACATCCCGGACGACATCGAGTGGCTCTATTGGGTCGGTTGCGCGGGTGCACTCGACGACCGGGCACGTCGCTCGACCCAAGCGATCGCGCGAGTCTTCAACGCCGCCGGCATCAAGTTCGCGATCCTCGGGCCGCAGGAGTCGTGCAGCGGCGACCCCGCTCGGCGCATCGGCAACGAGTACCTGTGGCAGGAGATCGCCAAGGCAAATATCGAGACGCTGCAAGGCGCAAACGTCAAGAAGATCGTGGCGTCCTGCCCGCACTGCTTCAACACGATCGGCAACGAATACCCCGCGCTCGGCGGCAACTTCGAAGTCGTCCATCACTCGCAACTGCTCGGTCGACTTGTTGCAGAAGGAAAGTTGTCGCCGCAGGACCCCGTCGTTGCGAAGCTGACCTACCACGACCCGTGCTACCTCGGTCGGCACAACGACGTCATGGACGAACCGCGCACTGTGCTCGACGCGATCCCCGGTGTGCAACGAGTCGAGATGCACCGGCACGGGCGGCGCGGTTTCTGCTGCGGCGCCGGCGGCGCTCGCATGTGGATGGAGGAGCGGATCGGCAAACGCGTCAACGTCGAGCGCACCGACGAGGCGCTCGGCACCGGCGCTGAGCTGATCGCGACGTCGTGTCCCTACTGCCTGATCATGCTCGACGACGCCGTGAACCAACGGCGCAGCGAAGGCAAGGTCAACGGCGTCAAGGTCATCGACATCGCGCAGGTGCTCGCCGACTCGATCGGTCTACGCAAGACACCGGCGACTGTCGGTGCACCTGCACCCGAGCAACCGCTCGAGGAGTCGACCGGCACCGGCCCGACAACGTCGGGACCGGTCGATGGTCCGGCTGTCGTCGACCCGTCCAACCGGCACGCCGACGACACGGAGAAGGTTGTCGAGGACAGCCCGCCGACCGAGTCCAGCGAGTAAATGGCTACGCGGCCTCCTCGAACGGCCGACGACGATCCCCGTGCGCCGGAGTGGTGGCAACGCAGCGCACTGCTCAAGCGGCTGCCCATCATCCTGCTCTTCGTTCTCGTCGTCATCGTGCTGCGCGCTGCGCAAGGCGGCAAAGCACCCTCGATCCACAAGAGCTGTACGACGCCGGACTTCGCGTTGTCAGCGTCGACAACCGGACGGCATCACGAGGTCAACTACACAGTCACCGGTCCGCCGGGGATGCTCTATCTGTTGATGGTCGGCGTCAGTGGATTCGTGTCGACGAACCACGAGCTCATCGCCACTCCCGACCTTGGTCACACCAAGCAACAGATGCAGCCGGCGAGTCAGCGCGAGACGATGGACGGCGACTGCGTGCAGACCGGACGGTTCGGTGTCCTCGTGCCGAATGGAACGTACGCGGTGCGGCTCTTCCGACTCGTCGGTCCGAGTGGCAACAGAGAGCCGGTCGCCGTAGCCGAGCACGACCTCGTCGTCACTGACTGACGAGCTGTTCGTACAGCGCGGCAGCGGTCGCAACGAGCGGAGCACAAGCCGGATCGGCCAACGCAGCGCGCACCGCTTCGTTGGCGGCGGTCCGAGCACTCGACGGACGGGCAATGCTCTCCTCGCGGAGATAACCCCGCTTGCGCACGCCGTACTCATCGAGTTGCCGCTGCACCGCCTCGACGGTCGCGGCGTTGTGCTCGAAGGCCGCGAAGTCGGTGCCGAACCGTTCGTTCACTCGCGCCATCACGGCGCCGAAGTCGACAGTCACCTCATCGAAAGTCGCCAGCAGGACCTTGTCGCGAACGGACTCGACCGCTCGATAGAACCGGATCCACTCGCGCATGCCCGCGCGCGCAGACAGGTATGGCGCGGCCACGCAGAGCGAGGCGACTGCGTCGACCGGACGTCGGATGAGGATGAGCGTTGGCAGGCCCCGCTTGACCGCCAGCCGTACCTGTCCGGCGAGATGGGTGTTGGAGGACCGGCGTATGGCGAAACCTGTCGCCAGGCCGAACGCGGACGAGGCAAAGCTGTTGCCGGAGCGGGGAAAGCCCTCGATGACAATCCCGGTGTCGGCTGTGAGCCGCTGGTCCTCGCCGGCGGGCATAGTCAGCCGCAGGACCAGCGGGACCAGAACCGGGTGCTCGCCCGCCCGCGTGCGAAGCGGACGCAGCGCGCGCTTGCAGGCCGCAGGCACGCGCGACAGCACCTTCGGAGGCTATCCTCGCAATCGCTCGCCGAAGGCCGGACCCGCTACGGCCGACAGCGCGCGCGGGTGTAGTTCAATGGCAGAACATCAGCTTCCCAAGCTGACAGTGCGAGTTCGATTCTCGTCACCCGCTCCAGCTTTCCAATTGGCGTTTTCCCAGGTTGTCAGAGGCCTCTTTCGGTCCTCACTCGTGATCTTGCCTTTGACCGTCACGGGCCCCCACTTACCGCCTTGGGCCACTAGTTGTGGACCGGATGTGGCCCAATGATCTTGGTGTGGAAGGCCTCGCCGCTCCAGGTCACGAGGTCACTGGTCGAGAAGGCAGACTCCCGGTCAATCACCGCCGCCATGCCGCGGCCTGTCGTTCGACCCCGGTCGTGCGTAGCCGAAAGTTCGCCATCTGAAGGCTGACCGCGTTCGCTTCCGCGATGCCAACCGCATCCAAGCCCTGCTTGAGTGCTCGCAGCAGGAGTTCACGCGGAAGAAGTAGACAACCAGCGAGCCAGTTCGCCTCCTGCTCCTCGTCCGGATCGCAGGTGAAGAAGGACAAACCACCGAGTTGCTCGACGTCTTTCACGCTGTGCTTCAAGAGAAGGTGTGCAGCCTCGTGGCTAGCGTCACTCCGCTGTCGTTCCGGCGAGGCCAACGGGCTGATCACGATGACCTTTCGCTCACCAAAGTCGAAGGTGCAAGCGGAGAACGCACCGGGCTGCGTTGCCTCAAGCGCCTGCAAAGTGGTGAGGCTCGTTAGCTCGTCAGCGCTCCGCAGTTCTGCACCGACGTGACCAACCAGCCGGTCCAGATCCAGAGGCTTGTACTGACCCAGGCCCATTTCGGCTCGCGCTTGGGTGGCGAGGCGTTCGGCCTCGGCCTTGAAGCCTCGCCTCATGATTCAGCGTGTCTCTTCGGCCTCGAGTGTGGCCTGCATATCCCCGAGAATCTCGGCGAGCAATGCACCAGCTGCTGGGGTGAACGTCTTCGCCGACCGCATGTGGACAGCGAGTCGGGGGCGCTCCGACACCAACTGGTTGTACATGTCCTGAACCACCGATGAGAGCTGCTCGACAGCTTCCGGCGTCAGGCTTCGATCGGACCGAAAGTGACTCACGACCAGATCGATCGTTCCCGTATGGCCGGCGCTTTGAGTTCTCGCGAGAAACGTGTCAGCCGGCACGCCAAGCCATTCCACGAGGCGCTGATAATTTTTCAAGTCCGGCAGATGCCCACGCTCAACACGCGAAAGGGTGTTGACCGAGACCCCTGTTTCGTCACTGACATCTCGTAGTGACATTCTGCGCCTGCGACGCTCAGCCTTCAGCATGCTGCCGAGCTGCGATGGTGCCGGATGGGTCATTAAGAAGCCAGCCGGGTCAGGATCATGCCGCCCATTCTGGCGCGCGTGTGGTCTTCGCTCGGACATTGACGGCGCGTTATGAATGAAATTCGACACGCAACGCGCAACAGGTTCGCCCGGTCAGAGCGGCGGCAGCTCCTGGTAGTGCGTGGGACGCAGGACGTCGTCGCCATGGTCACCAAACCATTCATTCGTCGCCAGCCACACCTCGTAGTGCAGCAGCCATTCGGCCGCCCAGGGAACGATCGTGTCCACGATGAGCATGGACTCATCCCATTGCCCGGCGTCGTGCAGACAAAGGCTGAGGTCGTTGTAGGTGTGGGGAAGGAAGCCGGCGTCGTCGGCCTTCAGTTCGGGGGCCAGTACGCGCACTTTCGGGTAGTGACCTCGTTTGTAGTCGATCTCCACGGTGTATCGCCGACAAAGCTCCGACGGTTGCAACCGCCCTGTCCAATGCAGGCGTCGTGGACTCAAAGCCACTGCTGAGTCCGGGAAAACCGACCGCAGGCCCAGGGCTTGCTGTGCGGTGCTCAACCTATTGGCGGGCACCGCGGTCGCCATGGAAGTCGTGGTCCCGGGCAACATGGCGGCTCCGGACGGCTGGTCCGACCGCCAGCGCACCGGTGCCGAGGCCGTAGGCGAGGTTGTTACGCCCGCGGCCGTCAACGATGCCCCGAGACATGGCACGACTTGCTTCGACGGCGGCACGGTCTCCGAAGGCGGCGGCCAGCTTGGCGATGACGGTGTCGACTCCGCCGCCGGCACGAGCCAACCCGTCGAAGTCGGCCTTGGCCTGCTCGATCCAGCGAAAGAACGCTTCCGAGCGTTCAGGCTTGCCGTGCCAGCGATCGGCGAAGTTCTCGTGATGCTCGACCGGGTTCAGAACGACGTAGCGCTGTCCGTCGTGAGTGACATACCTCGGCATGCGGTCGGTGATGTCGTCCACAACCTCATACAGATCCCCACCGCCGCGGTACGCGCGCGCCGCCAGGGTAGTGATGATGATCGAGGCTGGGCGCAGCTCAAGTGCGTCCGTGAAGTAGATGTCGCGATGTCGCTTCAGCGCCTGCACGGCCTGCTGCAGCGTTGTCTTGACCTGCCAGGTCGGAACCTGCTCGATGTCCATTCGCTTGGAGAGGACGAGGAGCTTGTCCTCCATCTCCTTGGCCATGACCTCGTGGAACCAATCGGCGTACGCAATCGGATTGGAGAAGAGCCAGCGGACAAGTTCGGTGTCAGTGATGAGGATGGCGCTCTCGGAGTGCGCTTGCGGGTTGGGCAGCGCCGGCAGCGTGTCGAGGTGAAAGCCGGGATACTGCAGGGTCCAGCAGCGCTTGCCCTCGTCAAGGGTCGGTGTGCCCTCGGGCTCGCCGAGGACGAACTTCTCAAGGCCAAGGCCAGTGTCCTCTTTGAGCTCGGCTTGGCTGATGACGTGCTTGGAGAGGTCGCGTCGCGCAACTAGGTCGATGTCGATCTCGTCGCTCCTGTGGTACTTGCGCGTGATCGTCCCCAGTCGCATCGACCCCTGGGGGTAGACAATTCCGTCACTCGGATCGGTTGCCCAGTGCTCGGCAAGTGCTTCGGCGACGGCCGTGTACCGCGCAATGGCGAGGCTGCGTTCGGCCGGGGTGATGTCGAGCGAACTGATGCCGTGCCCAAGGAGGTCGTCGAGAATCTGCGACGAGAAGCGAGTCATACCAGCGCGTCCTTTCGGGTGCGGTACGGCGTGTAGTGCCCTCGCTTGTGCGAGGCGAACTCTGCGACGAATGTCGGGGAGAAGTCACGACTGTGGTGCGCGGCCGTCGCCAGGAGATCGCGTGTGTCAGCGACATCGAGCTTGACGAGGGCTTCCGGCGCCGGCGGGTTGAGCCGGAAGGCGTTCTGACGGCCGAGCAGGTGCTCGGCCTGAGTGAACGCACCTCGACTTTGTCCCGCCATTAGAACCTGCGCGACGTTGGGCGAGCGCACCCAGTGGATGAGGCCGCCATGGTCGAGCTTGCGCGGGCGGTACGTGGCCGCCACGGTGGTCCCAATGCTCAGTAGTCGAATCGATTGGAGCGGCTGCTCGAACATCGAGACGGCTTCGACGACGCCCACCATCGACGGGTTGGCCGCCCACACTCCGCCGTCGACAAGCCTCACGTGATCGTCCGGGAGTGAGTACGCCGGAAAGTAGGTCGGGGCGGCCGAGGTCGCCATGGCGACCTGCCACATGGGCACGCACCAGTCACGTCGAAGCCGCTCGTGATGGGGCGTCTTGAAGAGATAGACGGCGTTCTCACCGATGTTGTACGACGGGATCACAAGGGGCACGGCGCTGTCGCACATCAGCTTCGCTCCGAACCCCTGACGGACCGCATCGCAAAGGCCATCCGGCTTGTACTTGGCGCGAAACAGCGTCAAAGGACGAACCAGGCTGATTCGGCGGTGAGCCGGGAAGATCGACGTCATGTTGTCGACGTAGAGCTCCAGGATCTCCGCCGGCGACATGCCGGCGCCCAGACCCAGCGCGATGATGCCGCCGGTGCTCGTCCCAACGACGAGATCGAAGTGGTCGGTGATTTTCGTCCCCATATCGCGTTCGAGCTGCGCCAGCAACGCCGCGACGAAGATCCCCCGGACGCCGCCGCCGTCGATCGAAAGCACCGAGAAGTTGCCGTGGCCATTGGTCTGACCCACGTCACCACCTCCGATGAGGGCTGTCGTCCTACCTGTAGGACAACAGTACCGCGTGAGGTGGACGAGGCGAGGTAGATGCCGCGTTCGACACGATTCGGGCGTGTCTCGCCCTCGGGTCGCCACTTCCGAAGCTCCAGGCTCGTGGCCGGGGCCAGAAGCATTCGAGGGATTCGGTGCATCCCCGGCTCAATCCGAGGCTTGTGCCTGCCGATGCGAGGGTAGGTTGCTTGATGGCTAGAGATCTTGACGTCATGACGTCATAAGCGCATACTCTTGCGAACGGGAAGGTAGGTGGTTCAGATGGCCGAGAAGGAGAAGGCGCTGACCATTCGTGTGCCAGAGACTTTGGCGCGGGACCTTGCCATTCACCGTGCGCTCACGGGGGAGTCGGTCAACGCCCTGGCAGTACGACTGTTCGAGTCGTATCTAGCGGATGCAGGTCACAAGGCGCTTGTCGCTGCGGGCATCCGCGAGATCGACGAGCAGTACAGGGTGGCGCTCGACAAGTTGGCGTGACCCGTTACCTCACCCTTGAGGACGTCCTCACGCACCACGCAGAGCGCATTGGCTCTGACCTCGTTAGGGACCCCGGCCAGGTCGCGTCAACGTTGGCGCGGCCGGCTGCGGGGTTCGGCGAGACAGAGTTCTACCCGACTGTCGCCGAAAAAGCTGCTGCGCTCCTGCACGGCTTTGCCACGACGCAATCCTTCGTAGACGGCAATAAGCGGATGGCCGTTTACGCGGCGGGCACCTTCCTGCTCATCAACGGGTACCGCCTCACGCTCTCCGACTTGGACATGTACGAGCTGGCCATGGCGGCCGCGGACGGAGATTGGGATGTCCAGAAGATTGCGGAAGTCTTGCAGCAAGGCATGATCGAGATGGACCTCAGGCTGGACGATCTTAAATAGTTACGTGTCCGGGTCAGCTACGGACTCGTCAACCGCGATAGTCCGACGCCAAGCTTTGCCGCAGCCGACTAACCCGACGGCTGCAACCGCGAGGACCGGGCTGACGCATGCCGAGGATGTGCCCCTTCGCTGCTTCGGCTAGTAACCGGATTCCCACGGCACAACAGCAATTACCCGCCGACATTGGGCAGCTGGCTGACCACAACGAATCGGCACATACCCTTCGTCACGTGACCCGGGATTGGGATGCACCTGAGGGCGCGTCGGTGTTTGACAGCCCGGAAGAGGCCGCGCTGTCGCAATGGGCGGGCACGCCGAATGCCCGCGCTGCCGTGGTCGACGTGAGACCGGCAGCCGACGATGGCGCGGTCTGGGTCACGATCCAGACGGACGGCGCTCCCGGGTTCCACGACCAAGACGTTGTGACGTGCATGCAGACAGCCGAAGGTCGATGGTGGGCCGGAGGGTCTACTGGCGCGAGCAGCGGCCGCTAACGGCACATCTCCCGCGGACAACTGCGGCGTTCCATCAATCCGATTCTCCGACGAACGTGGCTGAGCATGGCTTCAGCACGCAGTGCGCAGGGTGGCAAGAACTTCGCGAAGTTCGCTAATCACCTGCACCGTCGAGGCGATGCTGTCATGGTCGGCCCGTGGGGCGCCTTTGGGCCAGGCCGATTGTTGTGCTCGTTCTGCTGACGAGCGCTTGCACCGCGTCGCACCACTCCGCGACTAATAACGGCGCAGGTCCGCGGTACGGCGGCACGTTGCGGATCGTCGGAGACAGTGACGTCGACCATCTCGATACGGCGAGCGCATACGCGAGCACCACATACACGCTGGAGCGAGCGTTCGCTCGGCAGCTCGTCACGTATCCAGCGACGGGGGTTCGCAGCATGCCGACGTCGCTGGTGCCGGACCTCGCCTTGAACGTGCCAACACAGGACAACGGAGGGGTCACCGACCGCGGGACGACGTATACCTTCCACCTACGCACTGGCCCGCTGTGGGACACGTCGCCGCTAAGGCCGGTGACCGCGCTAGACGTCGTTCGAGGCATCAAACGGTTGTGCAATCCCGCTCAGCCGGCCGGCGCCACTGGGTACTACGAGAGCACGATCGCCGGGATGGCGGCGTACTGCAACGCGTTCCAGAAGGTGTCACCGACCGTCGCGACGATCGATAGGTTCATGGCGAACCACGACATCGCCGGAGTCCGGGCCATCGGCCAGTCAACGGTCGTCTTCCACCTGGTGCGCCCGGCGACCGATTTCAACAACATCATGGCGTTGCCGTTCTCCTCGCCGGCGCCTGTCGAGTACCAGACGTACGTGCCGGGAAGTCACGCACTCGCTGAGAACATCGTCTCTGACGGGCCATACCGGATCACCGCTTACGAGCCCGGGAAGCGGATCGTGCTTGACCGCAACCCAACCTGGAAGCAGTCCACCGACCCTGTTCGGCACGCCTACGTCGACCGGATCGAGGTCGCCGAAGGGGTCAACGCCGACAGCGCCCAGCTGCAGCTGCAGGCCGGCAGCGCAGACCTGCCGTGGGACACCCAAACCCCGGTGGGCGACCTCTCTGTACTTATGCGCGCGCACGACCCGAGGCTGATGACCTACGCGGTCGGAGCGCTCAACCCCTACGGCGTGATCAACCTCCAAAGCCCGAACTCCAACCGGGCCACGAGCAAGCTCGGCGTTCGCCGGGCACTGGAGTACGCCGTCGACAGGGCTGCCTTAGTGCAACTATCCGGAGGACCCGCTCTGAGCGCACCGCTCGACCAGGTGATCACCGCGGGCAATCTTGGCTACCGTCGCTTCGACCTCTATCCGGGCACGGCTCACCGCGGTGATCCCGCGCGCGCACGTGCCTTACTCGCAGCCGCCGGCTATCCGCACGGGGTGACCCTGAAACTTGAGTATCCGAACGACGAGAGAACACGCCAGGTCGCCGAAGTGCTGCAGGCGGATTACGCCCGGGCAGGCATCACCATCACCCCAGAACCCGCACCAGTGGGCGATTTCTATGGCGCCGACGTCGTGACCCCGTCGCTGGCTCGGGCCGGCAAATGGGATATCGCGCTCGGGTCATGGGGGCCGGACTGGTTCGGCAACAACGGCCGGACAACCATCGAGCCGCTGCTGGACGGATCGACCTACGGGCTCGGCTCCGAGGATTTCGGCGACTACGACAGCAGCGCCGAGAACCGACTGATCACTCGTGCACTCGCCGCGCCGACGACGGCGGCGGCCGCGGCCCTCTGGCATCGCGCCGACCTCACTGCGATGAAAGACGCGGCGATCATCCCGCTCGTCGCCACCCAGAGGACCGTGTTCCACTCCGCGCGGGTGCAGCACTGGCGGATCGATCCGGTGTCATGGCAGGGCGACGTCACCGCGCTGTGGTTGTCGCAGTGATGCCTTCACGCAGAGGTGTGCCCCCGAGCCTGCTCGGGGGCACACCTAGTACGGACCAGACAAGGTCAGCAGGAGTGCGTGATCGCGCCCCACATGCCTGTTGTGCCACCGGGAACCCCGTTGCCGTTGGGGTTGTCGACCGACATCGCGTTCGCCATTCCTCCCGTGTTGTCCGCGGTCCAGGTGTGTGCGTTGACCATGTTCGCCGCACAGTTGCCGCTGGCGGACCCGGCCGAGGCGATGCCTGCTGTTCCGGCCAACGTGGCGGCGGTCATCGCCGCCACGCTCAGAACCTTTGTTGCCGTCGTGATACATGTCATCGGAGTTTGTCCTTTCGAATCAGCTAGCGCGCGGAAAACTGCGTTGAGATCACTCGAAGGTGGCGTTGGCGTTGTCGTCCACCACGTTGATGGCGTTGGCGCCACAGGGGCACAACTTGCCGGTCGGGTGATAGCAGAGTGATCCATCACCGTTCTTGTCGAGTCCGCTGAAGTAGGCGAACCAGTCGCTGAAGTTGGGGTCTTCCGCGGCGTACGTGCTGGCGGCGTATGTCGCCAGATCGGTGATGCTCGACTCGGTGAAACCAGAGCCGCAGCCGCCGTTCAAGTTTCCGCTTCCGTTTCCGCCAGCAAATGCCTGCACTGACGCGATCGGCAGCGTGCCGACAGCGACCGCAGCACACAGCAGCCCCTTCGTGGCGAGCCTACGAACGTTCATGTCATTTCCTCTCGGTGGATGTGGCGCGCGGTTTCGCGCGTTGTGCCGCGGCTGCTGGCGCTTCGCGTGCACCGCGACTGAGCAGGGTCTGAAGCACCGGTTGCAGCGTGTGATGGGTTGAGCTACCGGCGACGATCTCGGTCGCCTCGGCGCCAGAGGCCTCGGTGTCGAACGCCCAACCTTCGAGTACGACGGCTTCGGTGTGGTCGTCACGGGCGATGGCGACGTGAGTGACGCCGAGATCGGCTAGCCGGCTAGCTGACGTCGCGTCCAGCGTTGACTCGCCGCTTTGCGCGTCGAGCACCACCACGAGCATCGCCACTGGACTCACCATTTCCGCGACGTCGGTTCATCGCGGTGGTGACGCTATGGACGCGACACCGAAGTGGGTATCCGGGGAATCCCTAGTTCCTCAACCGGTGGGCGGCGTCGATTGGGGCATGACGGACATCGCGGTCGCGTAGCGAGCGCCGAGCTCGGTCCGGTTGCGGACGCCGAGTTTGGCGAAGATGCGCGACAGGTGCTGCTCGACGGTCTTGGCGGAGATGAACAGCGACTCGGCGATGTCGCTATTGCGCGCGCCCCCTACCGCCAGTCGCGCGACATCGAGCTCACGCCGGCTGAGTCCGGCGAGACCGTTCTCCGTGCCGGCAGACCGAGGTGCGAACAGACGGCGTACGCCGGCCTCACGGAGCCGACTCAAAGCCAGCGCCTCCTCCGACGATGCGCCGAGCTCGCCAGCAAGTCGCGCCGCCGTCGACCACGACTCCACCGCATCGTCACGATCGATGCCGATTGTTGCCTCACCGAGATCGAGAAGCAACCACACCTGGTCCAGGAACAGCCCAGCATCCGCGGCCGACCGCGCCGCCGACCGGAGCCGTTCAACGCCGTCATTGCTGCCGGTCGCGAATGCGACATACGCACCGGACCGGGCTCGCAAATACTCCGCACGCGGATGCAGCGTCGGATGCGTGGCGTCCCACTGCTCGAGAAGAGCCACCGCGCGCGCGAGTTCGCCGACCCGGGCATAGAGCTCGGCAGAAATCACGCGCAGCTCCCACAGGCAGCGAACGCAGCCGGCTGCGACCGCATCCGCATCCGCAGCCATCAACAGCTCGACGACCGCCTCCGGTGTCTCTTGGGGTGCAAACCGGGCGAGGCACATCGCCGCGCGCTGACGCACTGCGAGCCGGCAGTGGGGGTTGGGTTGCCGCTCGGCCTCCTCCCGAAGCGCCTGCACGGCGCGTTTCCAGTCCGTGAGCGACGCATCGATGATGTGTCCCAGTCCGGACAACCAGGTGTCAGCGGTCTGCGTCGCGATTTCGGTGCGTGCACCGATTCGCTTCGCCTCGGCGTACAACTCGGCAGCCTCCGCGATGCGTCCCTGCATGTAGACGGCTAGTGCGAGCTCTAAAGCTCCGTAGCTCACGACGCCGGGGTAGATCTGCTGCTGCGCCTCCTGAATGGCGGCCTTGGTACGCGCTTCGGCTTCCGGCCAGCGGTTCAAGAACCGCAGCGCGTTGAACGCAAAGAGTTTGACGTCGAGATGTTGCTCCCCGAGTCCCCGAGTCGCGTCGATCATCTCGTCGGACAGCGCGAGCATCCCGACAATGTCGTCAGCCATCAAGCAGGCGATCCGCTCGGCGTCAATGGCCTCCACGTACGCCTCGCGGGCCGGGCCGGACAGTGCCTCCACCGACCCAGCAGTCGCAACGAGTTCACGCGCCCGGTCGATCGAACGTTGGAGATAGGGCCGGGCAGAGTTCGCGTCGTGGACCAGCCAGACGAGCCGGTGATAGTCGAGGGCGTCCGCCGCGACGAGCGTCCACGGGTCGTCGGCGCCGTCTTTTCGCGCCCGCGCGAGCATGTCGGCGGCCTGGTCCGGTCGGCCGACCTCAACTGCGTGTCGAGCTGCCTTGACGGCCGCATTGGCCCGGCCGGCGGGCGCGGGAAGGCTCTGCGCCAATACCGCGAATCGGTCGTAGGCGGCCTCGCGATCGCTCAGCTCTTCCGTCATGTTGGCCAGCTCCACCTGCAAGGCGAGAGTTGCCGCCGCGTCGGTTGTCGGCTGATCGGCGATCGCCGCAAGCCGCGCCAGACCCGACAGGCCGAGTAGGCGTCGCTGCGGCGATTGTGCGATCTCCAGTGCGAGATCAGCGGTCGCGACATCTGCTGCCTCGGCGTGCTCCAACGCCTCCATCAGGGGCCCGATGTCGCCGTCGGCGTACCGGCGGAGCCGTTCGGCGAACCGGGCGTGGAGTGAGCTCAATTGGCTGGGCGTAAGTTGGTCGACGGCCGCATGGCGCACGAGATCGTGCGTGGTGCGGAACTCGGCACCGACAGCGACGGCGAGGCCGCGATTGGTCAGTTCGATCAGCGCGTGTTCCGTCCGCAAGTCTGGCCAGGTCAGTACGTCAGCAAGCTCGACGACTTCTGCAGGCCGAGCAGCGACGACGAGCGCCGCAAGCGCTGCCGCGGCGTCCGGACTCAGCTCGCGCAGCTGAGCGGCGATGATGCTTGCTGGCCGATCCGGGACGAAGCTTGCGCGGGCGGCTGTCTCGATCCAGAACGGCGACCCGCCTCCACTAGCCCAGAGCTCTGCCGCTGCGGTCTGATCCAGACGGGGCTCGACGAGCTGCGCCAGCCGCGTGCCGGCGACCCGGTCCAGCGGGCCCAGCGTTATCTCGACGAACCCCGCCTCAACGTCAAGGGACTCGCGTAGCGACCGGAGGTACGCCATCGCGTCGGGCGTGGGCCGGGTTCCGCATAGCGCGGCCAGCGCCAGTCCGTCCGCCTCTGCCGCCCGGAGCACATAGCGAACAAACGCCCGGGACAACACGTCCACCCATTGCAGGTCGTCGATCACAAGAAGGATCGGCTCCGTCGAAGCCACGACGCGGTACGCCGCCTCGAAAACACGCACCGACTCCAGCCGCCCCGCAGGCTCGGGCTTCTCGGACGAGAGGAGCGCGCGTAGGAATTCCCCGGCAGGACCGATCTTCATCAACTCGCGCAGCACTGTCGCCGCAGCACCCAGCGGCACCTCCTGCTCCGGCTCGAACCCGACCAGCCGGAACACGCGCAGCCCGAGTGCGCGGCCGGCCAACTCGGAGATGAGGCGCGTCTTCCCGATGCCGGGATCACCGACCACGACCGCGAGCGCTGGTTCGGTCCGGCCTCGCGCATCCGCCAGTACCGCCCCGATTGCGTCCAGCTCTGGCGTCCGGCCAACGATCTCTGCGGCGCCGGCTAGTGCGTGTGTCATCGCCCCCGCTTCCGACCTCACCTGCCTTGGAGAGTAAGGGAAATCCGCTCGCCAGGCCACGAAACGGCCGGAACCACACGTGGCCGCTGCCTTGTCGGAGGTGAGCAAAGTTGAAGTCGATCACCGTCCACGCAGCGACGGACGACACGAGGTCGTTAGAACGTGTGCGTTATCAAGTGACGAATCACATCACCTGCAACGCAAACGAGCATGGGCTTATTGAAGCGACGGGCTGGCGTCTGATGCCGACAACCGGAGGAGGATCGTTGAGTAAGTAGAACGCCGGCACTCCGGCGCATCTGCCGTTGCTATCGAGTGCAGGTGAACGGCACTTATGCCGGTGATCCTGTCCAGTGGCTGCGGGATATGCCGGTGATCGGCCGAGCGGTGTGTGCCCGGCCGTCACCGTCGTGAGGGTGGTCATCCAGCTTGGCTGTCGAGGGTGTCGATGAGCCGCTGGTAGGTGTTGGCACGAACTGGCTGACCGTGACCAGCCGCGTGGTCGCGTTGCTTTTCTAGGGTCGGACGGAACTCGATCGTGGTCTGGAAGAACCCGCAGCCTTCGCAGATCGACTCGAAGGCGCAGTCGAGGTCCTGCGGTCTGGTGCACCAGCCGTTGCCGAGCATCCGACGGTGTTCATTGCGAAGCCGCCGCATCGCGGTGGTCTCACCGCCGGGCAGTGCGGGGTCGTCGTAGAGGGCGTCGACGGACTGGCTGACGGAGTGGTACTGGTCAGCAACTGTGCGGTTCGCGATCCGCGCATAGATCAGCGTCATGCGCAGGGTGCGGTGGCCGAGCATTGCCGCGATCGCTTCGATCCTCATGCCACGGTTGATCGCCTGGGTGGCAAGGGTGTGCCGTAGCTGGTGCGGGTGGACGTGCCCGATCCCGGCGCGGCCGGCAACACGGTTGAGCATCCGGGCGACCGCGCAAGGGTTGAGTGCGCGGCCGTTGGCTCGGACGAGCAGCAGCCCGGTGCCGAAGTCGTCGCTGGTCTGCAACCAGTCGGTGAGCAGCTCGACCAGCTGAGGGTGCAAGGGGACGTAGCGGTCGTTGTGCAGCTTGCCGATCGGGATGCGCAGCCACCAGCCGCCGTCGAGGTTGACGATCCCGTCGCGGCGAAGCCGACACAGTTCACCGACCCGGACCCCGGTGCGGGCGAGCAGATGCACGACCAGACGACGCAACGGGTTGATGTCGTCGTTCGCGGCGCGCAGCAGCCGGGCGGCTTGGGCGTCGTCGAGGAAGCGCGGCAACGGGTCGTCGACGATCGGCAGGTCGATCGAGTAGATCGGGGTGCGCCGCGGTGCGTCGTCCCAGTCCCATTCACCGATCCGGTCGAAGAACGTGCGCAGGGTGCCGAGCCGCTGCCGCAACGTGTTGGCACTGACGTTCGCGAGCCGTCCCGGCCGGGCAGCCAGATGCAGCTTGAACGCCTCGATCTCGACGCGACCGACATCAACGAAACCGTTGACATGGGGGTGTGCCTCGACGAGATAGACCGCGAGCTGCCGCAACGACGCGTCAGCGACCACAACACTGCCCGGACGTAACGACAACGCCAACTGCGCCAGATAGCGCGCCGCGGTGTCCGCAAGCTGCGGCCGCGCTGCCGCGATGCGCTGCCATTCGCGTTGCGACTGCGACCGGCGTGTTCCCGGCGTCTCGACTGTGACGGCGGTCATGCGGTCACCGCCGCGGCCTCGAGCTGAACCACGGCTCGGGTGTATTCATCGGCGAGCCAGTCGTTGGCCAGGTGCAGATAGATCCGGGTCGACTCGATCGAGCGGTGCCCGGCCTGAGCCTGCACCGCTTCCAACGCCATCCCTGCTTCCCGCAGCCGGGTCAGGCAGGTGTGCCGCAGCTCATGACAGGTCGCGTGCGTCAGCCCGGCGCGGCGACGGGCGCCGCGGATGATCTCCTCCAACCCGTCCTCGTCCAGCGGCCGGCCGCGGCGCGGTCCTTTCAACGCGAGGAACACCCGCTCCGTCGACACGTCGGGACGTTCGCCGTCGAGATAACGGCCGAGGGTCCGGAAGAACCGTGGCGTCATCGGCACCAGCCGCTGATGGCCGCCCTTGCCCTCAGCGATGAACACCCGCGACTCGCTCGGCCGCAGATCCTCCAACCGCAACCCAAGAACCTCACAGCGACGCAACCCGCCGAGCAGCATCGCTTCGACCATGGCCCGGTCCCGCCAACTGCGCAGCGCCTTCAACAACGCGTTGACCTCATCGGGGGCGAGCACCTTCGGCAACGTCCGCGGCGCACGGACCAGCGGCACATGTCCGCGCTTGCCGCGAGCGCGTCGGGTCGCCAGTCCGCGGGGCACCGGGTTGGTCGTCACTTCCTCGATCAGCTGCAGCCACGAATACAGGCCGGACACACTCGACAGTCGTCGCTTGATCGTCCGCGACGACAAGCCGGCCTCCCCGTCCGAGAGTCGGACCACACGTTCGTGCCGTGGCTCGCGTTGCTCGGCGATGAACGCCAGCACGTCGTTCACGTCGACGTCATGCGGTGGCTTGCCGACAACGGCGAAGAACGCACGAAGATCCGACGTGGCTGCTAACACCGTGTTCCACCGAGCTCGCGAAGCGACGAACGCGAGATAGCGATCCAGCGTCGGCTCACCAAGCCGAGGCGGTTCGCGGCGCCGGTCAACAGCCGGCAAGAAACAGGGATCCGAGGACAACACAGGCGATCCTTTCGGCACCTAGACGCACCCCTGTGGCGCGCCCGAAATGGCCTACAGGATCACCGGCATATCTACACATACATGACGGGGTCACGGACAGACCACGTGCACAACAACCCGAGCATCCGGCCCGTGCCGGGCGTTCGCAACGATGGTTGCAGTGCCGGTCTGCTCCGGCTCGAAGTTGAACTGCCGCCCGCCTCCGGCTGCCTTTAACGGTCCAGCCGGGCCGCTAAGGACGGAACCGCCATCAACCACCCTGGGTCGACCCAGACCCGCATCCTTGATGACGACGGGGAGGACCTTGTCGACGGGCGCCTCGGCAGTCACTGAGCCGCGGCCGAGGGTCAGGGCCGAAACCGGCCCCTCGACAGGGGTGCAGTCGCTGCCGCCGCCGCAGCCGGGAGCAGCAATTACGACGAGGCCACTGAGCGCAGCGAGCGTTAGAACACGGCCCCCGTACACGTCATTAGGCTCCGTGCGCTTCGGTCAGCAATCAAGCACGGCCAGGTAACGGTGATCGGCACGTATCGAGCGACAACTCGGACGCGGGTTTTCGCCCGGCTAGGTAGCGCGGTAACGATCCAGCTCATACGTCCGCCGATGGCAGCCAGCCCCAGCGTCGGCGCGTACTGCTCAGGTGCTGCGGCACGTTATTCCTGCGCACGCCAGGTGCGCATCCGTTTCCTCCCGGCGGCAGCGGCTTCCTGGCCGCGGCGAGGCTGTCAGCTAGCGATGCAGGGAGCCTGTGATGCGGTTCATTCCGAGGTAATGCGTAGATTTAGCAGCACCGGGGGCACCCGGCCGTTGCTCACGATGAATGGATTCGGGCCGACGAGATCGCGCGCCTCGTCCGGGAGAGTAGCCGTTGCTAGCGGTTTCGGATCCTCGAGCGAGTTCAGCAGCGCGACCTCGACTATGGGGAATCCCGTGTCGCCGCCGGGGAAGTGGACGTCCATTACGGCGAGGATGCCGTTGGCCGTCTCGATAGGCGATGTGAAGGATGACGGTAGTTCGACATGTCCGAGAGGCTGGAGGTTGGACGCGTCGTACAGCCGCCAACGCGCGACGTGCGGTGCCGCGCGATCTCCTTCGGAGTAAGAGATCACACGATCGCCCGCCGCCGCTAGCTCACCGCGATGAGTCACCGCGGTGTAAATCGGGGCGCCGCTTGCGCCGGCGCGGGCCAGGTAGTTGCCAGCCTGTCCGGGGCGGCCGGTATAGAAGTAGAAGCCAGTGGCGCTCGCAGCCGGATTGGGATAGGCGCGGCGACTCAGCACGTCGACGCTCTGTCTTCCAGGGACGATGCGCGTGACATCGAAGTATGGGTCTCCTGCCTGCTCAGTCTCGAAGGCGGACCAAACGAAGATGGCACCGTCAACTGCACTGGCGCCGGCTCCGTTCGGTACCCCGTTGGGAGATGCAGGAGATCGCGGCAATAGCCACTGCCCGGTCTGCTGGCCGTTGGTCAATGAATACGCAGAAACGGTTCTGCCGGTCACGACATACGCCGCCTGGTTGTCCGCCGCCAAGGCGAAAACGTCTGAACTGACCGTGGTGAGCGGCGTCGACGATTGACCGTGCACGACATAGACCGTGCTTGCGACCGCATAAACGATCGTCCCGTTGGGAGTTTCGGTGATCACCGTTGGGTCACCCTGGAGCGTCACGCTGCCGCCGGGTTGAATCTGAAAATGTGATCTCGACGTGTCAGGTGTGTGCGTTGACCCAGTCGTGCCGGCGCGGTCACCACTGATCACCGTCTCAGTTCCGACCGCGACGGTGGCAAGGACCGCCAGCGTGCCCGCAGCTGCTCCGACGACGCGGCGCCGACGTCGCCGGGTGAGGCGACGCTCGATCCCTGCCATTAGACCGCCCGACGCCTCGTCAAGGTCGTGTGCGTGCGCGGAGAGGGATCGCATCAGTTCGTCGGTCAGCATCTCGGTGACCTCTCAGGAAGGGCGGAGCGAAGTTTCTGAAGCGCTCGCGACGTCTGGCTCTTGACAGTTCCGGTGCTCACCCCGAGCACCGCAGCGATCTCCACTTCGGAAAGATCCTCGTAAAAGCGCAGTACCAATACCGCTCGCATCCTTGGTGGCAGTGCCGCGAGAGCCACCCACATTTCGTCACGCTCACCCACCTGGTCGACGTGATCATCGACGACGCCTTCCCGCGGCATGTGACTGACCACGACGGGGCGGCGCCGCCGCCATCGGGAGGTGCGCAGGTTGACCATGGTGCGGCGCACGTACATATCGAGAGCGCCGCGGTCGCGCACCCGCGGCCAGGCAACGGCCAACCGGAACAGCGCTTCTTGCAGCAGATCCTCAGCATCGGCGCGATGTCCGGTGAGAAGGTACGCCGTACGCAATAGAGCGGCCGAACGCGCGGCGACATAGTCGCGAAATTCCGCATCCACCGTGCCCACACTCACAAGGACGACATTCAACCCCCGCCGGGTTGCATCAGGGAGCCGAAAGCGGACCACAAAGAGTGGCAGGTCACTATCCCGGGCGAGGCCCGGCGCCCACTCGGTCACGGCACCTCCACGATGCTTCGACCCGCCGGTTTGCCCCCCGGCGTCATTGATCACGTGCTTGCCGCGGCAGGGAAGATCTTCCACGATGACGCTGTGTCGCGTTGCCGCATTCCGCATTCAACGGCTGGTCGGGTGCTGGCGTTCGTGCTGGCGATGCCAACCGTCCTGGGAGGGCCGCTTGCCAACGCGCCCGCCGCGGCCCAAACCGTACGGCCCGGCACGGCGAGCTCATCTACGTGTCCCTCGAAGCCGCCGACCCAGAGCCAACTCCGACGGGAAGCTCATCCCGGGTCGCGACACACGATGGTGCCTGGGCAGGTCCGCGGCGTGCTGGTATGTGCCTACGCCGGCCTGAACGATGCACACCCCAGGCAGTTGGTATCAGGCGGCAACGCAGGGTTACGACCGAGCCGGCTGCTGCAACGCCGGCTCAACGGCGCGCAGGTACCGACCGGCCGCACCTATAACTGCCCGATGGACGATGCAAGCACCTACTACGTCGCTTTCCGCTACCGAACCGGCGGACCCCAACAGCTATCCGTCTCCCGCACCGGCTGTCGCTTCGCAACGAACGGCAAGCGCTACGTTTTTGCAACGGACAAAGTCGAACACCAACTTGCAACGATCAGCACCCAGTAACGCGACCGCGCTCTAATCGGCATTCCTGAAGGGAGCGGGGCCGTCAAGGTCTTGTTCTGAGCGTGGTTCGTCCCGGCGGTGGCAGTTGCTGGGCAGCGTCGGTCGCGGGGCGGGGTCAACACGCAGCGCCCGGAGCACGTAGCGCGGTCGGGTGGCCGGGGGGAATCGCACCCCCCGGCTCCCGCAGATCCCGGCGTGACAGTCTCCCGTCACCGGGCTCTTCTCATCCGTCGGCGAGCCAGCATGTGCGTACCCATGCCC
>Ga0207660_10000500_pt1 | contig 26124 bp, 26 predicted proteins | sample KBSC73BmetaG_FD_184335 | JGI IMG/M metagenome (GOLD analysis project Ga0207660, IMG submission 184335) | Corn rhizosphere microbial communities from Kellogg Biological Station, Michigan, USA - KBS C7-3B metaG (SPAdes) (version 2) | ecosystem: Host-associated > Plants > Roots > Rhizosphere ... | reverse complement strand
TCGAAACAGCGGGCGCAGGGCGTGCCGCAGCCGCGCGTTGCGCGGCGCGTCCCGCAGGGCGCTCCCGAAGGGAGCTGCTCGCTTCCCGCAGGCGACCACAGGTCGCCGCTTCCCGCAGGCGGCCAAAGGCCGCCGCTTCCCGCATATCGCCGCCTCACCGCGAAGCATCACGCAACGCGACCGCAAATTCCGGCGCCGTGGCGAAACGCGCCCGAGGCTCGCGGTCGAGGCTGCGCGCGATCGCGGCTTCGACCGCGGTGGGAAAGCGGAGATCGGGACGCAACTGGCCCAGCGCTGCGGGATCTCCAGTGAGTCGCGCGATCATGATCTCCTGCTGTGTCTCGCCCACGAAGGGCAACTGGCCGGTCAGCATTTCACAGGTCACGAGCCCCAGCGAATAGATGTCCGTGCGCGGATCGAGCGGCTTGCCGCGGATCTGCTCCGGGCTCATGAACTCCGGCGTGCCCAGGACGATGCCGGTGGCCGTGAGCTTGCGCGCTTCCCTGCCCATGCGGCGCTGCTTGGCGAGACCGAAGTCCATGACCACGGCGCGGTCCGCGCCGCCGGCATCACGGCAGAGCATCACGTTCTCCGGTTTCAGATCACGGTGAATGATTCCCAGCAGGTGCGCGTGGTGCAGCCCGGCGGCGATGTCGCTGACGAATCGCACGGCCGTGCGCAGCGCGACCTGCCGCTCATGGTAGATGCGATCGCAGAGCAGCTCGCCGTCGAGAAAGGGCATGACGACAAAGACGAGCCCGTCGGCCGTCTCGCCAAGCCGCATGATGTGCGCCACGTTGGGATGGGCCAGTTGACCCGCGAGCTCGGCTTCCCGGCGCAGCCGCGCCATCGCGGTCGCGTCGCGGCCGAGCGATGCGGACAGCACCTTGATGGCGACCTTCTCGCCGGTCACCTGGTCACGGGCGACGTACACCACGGACATGCCGCCCTCGCCGACCTTGTGGCCCACGTGGTACCGATCGGCGAGCAGCTGACCCGCGAGTCGCGTGTGTCCGTCGGCGGTCTCGCCCGGGGCACCCGGTGCAGGCAGCGGGGGATCAGGGTCGAGCAGGGTGCCGTCGGCCGGACAGTAGCGCGCGAAGCCGGCGAAGCGCGCTCCGCAGGCGGGACAGCGCGTGCCGCTCACGTGCACACGCGATTGCGTCCCTGCGCCTTGGCGCGATAGAGCGCCTCATCCGCGAGTGTGATCAGCTCCTCGGCGGAGCTGGCTCGCGGCGACGGCACGGTGGCCATGCCAATGCTCACCGTGACGTGCAGCCAGCCGTATTCACCGCTGGCTATCGGCGCGAGTTCGGCCACGCGCGCGCGGATGCGTTCGGCGAGCCGCGCGGCGCCGTCCTCGGCGGTCTCGGGCAGCACCAGCACGAACTCTTCACCGCCGTAGCGCGCCACGACGTCCACGGCGCGCGCTTCGCGCTGCAGCGCGCGCGCCACGCCGCGCAGCACGTCGTCGCCCACGACGTGACCGTAGGTGTCGTTGACCGCCTTGAAGTGGTCGAGATCCACCATGAGCAGCGACAGGTGCAGGCCGTAGCGGCGGGCGCGCTCCAGCTCGGCGTTGAGCTGCGCCATGAGCGACCGCCGGTTGTGCGTCTGCGTGAGCGGATCGGTGTGCGCGAGAAGCTCGAGCCGCTCACGATCGACGCGCGCCGTCTCGATCATCTGCGCGCGACGGATCGCGGTGACGGCCGCGCGCACGACGGTGTCCGCGAATTCCACGTCCGATCGGCCCAGCGGCGGCTCGTCGAGCAGCGTGCGCAGGAAGATGACGCCCACCTGCGTGCCATCGAGCTTGAAGGGGAGCGCGAGCACCGAGCGGAACGGCACGATCGTGCCCGATACCGCCCACTCCATGCGCGCCTCGTTGTAGAGTGCGCTCTCGTTGATGTCCTCGATGAGCACCGGCTCTTCCTTCGCCAGCGCGCTGCGGATCTCCGGATACTTTTCCAGGTCGATGTCCAGGCGTCCCAGGCCGGGCGCTTCGTACGCCGCGGCCACGGTGCCCACGTTGTCGCCCGCGCGCCCCAGGATGAGCGAGCAGTGCGAGACGTCGAGCGCGCGTGACACGCGCCGCACGAGAATCTGGTAGAGTTCCTCGGCGGAGAAGTCGCCCGTGACCTCGTGCAGGATGTCCACGAGTTCGCGCCGGCTCTCCGCTTCCGCGCGCACGCGCGTCAGCTCGACTTCCGTGTCGCGCAGCGTGGCGCGCGCGTGGAGCAGCTCGTGACGGATGCGGAGCTGCACGCGAATGCGCGCGAGCAGTTCGCGCACGTGGAACGGCTTGCTGATGAAGTCCGTGGCCCCCAGGCTGAGAAACTGCGTGGTTGCCACATCGGCCGCCATGCGGGACATGACGAGCACCGGCATGTCGCGCCAGCGCTCGTCCTCGTTGATGAGGCGGAGCATTTCGCGCCCGTCCGTGCCGTGCATGAGGATGTCGATGAGCAGCACATCCGGCTGGTGCGTCGCGAGCGCCGTGATCAGTTGCTCTCCGCCCGACACCGTCTCCACCTCGTAGCCCTGCTCCTTGAGCAGCCACGAGACGGTGCGTGTCAGCACCTCGTCCTCGTCAGCGATGAGCACGCGCGCTCTATCCATTGGCGAGCAGCTCCGCCAGGCCATCCCATTCCAGGTTGCCGCCACTCAGGATCGCCACCGTGTGACCGACCGGCGTGACGACCTGCGCCCGGAGCGCCGCGACCGTGATGGCGCCGCTCGGCTCGGTCACGAGCTTCATGCGATCGAGGAGCCAGCGCACGCTGTCACGCATGGCGGAGTCCTCCACGAGCACGACGTCGTCCACGTAGGCCTGATGGTGCGCGAAGGGGAGCGCGCCGATCTCCACGGCCATGAGCCCGTCCGCGATGCTGGCGGTGCGCTCGAGCCGCACCGGAGCGCCGGCCTCGCGTGCACGCGTGAGCTTGGGCGCTCCCACCGGTTCCACCGCCACGACGCGCGCCGTCGGGGCAAGCAGCTTCACCGCACTGGCGACGCCCGCCGAGAGTCCGCCGCCACCAACCGGAACGAGCACCGTAGACACCTCGGGGAGATCCTCCACGATTTCGAGACCTGTCGTACCCTGGCCGGCAATGATGACCGGATCGTCGTACGGTGGAACGAGCACGCTGCCTGTGGTGCGCGACAGTTCCACCGCGCGATCCATGCGGTGCGCAGTAGTCGTGCCAGCCAGTTCGATGCGCGCACCGAAGCGTTCCGCGCCCGCGCGCTTGGCCGCGGTGACCGTGACGGGCATCACGACCGTGGCCGGTACACCGAAGAGCCGCGCGGCGAGCGCGACGGCCTGCGCGTGATTGCCGGACGACGGGGCGATGACGCCGCGCGCGCGGAGCGCGGGATCGAGTCGCGCGATGAAGGTGTAGGCGCCCCGGAACTTGAATGCCCCACCGCGCTGCAGCGTCTCGGGCTTGAGCCACACCGTGGCGCCGCTGCCCGGCGGCGCGAGCTCGTCCGCCGGCAGGAGGGGTGTACGTACAGCCACGCCGCGGAGCAGAGCAGCCGCGGCGCGAATGTCGGAAAGCGAAACGAGGGACGAAGTTGGGGGCATTGGTTGCATGTGGGCACGAATTGCCGATCGCTGGCGTGTGCCGCCAGTGACAACCGGCCAGCGACCCGCGACTGACGTCAGACCTGCTCTACCGGCTCCTCCGTGCCCTCCTCCTCCGCCTCACTCACCACCCGGGCCACGTCGCAGACGGAATCACCGTCATCCAGAGAGACGAGCTTCACCCCCTGAGTGTTGCGCCCGCTCACGCGGATGCCCTTCACGGCCATCCGTATGATCTTGCCCAGCTTGGTGATGAGCATCAGCCCATCCTCGGGGAGCACTTCCTTGAGCGCCACGACGTCGCCGGTCTTCTCCGTCCGGTTGAGCGTGATGATGCCCTTGCCGCCGCGGCGCTGCACGCGGTAGTCCTCGATGGGCGAGCACTTCCCCATGCCGCGTTCGGTCACCACCAGCAGCGTCGCTTCGCGCTTGATCACGACCATGCCGACCACGCTGTCATCCTTGCGCAGCTCGACCCCCTTCACGCCGGTCGTGTCGCGCCCCATCTGGCGAACGTCCTGCTCGTGAAAGCGAATGGAGAGGCCGTGGCGCGTCGCGAGCACCACGTCGTTGTTGCCGCCGGTGATCTGCACGTCGAACAGCTCATCGCCCGACTCGATGCGAATCGCCTTGATGCCGCTGGAACGCGGACTGGAATACTGCGACAGCGCCGTCTTCTTGACCGTGCCCTTCACGGTCGCGAACAGCAGGAACTGGCTCTCGCTGAATTCGCGCACCGGCACCATGGCCGAGAGCTTCGTGTCCGGCGTCACGTTGATCAGGTTCACGATGGGCTTGCCGCGCGCGATATACGACGCCTGCGGGATCTCGTGCACCTTGAGCCAGAAGCAGCGACCGTCGTCGGTGAAGAACAGGATGTAATCGTGCGTGGACGCAATGAAGAGGTGTTCGACGAAGTCCTCTTCCTTGAGCGTCTGCCCGTTGCGACCGTGTCCGCCGCGGCGCTGCTTGCGATACGCGCTCACGGAGCTGCGCTTGATGTACCCCGAGTGCGACACGGTGACCACCATGTCCTCCTCGGCAATGAGATCCTCGATGGTGAACTCGCCTTCGTCGCTCGTGATCTCCGTACGGCGCTCGTCGCCGAACTTCGTGGCGATCTGCTGCAGCTCGTCCTTGAGGATCTGCATGCGCCGGTCGCGCGAGCCGAGAATCGCGCGCATCTCCTTGATGAAGGCGCGCACCTCCTGGAGCTCCTCCTCCAGCTTTTCGCGCTCCAGCCCCGTGAGCTTGGCCAGGCGCATGTTGAGGATCGCCTCGGCCTGCCGCTCGGAGAGCTTGAAGCGCTGCTGCAACTGCGCGCTCGCGGTGGGCGTGTCGGCCGCCTTGCGAATGAGCTTGATGACCTCGTCGATGTGGTCGACCGCGATCTTGAGCCCTTCGAGGATGTGCTCGCGCTCGAGCGCCTTGTCGAGATCAAACTGCGTGCGGCGCACGATGACTTCGTGGCGGTGCGTGATGTAGTGCTCGAGCAGCTCCTTGAGCGGCATCACCTTCGGCACGAGCTGTCCGGTGTGCGCGTCCGGCACCAGCGCGAGGTTGATCACGCCGAACGTCGCCTGCATCTGCGAGTGCTTGTAGAGCTGGTTCAGCACCACACGCGGAATCGCATCGCGCTTGAGCTCGATCACGATGCGCATGCCCTCGCGGTCCGACTCGTCCCGCAGCGCGGAAATGCCCTCCACCTTCTTCTCGGCGTGGAGCTGCGCGATCTGCTCCACGAGCCGCGACTTGTTCACCTGGTAGGGGATCTCGGTGACCACGATCTGCGACTTGCTCGACGATTCCTTCTCCTCGATGACCGCGCGCGCGCGCATCACGATGCGGCCGCGCCCCGTCTCCTGATAGTCCTTGATGCCGGCACGGCCATAGATGTAGCCGCCTGTCGGAAAATCCGGCCCCGTCACCAGCTTGCGCACATCGGAGAACGTCGCGTCGGGGTGATCCACGAGGTGCGTGACCGCGGCGATCACTTCGCGCAGGTTGTGCGGCGGAATGTTCGTCGCCATGCCGACCGCGATACCCGACGACCCGTTGACGATCAGGTTCGGGAAACCCGCGGGCAATACCTTGGGCTCTTCGAGCCGGTCGTCGAAGTTGGGCGAGAAGTCCACGGTGTTCTTGTCGATGTCGCCCAGCATTTCCATGGCGATCTGCGTGAGGCGCGCCTCGGTGTAGCGGTACGCCGCGGCCGGATCGCCGTCCACCGAACCGAAGTTCCCCTGCCCATCCACGAGCGGATAGCGCAGCGAGAAATCCTGCACCATGCGCACGAGCGCGTCGTACACGCTCACATCGCCGTGCGGGTGATACTTGCCGAGCACATCGCCCACCACTGTCGCGGACTTCTTGTAGGGACGGCCGGGAACGAGACCGAGCTCGTTCATCGCGTACAGCACGCGCCGGTGCACGGGCTTGAGCCCGTCGCGCACATCGGGGAGCGCGCGTGACACGATGACGCTCATCGAGTAGTTGATGAACGATTCCTTGATTTCCTCGTCGATGAGGCGCGAAACGATACGTTCCCGATTGTTCGGAGCGGTCATGAGGCTCTACTGAGGTGGGACAGGACGATGGCGGACAACAGATGAAATATAACCCCGCCAGGGGGTCAATTTCAACCTCTGGAAGACCGACTAAGTTATTGAGGGAGCAATACTTAGTGCGCTGCAGGGGCGACTGCAGGGGCAGCCCATGGGGCAGCCCATGGGGCAGCCCCATGGGCTGCCCCTGCAGTCGCCTTCAGTCGAGGCGGACGGTCTGGGTTTCGGCGCCGTCGCGCTCGCGCACGAATTCCTCCTCTTCGGCCGTCTCACGGGCTTCGCGCGCTTCCGCCTCGCGCGCGATGGCTTCGCGCTCCGAGCGCATCTGCTCATACCAGCGGCGTGTCACCTCACCCGCGAGATCGCGATTCCCCATTCCGAACGAGAGCGCAAACGCCAGCGCGAGCGCGCCGAAGACAATCGCGAACGCGATCGTCACGATCTCGGTCGCCACGCCGAGCTCCTGCATCGCCATGAAGATCGCGAGCACGATCACGCCGCCGCGGCCCACACGCGCCAGCGTCGGACCACCATGGATGCCGCCCGCCGACGCCATGATGAGGCCGTCCACGAATTCGCCGAGCACGATGCCGACGAGAATGATCACCACCGCGGCAATGACGCTCGGGATGTAGCTCACGAGCTGCGTGAAGACGGTGGCCAGTGACGACAATCCCAGCGCGTTCGCGGCGAGCAGGATCACCGAGAACATCACGAACCAGAACACGATGGTGCCAATGAGTCGCGACGGCGCGCGACGCCACCCCGTGCGTTCCACGGCGTCGAGCACGCCGCCGCGTTCGAGCCACCGGTTGAGCCCCATGCGCGCGAGCAGCCGGTCGGCGCCCCGCTCGATCAGCTTCGCCAGCAGATACCCCGCGAACAGGATGACCAGCGCACCGAGGAGCGCCGGCACATAGTCCGCGACCTGCAGAAAGCTGTTCTGAAGCCGTGTCCAGAAATCCATGGTCAGAAAGCTACTGGAGACGGGCTGCACCGTGCAGTGTGCTCAGTGCGGGGCTCGGGTACGATTCCTATCCCCTGGCCCCTATCCCCTGGCCCCCTATCCCCCAGCCCCCTATCAGACCACCTCCCTTACCACCGCGAAATCCTGCTCCCCGTGCCCGGCATCCACCGCGCGCGCGTACTGCGCCCGGATGACATCCAGCGCCGGCAGCGACGCCCCGACCTGTGCGGCGAGCTGCTGCACGAGCGTCAGGTCCTTCAGCATGAGGTGCGCACTGAAGAGCGGGTCATAGCGCCGCTCGAGCAGTTGCGGCGCCTTGTAGCCCAGGAAAGGCGACGCCAGCACCGAAGTCATGAGCGATTCGCGCAGCATATCCAGCGGCAGCCCCGCCTTTTCCGCCACCGCAATGGATTCGGCGAGCAGCTCGGTGATGCCGCCGACGAGCAGATTCATGACCAGCTTGAGCGTGCTGGCGCTGCCCGGGCCACCGACCCGCACCACCTGCCTGGCCAGCAGCAGCAGGAGCGGACCGACCTCCGAAATCGTATCGGCGTCGCCAGCGGCGAGGGCCACGAGCGTGCCCGTGCGCGCCTGATCCAGACTGCCCATCACGGGACATTCGACATAGCGATGCCCCGCCGCTGCGCACCGCTCCGCGAACTCGCGCGAATGCGCCGGATCTATAGTCGAGCAATCAATGACAATGGCGCCCTGTCTGGCGCCGGCGATCGCGCCCGCGGGCCCGAAGAGCACCTGCTCGACCGCCGGCGGGTCGGACACCATGACGAAGATGACCGTCGCGTGCTCCACCGCGGCCGCCGGCGTTCCGCCACGTCGTGCGCCCGCGTCCACGAGCGCGTCCGCACGCGCGAGCGTGCGATTCCACACCGCAAGCGGATAACGCGCCGCCTGCAGGCGCTCGGCCATGAGACGGCCCATGCTGCCGAGTCCCAGAAACGCGAGCGAGGGGTGAGTGAACACGGCAGTATCCTCCCGGTGTGAAAGCAGGCATCCCGTCTGACCCGGTCGAACGCGCGGTCAGTTGCGTGTCCCTCGCCTGACATCGAAGATCGCGCTGCGATGACAGGTGGGACAGATGAGCCAATCGCGACGCCGCGCATAACCCAGGCCGAACGATCCGCCACCGATCGGACGCGACGACATGCCGACGTGGCAGCGCGGGCAGTGCGGCGATTCACCGCGAAGCAGCGCGTCGCGAATGGTGCGCTGCTCGGCCGCGTCGTACTGCGCGCGCTCAGCCATCGTCCACGGGGAAGGGCAACTCGCCCGCGTCCGCGGCGACGCCGGGCGGAATGTACGTCGCGCTGCCGGCGTCGATTTCCGCCGGCGGCCCGGCCTCGCGCTCCACCAGCGTGCGGAAGCGGGACAGCTCGAGCCGGTAGTGCGCGCTCACGAGCGCCCAGCCAACGGTGTTCCACGCGAGCGCGCCGAGCAATGACAGGTCATCCGGGTCATAGCGCCGGCGCACCACCGTGTCGACGCCATCGGGCACGAAACTCCACCGCTCGCGCCCGCGCCACGCGCCGGTGAACGTGAAGACCACTTCACGATCACTCGCGCCCTCCACCAGATAGTCGAAGCGGAGGCCGCCGAACACGTCGAGCGCAAACCGGTCGCCCGGCGCGAGCGTCGCCGCGGCGGAGCCCGGATGTACGGAGACGTCCGGCGCAACCCAGCGGCGCATGTCGGCCACGGTCACGAGCGCACTTCGCGCCCGCGACGCCGGCGCGCGCACCGCAATCATCTCCTCGACCTGCATCACACCTCCGCCAACCGCGCCCGGAACGCGTCAGGAATGGGGATCGTGCACGAACGCTCGTAATCGAACATGACCTGGACCGTCTTCCCTCTGGCGACAACGCGATCGTCGCTCGTGTCCCGAATGATGTACGACCACACCCAGGCCTTGTTTCGAATCTCGGCGGTGCTGATCTCGATGTCGAGGCTCTCGCCGATCATCGCCTGGCTCACGTACGTCACGGTGGCTTCCGCGACGATGAAGGGAAAATCGGCGTCGCCGCCCATGGCGTGCACCCAGGCATGGTGCCGCGCCATCTCGAAATATGTGAGGTATACCGCGTTGTTGACGTGACCCTTCGTGTCGTAATCGGCGTAGCGCGTGCTCAGCGGGAGGCGCATGTCAGCGGCTCACTCGAATGACGATCTTGCCGAAGTGCTCCGCGCTCGCGAGCCGCTCGAATGCCGCCCGCCCCTCGTCGAGCTCGTGCACGCTGTCCACCACGGGCGCGATCACGCCCGCCGTGAACGCCTCCAGCATGGCGTCGAACTCGCGGTCGTTTCCCATCGTGGATCCCATGATCGTCCATTGGTTCCAGAAGAGACGTCGCACATCGGTCTGCACCATGGGGCCGGACGTGCCACCGCACGTCACCAGTCGTCCGCGTTTGCCGAGCGCGAGCAGCGACTGTGCCCAGGTGGCCTCGCCCACATTGTCGAGCACGACATCGACGCCGCGCTTCCCGGTGCGCGCGCGAATCTCCTTCGCGACATCCTGCGTGCGGTGGTTGAACACGGCATCGGCGCCGAGCTGCGTGGCACGCTCGAGTTTGGCATCGCTGCCCGACGTGACCCACACGCGCGCCCCTCGCGCCTTCGCAATCTGCATGGCGCTCAGTGCCACGCCGCCGCCAATCCCCCAGATGAGCACCGTATCGGTCTCGCGCACCTGCGCCCGTGTCACGACCATGCGCCACGCCGTGAGGGAGACGAGCGGCAGCGCGGCCGCGATGTCCCACGGCGTGCCGGCCGCGATTGGTCTGACGTTCGCGGCGGGGACGACCACGTACTCGGCGATCATACCGGGCAGATGCTCGCCGAGCAGCCGGTAGTGCACGCAGAGCGACTGCTCGCCCTCGCGGCAGTACTCGCACGTGCGGTCGCTGATGCCGGGATTGATGACCACGGGATCGCCCGGCGCCACGGCGCGCACGTTGGCTCCCACGGCGTCGATGACACCGGCGCCATCGGAGCCCATGATCCATCCGGGCGTGATGGTGACGCCGGGAATGCCCCGCAGCACGAAGAGGTCGAGGTGATTGAGCGCGCTCGCGCGCATCCGGATGCGGACATCGTCGCTCGAGCGGAGCTCGGGGACGGGGATGTCGTCGCGCAGTTGCAGTTGTTCGAGGCCGCCATGAGCGGAGATGGTCAGTGCTCGCACGTGGGGAACGTCCGGTTATATTCAGGCGCTAAGGTAACGGGAAGCGGCGCGCGATGCGCGACTGCGGGCATCGGGCGCCATGGCCCGCGGCCCAGCCGCCCCGAGGGAACAGCGTACGAGCGACCGATGCTCGCATCAATGATTCAAAGGTCAACGTCACGATGATCGCGATAAAGGTTCCACCACTTGGAGAGTCCATTGTCGAAGCCACCGTTGCGCGCTGGCTGAAGCGGGAAGGTGATGCAGTCTCGCAGGGAGAGACACTGGTGGAGCTGGAGACGGACAAGATCACCGTGGAAGTGCCCGCGCTGCAGGCGGGAGTACTCGCGAAGCAGCAGCACAAGGAAGGCGACGTGGTGAAGGTGGGGGAGGAGCTGGGGGAGATCGCGGAGGGAGCGGGAAGCGCTGCGCTGCGGGACGCGGCGCCGGCGGCGCCTGCGGGAAGCGCTGCGCTGCGGGACGCGGCAGCGGCGCCGGCAAAGGTTGCCCCGGCAGCCCGTCGTGCGGCCGCGGAAGCCGGCATCGATCCGGCAACCGTTACCGGGACAGCCCGCGGTGGGGTCGTGACCAAGACGGATGTCCTTGCCGCCGCGCAGGCGCCGGCTCGACCTGCACCATTGGCGCCGGTGTCCGCGCCGGTGTCCGCGCCAGTATCCGCACCTCTGCCCGCACCCGAATCCCGCTTCCCGCAGGCGCCGCGTCCCGGCGCGAGCGAGACGCGCGAGCCCATGTCCACGCGCCGCAAGCGCATCGCCGAGAACCTGCTGCAGGCGCAGCATGCCACTGCGCACCTCACCACGTTCAACGAAGTGGACATGTCCGCCGTGAGCGCGGTGCGCGCGCGGCTCAGGGAGCGCGTCGAGAAGGAACATGGCGTCAAGCTCACCTTCATGCCGTTCTTCGCGAAAGCGGCATCAATGGCGCTGGCGGCGTATCCGATCGTCAATGCACAGATCGACGGCACGGACATCATCTACAAGCACTACGTGAACCTGGGCATTGCCGTCGCGTCGGATCAGGGGCTCGTGGTACCCGTCGTCAAGGATGCGGATCGCAAGGGGATGATCGAGTTCAGTCGCGACCTGTCGGCGATCGCGACGCGCGCGCGCGATGGCAAGCTCACGATGGACGACCTCACCGGCGGCACCTTCACCATCACGAATGGCGGCGTGTTCGGTTCGCTCGTCTCCACACCCATTCTCAACTATCCGCAGGTCGGCATTCTCGGCCTGCACAAGATCCAGGATCGCCCGGTCGCCATCGATGGCCGCGTGGAGATCCGGCCCATGATGTTCATCGCGCTCTCCTACGATCATCGCATCGTGGACGGACAGCAGGCGGTGCTGTTCCTCGTGCGCGTGAAGGAGCTCATGGAAGATCCGGCAGCCATGCTCATCGATTGATGCCAGTCCAGCAGACCGACGTCGTCATCATTGGCGGCGGGCCGGGCGGCTACGTCGCCGCCATTCGCGCGGCGCAGCTTGGACTCGCCACCGTGTGCGTGGAGAAGGACCCCACGCTGGGCGGCACCTGCGTCAACGTCGGATGCATTCCGTCCAAGGCGCTGCTCCAGTCGTCCGAGCACTTCGAGTTCGCGCGCCTGCACCTGGCGGAGCACGGCGTGCGGGTGAGCGATGTGGCGCTCGATCTCGATACGATGCTGCGTCGCAAGACCGAGGTGGTTGCGCAGAACACGCGCGGCATTGAATACCTGTTCCGCAAGAACAAGGTCACCTGGGCGCGCGGCGCCGGCACCCTGCGCGCGGGGAATCTCGTGGACGTGGCCGCGGCGGATGGCACGATCACGCAATACCAGGCAGCGAACGTCATCATCGCCACCGGTTCGGTCCCGATTCACCTTCCGTTTCTTCCGTTCGACGAGCAGCGCGTCCTGTCGAACACCGGAGCGCTGTCCATACCGGAGGTGCCGGAGCATCTGATCGTCGTGGGCGGCGGCGTGGTCGGCCTCGAGCTCGGCTCCGTGTGGCGCCGGCTTGGCGCGAAGGTGACGATCGTCGAGCTGCTGCCCACCATTCTCTCCGGAAACGATGCGGAGGTGGTGAAGGAAGCGGACAAGGTGTTCCGCAAACAGGGGCTCGACATTCGCACGAGCACGAAGGTCATCGGCGCGCGGCGGGAAGACGCGCGCGTGTTCGTGGACGTGGAACACGACGGCGCGCGCGAGACGCTGGACGCCGACTACGTGCTGGTGTGTGTCGGCCGCAAGCCCGCGATGACCGGCATCGATGCCGCGGCGCTCGGACTGACGCTCGGCGCGCGCGGCGAGATCATCGTGGATGAGCAGATGCGAACCAATCTCCCGAACGTCTATGCCATTGGTGATGTGGTGGGTGGCATGCTGCTCGCGCACAAGGCGGAGGAAGAGGGCGTGGTCGCCGTCGAGGTCATTGCGGGCAAGCCGGCGACGATGCACTACCGCGAGATTCCCGCGATTGTCTATACCTGGCCCGAGATCGCCGCGGTCGGACTCACGGAGCAGCAGGTGAAGGAGAGCGGGCGGGAGTATCGCGTGGGGCGGTTCCCGTTTTCCGCGAACGGACGCGCGCGCACGATGGGCGAGACGACGGGCCTCATCAAGTTCATTGCGGATGCGAAGACCGACGCGCTGCTTGGCGCGCATCTCATCGGGCCGAACGTGTCCGAGCTGGTAAGTGAAGTGGTGCTGGCGTTCGCGTATGATGGATCGAGCGAGGATATCGGCATCACCGTGCACGGCCATCCCACGCTGAGCGAAACCACGAAGGAAGCCGCACTGGCGGTGCTGGGCAGGGCCATCCATATCTGACACAGGGGCAGCCCATGGGGCTGCCCCATGGGCTGCCCCTTCGGTTCATACAGCGCCTGCCGTGTGACCGGCCGTTCGGATCAGGCGTCGCCTTATACGACCCCTTCGGAGATGCTTTCCCATGCGGTTCTGGGCGGTGGCGCGCAGTGCGAGCGTGATGCTCCTTGCTGCCTCGGTCAGCCTTCACGCGCAGTCGGGCACCTCGCAGGCGGCAATGGCTGCCGCGCCCGTGGCAACCGGGCGGTGCGCCTCGCCGAAGCCAGTCGGTTCGGAGACCGACACGGTGTTCGCCACGCTCTCCACGGATCCCACGCACGAGATCCCGTCAGGCTGGGAAGACATGGTGCTGGAAGGACTCGCCGAGCATTTCCGGGCGCCGGCGTCGCTGCAGGTGCCGATCGTGGGCGGGACCGAACATCACTCGGGAGATTTCCGCACGGTCACCACCTTCATTGAAGGACAGGTGGTGGCCACGCTGCACCGCACCGGACGGATTGATCATGCGACACTGGCGGAGTCGAGTTTGTCTCCGGACATCGACCGCCAGATCCTGGCGGCGGTCGCAGAGCTGGATTCAGCGAGGATCCTGCCAGCCTTTCCGGATGGCGTGAAGCAGAAATCCGTTCGCATCCGCTTCACCGTGACGGAGCAGCCTGACGAGAACGTGCGATCTCGGCCGCTGCTCGTGTCACAACAGCCGACCTGGAAGCTGGACTCCATCGGGGAGCGGAAGAAGCCCGACTTCTACCTCCATTATTCGGAAGACGCTCAGTTTCTGAGCTTCGGCGACACCGTGATCGTGGATGTCGCGATAGACACGATCGGAGCGCCGATGGCCGGGACTGTCCGCTTCGTCCGGGCCAGTCATCGACTCTTCGAGGAGGCCATACTCGGCGCATTGCCGCATACCCGCTTTGACGCAATTCGCATTGCAGGCTGCCCGGTACCATATCGCCAGCGGCTGATCTTCCATTTCGCCCACGGACCAGTCGCGATTTCGCCGGACTGGAACTGGTACTGGTAGACGCAACACAGGGGCAGCCCATGGGGCTGCCCCATGGGCTGCCCTATGGGCTGCCCCTGTGTTGCGTCAGCGCAGCAGCAGCGCTCCTACAGCGACACCGAGGGCCAGGAGTCCCACACCGGCGGCGATCAGCAGCATGGGCGACACGGTTTGCTCCGTACGCCACCAGGGCGTGACCTGCGGCACCTTCTCCGGCAGGGAGTCCATGATCTGGGCGTACACGTGCACCGGCGTCTTCATCTGGCGGCGCACCTCGACGTCCTTCTCGAGGCGGTTCCAGAATTCCACGTCGTGCGCGGTGTCGGCGCGCCGGACCGCACTCTCGGGAACCTCACCGTCCAGCCAGGCGTGGATGTCCGCCATGGCCGTCCCGCCCGCGAGAGGCACTTCACGGTCACTCACTGGCCGCACCGGAGCTGGCGCGTCACCGCGCGTGCGCGCCGGTTCGTCGGGCCGGGAGTCTCTGGGATCAAGGTTATCGAGCATTAGGCGTATTTTTCCTCAAGAAGAGCCTGAAGTGATTCGCGTGCTCGGTGCACGCGCATTTTTAGTGCCCCGACCGTCGTGGACAACAGCTCCGCCATCTCTTCATAGGAGCGTCCTTCCACGTGCTTCATGATGAACGCTTCGCGCAGGGATGGTGCCAGCGACGCGAGCGCGTGATCGAGGTCGGTGCGCAACTCCGTGCGATCGAGGTCTTCATCGGGCGTCGCGAAGGACGAGGGCTGATCGTCTTCCTCGTAGCTGAGGTGCGAGCGCCGGATATTCTTGAGCCAGTCCTTGCACCCATTGGCCACGATGCGAAAGATCCATGCATCGAAGCGGCCATGCACTTCGCCGAGATGCTGATACGCCTTGATGAATGACGCCTGCAGAATGTCTTCCGCGACGTCCGGGCTCCCGGTCATGCCGAGCGCGTGCCGGTAGAGCGCATCGCTGTAGCGTTTGATGAGGACCCCGAATGCATCACGATCGCCGGCGAGAATGCGCGTGATCACTTCGTGATCCGCTTCCTGGGCGTCGATGGCCGGCGTCACCATTGCTGAGGTTTTCACGCCGCTAGTGTAACGCTTCGTGCGCCCGCTCGATAGGCCCGCAACAGCCGGGAATGGGTGTGCAAGAGTTGTCATGCCCTGAAGACGACGTGACGCGGGCGGCGTAACCGGAAATGGTGCGCAACGCAGTCGTTGGATGTGGCTCGCTCCGCGCCCGACCCCCCCTGGCAGCGCCGCTCAGTCGATGTCTGAGATCTGGAAGACCTTCCACCCGTCCCGCCTGATGCGCACTCCATGCTCGTCGAGCATGGGCGGAGGGAAGCGCACCACGCCGCCCACGGCGGACGCCACGCCGGTGAGTGCCGAGGCGTTCACCTCGCGAAGCGACTCGAGCACGCCCTTCACGAGCCCGCACGGGACGCCGGCTCGTTCAAGCGCCACGAGCCACTCCGCCGCCGGCCGCTCGCGAACACGACGCGCAACCGCGTCCACCACGATGTCCCGGTGCGCGACGCGTCCGGCGTTGGTCGCGAAGCGATCATCACGCGCGAGATCCGGCAGCTCCAGCGCGCGAGCACAGGCCAGCCACTGCGCGTCGTTGCCCACGGCGATCACCACAGGCCGGTCGGCCGCGTCGAAGAGCTGATACGGCACGAGATTCGGATGGCCATTCCCCCAGCGCCCCGCTTCCCTGCCGGTGATCAGTACGTTCTGTGCGACGTTCACGAGCGCCGCCGTCGCACTGTGCGCAAGCGATACCGTAACGAGCCCTCCCTCCCCGCTCCGGAACCGGCGCACGAGCGCACCCAGGATCGCGATCGCGGCATCCTTGCCCGTGACCACGTCCGCGAGCGCGACCCCAACCTTCATCGGCTCGCCACCGGCCTCGCCGGTGATCGCCATCCAGCCGCTTTCTGCTTGGACTACAAAGTCATAACCGAGCCGTTCGCTCTCGGGGCCGAAGCCGGTTATGGTGCACCACACCAGCTCAGGCCGATCGGCAAGCGCCCGCGCCGGATCCAGGCCGTGACGCGCCAGTGTCCCGCGGCGGAAGTTGTCCACGACCACGTCGGCGTCGAGCATCAGCTCGGCGATCATCTCCCGGTCAGCCTCCGCCGTGAGGTCGGCGGCGACGCTCAGCTTGTTGCGATTGATGCTGAGATAGTAGGCGCTTTCCCCCCGTGCGTCGAAGGGCGGCCCCCATCCCCGGGTGTCATCCCCGGAGCCCGGACGCTCGACCTTGATGACATCGGCACCCAGATCGCCGAGCATCATGGTGCAGAGCGGACCAGCGAGCACGCGTGTCAAATCGAGCACACGGAGGCCAGATAATGGTAAATCATGCGTAACTGTCGCCATAATGTTCGCTAACTGTGCATAAAATGATGGTTGAATGCCCGCAGCGCACTATGCCGAGCCGGCTCCTGAACGGCAAAGTCAATCGCCGAACGCACTTGCAGATCGCTCAGGAAAATCTATACTTACCCTCGCCAATCCGGCCCGGATAGCCGCACCAGCGCATCGGTCGCACCGGCCCCTACATTCCTGCAGCTGAGACCCTTCTCTCACCGCGTACTACGGAGCGGGATTTCACATGGTGGACAAGCCAGAGGCAGCACAGACTACCCCGACTGCTGGAGCCACGACCCCGCCACCGGCCCCACGACGAGGGCTCGGCCATCGTGGCGCGGACGCTCGCGACACTGTCGCGGAAATGGCGCTTCGTGCCCAGGAAATCAGTCAGGAGGCCGGCAGCAAGATTGCCGCAGCCATGAAGGACGTGATTGGCGCGGCGGCCGGCCTCTCGTCCTTTGCCATGGAAAGCGCACGCGATCTCGTGCAATACATGGTGCGCCGCGGACAGATGGCCCAGGAGGAAGCCGACCGCCTCATTCGCGAGGTCGAGGAAGCACACGGCAAGCTGAAGCCGATGCCTCCCAGGGGCGCGCCGGCCAAGCCGGCCGCCGCCGCCAAGCCGAGCGTGGCAGCTCCCGCTGCGGCGCGAACGACGGCGCACGAGCCGGCGCCCGCGAAAACCGCACCGGCCAAGCCGTCGCCCAAGCCCGCGAAGCCGGCCGCTCCCGCGAAAAGCGCCAAGCCCGCCAGGCCTTCGCCCAAGCCGGCCGCGAAAAAACCTTCGCCCGCAAAACCGGCGCACGCCAAGGCTGCGGCGAAACCCGCGGCGAAAAAGAAGAAGAAGTAGTAGGAGCGGCGTCTCACAGCCGCTGCCGCAGCAACCAGTCCAGGAACGCCAGGACCTCCGCCGTATCGTGCAGTGTGAATTCGGCGGAGGTTGGCGTGTGGTCATCACCGTGCGTCACGCGAGCCGTCACTGCCGCGGCGCGACGGGCGCGCAGTGCGCGAAAGGCGTCTTCGTCCGTGCTGTCGTCGCCCGCGAACAGGATGCTCGCCTCATCCGCGAACGCACCGAGCATCGCGCCGAGCCGGATCACGGCCGTCCCCTTGTCCACGCGCGCCGGCGGTCGCACCTCGATCACCTTCTTTCCTTCCGTCACGCGAAGACCCAGCGGCAGTGCCACCTGTCGCACACTCTCGAGCAGTCGCGGCACGACCGCCTCGTCGGCCTGGCGATAATGCACGCTCATTGTCCACCCCTTGTCCTCCACCGTCACGCCGGGTACCGGAGCGACCAGCACTTCCAGCCGCCGCGCGGCACGCGCCACCGCGCCGCGCACCGGCGCGAGTTCCGCCGGGGTCTGCTCCTCGCCGTCCGGCGCGATCACCTCGAAGCCGTGATTGCCGATCACCCACACGTTGCGCACGGGAACCATCCGCTGCACGTCGAACGCGGCCCTGCCTGAGACAAGCACGACATGAACCTCGGGCAGCGTGGTGAGCAGCGCGAGCACCTGTCGTGTCTCGTTGGGGACGAGTGCATCCTGGGGACGAGGCACGATCGGGGCAAGCGTGCCGTCCACGTCCAGCATCACGGCGAGTGGATGACCCGCAAGCCGCGCGGCAGCCGCGGGCGCCACGGTGCCCTGGGCAAACAGCGCGTGCGTCACGCCGCGTCAATTTCGCGGGTGCGCTCCGCGATGATGTCCTCGCTCCGTTCGAGGATGGCGGCGAGCCAGTCGAAGATGGTCCGACCCCGGAGCTGCGCCCGCATCCGGTGCATGCGGACCTTGCGCTCGGCGTCGCTCATCTCGAGCGCACGGCGGATGCCGTCCACGAAGCCATCGATGTTGAACGGATTGATGAGCACCGCGCCATCAATCTCTTCGGCGGCGCCGGTGAAGCGACTGAGCACGAGCACGCCGCGCTCTTCGAGCTGACACGCGAGAAATTCCTTCGCGACGAGATTCATCCCATCCTGCAGCGATGAGACGAGGCAGAGATCCGCCGCGCGGTACACGCCCGCGAGCACTTCCGAACTGATGTTCTCGTGGATCAGGACGATGGGCGTCCATCGCGGCGTGCGAAAGCGCGCGTTGATCTCGTGAACCCACGCAACCATCTCCTCCTCGAGCTCGCGATACGCACGAATCTCTGAACGCGAGGGCGTCGCCACGAGCAGGAAGGTGAACTTCTCCCGCAGCTCGGCGTGTTCCTCCCAGAGTTGGCGGAGCGCCTGCAACCGCTCCGGGATGCCCTTGGTGTAGTCCACGCGATCCACGCCGACGCCCAGCTTGCATCCATTCTTCGTGTAGCGCTCACGCAGCCGCTCGGCGAGTGCCGTGTTGTCCGGCGCGGCGGCGAGGCGGCTGAAGTGTTCCACGTCGATGCTGATCGGGAAACTCGCGACGTCCACGCGGCGATCCTCGTAGGTGACGGAGAGCGTGTCGGCATCGATGTTCGCGTTGGGAATGAACTCCGCGACGCAGCCGAGGAAGTTCAGCGCGTAGCGCTCGGTGTGGAACTCGAGCAGATCGTTGCCCAGCATCCCTCGCAGCAGCGCCTCGATCACACGCGATGGCAAGAGCCGCAGAATGTCGGTGGGCGGAAAGGGGATGTGCCAGAACTGGTGGATGAAGAGCGGCTCCGCCAGCTCGCGCAGCATGGCGGACACCAGACCGAAGTGGTAGTCCTGGATCCACACGACGGGCTTCTTCTCCGCGCGAACGACTTCATCCGCGACGGCGCGCGCGAACTTCTCATTCACGGCGCGATAGCGCTCCCAGTATTCCGCGCGATAGCGGAAGTGCTGCACGAGCAGATGGCACAGCGGCCAGAGCGAGCTGTTCGCGAAGCCCAGGTAGTAGCCGTCAACATCACCGGCGTCGAGGAAGACCCGGCGCAGCACGTAGTCGTGGGTGTGCGGCGGCACGTGCAGGCGACCCTCGGGATCGGCGCACTGCGCATCCGCGGAGCCGGAGCCCCACGCCACCCAGACGCCGTGCGTGGCACGCATGGTGGGATCGAGCGCGGTGACGAGGCCGCCCGGCGGCTGCCGCACCTCGATGGCCCGTTCCCGGTCCGCTCCCTCGATGCGCCGATGCTCATACGGCTCCCGGTTGGAGAGCATAATGAGTGTGCGATCGTGCAGGAGGGACGACAGCTCGGGCATGATTCACCGGGTGGACGGCAGGGACGTCACGCGGACATACTGATGTTGTGCAGGAATCACCCGACTGGCAATGGGCTCACAGCACGCTAGCTTCTCGTATCCTCGCTCCGGATACGTTCATGCAAAACGGGGTCCCTGTCATCTGATGCGGCTCGTCACGGCGCGCGCGCCCGCGCGAATGGACTTCGGCGGCGGCTGGACGGACGTTCCGCCATGGTCCACGGAGCAGGGCGGGTGTGTCTGCAACGCGGCCATCACGCTGTACGCATCGGTCCGACTGCATGACGAACTCGTACGCGCGCCGAGCGCGACGAGCGACGTAGCGCTCGCACAGGCCGCATTGCGGCGCGCGGAACTCGGCAACGTGACCGCGGAGGTGTCGAGCAGTTTCCCGAAAAATGCCGGGTTGGGCGGTTCGTCAGCGGTGGGTGTCGCGCTGCAGGCGGCGATCGCGCGGTGGCGCGGTGAGGCTGTTGATGGGGCGGCACTCGCCGAACGGAGCCGCGAAGTGGAGGTGGAAGAGATGGGGATCGCCGGCGGTCGTCAGGATCACTATGCGGCCGTGTTCGGCGGGCTGCTGGGGCTGCGGTTCGGCGAGCGCGTGACGATCCGGTGTCTGGTGGCGTCGGCCGACCTCGTGCGCGACATCAGCGCGCGGTGCATCGTGGCCTACACCGGTGAGTCGCGCATTTCGGGCGACACGATCACGGCTGTGATGGATGCGTATCGCGCGCGCGAGCCACGCGTGGTGCAGGCGCTCAGACGCATGGGTACGCTCGCCGGCCAGATGATCGATGCGTTCGAGAATCACTCGCTGAACGACGTGGCTGAGCTCGTGAGCGAACACTGGGAGTACCAGCGCGCGCTGCACCCGAGCATCACGACGCCCGGCATCGAGCACGTGATCGCGGTCGCGCGAGCCGCCGGCGCTACCGGGTGCAAGGCGCTGGGTGCGTCCGGCGGCGGGTGCGTGCTGGCCATCGCTCCGGCGGAGCGCGCCGCGGAGGTGCGCATGGCGATGGCCCGGGTAGCGCAGCCGCTGACATTCACGCTCGATGTGAAGGGTGTGCAGGTGGACGGCGCGTGACGATCGAGCGGGGCGACGCGATCGCGCTCACGCGCGCACTGGTTGCGGTGGATTCGCGGAATCCATCACTTGTACCCGGCGGACCGGGCGAGCAGGCGGTGGCTCGTGTGCTGAGCGAGGTGCTGCGCGGCTGGGGGCTGAACGTGGAGGTGCGTGATGCCGCGCCGGGGCGGCCGAACGTCGTGGCGCGCACGACAGGCGCGACCAGCGCCGCCGATCGCCCCGCGCTGATGTTCAACGGGCATCTCGACATCGTTGGCACGGAGGGCATGACGCACGCCCCGTTCGACACGACCGCGCGGCACGACCGGATCTATGGGCGGGGCTCCGCCGACATGAAGGCGGGCATCGCCGCCATGTGCGCCGCGGCCGTGCGAGCAGAGGACGCGGGACTGACGACACCCCTCATTCTGGCGGCGGTGGCGGACGAGGAGTTCGAGAGCCTGGGGACCCGTGCGTTGCTGGCGAGCGGCGTGCACGCCGCGGGCGCGATCGTCACCGAGCCCACGCGTCTGGCCATTGCGCCCGCGCACCGCGGATTTGCCTTTCTCACCGTGACCGTGCATGGCCGCGCGGCGCACGGCAGCCGGTGGGACATTGGCGTGGACGCCATCCGGCATGCGGGATTGCTGCTGGCGGAGCTGGATGCGCTGCAGGACGGCGCACTGGCGCGGCGTCTGCATCCGCTGCTCGGTCCGGGATCGTTGCATGCGTCATTCATTGAGGGCGGAACGGGAATGTCGACGTATCCGGATCGGTGCACGGTGAAACTGGAGCGGCGCACGCTGCCGGATGAGCGTGGCGCGGATGTGCTGCGCGAGGTGGAGGACGCCTGTGCGCGGATCCGGGCGCGGCGGCCCACCTTTGCGGCGGACGTCGTGCTGGATCTGGCCATGGGCGCGAGCGATGTTCCCGGGGACGCACCGATTGTGCGCGCCTTGCACGACGCGCTGCGGCAGGCAGGCGAGCAGCCAAGGATCGAGCCGATGTATGCATGGACCGATTGCGCGCTGCTCAACGACGCCGGCATTCCGGCGATCTGTTTCGGGCCCGGCGACCTCGCGCTGGCGCATGCGCCCGAGGAGTGGGTGGCGACTGACGAAATCGAGCGTACAACGACCGTGCTCACTCGCCTGGCGCTCGACTGGGGACGGACGGCGGGAGCGAGCTGATGCAGTTGACGCACACGCAATACGATGAATTGGAGCGCGCGATCACGGATGGGCGGCGCGTTGCGGTCTGGCGCCGCGGCACGGAGTACGTGGTCATTCCCCTCCGGCTGCGTGTCGTGGACGGTCACGAGGAAATCACGGCGCGGCATCCGACGACCGGGGAAGACATCGTGCTGCGGCTGGATGAAATGGACAGCATGGAGCCTGTCGGGAACGGGGCATAGCGCCCGGGACGGGGCCGGGCCCGCCACCGTCGCCGTTATAATTCAAGACATGTCCGCCACCACTTCTGCCCTGGTCGCCATTTACGCCGACGAATCCTGCCTGGGGAATGGGCGCGAGGGGAGCAATCCCGGCGGCGCCGGCGGCGTGATCGAGACGCCGCACCCGCGCACCGGAGAGATTGTCCGGCGCGACTACTGGTTGTCGGAGCCAGCCACGACGAACAACCGGATGGCGCTCTGGTCGGCTATCGAGGGATTGCGCCTGATCTCCGCCAGGGGAGCGCGACATGACGTGGCGTTCGTGAGCGATTCACGCTACCTCGTGGATGGCATGACCAGTTGGGTGTACGACTGGGCGCGTCGTGGCTGGCGTCGCAAGTCCGGCGCGATCGAGAACCTGGAGCTATGGCAGGAGCTGGTGCGGACCGCGCGCGCGCATCGCGTGGCGTGGCGCTGGGTGCGCGGACACGTGGGACACCCACAAAATGAGAATGCCAACATGCTCGCCACGCGCGCCGCGGCGGATCAGACGCGGTCGGGGGGACTCTGCCTGTCGGAATTCGCCGCGTGGCTGGCGCGGCAGCGCGAGCGCACGCCCGGAGGCGCCGAGCCGGATCCCCTGCCCGATCGCGCCACGCTGCGCTTCTCCCGGGCGTTACCGCCTGTCCCGGAGGAGAGTCCATCACTCGGACTGCATCTTCTCTGAGGGAGACATCATGCGCAAGGCGATCATCATTCTTGCCGTCGGCGCGGCGATCGGGTATTACTGGGGCTTCAACGACGCACAGATTCACAAGGACGACGTCGTCACGCGCCTGGTGCGGCATGCCGGCGGCACCACGCGCGGCGAGGTCGCGAACGATGCCGATGGCATGATGAAGAAGGTGGAGCAGCAGTAGACCGCGAGCGTTTCTCTTTGAGTGCACCATCCGTGATGCCACCGCGTCGCTTCAGCACGCTGAGCGTGCTGATTCCCTGCTACAATGAGTCCACCACCATTGACCGCACGCTCAACGCGGTGCTCCAGCTCGGCGACCTGCTGGCACCGTCCGGACTGGCGCTGCAGATCGTCGCCGTGGATGACGCCTCGCGCGATGGAACCTTCGACCGCCTGAGCGCGCGCGCGCAGGAATCGGGCGGCGCCATCGTGGTGGCCCGACACCCGGAGAATCGCGGGAAGGGAGCGGCGATCCAGACGGCGCGCGAACACGCCACGGGCGACATGGTGATCATTCAGGACGCGGATCTGGAGTACAATCCGTCCGACATTCCCGCCATGATCGCGCCCATTCTGGATGGTCATGCCGACGCGGTGCTGGGTTCACGATTCGCCGGCGGCGGCGCGCACCGCGTGCTGTATTTCTGGCACAGCCTGGGCAACCGCGGACTGACGATCCTGTCCAACATGTTCACGAATCTGAACCTCACGGACATGGAGGTGGGCTACAAGGCCTTCACCATGGACGCGTTCCGCATCATGCGGCTGACGAATCCGCGCTTCGGACTGGAGCCGGAGATCGTCGCGCGGCTCTCGCAGATGGGTGCACGCGTGTACGAGGTACCCATCAGCTATCACGGGCGCACGTACGCAGAGGGGAAGAAGATCACGTGGCGCGACGGGATCGCGGCGCTCTTTCACATTGTGCGCGCCCACTCATCAGGCGCGCTGCAGCCGCGGCTGGCCGATGCGACGCGGCCGCAGGTGTCGGGAATCCAGCAGCCGATGACGAGCACCTGACGTTCGTCGTCCGTCCGTTTCCCGTCGCCGGCCCGATGTTGCATGCCCTTGCGCAACTTCCGGCGCCGCGATTGTGTATGAGACAGCGCTGTACCGAATGGCTGTGGCTCCCGCGCTTTCACGCTGCTCTGACATGACGGCTCCAATGGACGACATTGATCGCATGTTCCGGCGTCTCGTACAGAACGTCCGGAACGGATTTCCCGAGTATCTGTCGCACCCCTTCGAGGTGTCCGAGCTCTACCAGACACTGATCCCGTACCGGCACAATCGGCGCGAGCTCGGCATCGAGACGAACCAGGACTACGAGATTGCGCTCTGCCAGCTCCTGGCCGGCGAACGCGGCTATCTCATGGCTGACCCCGCGCTCACGGAAACGATGCGGCGCGAGCTGTCCACGTCGAACCCGAATACGGCGATCTTCCGCGAGTTCGCGGCATCGCGCGTGTCGTTCGCGCCGAATGCCCAGCGCCGCTTCGACGAGATGGGTGGCGCGTTGTCGAACGCGACCCCCATGCCCGACGCACCGACGCGGCGTTCGTCGCCCAGTGGAACGCGCAGCGCGAGTTCGGCGTCCCCGTCGCCCGCATCGTCCGCTTCGTCCACATCGTCCGCGCGGGACGCGCACGCGGCGTCGCGCTCGAGTACCGCGACGCTCGCTCCGGCGCTCGCCGCGAACGACGCGGGCGGCGCCTCGCCTTCCAATCAGGCAAAGCCGGCACCGCTGCCCGGAGCCGTAGGAGGCGCCTGTCGCTACTGCGGCGGTGCGCTCCCGCCCGGACGACAGGCGCAATTCTGCCCGCATTGCGGTCAGAATCTCACGGTGCAGCGCTGCCCGGCGTGCGGCGCCGAACTCGAGCTGAACTGGAAGTTCTGCATTTCCTGCGGACGCGGAGTGGGCGCGTCGTGACGCGCCGCGCGGCCGCGACTCTGGTGTTGTTCCTCGCGGCGTGCACCGGTGAATCAAGGAAGGCCGGATCCGTTCCGTACGACACGGCCGCGGCCATGCCGCTCGATACGTCGGTTGGCCTCAGCGACACGACCCGGCAACCTGTGCTCCCCGAAAGCACGAGTGTGGCGCCGGTTCCGGCCACGCCGGTCGCGCCGACCATCGTCGCGCGTTCCGACAGCGCGGCCGGGGACATGCTGTACCATGGCAAGGCGCGCTGCTTCACCTGTCATGGCGATCGCGGGACGGGCACTGATCGGCTGGGCCCGAGTCTGGCCGACTCCGCCTGGCTCGACATTGACGGATCGGTCGCCGCCATTCGGGATGCGATCGCCAACGGAATCGCTACGCCGCACTCGTTCTCCATCGCCATGCCCGCCTACACCGGAGCGCTCACGCCTGCGGAAATGGAACAGATCGCGAAGTACGTCTTCGTCCTGTCGCATCCGGGGTGGACCGCGTCGGACACGGCGCACGTCACGGACAGCGCGCGCAGCCGCACGCCACCCACGCGCGTCCAGCCCAACCTGCATGAGTGAACAGACGCTCGCCGTCATCGCGGGAGACGGCATCGGGCCGGAGGTGATCCGCGAGGCGCTCAAGGTGCTGCGCGCGGTGGACGCCGTCCATCGCACAGGCATCGTGGTGGAAATGCTGCCGTACGGCGCCGATCATTACCTGCGAACGGGCGAGACGCTGCCCGCCGCCGAGATGCGACGGCTGGGGCGCGACGTGAGCGCGATCTTCGTGGGCGCGCTCGGCGATCCGCGCGTGCCCGGCAACGAGCACGCACGCGACATCCTGCTCGGCATGCGCTTTCAGCTCGACCTGTATGTGAACGAGCGGCCGGCGCGGCTGTTCGATGCGCGGCTCACCCCGCTGCGCGACAAGGTGCCGGCCGATATCGACCTCGTGGTGTTCCGCGAGAACACCGAGGGACTCTACGTCGCCGTGGGCGGCACCTTCAAGCAGGGCACCGCGGACGAGATCGCCATCGCCGAGGAGCTCAACACGCGCAAGGGTGTGGAGCGCATCGTGCGCCACGCATTCGAGTGGGCCGAAACACATGGGAAGACGCACGTGACAATGGCGGACAAGGCGAACGCGATCGCCGCGCACCAGCTCTGGCGCCGCGTGTTCGAGGAAGTGGGGCGCGAGTATTCCGGCATTCGCCGCGACACCCGCTACATCGATGCGATGGCGATGGATCTGGTGCGCACGCCGGAGAGCTTTCAGGTCATCGTGACGGGCAACCTGTTCGGCGACATCCTGTCCGACCTGG
>Ga0207660_10000492_pt1 | contig 26361 bp, 24 predicted proteins | sample KBSC73BmetaG_FD_184335 | JGI IMG/M metagenome (GOLD analysis project Ga0207660, IMG submission 184335) | Corn rhizosphere microbial communities from Kellogg Biological Station, Michigan, USA - KBS C7-3B metaG (SPAdes) (version 2) | ecosystem: Host-associated > Plants > Roots > Rhizosphere ... | reverse complement strand
ATCAGGTGCTGCCGACATTGCCGGTGCCGTCGCAGCCTGTGATCACGGATCCGTTCAAGTACGACTATCCGGAACCGAAATAGGCCCGTGCTGCGCGGCCGGAACGACTGAGCCAAGCCATTCGTTTGATTACGAACCCCAATTCTCTCTCGGGGAGGAGTTGTCATGCGTATTCCCTACATCTCGCTGCTGGCAGCCGGCGCGCTGGCGCTTGGCGGCTGCGCCTATGGCGATCTCGGACTCGGTTTCGGCGCCGGATACGGCGGCTTCGACGGTTATTATGGCAGCGGCTTCGGCAATCCCTACGGTCCGTACGGCGGCTACGGCACTTATCCGGGCTATTATGGCGGATTCGGATATGGCGTGCCCTACGGCTGGTACGATGATTATTATTATCCGGGCTCCGGGCTGTACGTGTACGACAGTTACCGACGCCCGCATCTGATGAGCTCGACCCAGCGCGCCTACTGGTCGAACCGCACTCGGACCCACAGCGTCACCACGACGGGGACGCGCCAAAACTGGAGCGGGTTCGACCGGTCACAGGCTCGCGTGGAGCGTCAGGCGGCGCGCCACCAGCGCAGGATCGAGCGCGAGCAGCAGCGCGAGAATCCGCGCTGAGCCGGCACGCGGGTCAATCCGGACGGCGACGGATCAGCACGATCGACGTGAAGCTCATCACCGCCGCGCCATCCTGATTAGTGACGGTCGTTTGCGTCCGGAAGGAGCCCATCTCGGGCTTGCTCCGGGACGGCCGCTTGTCGACGATCCTGCCGTGCACATGCAGCGTATCGCCGGGATAGACCGGCCTGGTCCAACGAAGCTCGTCGATCCCGGGTGAACCGAGGCCCGCCTGCTCATGCTCGACGACGTGGCGCGAAATGACCGCCATGGTCATCGCGGCGGTATGCCAGCCGCTGGCCGCGAGGCGCCCGAAATGCGTCCTCGCAGCCGCCTCGTCCGAAAGATGGAACGGCTGCACATCATATTTCCGCGCGAATTCGAGCACTTCCTCGCGAGTCACTTCGTAGGAGCCGAAATAGGTCTCGGCGCCGATTTCGAGATCTTCGAAATAGATCATGCGAAGCGCATAGCCGCGCGGCCCGCTTGGCGCGAGTAGGCGAGGCGGGTAGGCTCGAGGCGTGGCGACGCAAGCACCGCTTCCGGGCCGATATCACCCGCGGCTGATCGAGGCAGCGATCGCGCTCAACGAGAACCGGCTCGACGTCGCCGAACGGTTGTTGAAGCCCCACCTCAAGGAAGATCCCTTCGATGCGGCGGCGATCCGCATGCTCGCCGAACTTGCGGCGCGCATCGGCCGCTGGCGCGACGCCGAGAATCTGCTGCGCCGCGCGGTCGAGCTGGCGCCGGGCTGGACGGCGGCAAGGGCGAACCTCGCGCTGGTGCTCGGCCGGACCGGGCGTCCCGCGGAAGCCATGGAATTGCTCGACGACATATTCGCCGCCGAGCCTGAAGAGCTCGGGCATTGGAACTTGAAGGCCGCAATGCTCGGCCGCCTCGGCGATTTCGAACAGGCGATCGGGATGTACGAGGATGTGCTCGCGCGAGCGCCGAACCAGCCACGCGTCTGGCTGAGCTACGGCCACATGCTGAAGACCATCGGACGCCTGGAGGACGGGATCGCAGCCTACCGCAAGGCGATTCAGATCCAGCCCACGCTCGGTGAGGCGTGGTGGAGCCTCGCGAACCTCAAGACCGTCACGTTCGACGACGCGGATCTCGGGGGGATGAATGCGGCCCTTCGAGATCCTGAGATCTCCAACGACGACCATGTTCATCTGCATTTCGCCCTGGGGAAGGCCATGCATGACCGGCGTCGACCCGGTGCGGCGTTCGATCATTATTCGAAGGCCAACGCGCTCCGGCTCTCCGCTCAGCCATATCGGCCCGAGGACGTCAGCCGGATCGTCGACCGAAGCATCGCTGCGTTCAGCGCCGACGCGCTCGCTGAACGAAGCGGCGGCTGCGACGCGCCCGATCCCATCTTCATCATCGGGATGCCGCGGGCGGGCTCAACGCTCATCGAGCAAATCCTGTCTTCGCACAGCCAGGTCGAGGGCACTTCCGAGCTGCCGGACATTCCGGCGCTGGTGCGGACCACAGGCCGCTATCCCGATGGAGTCCTGCAACTGTCAGAGGAGGAGCGGCGCAAGCTTGGCGACGAATATCTTCGGCGGACCGCCGTCCAGCGCCGGACCGACCGGCCGTTCTTCATCGACAAGCTTCCGAACAACTGGCTCTACGCGCCCTTCATTCATTTGATCCTGCCGAACGCGAAGATCATCGATGCGCGGCGGCATCCGCTGGCCTGCTGCTTCTCGAACTTCCGCCAGCACTTCGCCCGCGGGCAAGACTTCACCTACGACCTCGCGCATGTCGGCCGCTACTATGCCGACTATGCGCGGTTCATGGCGCATATCGATGCTGTCCTTCCCGGCCGCGTGCACCGGGTGATCTACGAGCGGATGGTGGACGATACCGAAGCCGAGGTGCGTGCCCTGCTCGACTATTGCGGCCTCGATTTCGAATCGCATGTGCTCGAGTTCTACAAGACGGGGCGGGCGGTGCGCACGCCGAGCTCGGAGCAGGTGCGCCGGCCGATCTACCGCGACGCGACCGAGGAATGGCGCGCCTACGAGGAGCATCTGGAACCGCTCAAGCGGGCGCTTGCCCAGCTCGTCGACAGTTACCCAAACGCCGCGACCTGAAAGCAACGGTGGTGTAACAATCGTGTCGGCGCGCGCCCTTCCGCGTTGACTTTGGCCAAGGGCTCTGTCGGGATGCCGGAGCATGGCCGAATGGGGGCATTCGCAATGACAAACCGCACCGTCCGGGCACTAACGGTGGGCTTCCTCGCATCGACCGCCTTGGCACCGCCGCTGTGGGCCGCGGATAGTCAGCCGCAGACGACCGGGCAGTCGCCCGCGCCGGCCACGAACGCCACAGACGTCACCGCTCCTCCGCCGAAAGTGCAGCAGGCGCAGCAGGGCCAGGTGCCCGACCAGTCCGAGATCATCATCACCGCGACGAAGCGCGAGGAAAATCTCCAGAACGTGCCGATCAGCGTGCAGGTTTTGGGCAACCGGCGGCTCGACCAGCTCAATATTTCGAACTTCGAGCAATTCACCAAGCAGCTGCCGTCCGTATCCTTCCTCGAGTATCAGCCCGGGCAGACAACCGTCTACATGCGCGGCATCTCATCGTCAGGCGGCTCCAACTCCGAGGGCAACCACTCGGGGCCGCTTCCGCAGGTCGGCTTCTATCTCGACGAGCAGCCGATCACGACGATCGGCGGCACGCTCGACGTGCATATCTATGACATTGCTCGCATCGAGAACCTCTCGGGTCCCCAGGGCACGCTCTACGGCGCGTCGAGCGAGGCCGGCACGATCCGCATCATCACCAACAAGCCGGAGCTCGGCCGCACTTACGGGCGCGTCGACGCGGAGGTGAACTCGGTCGACCACGGCGGCATCGGCGGCAAGCTCGAAGGGATGATCAACTTGCCGCTGACCTCGCGGATTGCCTTCCGCGGTGTCGCCTTCGATCAGCGGGACGCTGGATTCATCGACAATGTCTTCGGTTCGCGCACCTATTGCGGCACGACGATTACAGATCCGGTGACACAAGCTGCGATCGGCTGTGTCCTGGACGGTCCGACTGTCACCAATGCCGGGCTGGTCAAGAAAAACTTCAATTACCAGGACGTCTATGGCGGCCGCGCGGCGCTCAAGATCGACCTGGACGACAATTGGACCGCCGAGCCGACGTTCATGTACCAGAAGAGCTACGCCAACGGCGTCTTCTTCTACGATCCCAAGCTCGGCGATCTGAAAATCGACCGCTTCCGCCACGAATGGTCGAAAGACCGCTTTTGGCAGGCCGCGCTGACGCTCCAGGGAAAGATCGCCAACTTCGACGTCACATATGCCGGCGCGTACATGGACCGGCCGAACAAAGGCATCAACGACTACGCTGATTACACCGACCAGTACGATCGCCTGTACCAGAGCGTCGGCGGCCTGGCTTATTACTTCTACCTGCAGGATGCGGCGGGCAATTTCGTCGCCAATCCGCAGCAGTGGATCAAAGGCTCCAATCACTTCAGGAAATTGAGCCAGGAGCTTCGCTTCGCCTCGCCGATCGAGAACCCGTTCCGGGTGATCGCGGGCGCGTTCTATCAGCGTCAGTCCAACTTCATCCACCAGGACTATAAGGTCGACGATCTGGGACCACAGGTCTCGGTAAACGGCCACACCGGTACCCTGTGGTTGACGCAGCAGGAGCGCGTCGACCGCGACTACGCGCTGTTCGGAGAAGCAAGCTGGGATGTCCTGCCGAAGGTCACGCTAACCGCCGGCGCGCGCGCCTTCCGATACGACAATAGCCTAGTCGGTTTCTTCGGCTTCGGCCGCAATCCGGCTGGCGACTTCACCAGCAAGCCATTCAACGCCGCCGGCAGTTCACACACGGGCGTGGTTTCCTGCTTCCTCAACAACGGTGAGACCCTGGGCCAGGCCGTCGCGAATGGCGAAGACGTGACCGGGATCGGCTTTGCACCCGCTGTCGTCCCCGGCAGTCCATGCACAAACCTTGGGGTTTTCTCGAACGGCAACGTGCTTCCGAAGCACGCGAAAGGCAGCGGAGTCACCTGGCGGTTCAACGGCCAGTGGAAGCCGCGAAACAACCTCATGTTCTATGCGACATGGTCGAAAGGCTTCCGCCCGGGCGGCATCAATCGCCGAGGCGACATCGGTCCTTATGCCCCCGACTTCCTCTACAACGTCGAGGCCGGCTGGAAGACCACGTTCGGACCCATCCGGTGGAACGGCGCAATCTACCACGAGCTGTGGCAAGCCTTCCAGTTCGCCTTCCTCGGCGCGAACAGCTTTACCGAAATCCACAACGGCAAGAACGCGCGCGTCAACGGGCTCGAGACCGACATCAACTATATCCATCGCGGGCTGACGCTGAACGCGACCGCGGCCTACACGGACGCGAAGACCAAGGGCAATATCTGCAGCATATCGAGCGACACCGATCCGAACTGCGCGGGGGTCATCGAGGTCGATCCCGGCGATTTCGTCCAGGACTTCATCAGCGCGCCCAGCGGCACCCGGCTCCCGGTCACGCCCAAGTTCAAGGGATCCGCATCGGCGCGTTACAGCTGGCCCGCATGGGCAAACGTCATGGCGCATGTCCAGGGCGTCGTCAGCTATCAGGGGTCCGCCCCCTCTTCGCTGCGAACTCAGGTCCAGCTGGTTGGCACGGACGCGACGGCGGTTTGCGCGGCGGCCGGCGCCTTGTTGCCCGACGGGCTGTGCGATCCGAACAAGTTCCAGGGCAAGCTGCGCTCCGCTACATTGGTCGACCTGTATGCAGGTCTCGATTGGGCCAATTGGAACTTCGAAATCTTCGGCACCAACATCTTCGACAAGCGCAATGACCTCAGCCGGTTCACGGCTTGCGGCAGCTGCACTCGAGCGCTGGTCGTTCCTGGGAGACCGCGCACCATCGGCATTCGTGCTGGATTGAAGTTCTAGCTGACGCGCACCCTGTGCAACGCCACCGGGTGCTCATGCTTTGAGCATGCATGAGCGTCCCTGCGCGCCACACCCTGGCTGTCGTTCTGCTCGCATGCGTGTGGCTGGCGATGCTCATGCTTGGCCGGGGGCCGGCCGACCGCAATATCTATAAGGCGCTGTACGCCGGCGGCCGCCCCGCGCTGATTCTCATCGCGCGGATCTTCACCTTTCTCGGTGAGCCGACGGTGCTCATCGGCGCCGGCTTCCTGTTGGCCGGATGGTTGTGGCATCTCGGGCGCGGTCGCTTCGCGGTTGGCCTGCTGCTCGTGATCCTCGTCGGGCGGGCGGTTGCCGAAGCGCAGAAATATTGGATCGCGCGCGCCCGGCCGGCGCTCGAGCCGCACCTCGTGATCGTCAAGACCTCGTCGTTCCCGAGCGGCCACGCGACGAGCTCGATGATCTTCTATCTGACCGCGGCGCTCGCACTCGCACCGCCCCGCTGGCGATGGGCGGCGGCAGGAGGCGCTGTGCTGTTGTCGCTGCTGGTCGGGCTCAGCCGCGTCGTGCTCGGAGTCCATTGGCCGAGCGATGTCGTTGGCGGATGGTCGTTCGGCCTGCTGTGGGTGTTGGTGACCTTGCGGCCGGCAGAGCGCCTTTTCGGCAGCGATTCACGCGCTGCGCAGAAACAGCTATAAGCAGGCGGGGCACAGGGGGGAGGCGAGAATGAATCGCTCGAAACCGTTCACTTGGATCGCAGCCGTGATCTTTGCGCTCGCGGCGATCGTGCACATCGTCCGCTTGTTCACGCACTTTCAGATCATCATCGGGAGCCACACGATCCCGATGTGGTGCAGCTACATCGCGATCGTGGTCGCCGCGTTCCTCAGCTGGATGCTGTGCCGCGAGGCGAGGGGAACGACGGGGCCCTAGGAGAGCGCTATTTCGCTCGGACCTGAGCCTTCGCGCTCGGCGCTGCACATTCCCGGGTGCTGTAGGCCTTTTCGTACGACCGATCAAAGCAGACGAGAAATCCGTCGAGGATGTTCAGGTTCGGCGGCCAGTCCATTTTGAACGGCTTGCCGTCAGGTCCGAGCGGGTGAAAATCCTGCGGCTTGGGCAATGCCGCGAGCTTGTCGCGTGCAGCTTGCAGCGCCGCTCGATCATGCCGGAGAAATGCGATCGTCCCGTCGACGTACAAGTTCCAGCCGGCTGGATCATGCGTCTGGCGGGACTTTTCGAACAGGGCAATTGCCGCGTCCGTCTGGCCAGCCGAGGCGCGCATCTGCGCTTCGTGCCAGAAGAGGATAGAAGCGGTTGAATGGTGGGCTTCGCGATAGTCGCGGATGAGGTCGGCTGCCGCGACATAGCAACGAGGCTTGTCCTCAAGGACGCGCCAGCCGCCTTTCAGATCCTGGTCGAACCCATTCTGGTCGAGCGACATGACCTTGTCGCGGTCGTAGGCGCATGGATTAGTGGGCGAGGCGGCGGCGACGGCCGCTGTGAGCAACAGGCCAAACATGAGCGAAGGCTAAATCCGGGGGACTTGTGATGCAATCTCACACATTGAAGCGGAACAGCATCACGTCGCCGTCCTGGACGACATAGTCCTTGCCTTCGGAGCGGAGCTTGCCGGCGTCCCGCGCGCCCGCTTCGCCGCCGCAGCGGACGTAATCGTCGAAGCTGATCGTCTCCGCGCGAATGAAGCCGCGCTCGAAGTCGGTGTGGATCTCACCGGCAGCTTCGGGCGCCTTGGCGCCCTTGTGCACGGTCCACGCGCGCGATTCCTTCGGCCCCGCGGTGTAGAAGGTGATCAGGCCGAGCAGGGCGTAAGCCGCGTGGATCATCCGGTTGAGGCCTGTCTCGTGAAGCCCCAGGTCGGCCAGGAACGCGTCGCGTTCCTCCGCGGGAAGGGTCGCGATCTCGGCCTCGATCGCTGCAGAGATGACGACCGCCTGCGCGCCTTCGGCAGCCGCTTTCTTGAAGACGTCTTTGGAGAGCGCGTTGCCGTCGGCGGCCTGACCCTCGTCCACGTTGCAGACGTACAGCACGGGCTTGGCGGTCAGCAGTTGCGCGCGTTGGAGTGCCTTGGCTTCTTCCGCGTCTTTCGGTCGGACCAGTCGGGCGGGCCTGGACGCCCGTAGCAGCTCGAGCGCCTGACCGAGCACGGACGACTCGATCTTCGCTTCCTTGTCGCCTTGCTGGGCTTTCTTGACGAGGTTCGGCACTCGGCGTTCGAGCGAGTCCAGGTCCGCAAGCATCAGCTCGGTCTCGACCGTCTCGGCGTCCGCGATCGGGTCGACGCGGCCTTCGACATGGGTCACGTCGCCGCCTTCGAAGCAGCGCAGCACGTGGACGATTGCGTCCACTTCGCGGATGTTGGCCAGGAACTGGTTGCCGAGGCCTTCGCCCTGGCTCGCGCCGCGGACGAGTCCGGCGATGTCGACGAACTCGATCTGCGTTTCGATTTCCTGCGCCGACTTGGCGATTTCCGCGATCTTGTCGAGACGCGGATCGGGCACCGCGACGCGGCCGACGTTGGGCTCGATGGTGCAGAATGGGTAGTTCGCCGCTTGCGCCGCGGCGGTCTCGGTCAAAGCATTGAAAAGCGTCGATTTGCCAACGTTCGGCAGGCCGACGATGCCGCAGCGGAAGCCCATGATTGTCCTGAAGGATTGGGAAGTTGCCGCCCTTTAGGCGAAGTTGAACGAAATGCTCAACCGCTCGCCCTTGCCGGTACCGGGCAACACCTCGTGCCTGAGCCAGCTTTCCCACATCAGGAGCAGCCCGGCGTGCGGCTCGACCATGACGAAGCTGTCCAGCCGCTGCGGCGCGGCCATCATCAGCGGCAGGCGCGGGTCTTCGAAGCGGATGGCGCCCGCGTCTCCACCGACTTCGACGTACAATGTTCCGGAGAGGATGCTGTGCGGGTGGATGTGCCCGGCATGGTGCCCGGCGCCGCGCAGCAGGTTGACCCAAAGACTGTCGAGCTTCGGCTTGACCTCCCACGCAAGCTCGCGTGCGAACGCATGGGCATGCCTGGACAGCAGCCTGGCAAGCTCGGCGAATGCGGGGTCGCGGTTCGTCAGGTCGTTGAGCGAGGCATAGCTGGTGTAGCCGGCGTAGCGATGTTCCCTCGACCAGCGCCGTCCCGCCTCATCATCCTGCGCGAGGCTGCGGATCGAGTGAGCGAGCTCGGCGAGCAGCGCCTCGTCCGTGAGCTCGCCCTCGTAAAGACGCGTCGCAAAGAGGGACTTCACCGGCATTCCGGCGCTCTGCGGCCCGGCGTGTCGTAGCGCAAGGGCGTGGACAGGCGCGCGAGGGGCCTTTAGCGTTTCGCCCTCTCCGGGAGGGTCGATTCATGCGCCGCCATTTGTTCGCGTCTTCGCTGTCGCTTGCGCTCATCCTTGCCGCCGGCACGCCGGCCCACGCTGCGCCCGCCAAGCCGCCGTCGGCGACATCCTCGGAGCAGCCCCTCCTGCAGGTTGAACCCGACCCGCTCACCGGAAAGATCATCGCCACGTTCCCGAAGCCCGACACGAACGGCGTCTCCGCGCGCTACATCTATCTGACCCAGCTGGGGAGCGGGCTCGGCTCGGCGCCCATTGGACTCGACCGCGCGTCGGCGAGCGAAACCCGGATCCTCGACTTCAAGCGCATCGGCAAAAAGGTCGCGGCGGAGGTCGAGAACAGCAAGTTCATCGCATCAAGCGGCGATCCCGACGAGCAGCACGCCGTCGATACCTCGTTCGCAACGTCGACCTTGTGGATGGGCGACGTGATCAAGACGAACGGCGACGGCTCGTACACGGTCGACCTGTCGAGCTTCCTTGCACGCGACGACACCGGCATTGCCCAGGCCATCAAGAACGGTGGCGGCGGCGACTTCAAGTTCGCACCCGATCTCAGCGCCGCGGACCCGAATTTCGTGAAGGTCTTTCCGAAAAATGCCGAGTTTGCCGCGAAGCTCACCTTCCGCTCGGATGAGCCGAAGGCAGAGGTCAGCAATATCGTCAGCGGCAACACGCTGACGCTCGTCCTCCGGCATTCGCTGATCGCGCTGCCCGGTCCCGGCTACGTCCAGCGCACGGACCCCTATGGCTACACGATCGGCCTCCAGAAGGTCGATTTTTCGGCACCACTCGGACAGCCGATCGTCAGCGATCTCGCACGGCGGTTCCGGCTGGAGAAGATCGATCCTGCTGCTGTGCGCTCTCCGGTCAAGAAGCCGATCGTCTTCTACATCGACCGCAGCGCGCCCGAGCCGGTTCGCACGGCGCTCGAGCAGGGAGTGAGCTGGTGGGCGCAGGCGTTCGACGCCGCGGGCTTCGAGGATGCGTTCAAGGTGGACGTGCTGCCGCAAGGCGCCGACCCGCTGGACGTCCGCTACAATGTCGTCAACTGGGTCGACCGTGCGACGCGGGGCTGGTCCTACGGGCAACCGATCGCGGATCCGAGGACGGGCGAGATCATCAAGGGATCGGTGCTCTTGGGCTCGCTTCGAACGCGCCAGGACCTGATCATCTTCCAGGCGCTGGTCGGGGCCGGGCTGACCGGCACCGGCGATCCCAACGACCCCATCACCGCGGCGCTCGCCCGCATCCGCCAGCTCGGCGCACACGAGGTCGGCCACGCGCTCGGCCTCGCGCATAATTTCGCGGCGAGCACGCAAGGCCGCTATTCCGTGATGGATTATCCCGGGCCGCGGATCACGCTCGACGCGAGCGGCGCGCCGTCGCTGCGGGACGCCTATGGCGTCGGGGTCGGCCCGTGGGACAGGTTCATGATCAACTGGCTCTATGGGGCACAGACCGATGCGCAGGCGCGTCCCCTCGAAGCGCAGGCGCGGGCGAAGGGCCTCCGTTTCGTCGCCGACAATGATGCGCGCCCGGTCAGCGCCGGGCAGCCGCTCGGTTCCCTATGGGACGACGGGGCCGATCCGATCGGCGAACTGCGGCGCATCATGGCGGTGCGCCGCGCGGCCGTTGAGAGGTTCGGGACCGGCGCGCTACCCGCCGGCGAATCGCTTGCGGAACTGAGGCGCGCGTTCGTTCCGATATGGCTGCTCGACCGCTATCAGGTCGAAGCGGCCGCCAAGTCGGTCGGCGGCGTCAACTTCCCTTATGCGGTCAATGGCGAGAATGCTGTTGCCGAGGTGGTGCCCGGCTCGACGCAATGGGCGGCGCTTTATGCCCTTCTCGATACGCTTTCGCCTGCCGAGCTGACCGTGCCCGCGCGCCTGAACCCGCTACTGTCGGTGGGGTTCGGCGGCGACAGCGATCGGCAATCGGACATCGAGATCATCCCGACGGCCGGCGGGCCGGTGTTCGACCCTTTGAAAGCGACGGAAGTCGGCGCCGTACAGACGCTCGACGCGCTACTTGCCACTGACCGGCTCAACCGCCTCGAAGGCCAGCACGCGGCGGATCCGAGCGTGCCGGCGCCGGCGCAGCTCTTCGACGTGCTTCTCGATCGCACGCTGCCGCAGACCGGGAACGAAGTGGGCCGGAGGATCGCGACCGTGAGCATTCTGGCGCTTGCCCGAGTCCAGCACGATCCCGCGCTCTCGCCGACCGTTTCCATGGAGCTGGCTGGCCGCCTCGACCGGCTGGCCGATCAATTGCTGCGGCAGCGGGGCCAGGCCGCAGAGCAGGACTGGGCGCATGGGCTCGCGGCGCTGCTGAAGGACCGGCAAGCGCTCGACAAGGCGATCGCGGACCCGGCGCGGCTTCCACGCGTGCCCCCAGGCATGCCGATCGGCGAGGACGACGAGTAGGGCGCCGGACATTCATTTCCGCTTGGACTCCTGTTACCCACGGAGTCTGAATCGATGTCGGATGTCTTCGTCTCGTATGCGCGGTCCGACGAACCGCAGGCGAAGCGCGTCGCGGAAGCGTTGCGCGCGCTCGGCTATCATGTCTGGCGCGACGACGAGCTTCCTGCGCACCGCGCCTATGCCGAAGTCATCGAAGAGCGGCTGAAGTCCGCAAAAGCGGTTGTCGTCCTGTGGTCGGCGGAAGCGGTCAAGTCGCAGTGGGTGCGGGCCGAGGCCGATTCCGCAAGATCGGCCGGGACTTTGGTCCAGGCGCTTCTCGACCACAATGTGCCGCCAATGCCGTTCAACCAGATCCAGTGCGCGGACCTGACCGCGTGGGACGGTGCGGATACGCCAGGCTGGAAAAAGCTCGTAGCGAGCGTGGCAGCGCTGGCGGGAGGAGAGTCCGCGTCGGAGTCGCGGGCGCGGCGCCTCCAGACCTCGATCTGCGTCCTTCCCTTCCAGAACATGAGCGGCGATCCCGAGCAGGAATATTTCAGCGACGGGATCAGCGAAGACATCACCACCGACTTGTCGAAAGTCTCGGCGCTCGAAGTGATCGCGCGCAACACCGCGTTCACTTTCAAGGGACGCGCGGTGAACATCGGGGATGTCGCACGAACACTCGGAGTCAGCCATGTCCTCGAAGGTAGCGTGCGCAAGGCGGGCGGGCGCGTCCGAGTCACCGCGCAGCTCATCGACGGCGCGACCGGAGGCCATGTCTGGGCGGACCGGTACGACCGCGATCTCACCGACATCTTCGCGATCCAGGACGAGATTTCGAAGGCCATCGTCGATGCGCTGAAGGTCAAGCTCCTTCCCGCCGAGAAGAAAGCGATCGAGAACCGCGGAACGGCCAACTCGGACGCCTACAATCTCTATCTGATGGCGCGGCAGGCGTGGATCACCGGCGACTTTGGCGACCGCCGGCGCGAAGAGAAGGTCATCCGAATCTGCAGGCGCGCGGTGGAGCTCGATCCCGATTATCCGCAGGCCTGGGCGCTGATGGGCCTTTCCCAGGCGAACCTGCATCACGGCTTCGTTGAAGCCGACGGCGACGACGACGGCTCGGCTGCCGCCGAAAGGGCGCTAGCGCTCGATCCACGGATTGCGGAAGCGCACCTGCCGAAGGCGTGGCGGCTGGCGGAGGAGGGCCGCCACGAGGAGGCCAATGCCGAGATCGCAACCGCGCTCGAGCTCAACCCCGATTCATGGGAAGTGAACAAGGAGGCGGCGCGCATCTATTATCGCCAGCGCCGGCTCGAGGACGCCGCGCGATACCTGGAAAAGGCCACGCAGGTCATGCCGTCCGACTATCACGGGCTCGGCATGCTGTTCGCTTATTATTGCGGCCAGCGCGACGGCGAAGCGATGCACCGTACGGCGCACAGGATGATCGAACAGATCGAAAGGGTGCTCGAAACGGATCCGGACAACGGCGCGGCCCTTGCGTTCGGCGCCGGCGCCCTGGCGAGCCTTGGCAATGTCGATCGTGCCCGCGACTGGACCGAGCGTTGCTTGCTCGTCGATCCCGACAATATGCAGATGCGTTACAATCTCGCCTGGGGCCTCAACAAGATATTGGGAGATCCCGAGGCTGCGATCGAGATGCTGCGGCCGGTGATGGCAAAGGCGGGGGCGAACATCATACGCCTGGCGGCGAACGACCCGAACCTCGACAATTTGCGGTCCGATCCGCGATTTGAGGAAATGATGGCGGCCGCGAGAGACCGCGTCGGCCTTCCCGCGACACCGGTCAGTCCGGCTCCTGAAGCCTCAGCGCAACCTCGCTCATGAAGCGCGCGTCATCGCCGTCGGCCAGCCATTCGGCTTCGCTGGCAACCGCTGCGAGAAGTTCTGAGAGCGGCTCCATCTCCGTCTTTGCGTAATTGCCGAGGACGTGTCGGGTGACGAGATCCTTACGGCCCGGTCCCGGGTGGCCGATGCCGATGCGAACGCGGCGGAATTCCGGCCCCAGCGCCGCATCGATGGACCGCAGGCCGTTATGGCCGGCGAGGCCGCCTCCGACGCGGACCTTCACCTTGAACGGTGCGAGGTCGAGCTCGTCGTGAAAGACGGTCAGCGCCGCGATGTCGAGCTTGTAGAAACGCAGCGCCTGCTGAACCGCGTCGCCGCTGTCGTTCATGAAGGTCTGCGGCTTCAACAGAAGCACGCGGTGGCTGCCGATGCGCCCCTCGGCGATCAGGCTGCGGAATTTCTTCTGCCACGGACCAAAGCGATGCGCCTCGGCCATGACGTCGGCGGCCATGAAGCCGACATTGTGCCGCTGAAGCGCATATTGCGTACCCGGATTTCCAAGGCCGACCCAGATTTGCATGCGGCTCACCTAGCGTGAGCTTGGCCCAAAAAGAAACCGCCCGCCGTCCCCGGCGAGCGGTTCCTGAACACACAGAGTTGGAACGCGCTACTCTTCTTTCGCGCCTTCGGCTTCGCCGCCCTCGGCAGCTTCGCCTTCCTCGCCTTCGACGGTCGGGACCTCGTCGGCCGCCGCAGCCTCTTCCTCCTCGGCCTTCATCGCCGACGGTGCGACGATCGTCGCCACGGTGAAATCCTCGTCCTTGTTCGCCGGCTCGACGCCTTCGGGGAGGTTCACCTCGCTGATGTGGACCGAATCGCCGATGTCGAGGCCGTCGAGCGCGATGTGGATCTCGTTCGGAATGCTCGCTGCATCGCAGACGATCTCGAGCTCGTGCACGACAGCGTTGAGCACGCCGCCGCGCTTCAGCCCGGGCGACTCTTCCTCATTTTGGAAGCGGATCGGCACCGCGACGTGCACCTTGGTGTGCTCGCCGATGCGCAGGAAGTCCACGTGGATCGGCCTGCTCGAGACGGGGTGGAAATCCACCGCCTTGGGCAGCGTCCGCTGCGGCTTGCCTTGAAAATCGATCATGATCACCGAGTTCATGAAGTGCCCGGTGGAAAGCATCTTCGAAAGCAGCTTCTCCTCGACATGGATCGAGAGGGCTTCCTTCTTTTCGCCGTAGATCACGGCGGGTACCCGGCCTTCGCGGCGCAGTGCACGGGAGGCTCCCTTGCCAGCCCGTTCGCGCGCCTCGGCGGGCAGCGTCAGCTGTTCGCTCATTTGGCTATACTCCGATTGCTAAAAGCCCGCGCCACGCCTCCAGGGATGACCATGGCCGGAGCGCGCGCCCTAGGGGACGGAAGCGCGAAAAGCAAGTTTCGGCGTCAGTAGACGCGTTGCGACGCGATCCCGCGTTCGGCGAGCCGGACGAGAACGCTGTCCTTGCCGGCGAGATGGCCGGCGCCGACGGCCACGAACACCGTGCCGGGCGTCTGCATGCGTGCGGCAATCCAGTCCGCCCAGCGCGCATTTCTATCGGTAAACATCATGCGGTAGGTGTCCGGTGAGCTCTGATCCAGCTGATCGAGCATCCGAACGAACACCTTCTGGTCGCCGTGTTTCCACGCCCACTGCATTTGGGCCATCGTTTGCGAGAGGTCTTCCGCGGAGCCCCGCTGGACCGCTTGCCCGGCTTTGGCGTTGCGCGGCGGCGACGCGGAGGTGGGGAGGTGGTTGAACATGTTGAGCTGGAACTGCAGCGTCTCGAGCTGCTCGACCGGCTTGCCTTCGGCTTCCGCGACGTGGCGAAGGACGGTGTCGGCCCCGTTTTCAACCTGCATTCCCTGGGAACGGCCTGCGCTGATTGCAATTCGGGTGGTGGCCAGGAATGAACCCGACGGTTGGGACGCGGGCTGTGCCTGCCTCAGCTGCTGCGCAGCCTTGGGACCTTCGGGGAGCAAGGTCTCGAGCACCAGCTCGTCCGAAAGCTCAAACGCGTCGCGGATGGTGCCGTCGAACCAATGTTCGTCGCTGTCCAGCGCATGGAAGGTGCCAAAAAGGTAGATGGTCGTGTCCGCATCGTGGACGACGAACATTGCCGGTTCGGATGGGAGCTGAGGAACGGCCGCAGGCGTTGCGACCGCAACCGCGGCAGCGGCGAGCAAATTGACCATCCATCACCCTCCCGGCCCACGGACGATAGCGAAGTCAGGCGCGAACGCTGTCAGCATGGACCCACGGAACGCGGCGGGACACACCTCGCCCGTGGCAGGAAAATCCCTGCATTCCACCGACTTCGCGCATCAGACCCCCCAGCCCGATACCCTTTGAGGATGGTCACCGACTTGTTAATAAATGTCTAGCGGTTTCGGAAGAAACGTGAACTTTTCTCGACAGATGGAGCGGACAGTCCGGCGTCGGGCCGGCTACTGCAGGCGCTGGACGCGATAGCCGTCCTTCTGGAGCAGCGCGATCACCGAATCGCTGCCCGCGAGGTGACCCGCGCCAACCGCGATCATGATGGTCCCAGGCTGCGCCAGCCGCTGCTCGATCCACTTCGCCCAATTGGCGTTTCGCTGCTCTAGCAGAGACTGCCTGAGGTCGGGCGAGTCCGCGAGATCGTGATTGAATGTGCTCGCGATCTCCTTGACGTTCCCGCGCGACCAGGATGCCAGCATCCCGTTATATTCCTTGTCCATACCCGTCTGGGGCTCGATCGACCCGTCGAGCAGCGACCGCTGCGCTTTCTCAGGAAGCCGGTCGAAATAGCTGAACTGCTCCGAGTTGGTTTCGAGCTGGCCGATCGGCTTCTTCTCGGAGAGGAACTGCTGGCGAAGGATTTCTTCCGGGCCGTCGCTCCCTTTCAGTCCCATTGTTCGGAACTGCACGCCGAGCAGCTGGATGGCCGCGAGCCAGGTCTTCATCTGGTTGAAATAGGCTTCGGGGATTCCGGTTTTCGCAATCGCCGCTCGCAGCTGGGGCACCTTCGCAGCTGGCACGCGCTCGGTGATCGGCGGCAGGCCCTGCTTGAATCCAAGGCTGAACTCAGCCGCCTGAAGGCTCTCCGGATGCTGCTGGTCGACGATCGTTTCCACGACCAGCTGCTGCGAGCTGTTCAGCGCCTGGTCGAACTTCGCCGTCCGCCACTGCAGATGCTCGGGAAGCAAGTGGATCGTCCCGAACAGGTAGATCGTCGTGTCGGCGTCGGACACTTGCCACAGCGCCGGATGCGCGCTCTTGGGAGCTTCCGCCGTGGCCGGTGCGCCGATGAGAAGAGTGGCGAGCCCGAGCGCCGCAAAGGCACGTTGGAAAAGGGATTTCAGCATCGATTCAAAAGCCTTTCGGTGAGGCGTTCGCACGCCGGCCTAAGTGTCGCAAGCTGAACCTCCACTTGCCCCGTGTAAGCGCATCCGCCAAAGCCGCGGCGACGCAGATTGGGGGATTTCCCGCTTGAGCCTGAGCTTCCAGGACCTGATCCTCACGCTCCACCGTTACTGGGGCGCGCAAGGCTGCGCGATCCTGCAGCCCTACGACATGGAGATGGGGGCGGGGACTTTCCACCCGGCGACGGTGCTTCGCTCGCTCGGGCCCGAGCCGTGGAGGGCGGCTTACGTCCAGCCTTGCCGTCGCCCCACCGACGGACGCTATGGCGAGAACCCGAACCGCCTCGGCCATTATTACCAATATCAAGTCGTGCTGAAGCCCAGTCCCGATGACCTTCAGGACCTTTACCTCGGAAGCCTCGTCGAGATCGGCATCGACCCGCTGAAGCATGACATCCGCTTCGTCGAGGACGATTGGGAAAGCCCGACGCTCGGCGCCTGGGGGCTGGGCTGGGAGGTCTGGTGCGACGGGATGGAGGTGACCCAGTTCACTTACTTCCAGCAGGTCGGCGGGTTCGAATGCCGCCCCGTCACCGGCGAGCTGACCTACGGACTCGAGCGGCTGGCGATGTACACTCAGGGCGTCGACAATGTTTTCGACCTGCGGTTCAACGATGCCGGGGTGACGTACGGCGACGTCTTCCTCGAGAACGAGCGCGAGATGTCGGCCTATAATTTCGAGGTCGCCGACACGGACGCCTTGTTCGACCTGTTCCGCAAGGCCGCGGCCGAGTGCGAGCGCTGCCTCGAAGCGAAGCTACCGATTCCCGCCTACGAGCAGGCGATCAAGGCGAGCCATGTCTTCAACATGCTCCAGGCGCGCGGCGTCATCAGCGTCGCGGAGCGCCAGGCCTATATCGGCCGAGTCCGCGACCTCGCGAAGGCCGCGTGTGGCGCATGGCTGGAGCGCACCGCCTGATGGCGGATTTCCTGCTCGAACTGCTGTCGGAGGAGATTCCGGCGCGGATGCAGGCGAATGCGCGCAATGAGCTCGGTCGCTTGTTCGCCGAGTGCACGCAAGAGGCGGGGCTCGCGACCGGGCCGATCGACGTGCATTCGACACCGCGGCGGCTCGTCCTGATCGCGCGCGATGTTGCTGAGGCGACGGAAGCGAAGCGCGAAGAGGTCAAGGGCCCGCGCAGCTCGGCGCCGACACAGGCGCTCGACGGTTTCCTGCGCAAGACGGGCCTGACGCGCGAACAGCTCGAGGAGCGCGAGGGCGTCTATTTCGCCATAGTCGAGCGGCGGGGCAGGAATGCTTCCGAAATACTCGGGGAGACGGTGAAGCGGATCGTGGCTGACTTCCCCTGGCCGAAGTCGATGCGGTGGGGCGACGGCTCGTTGCGCTGGGTGCGGCCGCTTCATGGCATTGTGGCGATGCTTGGCGAGGACATCGTGGCGGTCGAGATCGACGGCATCTGCTCAGATGCAACCACCGTCGGCCATCGCTTCCATCATCCGGGCGCGATCACCGTCGGCGGCGCTTCCGATTATGCCGAGAAGCTGCGCGCGTGCCATGTGATCGTCGACCAGGAGGAGCGCGAACGGATCATCCGCGAAGGCGCGGAAGCCGCGACGGCGAAGTCCGGGCTCGCGCTTCTTCGCGACGAGGGCCTGGTGGTCGAGAATGCCGGCCTCACCGAATGGCCGGTGCCGCTGCTCGGCGAGTTCGACGCGGAATTCCTCGACGTCCCGCGCGAGGTGATCGTGCTCACGATGCGCACCAACCAGAAATATTTCGCGTGCACGAATGACGAGGGGCTCCTCGCGCCGGCGTTCGTATGCGTCGCCAACGTCGCGGCGACGGACGGCGGAGCAGCCATCGTCGAGGGGAATCGCCGTGTGCTCGCCGCGCGCCTCGCCGACGCGCGCTTCTTCTGGGAACAGGACCTCAAGGTCCCGCTCGAGGAGCAGGCCAAGAAGCTCGACGGCATCGTCTTCCACGAGAAGCTCGGCACCGTCGCCGACAAGGTCGAGCGTGTCGCGAAGCTTGCCCGCTGGCTGGTCGAGACGGGCGTCGTCAAAGCCGACGCGAAGCAGGTCGAACGTGCCGCCCGGCTCGCGAAGGCGGATCTCGTTACCGGCATGGTCGCCGAATTCCCTGAGCTTCAGGGAGTGATCGGTGGCTATCTGGCCCAAGCGCAGGGCGAGCCCAAGGCCGTCGCCGAAGCGGTCCGCGATCACTACGGCGCGTCTTTGCAACCGGTGTCGGCGGCCGTCGCTCTCGCCGACAAGCTGGACTCGGTCGCTGCTTTCTTCAGCATCGGGCAAAAGCCGACCGGCTCCAAGGACCCGTTCGCGCTTCGCCGCGCGGCGATCGCCTCGATCGAGATCATCGTCGCAAACGGACTGAGGCTGCGGCTGACCGAAGCTCTGCGCGGCGCGCTGGCCAACTGCGCAGGACAGGTGAGAGACGCCGAAGCAGCGCACCGGCTCGACCGCACCGCTGATGAGCTGATCGATTTCTTCGCGGACCGCCTCAAGGTGCAGCAGCGCGAAGCCGGCGTCCGCCACGATTTGATTGATGCCGTGTTCTCACTGGGCGGAGAGGACGATCTCGTCCGCCTCCTTGCCCGGGTGAAGGCGCTGCAAAGCTTCGTTGAGACAGGGGAGGGTGCCGATCTCCTCACCGCCTACAAGCGGGCGGCGAACATTCTGAAGAAGGAGAAATGGGATCCGGCAGAGGTGAAGGCGGGTGACGCGCCTTCTGAGGAAGCGCTTCTGAACAACGCGTTGATTTCGGCTGAAAACTCTGCCGACGAAGCGATCATCAAAGAGAATTTCGCCGACGCGATGGCGGCCCTCGCGTCACTTCGCGCGCCCATCGATGCCTTCTTCGACAAAGTCACGGTCAATGCGGATGACCGCGGCGTGCGCGCGCGGCGGCTGGACCTGCTGATGCGCTTCCGCGACGCGGTGAACCGCGTCGCCGATTTTTCGAAGATCGAAGGCTAGTTACAGCGGCCGGTCGTCGCGGTCGCGGTCCCTTGCCGCCGCGCCGCGCAGGCTGTCGCGTTCGCGCCATTCCTTCTCGCGTTCGGCGTGGTCGCGCTCGAGCGCCTCGCGCCGGTCGACCTCGGTCCGGTAGCGCTCCTTCCATTTGCGGCGACCGCCGGCCGTGACGAAGATGCCGATCAGGAGGCCGAGAATGAATACGAGGGCGCAGATCGCCCACAGGTTCGGGTCGGTCGTGATGTTCATGGCGCTTCCCCAACGGTGACGGTCACGCGGCGACTACGCTTCAGCGCGCCGCCGCGTTCCCGCTTACTTGCTGAGGAAGCTGTCGTTGATCGAGCAGGCTGCCGGACCCAGAATGACGACAAACAGGGTCGGCAAGATGAACAGGATCAGCGGCACGGTCATGATCGCCGGAAGCCGCGCGGCCTTTTCCTCGGCGCGCATCATGCGCTGGTGCCGGAACTCGGCCGACAGCACGCGAAGTGCCGAGGCGAGCGGAGTGCCGTACTTCTCGGTCTGGATCATGGTCGTGACGACGCCGCGCACCGCCTCGAGGTCGACGCGCTGGGCGAGGTTCTCGAACGCCTGCCGACGCTCGTTCAAGAAGCCGAGCTCGATCGCGGTGAGGCCGAACTCGTCACCAAGCTCGGGATAGGCCTTGCCGAGCTCCCTCGACACACGGCCGAAGGCCGCGTCGACCGTCAGGCCCGCTTCCGCGCAGATGACCAGCAGGTCGAGCGCGTCGGGCAGACCCTTGCGGATTGCGTGGCTGCGCTTGGTGACCTTGTTCTTGAGCCAGATGTCGGGCGCCTTGTAGCTGCCGACCAGCAGGCCCGCGACGGTGATGTAGCGACGAAGCGCCGACCATTGCGGGAACATCCCCATCACGTAGAGCGCGATCACTGCGGCGATGCCGATGACCACCGGCAGGACGAACCGCGCGAAGATGATGAAGAAGGCGAGATCCTTGGTGCGGATGCCGGCCTGCATCAGCCTCGTCTGCGTCTTCTTCAGCTGGTCGTCCTGAAGCATCTTGAACTGGGTCAGGATGCCGCGGACCCGGTCGGCCGCCTGGTTGCGGTTGGTCAGCTTCTTGCGCTTGTTGGTCGAGGCGACGATGCCGGCTTTGAGCTGCTCGCGGCGCTCATTGAGCGCCTTGACGCGGCGCGCCATCGGGTCCTTGACCGTGGTCGCGGCATAGATTGCGAGCATGACGGCAAGGGTCGCGACGGCGCTAAGCATCGTCGCAATCCAGATGACGTCGAATCCGAGGATGTGCGGTCCGGCGGTGGGAGCCTGCTGCATGTTCGTCAGTCCCCCGTCAGATCTCGAAACTGACCATCTTGGCCATGATTCCGGCCCCGATGCCCATCCACACCATGCCGCCGATGCCGGCGACCATCAGCCGCTGATCGGTGAAGAAGCCGTGCATGTAAGTGGGATTCATCATGTAAACGAGCCCGAAGACGATGAACGGCAACGAGCCGACAATATAAGCCGAGGCCTTCGATTCCGAGCTCATCGCGCGGATCTTGAGCTTCATCTGCGCGCGCTTGCGAAGCACGTCCGCGAGGTTCGACAGAGTTTCGGCGAGATTGCCGCCGGTCTCGCGCTGGATCGCCAGCGTGATGACGAAGAACTGGAATTCCGCGGTGCCGAGGCGATCCGCGGTCTCCTGGAGCGCGGCTTCCATCGTGCGGCCGATCTTCATCTTGTCGGCGACGATCCGGAACTCGACTCCAACGGGGCCGCTGATTTCGGCCGCGACAATGGTCAGCGTCTCGGTGATCGGGAGACCCGAGCGAAGACCGCGGACCATCAGCTCGATCGCGTCAGGGAAGTTGTTGTTGAACTTGACCAACCGGCGCTTGATCAGTCGCCCGATTACGAAATGCGGGCCGCCAATGCCAAAGAACAGGCCGAGCAGCAGCGACAGGATGATCGGCGCCCCGCGGAACGCCAGGCCGATCGTCACCAGGGCGACGAGGCCAAGGCAGATCATCGCATATTTGCTGAGCGGGATGTCCTTGCCGGTCATCTCCAGCCGCTTGCGCAGAAGCGCGGGCTTCGGGATCAGCGTGGTGGCATAACCTTCCCACCGGCCGGCGCGTTCGGCGAACAGCTTGCGGATCTGGGCCTGGGCATTGCCGGCGATAACGTCGCCGTGCCGCTCCTTGATGAGCTCGATGCGCCGCTTCAGGGACTTGGCGGCCGAAGGCCCGCGGATCGCCATGAACGCGAGCACGAGCGCTCCGACGCCGCCGATCAGGAGTAGCCACAAGAGCATTCTCGCCTTCGCCTCTCAACTCTTCGCGGGCGCGCGAACGCGCGCCGCCAGACCGGTTACGCCGCCGCCTTTTCCTTGGGCTTCGACAGCATCGACTTCAGATTGTTGACGAGGGACCTGGCCGCCGCGGGGGCCTTCGCCTCCGTCGCCGCCGCGCCTTCGTCGCTCGCATGGCTGAGGACCATGCTGCAGAGCGTGCTGAACGGACCGGCGAGCTTGCCGCTCGCGACCTCCGCCATCGGCTTGCCAAGCTTCGCCGCCTGCGCGGCGAGCTTCCCGTCGAACGGGAAGACAATGTCGACCGCGCGCTCGATCGACTGCTCGAAGTCCTTGCGGCTGATCTCGAGCGCGCCGCCCGAGGGCACGCCGTTCGCAACCACGATGACCTTGGTCTGCGGCGCGTTCGACTTGAGCCAGGCGAGGATGCGGATCGTGTCGCGGGTCGCTGCGAGCGTAAGCTCCGCGACCACGACCGCGACATGTGCGTCGTGCACGAGATGCGGGTGCTGGATGAGCATCTGCCGCGGGAGATCGAGCACGGTCGATTCGAAGGCGTTGCGCATCTCTTCCTGGAGCTGGAAGAAGGCCGTGCCGTCGGTCACCAGCGGCTGATGGATCGGCGCTTCGGCCGACAGCACCGACAGCTGCTCGTTGGCGCGCACCATTGCGCGCTCGATGAAGAGACCGTCGATACGGCTCGGATTTTCGATCGCGTCGGTAAGACCGCGGCCGGGCTCGAGGTCGAGCGCCAGGGCGCCGGTCCCGAAGTGCACGTCGAGGTCGAGCAACGCAGTGCTGCGCTTGGCCTTTTCGCCGAGCAGCCAGGCAAGCGAGGTCGCCAGCGTCGAAGCGCCGACGCCGCCGCGTACACCGATCACCGCCGCCATCACGTGCGGCTTGTCGGCCTGGGCCTCACCGCGCGGGCCGGACAGGATCATCTGGGCATGAGCGAACGTGTCGCGCAGCTGGTCGACCGTGAACGGCTTCAGCAGGTAATCGTGAATGCCGCTGGCGACGAGGTCGCGATACAGCCGGACGTCGTTGACGGTTCCGGCGGCGATCACGATCGTGCCGGGCTCGCAGACTTCCGCGAGGGCATTGATGTCGTTGAGCGGGTCGGCCGACTCGCTGAGGTCCACGAACAGGATGTTCGGGCTCGCCGAGACGGAGAGCGACTGCACAGCGTTGCGCAGCCCGCCCTTGTTGACCTTTTCGGGGGACCAACCGTGTTCGACCGCTACCGGCCGAAGCATGTCCGCCGTCGCATCGTCGCAGACGAATGCGGTGAACGGATCGCGAAGTCCCGCGCGAGCCTGGAACGGAGCGTTCATCTCTAGTTGCCCTTCGTTGTGGTGGCCTGCAAGCCCTTGCTGCCGGTCGGCGGCGTCGAGCGGTACAGGATGACTGCCTTTGCTGCGGTGTTGACGTCGCCGGTGCCGGCAGCCTCGCGCCCGTGGATCAGATCCTCGGGGTTGGCGACCATTGCGGCGATGTTCGAGTTCACGCTGCAGCCGTAGTTCGACATGTTCTGGTTGTAGTAATTGGGCTGCGAAACCTTGCTCCAGTTGGGGCAATTCGGAACCACTGCGCGGCGTCGGCTGACGACGACGCGCACGGCGCCCGGCACGACTGCGCCGGCGGTCACTGGAGCGCCCGCCGAAACACCCATCCCATATTGGCCGGCGAGCGCCGCGACCTGGCCGCGTGCGGCATCAGCCAAGGGCCCGTCGACGTAAATCGCATCGCCGTAGCCAAGGCCGAGACCCTGGAACCAGCCGTTGAGCCGCTCGGCCTCGCCCGGGGCGAGCGCTCCGTCGGGCGCTGAGGCGTCGAAGACGTAGTCGGCGCTCGTGACGACGGGCACATTGACCGCGGCCACGCCGGTGTCCGGCCTTTCCAGGTCCGGCCTGTTGCAAGCGGCCACCGAACAGGCGAGCGCAATGAGGATGAGCTTGGAACGCATCGTCCGATCCTTCTTTGTCTGACCGCCGCTCACAGCCGGAAGCCCGGAGCAGCCACGGCGCCGGTCGCCGGCACGGGCGCGGGCGCTTGGATTGCCGTGGGTTGAACGGCGCCGCTCTTGCCCGTGAACGTCTGGCCCATGAAGTCGCGCCGGCCGTCGTTCGGCACTCGATACCCGTCGATCGGCGTTGCGAGCTGCCCGGAAACGGGCTTCACGAGATATGGCGTCACGATGACCACGAGCTCGGTTTCCTGCCGCTGGAACTTGGTCGAGCGGAACAGTGCGCCGAGGATCGGGATGTCGCCGAGGTACGGCGCCTTGTTGATGCTGTTGCTGGCCGTGTTCTGAAGCAGGCCGGCAATCATGAACGACTGACCCGAGCCGAGCTCGACCGTCGTTTCGGCGCGGCGTGTGGTGAGCGCCGGCACCCGGACATTGTCGAGGGTCACGCCGTTCGCGCTGTCGAGTTGGCTGACCTCGGGACGGACCCGCATCGAAATGCGGCCATCGGCAAGCACGACGGGCGTGAAGGCCAGGCCGACGCCATACTGCTTGTACTCAATGGTGATCGCATTGTTGCCCTGCGACACCGGGATCGGGAATTCGCCGCCGGCAAGGAAGCTGGCGGTCTCACCCGACAGAGCCGTGAGGTTCGGTTCTGCGAGAATGGTCGCGAGGCCATCGGTCGCGGCGAGATCGATCGAGCCCGCAAGATCGAGCCCGAACAGGCGACCCGCCGCGCCGAGCGTCGATCCAATCGCGCCCGGAGCGACGGTGAAGACCGAGCCACTTCCGCCCGAGGTGGCGTTGACCCCCTGGCCGATTCCGAACTTGAACCCGCTGGTGGGGTCGCTCGAGAAGAGGTTGACCCCCATCGACTTCAGCGCGGTGCGGTCGATCTCCGCGATGCGGACCTTGAGCATCACCTGAAGCGGCGTCGCGACGCGCAGCCGGCTGACCGGCACGATGTTGAGCGCCGCGGTCGAGCTATTGATATCGACGCCGGGGTTAAGCGCGGCTTTCACCAGCATCTCGGCCTGTGCCGCGTCCTCGGGCGAGGAGACGGTGCCGTTGAGAACGGCAACCTGACCGACGTTCGTCACGCTGATGTCCGCATCGGGCATCGCCTGATGCAGGATCTCGTTGATCGAGCTGATGTTCTGGTTGACGCGGACGTTCGCCCCATAGACCACCGAGCCGTCGGCGGCGGTCGCGATGACCGTCGCTTCACCGGCTTTCTTGCCGAACAGATTGATCTGCCGCGGCCCGTTCACATAAACGTCGGCGATATCCGGAGCGGACACCCAAACGTTCGCAACGCTGCGCGGCAGGTTGAGCATTTGGCCTTCGCCGACCGACAGCAGGACCTGCTGCGAGGGGCGATAGGTGCCCGACGTGTACGCCCTGGGCTGGGCAGCGGCCGCCGGGGCAGCGGCTACGGCGATTGCCGCAGTCAGTGCCGCCACAGCGGTGCCGAGACGCGCCCGGCGATGGATTGCTTGAATGTTCATTTAGCGAGCTCCCACCGGAACAACGGTGACATCATTGCCGCGCGCCACCCGCACGACGGGTCCGGTCACCACCGGAGCGCCGCCCGGCCTGAGCGCCTGGCCAAGTCCTTTGGCGAGACCGGCCATGGCCTGACCGATCTGGCTGCCGGCGTCGCCCGGCTTTGCCGGGACGGTGCGGCGCTGGAAGCGCGACACATCGCCGCCGGTCGTGAAGGTCGTATTGGTGTCGATCGGGCGATCCGAGTAGGCGAGCAGCATCTGGCGCTCGTCGGCCGGGCTGGCGTTGGGCGGCAGCTTGATGTCGCCCGACGCAATCGCCCGCTCGAGATCGGCGGAATTGTCGGAGATCGAGCGGAGCGACAGCGACAGCTGGCCGAGGCTCTGCGCGACGGCAACCTTCTCGGCGATCTTCGGAGTGACCTCCAGAGTGACGTTCGAAAAGGTCTTGATGGCGGTCTTCCCGTCATCATCCTTGTCGGTGAAGCGCTGGTCGGTCGCGAGGACGCGGACGTTGCGCACGATCGTTTCGGAAACCTTGAGCGGCGATCCGTCGCCGCCACCGGTGACGGTCTGCGTCAGCACCATGTCGACATGGTCGCCCGGGAAGACGAAGCCGGCGACGCCGGTCGTTGCATTCACAGGGACAGTGACGGCACGCATGCCCGGGCCGAGCGCCGCGGCGAGGAAGCCGCGGTCCTGCGGACCGACGAGCGAACCGCGCGTGACCGGCTGGCCGGCGGCAATCGCATAACGAACGACGGTGCCCGCGAGATTCTTCGCATCGGGCTGACCCTCGACGTAATAAGCGCCCTGCATCAGCTCCTTCGGCCAGGGCTGGAAGGCGAAGCTGTCGGGATCGATGATCGTGCCGACCGGAAGCGCCTTTTTCGCCACGAGCACCTTGGGCCCGAGCGGGACGGTTTGCGCCGCGGCGGCCTGTTGGGCGCCCGCGCCGGCAAACATGTTCTTGGCCATGACTGCGGTAATCACCGCGATGACCAGCGCTCCAACGAGCAGAGCGAGCTTCTTCACATCCATGGCGCGATCGCCTCCCCTGGAAGGGCCACTTGAACAGCCTC
>Ga0207660_10000491_pt1 | contig 26376 bp, 23 predicted proteins | sample KBSC73BmetaG_FD_184335 | JGI IMG/M metagenome (GOLD analysis project Ga0207660, IMG submission 184335) | Corn rhizosphere microbial communities from Kellogg Biological Station, Michigan, USA - KBS C7-3B metaG (SPAdes) (version 2) | ecosystem: Host-associated > Plants > Roots > Rhizosphere ... | reverse complement strand
AATCAAACGAATGGCTTGGCTCAGTCGTTCCGGCCGCGCAGCACGGGCCTATTTCGGTTCCGGATAGTCGTACTTGAACGGATCCGTGATCACAGGCTGCGACGGCACCGGCAATGTCGGCAGCACTTGATCGCTGTTCGCGGCTTCGAGCAGCATGCCGGCCATCACGACTGCCGCCTGGCGCATGTCCTCGGCTTTCACATGGTCGAGCGTGTCGATGTTCGAATGATGGACACGGCTTTCATAATCGAGCGGGTCCTGGATGAACTGGAAGCCCGGGATCCCGACGGATTCGAAGAAGACGTGATCCGTCCCGCCCGTCGGCGCAGCGACCACCGTTCCGGCGCCCATGCTGGCGAAAGGCGCGAGCCACTGATGCAGCAGCGGGACTGCGCCTGCATTCCCCTCGGCATAGATGCCGCGCAGTTTGCCCGAGCCGTTGTCGACGTTGAAATAGGCCTTGAGGTCGCGATATCCGGGAAGCGGCGCGATCGGGAAACTTGTCGACCATTGGGTGTAGTTCTGGATCCCGTCCTCGCCGACCTGGTACGGCCGGCGGGCGATGTGCTGGTTCACATAATTCAGCGAACCGAACAGGCCCTGCTCCTCCCCTTCCCACAAAGCGAAGCGGATGGTGCGCTTCGGGCGGATACCGAGCTGCTTCAGGATGCGCGCTGCCTCCATGACGATGATGCTTCCGGCGCCATTGTCGGCCGCGCCGTCGCCGGCCGTCCAGCTGTCGAAATGCGCGCCCGCCATCACGTAGCCCGCTTTGGGATCACTCCCTGGGATGTCGGCAATGATGTTGTTCGCATGCGTGTCGCCGTCGAAGAAGCGCACGTCGCTGTCGATCTCGAGAACCGGCGCGGGGCCGGTCTTCGCCAGCCGCGCCAGGCGGCGGTAGTCCTCGGCGGCGAGTTCCACGAACGGGACCTTGGGCGTGCGACCGACCTGGTGGTCGTAGCCCTCGCCGGACAGCAGCTTGCCGTCGCGGTACGAGATCCGGACGGCCGCGAGCGCGCCCTCCTGGGCAAGGAAGGCGTCGATGTCGCGGGCGAGCTGGATGCGCTTGAGGAATCCCGCGGCCTGGCTCGGATCGAAGGTCGGCTGCTCATATTTGTCCAGCTTCGCGATGTCCTCGCTCGACAGCCTTTTGAACGCAGGCTCGTTGGGCTCGCTGCCCTCGCCCGGAAGGCTGATGAGCACGATCTTGCCCGCAAGTTTCCCGTGATAGGCAGCGAGCTGCTCCTTGCGGTTGAGCGGCGCGACGACGATCGGGGCGCGGATCGTGCCGTTGGTCGACGGCGACCAGGCCACCGGAATCGCCGTCAACTGAAGCGGCCTCGGGGAGACCATGCGGACGCTGCTGCTCTCGATTTCCCAGCCGCGGCCGAAGTCGAACGGCTCCCTGTGCACATTGGACAGCCCGATGGACTGGAACTTGGCTACGGCCCAGTCCTCGGCGCGGTGAATGTTGGGCGAGTTGGTGAGGCGCGCGCCGATTCCGTCCATCAGCTCGCTCGCGTCGAGCATTGCATGGCTGCGATTCATCCCTTCGTCGACAATGCGCGCGATATCGCCTGTCAATTGCGCGAGTGCCGGCTGGACCGCGACCGCGGCCGCCGAAACGAACAGTGCCGCCGCGAAAAGCTTCATCTTCCCCTCCCCCTCGGCACCCCGAACGAGAACGCCGGCGCGCTACTCAGCACGGCGGTGGCGAAAGCTCAACTCTGTGGTGGAAACCTCAGCCGGAGATCCCGGCTTTCGCCTTCGCGCGTCGCGTCTTCGCCTGGTTCACCGGATCGAGCGGGCCGGTCGGCCGTACCGTCCGCTTCGCCTCGTCCCAGATCTGCTGATAGGCGAGATAACCGAGGATCGTCGCGATCAGAAGGAAGATCGAAACCGCAAGGCCGGTGCCGTGACGCCGCTCGAGCTCCGGCTGCGCGGTCCATACGAGGAACGCGGCGACGTCCTTCGCCATCTGGTCCACCGTCGGCTTGGTGCCGTCCTGATATTGCACCTGCCCGTCCGTCGTCAGCGGCGGCGGCATCGCGATGTTGAGGTTCGGGAAGTAGGGATTGTAGTGCAGGTTCGGCGGAGTTTTGGCATCCGGGAACTTCTTCAGGAGGGCGGCCGGCTCGTTCTGGAAGCCCGTGAGGATCGAGTAGACGTAATGCGCCCCGCCCTCGCGCGCCTTGGTGATGAGCGAGAGATCGGGTGGAAGCGCATTGTTGTTCGCGGCACGCGCCGCGACTTCGTTCGGGAACGGTGGCGGGAACGTGTCGGACGGGAGCGCCTTGCGCGTCGCATTCTCGCCGGTGTCCGGGTTGATCGACGGAACCTGCGTCTTCCAATCCGATGCGATCTTCTTGATCTCCGCATCGTCGTAGCCGATGCCCTTCAAGTCACGGAACGACACCAGCTTGAGGCTGTGGCACGCCGAGCAAACTTCCGAATAGACCTGGAAACCGCGCTGCAGCTGACGGTTGTCGAACCGGCCGAACACACCGTCGCTGCTGAAATGCACGTCCTTGGGCGGCAGATGGAATTCGTCCGACGGTAGCGGCGCCGGCGGGTTGGCGAAATAGGTCGCGAGGTTGCTGATGAACGCGATCATCAGCACCCCGGCGAAGACTGCGCCGATGAACCCCAGAATGAAACGCATGTCTCGCCTGTCCCCTTATTCGGCTGCAGCCGTTGCGGTCCTCGAACGCCTCGGTTTCGATCCGATCGGCGCTGCCTCCGCCTCCTCTCCGTGAAGCACGGAATCGCTGATCGAGCGTGGCAGCGGCAGCGGCGTTTCGAATGCCGAGACGAGCGAGAGGATCACGAGGAAGTGGAGGAAATAATAAGCCGCCGCGATCTGCCCAACGGCGACCGTCAGCGGCTTGACCGGTGAGCCTCCGACCCAGCCGAGCACGATGACGTCGATCACCAGCAGCCAGAAGAAGCGCTTGAACACCGGACGGTAGGCACCCGAGCGCACCGGAGAGCGGTCGATCCACGGGAGGAAGAACAGCAGCAGGATCGAACTGAACATCGCCAGCACGCCCCACAGCTTGGCCGGAAGGATGAAGTCCGCCGTGAACGACCGAAGGATCGCGTAGAAGGGCAACAAATACCATTCAGGCACGATCTCCGCCGGCGTCGAGAGCGGATTGGCTTGAATATAATTGTCCGGACTGCCGAGATAGTTCGGAAGGAAGAAGGTCACGATCACGTAGGCAAGCAGGATCGCGCCCGAGAACCAGCCGTCCTTCGCCGTATAGAAGGGATGGAAGGGCAGCGTGTCGCGCTCATCCTTCACGTCCACGCCGGTCGGGTTGTTCGACCCGGGAATGTGAAGCGCCCAGATGTGGAGGATCACGACTCCGGCGATGACGAACGGCAGCAGGTAATGCAGCGAGAAGAAGCGGGTCAGCGCAGCCTGGTCGGGCGCATAGCCGCCGAGGATCCAGATGCGGAGGGGATCGCCGACGACCGGGAACGCCGAGAAGAAGCCGGTGATGACCTGCGCGCCCCAATAGCTCATCTGGCCCCAGGGCAGGACGTAGCCCATGAACGCGGTCGCCATCATCAGCAGGTAGATGACGAGGCCGAGCATCCACACCATCTCGCGCGGCGCCTTGTACGAACCGTAATAGAGCCCGCGGAAGATGTGGACGTAAACCACGAGGAAGAAGAAGCTCGCGCCGTTCATGTGGGCGTAGCGGAGCAGCCACCCCGCGTTGACGTCGCGCATGATCAGCTGGTTGACGGAGTCGAAAGCGCCATCGGTCGAAGCCGTGAAATGCATCGCGAGGACGATCCCCGTGATGATCTGGATGGTCAGGAAAATCCCCGCGGCAACGCCGAAATTCCACCAATAATTGAGGTTTCTCGGTACCGGGTAGCCGCCGCCGACGGCTCCGTAGACGAGGCGCGGAAGCGGCAGCCGCTCATCGATCCACCGCATCAGCGGAGTCTTGGGTTCGTACGGCTTCGCCCAGGAAAAACTCATTGCGTCTGCTTACCCCTTTGCGCCGATCATGACGGTGGTCGGCGATTCAAACTTATAGTCAGGAACGACGAGGTTCTTCGGAGCCGGACCCTGCCGGATTCGCGCGGCGGTGTCGTATTGCGAACCGTGGCAGGGGCAGAAATAGCCGCCGTATTTGCCGCGGTTCTCGCCTTCACCGATGCCGAGCGGGACGCAACCGAGATGGGTGCAGACCCCAAGCGTGATCAGCCAGTTGGTGTGGCCGGGCTTGGTCCGCTGCGCGAGCGTTTCCGGATCGCGCAACTCGGATAGCGGGACCTTGTTGGCCTCGGCGATCTCGTTCGGAGTGAGGTTGCGAACGAACACCGGCTGCTTGCGCCAGCTGACCTTGATCCCCTGCCCCGGCTGGACCTTGGAGATGTCGACCTCGGTCGTGGCCTGGGCGAGCACGTCCGCCGATGGCGCCATCTGCACGAACAGCGGCGCGATCGCCACCACCGCACCGACGCCCGCGAACGCGACAGCGCCGACCTTCAGATAATCGCGGCGGCGAAGGCCCTCGCCCTCACCATCCGGACCAACGGTTTGCGAACCCTCAGCGGACCCTGCCTTGGTGGCCATCTTTCCCCTTTGACCGATGTGACTTCACGTGCCGGAGGGCGCGTGAGCAGGCTCGCTCAGGTCAGAAAGCCGGAGCGATTGGCCGGCCTGATAGCGAGGGGTTCCGGCTCTGTGAAGGGGCTGCCGCGCGCTTTTAGTGCGCGTCGCAAGCTCGCCTAGAAATGATGTGTGCAGAGAGCCAGGAGAAGGATAATCGGAATCGGAATGCCGATCAGCCAGAGCAGGATCGATCGCATGACAAATCTCCGTCGTACCCGCTCCGCGCAGGAATGATTTGCCTGCGAAACGGTTCCACGGCTGCTCAGGTCGTCGCGATCGCTTCTTCGGGGTTCAGCGGCTCCGCCCGCCGGCCGAGAATCGCTGCCCGGAACATGACCGCGGCGGTGTAGAGCACGACGACAACAATCAGCCAGCGAAGCAGGTCGATCGGGATTTTCCAGACGATAAACGCTGCGGCGAGCACGCCCGGGACGCCGCCGATACCGAGGCCGAGGACGACCCTCAGGTCGATCTTTCCCATCTGAATGTGTCGAATGCAGGCACCCGCGCCCATCACCGCAGCGCCAGCTGCCATGATTGGGAAGATCGCCCTCGGGTTCAGGCCCATCAGGCTGAGGATGATCAGGGTGGGGGCGTAATTTCCAACCCCGAAATTCAGCAGAATGCCGATGATGAAATTGGCGGCGATCGCCAGGATCGTGAGCGACAGCGGCAGGCTTAATGCAGCGCCGCCCGCGGGCATCCAGTTGCGGTTCGTCATCGTGAACGCAATTGCGGCCATCACAAGCGCGATTCCGACCACCGTTTGAACCACCCATGTCCTGGAGCGCGCGACTAGCGGCGCGCCGACCAACCCTCCGACAAGCACGGCGACGGCGCAGCCGATCAGCAGCACCGGATCAACGGTGATGAGTTTGAGGAAGATGATGCTCTCAGCGAAGACCGACCAGGTCAGGCCCACGAGCATCGTCGGGGGAATAAGCCGATCGGGCACAAGCCTGCGGAACTTCAGCCATGCGGTGGTCGGGGCAAATGAACCGATCCCGAGCGTATCGAAGAAACTGACGATGCAACCGAGCAGCATCGATTCAACGGTTGGAAGCGCGCGCTGACCAATAGCCGCTCTGATCAGCACGAAGCTGAAAGCGAGCGCTGCAAGGATGAGCGCAGTCATTAGCGCGACGAGCATGCCGCACCTTCACAGCGGATCGGAGCGGGCGCAAGCACAGCGGTGAAATATTCGCTGCCCGGCTGACTCTGCGCGCCGGCTGGGGAATCTCACAGTCCCAAGCTCGAATCGTCTCGTCCTCACCCGGCGCTGCCGGGCGCGGGCATTTGTTCGGGCCAAGACGGCAAGAAGAGAGCGGGATTCACATGGCGAACAATGCGGGCACGGTCCTTTCGCGGATCAAGGACGAGGAGATCGACTGGGTCGACCTCCGCTTCACCGACCCCAAGGGCAAGTGGCAGCACCTGACCATGGCCTCCGGAATCATTGACGAGGACCAGCTCACGGACGGCTTCATGTTCGACGGAAGCTCTATCGCCGGCTGGAAGGCGATCAACGAGTCCGACATGATCCTGAAGCCCGACCTCGATGCGGTTTATATCGATCCGTTCAGCGCGACGCCGATGCTCGTGATCTTTTGCAACGTGGTCGAGCCTTCGACCGGCGAGCTTTACGGCCGCGACCCGCGCTCGACCGCCACGCGCGCCGAAGCATATCTCAAGCAGAGCGGCGTCGGCGACACCGTCTTCGTCGGTCCCGAAGCCGAATTCTTCATGTTCGACGACGTCCGCTTCGAGGATACGTACAACGCGAGCTGCTATCGCATCGACGACATCGAGCTGCCGACCAACACCGGCCGCGATTACGAGGGCGGCAACCTCGGCCACCGTCCCCGCGCCAAGGGCGGCTACTTCCCCGTCGCTCCGGTCGACAGCGCAATGGACATCCGCGGCGAGATGGTCGCGACGATGATCGAGATGGGCCTGCCGATGGATAAGCACCATCACGAGGTCGCCGCGTCGCAGCACGAGCTTGGGCTGACCTACGGCGGCCTGGTCCAAACCGCGGACCGGATGCAGATCTACAAATATGTCGTGCACATGGTCGCGCACGCCTACGGCAAGACGGCAACCTTCATGCCCAAGCCGATCGCCAAGGATAACGGCAGCGGCATGCATACGCACATGTCGATCTGGAAAGCGAAGAAGCCGCTGTTCGCCGGGAACGGCTATGCCGGCTTAAGCGAAACCGCGCTCTACTTCATCGGCGGCGTGATCAAGCATGCCCGCGCGCTCAACGCCTTCACCAACCCGACGACGAACAGCTACAAAAGGCTGGTGCCGGGGTTCGAGGCGCCGGTGCTGCTCGCTTATTCGAGCCGCAACCGCTCGGCCTCGTGCCGAATCCCGTACGGCGCGGGCGAGAAGGCGAAGCGGGTCGAGTTCCGCTTCCCGGATGCGCTGGCAAACCCCTACCTCGCTTATTCGGCGCTACTGATGGCCGGGCTCGACGGGATCCAGAACCGCATCCATCCGGGCGATCCGATGGACAAGAACCTCTACGACCTGCCGCCGCAGGAGCTGGTCAACGTGCCGACCGTTTGCGGTTCGCTCCGCGAGGCGCTCGTCAGCCTGTCGAACGACCGCGCCTTCCTGACCAAGGGCGACGTCTTCAGCGACGACCAGATCGACAGCTACATCGAGCTCAAATGGGAGGAAGTGATGCGCTGGGAGACCACGCCGAGCCCGGTCGAATTCGACATGTATTATTCCAGCTAAATTTGAGCTAAGCTGATCCTTTCGGGACGCCGGTGGAGGGAAACCCTCCCACCTTCCCTTTTCTCTCCACCGGCATCGCGTTCCCTTTCGCCTCAAAGTGCACGATTCCGTAACCATACGGCCGATACACTCGCGCCGCCTGGGTACGGAGTGGGTGAATGAACATCAGGGCGAAAATTTACGGCAGCAGTAAACCGCAAGAGCCGATTTTTCGCGACAAGCGGCCGAAGGGCGCCAAATCGGACGCCCTCGACAGCATCACCGTGACCCGCGAAGAGTCCCGGCGCGGCAACAGTCGCACCGAAGACCGCCACAGGGTGTCCGAGGAAACCGTGACAATCGCCTGTGAAGGCGCGTCGCGGGAAGCACAGCTGATCAACGTGTCGGGCGGCGGCGTGATGGTCCGCGGCGCGCTAGAGCTGAAGCTTTGGGACACGGTCGAACTCCACCTCGGCGAACATGGGACGATCGAATGCGCGGTGCGCTGGATGCGCGGCGATTATTTCGGCCTGGAATTCGCGCACGAGACGCGGCTCGATTGCTCGTCCGACGAAATGGCAAGCCTGCTCCGCGATGTCATCACCCGATCGTTTCCCGACGCTTCTTTCGACGAACCCGAAACGCAGCGCGCGCGACCGACATTCCGGCAAGAAGCTCCGGTGCCGGAGGAGCCCGGCGTCGACGATTCGGGTTGGGGCGCAAACGACCACCGGCGTGCCGCCCGGCATCCGCTCATCTGGACCGGCACTCTCCATCTTGGACAATGGCGCGCGCCCGTCCGCGTCCGCAACATCTCGAGCACCGGCGCGATGATCGAATGCACCCAGAGCATCGACGTCGGCGCCGAGCCTGTCCTCCACCTCTCGGACGAGGCGTCAATGTCCGGAACGGTGCAGTGGGCCGTCGGCGCGCAGGTCGGGTTCAAGTTCCACACGCCGTTCGACATGCGCCTGCTCTCCCGGTCGAAGCCCGAAATCGCCGCCACTGCTGCTGCCGAGCAATGGACTCGGCCGGACTACCTCCAGGCCGGCACCGAGCAGCAAAGCTCCGATCCCTGGGACCCGCGCTGGAAGCGTCTCACCATGCGGCAGATCAGCGAACTCGAAGAGCTGGAAGGCTTCCTCAAGCGCTAGAGCGTGCCCGGTCGGCCGCGCGGCTGCCGTAGATCGCGTACAGCACCAGCCCGATCACCTGCGCGCTGACGAAGAAGATCTGCGTTCGGTTCGGCAAGCTGATGAACAGGTAAAGGCAGCCGAGGATGCCGATCGGACCGACGATCCACGCCAGCGGCGTCCGGAACTTACGCTCGGCGTCGGGCTCGCGGCGGCGCAGCGTGAGCATTGCAGCGCAGACCGCCACGAACGCGGCCAGCGTCCCCGCATTCGCAAGAGCCGCGATCGACGCCAAGGGGATCAAGCCCGCGAACACGGAGGTCACGACCGCCGTAAAGATGGTGATCCGCACCGGCGTCCCTCGGCGCGAAACGCGCGCGAGGCTCGGCGGGAGGAGCCCGTCGCGTGCGACCACGAAGAAGATGCGGCTCTGGCCATAGAAGAAGGCGAGGATCACCGTCGGAAGCGCGATCACGGCGGCAGCGCCGAGAATGCGCGCCGCCCACGGCTTGCCGATCTCGCGCAGGATCAGCGCCAGGGGCTCGGGGCTGTTGGCGAATCCGCTGGTGACCACCGCGCCGATCGCGCAGGCGGCCACGGCCATGTAGATCGCGACGCAAACCAACATCGATCCGACGATGCCGATCGCGAGGTCGCGGCCCGGATTCTTGGCCTCCTCTGCCGCGGTGGCGATCGCGTCAAACCCATAGAAAGCGAAGAAGATGATCGCGGCGGCGGCCATCACTCCGACCTCGCTTCCCGACGGGCCGTTCCGAGGGAAGCCGTAGGGCATGAACGGGTGAAAGTGCGACGGGTCGAATACGGGCAGGGTCACGGCGATGAAAAGCGCCAGCGCGGCCATCTTGATGAGAACGAGGATCGCGTTGACCGTCGCGCTTTCCCGGGTGCCGGCGATGAGCAGGCTGGCGACGACCCAGATGATGAAGATCGCCGGCAGGTTGATCACCCCGCCGAGCTCCGGCCCCTGCACCAGCGCGTCGGGCAAGCCGAGGCCGACCGACTTGAGGAATCCCGCCGCGTAGCCGGACCAGCCGACCGCGACCGCGCTCACCACCAAAGTATATTCAAGGATCAGCGCGACCCCGACCATCCACGCAAGCAGCTCGCCGAACACGACGTAGGAATAGGTGTAGGCGGAGCCCGACGCCGGGATCATCGTCGCCACCTCGGCGTAAGCCAGCGCGGCACAGGCGCAAATCACGCCGGCAATCGCAAAGGAGAGGATCACGGCGGGGCCGGCCTTCCCTGCGCCGACCCCGATCAGCGTCAGGATGCCCGTGCCGACAATCGCGCCGACGCCGAGCGCAACCAGGTGCGGCCAGCCCAGCGACTGCCGAAGCCGGTGTTCCTCGGGCATGTCCTCGCGAGCAACCACCGTCTTGCGGACGTTCCAGTTCTTCATTCAGCCCCCACCTTCTGTTGGTCATTGCGAGCGTAGCGCGGCAATCGAGCCGTGCAACCGGATTGCCGCGGCTTCGCGGGAGCGCGGCGCTGCCGACGCTACTGGACCGCCGGCGCGAGCGGAGGAACGGCCGGCTTGTGCACCTTCGACCAGCTTGCGACGTGGAAACCGCGCTCCTGGAGACACCCCTCCATCGCCGTCTTGATGGCGTGTTCCTTCTTCGCGCGCTTCGCCCGCGACATGCCCCACGCGCCGCCGATCACCGCGAAGGGAAGCAGCACGACGGTCGCGCTCGCAAGTGCGACGCCGCCCCAGCCGCCCGCGACAGCGGCTGCCGTTCCGCCCACGGCAGCGGTGCCGGCTCCGGCCCCGGCGCCTGCGCCGAGCGATCCGCTGCGGCCGGTCGAGTCCAGCTTGCCGGCAACCAGTAGCTGACGGCAGGTCGCATAAGCCCCCTCGAAATCGGCCTGGCTGGCGCTCGGCGTCGCAAGCATCGGCTCAAAGTCGCGAGGTCGCGACGAGCACGCCTCCAACGACAGACACGCAACGAGCGCAAGCGCCGTGAAATTGTGTTTCACTTGATTTCCCCCAAACGGCCCGCCGGTAGGCCAGGACCTGCCCATTTTTCGTGATAATCTGGATAGTTAGGCTTGTCGCGCTTTTTCCGCTCACGCAGTCGCCCACATCAGCCAGCGTCTGTGGACTGGCTAATAATCCTTGCTCACCCGCACGGTAGCGCTGGACCGGCCGATGGTTGACACGGTGGACAGGATCGAGAGCCAGCGGGTCATCTGATATTCGACCTGGGTCGCGGAATAGCCGGCGCCGTCGGTCACCACTTCGACATAAAGCTTGCGCGTGATGTACTTGCCGGCACCGATCGCCGTCTTCTGGCCGGTCGCGACGTCCGCCGGGACGATGCGCAGCCGGTCCAGACCGACGGCTTTCCTGAGCGCGTTGATCGGGTCGAGGCTGCCCGAACCGGATTGCAGCGCGGCGACCGCGGACGCGAGCTGGAGCGCGTCGGGTGCGGACAGGTTGGTGATCGAGGTTCCGAACAGGATCCGCGACAGGAGTTCGTCCTGCGGCAGTGGCGGCGAGCTCGCGAAGCTGATCTCCGGTTTGAGGCCGGTCCCGCGCACGCTCACGCTCGCGTCGAGGCCCTGGACGGCGGCTTCCGCGTGGATGTCGAGCAAGGGATTGGGCGGGTTCTCGCCTTCGAAGCGGATCACGCCGTGGTCGAGGCGGAAGATGCGGCCGGCGAAATCATAATTGCCCTGGATGAGATCGGCGCGGCCGGTGAAGCGCGCCGCATCGGCATAGCCGCCGATCGCCAGGTTCGCCTTCCACCGGCTGTTGATGCCGAGGCCGGTGACGTTGAGCTCGCCCCCCGCCACCTTCAGGTCGAGGTTCCAGTGATGGACGGCCGCGGGCGCGATCACGTCTTCTTCGTCGAGGCCGGTCTCGCGAACGTTGAGCTGCGGGACTGCCGCGGCGGCGCTTGCCCGGCCGAGCTGGAAGCGGCCCTTGTTGAGATGAAGGTTGCCCGAAATGGTGCCGCCGTTCGCGGTGGAATGCAGCCGCAGCGGACCCGTTACGCGCGCCGCCACGTCGTCGCGGTTGAGAAGCAGCGCCTGGTCCGCATTGAAAGCGAGGTCGAGCAAGGCATTGCCGCCCGAGAAGGTCACCGAGCCGTTGCCGCTGACCGACCCGCCGCCGGTCGTCTGGCCGGTGATCTGGCTGAAGAGCAATTGCGGACCGGAAAAGTGCGCGTCCGCGGCAACATGGTCGATGACCATGCCGGTGACCTGGCTTTCGAGCCGCGCATTCTGGGTCCGGAGCGAGCCGCGGATGACCGGGTCGGCGAGGCGCCCGCCGATGTCCGCGCCGACCGCGAGCGGCCCCGACATGTCGATGACTTCGCTTCCGGTCAGCCGCCACAGCGTATCGGCGGGGCCAGCATAGCGGATCTGCGCGAAGAGCGGTGCATTGAGGAGCTCCGCCATCAACGGCCCGTTGCCCATCGGCGCGAACCGCGCCTGGGCGCGGCCGACGATCGCGCCTTCGCTCGCCGCAACCGCCCGCAACGCAGCCTGGTTGCCGTTGACGACTGCGGCGACGCCGACGTCGATCGGCTTGGACGCGAGCACCAGGCCGGCGCGGCTGAGCCCCCGGACCTTGAGGTCGAGCCGCCCGCTCCGGTTCGACTTCCACGCATAATCGACGCGGCCAGACGCCGAGCCGGAAAGCTCGAGATTGGGCCAGAGGATGTCGAGCACTTCGAGCGGCATCGCGGCGACCTGCGCATGGACTTCGGGCGCGGAACCGCTGCGGCCCGAGACGGTCGCCGTGCCGCCCGCGAAGCCGACGCTGGTCGGCGCAAGCGCCCAGCCGTCGCCGGCGCGGGTGAGCACGGCCGCCTGATTCAAGACGAGCGCCTGGCGCTCGATATGGCCGTTTCCGGCGAGGCGGATGCTGTCGGGCGAAATGTCGGCGAGCGTCGCGAAGTCGAAATCGGCTCCCCGGCGGCCGGCGAATTGCGCACGAACCTGCCCGGCGCCGTTGACCAGCCGGGCATTGGCCGTGAGCCGCGCGAGCGTGATGCCGCTGGCGTCCACCCCGCGTGCGTCGACATTGCCCTGAATGGTCGTTTGCTCGTCGGTTAGGATGACGAATCCGTCGGCGCGCCCGCTCTTGACCGCGAAAGCGCCGGGAAAGTTCGCGTTGGCGGCAGTGAGATGCGCGTCGATCCGCTGCGCTCCCGAGACCGGCGAAAAGTCGAGTGTGCCGCCGAGGGTGCCGTTGGCTAGCGTCAGGCGGCCGGTGAAGCCGCCGGGATCGGAGCGAAGGCTGCCGCTGGCGTGCGCGCCGCCGGCGTCCAGCGAGGCGATGGCGATGGTGGTCGGCGCGTTGGAGGGAAGCAGGATCTGGCCGAGCGAAGTGAACGGTCCGAGCTTGGAACCGCCGCTCGCGCGATAGTTGAACCCGGCCGCGGTCGGCTCGAGCAGCAGCTGCATCGCCTTGATGCCGAGCGCCTCGTTCGGGCTGGCGAGCAAGAGGTCGACCCGGGGCCGCTCGATGTTTCCGTCGAGCCCCATTCGCAAGGCGCCGTATTTCGCCTGCCGCCCAGTCGCGACGATGTGGAAGGTGCCGTCCTTGAACCGCTCGCCCGCACCCGAGAGGCGGAGCTTGGGCGAATAAAGCTGCAGGTTGGTGAAATGGACGATGCCGTCGTTGCCCCGCTCGAGATCCGTGGTGAGGGATGGCAGGCCGCCCGTGAGGCTCGCAAAGAAGCTGTTGTCGAGCCGGCGGACCCACGCCCTTGCGGTACCGACGACGTGGCTGCCGTGGCCGTCGGGTCCGGGCACGACCTTGAGGTCGGTCATCACGTCGACGATCCCGACGCCGGGGATCAGGTAACGCTGCATCGCGCCCGAGAGCAGCACCTGGAACTGGCCGGTCACGAGGTCGATGAGGAGGGAGATCTTGCCGGTCCACTTGGCGCTGGTCAGGCGAAGGCCGTCGCCGCGCACCAGCTTCGGCGTGACCGTCAGCCAACCTTCGATGGTCGGGTTGGCGAGCATCGCGCCCGCGACGTCGCCGATGCCGGTGATCCCGCGCGCCGACAGCCGGATAGGGACGCGCATCGGCCATGGCGTCAGCCGCCCCCGCCCCTCGGCATGAAGACCGAGGAAACCGTTATTGTCGAACTGCACATAGTCGGACGTCAGCCGGTAGGAATAATCGGCGGTGGCGAAGGGACCGTCGAGCGTCCACAGCATGCGGACGTTCCTGCCGGTCATGTTCGGGAACAGCGCCGCCGGGCGAAGAAGATCGATGCCGAGCCGCATTCCGCGATAGCCGTTGTGCGCGAGGTCGACCGCACCTTTGGCGACCGCGTGAAGCTCGGGCGACGCGGCGGTGACCTCGCCGTCGAGGATGCGGTCCTTGAGCGTTGCGGAACCGCGAATCGTCACCAGCGGCGCGGTCAGTCGCTGCAGCTTTCCGGTGAGGAATTGCGACGGCGCCCACTGGCCTTGCAAACGGTAGCGGCCCTGGTCGACGCCCAGCGCGAGTCGCGCCGTCGACCGGCCGGAGAGGTCGAGCGCCGCGGTTCCACGCCAGCGCGTCCAGCTGCCATTGCCGCCCAGCGCCAGATTGATCGACCGGTTCGTGCCGATGAGCGCGGGCACGAGCCCGTCTGCTGGCGAGATCACGCGGGCGGCGACTTCGAACTTGTTGCGGTCGGGCTCGGCATCGAGGTGAAGCGCGATGCGGTCGCCGCCATTGTTCATGAGCGCTTTCAGCTCGACCAGCGCGCGGCCGGAATGGACGTCCGCCTTGCCCCACAGCCGGCCGCTGCGTGGCTTGCCGCTGACCTCGGGGCCCACATCAAGGCGGTCGATGCGCAACTCGCCGACATGGATGTCGAAGCCGGGGAGGATCGGGCCCTTCTTCGTGCTCGGCTTGAGTTTCGGCAGGCGGAGGAGCGTGACCCGCTGCGCGGTCAGGCTGCTGATGCTGAGCTTGTTTTCGAGCCACGCGCCCGGAGTCCAGTCGAGCGTGATGTCGGGCGAGGTGATGAAAACGCCACGAGGGTCGGCGACGCTGACGTTGCGCAGCTGCGACTTGCCGAAGATCGAGCCTTCGATGCGGCCGACGCGGATCCTCAAGCCCGACGCGGTTTCGAACCTGCCGAGCTGGTCGACGATGAACCGGTGGCCCGGCGCGGTGTCGAGGAGGACGATCAGCGCGGCGAGCAGGAACAGGAACGCGACGAACAGGGAGAACAGCTCGTCGAGCAGCCGCAAGCGCCAGTCGCCCCTCAAGCGGACCCGCGTCGGCTGCGGCTGCGTCCGCTCGACGACGGCTTCGGCCATTAGAAGGCCTGTCCGAGCGACACGGTGACGGCGAACGGGCCGTCGCCCTTCTGTCGCTCGAGCGGGATGCCGAAATCGACGCGGATCGGGCCGAAGCTGGAGTAATAACGTATGCCGGCGCCGACGGCGAAGCGCCACTTCCCGACGCCGGGAACGGCTTTCGTCGTGAGCGACCCGCCATCGAGGAACGGCACGACACCGAAATTGCCGCCGAATTGCTTCAGCCGAATGCGGGCTTCGAGCGCGAATTCGGCGAGGCCGCGCCCGCCGGTCGGGTCTCCGGCGGCGTCTTTCGGGCCGAGCTGCTGGTAGCCGTAGCCGCGGACCGAACCGCCGCCGCCCGAATAGAAGCGGCGCGACGGGGCGAGGTCGAACGCACTCGCGCCGAGGATGGTGCCGACGCGAACTCGACCCGCGACGACGACGCGGTCGCTGACGGGATAATAAGCGCTCGCGTCGATCTGCGAGCGGCCATAGGTCAGGCTCTTCCCATGGCCGGAATATTCGGGGCTGACCCACCCGCTAAGCCGGAACCCGCGCGTCGGATCGAGCAAATTGTCGCTTCCGTCATAGCCGAGCGTCAGCGGCACAGCGGCGATGAAGAAGGTGCGTGTGTCCTTGAGGCCGTCGCGGCTGAACACGCCGTTCTCGTCGGTGGCGAGGAGCTGCGCGCCATAGCTCCACGTCCATTTCTTCTGCCAGATGAAATTGCTGAGGCGTTCGATATGCCCGGCGAGCAGGATGGTTTTGGCCTCGAATGCGTCGAACTTCTGGTGCGACGCGGTGAACTGGAGGTCGAGGGTCTGGTCACGCTGGACGAAATTGGAACGGCGGAACTCGACCCCGCCGAGCTGCTCGCTGGTGCCGGCGATCCCGCGCAGAGTCAGCGCACCTTCCGGATTGAAGAAATTGCGGTCGGTCCAGGTGGCTTCGATCAGCGCCCCCTGGCCCGTGCCGTAGCCGATATCGCCCGCGATTGTGTGCTGCGGCGCAGGCTCCAGGCGAACATCGAGATCGACGACGCGGCCGCCCTGCACGGGAACCACGCGGATGTCGGCATTGGCGACGAGCGTCGTCGCGATCAATGCGCGCCGCAAGTCATCGATCTTCGAACGCTCGAACCGGTCGCCCGGCTTGAACCGGGCGATGATTGCGACGTGACGCGCGCTGAACGGCGGGCGGCCGCTGACGCGGATGATTCCGAACCGCGCGACTGGTCCCGGGTTTACCGGCAGCTTGAGGGCGGCGAGGTGAGACTGGTGATTGACCTCGATGTCCTGGTCGCCGAGCTTCGCCTCGGCAAAGCCTTCCTCGCCGAGCGTCGTCGTCAGCGCAGCGCCGGCGGCAATCACCTGCTGCGCAATGACCGGGTCGCCGGCCTTCACCGCAAAGGTCGAGCGAAGGTTCGCGGCGTCCGGACCCGCCGCTTCCAGGCCCGGCAGCTCGACGGAGGCGAAGCGGTACTGGGTGCCAGGATCGGCGGCCAGGATGACGCGCAGGGTGTCACCGTTACGCTCCGTCCGCGGATCGACGGCCGCGTCGTAATAACCCTGGCTTCGCAGCAGTTGGGTGAGCAGGTCCGCGTCGGCATTCGCGCGTCGGCCGATTTGCGCCGCGTTGGCGGGATGCTTGCGGTCGGCTTCGAGCGCCGACTGGCGCCGGAAAGCCTGGAGCAAGTCGAGTGAATCCGGGACCGACGAGATACCTTCGACTTCGACCGTGTAACGGATGGTCCCGGTCGCTTCGGTCGTCCCGGCGCGGCCCTGCTGCGGTGCCGGCGCTGCGGGTTGCGGCGAAAGCGTCGTGTCCCTGGCATTGAGGTCGGGCCATTCGACGCCGAGATCGGGCATTGCAGCGAGCGGGGCGTTGGGATCCAGCTCGCGGGGCTGCGCGGTCGGCGGAGCCGCAGGCGGTGGCGGCCCCTGGGAATTGGTCTGCGCGGCAAGCGGCGGCGCGGACAGGGCAAAGCCTGCCGCCGCGCACAGCAGCCGCGCTGCGCCCGACACTGGACCCCGCCCGCTCATCCTGCGAGCAGCCTTACCGGCGCCTTCTGAACGGCGCCAGTCCGCGCCGGTCGCGAGCCGACGCGCTAGTGGACGGTGCCCTCGACTTCGTCGCTGCTCAACGTCGCGATCACCCGCTGGATGTGGCGCCAGTGACAGAAACGGAGCACATTGCCGTCGTCGCGACTGCGCTCCGCGCGCGTGGCGGCCTCGATCGCGGCATTCTCGCCATAACGTTCGATGAGGTCCGAAGCATCGGCCAGCGCAAGCCGGCCATGGATGAAGGGCGCGTGCATGGCGCGGTCATAGCGTGATGCCGTTTCGCGACTGCCGACAAACATCGTCAACAGCACATTGATCATGTTATTGCTGTCGCAGGGGGCTCCGCATGTCGGACGTATTCGTCTCGTACAAGGCCGAGGACCGGCGACGGGTCAAACCGCTCGTCGAAGCGCTTCAGGCCGAGGGTTTCTCGGTCTGGTGGGACGAGCAGATCGGCGGCGGCGCCGCGTGGCGCTCGGCGATCGAGGCCGAGCTCAACGCCGCGAAATGCGTGATCGTCATCTGGAGCACCCGCTCGGTCGGGCCCGGCGGCACCTTCGTCCAGGACGAAGCGACGCGCGCGCAGCAGCGCCACGTCTACGTCCCGGTGCTGATCGACAAGGTCCATTTGCCGCTCGGTTTCGGGGAGACGCAAGCGCTGCCGCTCACCGGCTGGCGCGGCAACAGGTCGGACCCGCGGTACGAGGCGGTGCTTTCGGCAGTTCGCCGCAATGTCGGGGGAAAGCGGCGAGGCGCCGCCTCTCCCGCGCCCCAAGCCGGCGTTGACCGACGGACGGCTATCGCCGGCGGAGCCATCGCGACTTTGGCCGTCGCTGGTGTTGGAGCTTGGGCGCTGCTCAAGCCGGGGTGGGTCGGCGCCGCATCGGGAAGCATTGCCGTTCTCCCGTTCGAAAACCTAAGCGGCGATCCTGGTCAGGCGTACTTCTCCGACGGCGTCGCAGAGGAAATCCGTAACGCCCTCGCGCGCATTGCCGGCCTTAAGGTGGTGGGGCGGACGTCCTCCGAAGCGGTTCGCAACGACGACGCCGAAACGGCGGCGAAGAAGCTCGCGGTTGCCAACATCCTCACCGGTAGCGTCCGGCAGTCGGCGTCCACGATCCGGGTCAGCGCACAGCTCGTCGACGGACGAAACGGCATTGATCGGTGGTCGCAGGACTATGATCGCGCACCCGGCGATGCGATCAAGATACAGACCGATATCGCAGAAAACGTCGCCTCTGCTCTGACGGCGGCACTAGCCGGCGCGTCTCGGGCCGCAATCCAGGTCGCAGCGACGCAAAATCCCGAGGCGCAACGGCTGTTCCTGCAGGCAAAGGCGCTCAACGACGGGCCGCCCAACAAACCGATCCTTCAGCAGGGGCTTCGGCTGCTCGACTCGGCAATCGCTCTCGATCCTAGCTACGCGGACGCCTACGCCCTCAAATCCCAGCTCCTGTCGACAATGGGCAACAGCTACGCCAGCGGAGCGGAAGCGCTCGCAAAATATCGTTCGCAGGCGCTGAGCGCAGTCCAGAACGCGCTCAGACTCGATCCGAATCTGCCCGATGCGCATGAAGCTCTGGCGACCGTCTACAGCAGCACTCTGCGGATGGGACCGGCCTATTCCGAGCACAAGCGCGCACGCCAGCTTGCACCGGGGGACGTCGAAATCCTGACCAGTCTCGCCGTCTTCACCTCAAAGGTGATTGATCCTAACGACGCTCTTCGGCTCCTGGACCAGGCAATCGCGATGGATCCACTGAACGGCTATCCGCTGAATATGCGGGTGGCGAGCTTGTACGATGCTCGCCGCTACGAGGACGTGGTCAGCGCAGGCAAGCAACTGCAGCGGAGCGGCCGCTTCGGCACTGCTACGACGGTGGGCGACGCCCTCGTGGAGCTCGGCCGTTTCAAGGACGCGCAAAGCTATTACGACAAGGAACAGCCGGACTTCTGGTGGCGGCTTTTGGGTGAAGCGGTTCTCGCGTGCCGTAGCGGCAACAGAGCCGGGGCCGAAGCGAAGCTGGCTACGCTACAAAAATCCTACGGCGACGCCGCCAGTTACCAGTACGGCGAGATCTATGCTCAGCTGGGCGACAAGGATCGGGCATTCGACTGGCTCGAGCACGGCTTCAGCGTCAAGGATGCGGGGCTCACGAAGATGCGCGTCGATCCACTGCTGGATCCGCTCCGCTCCGATCCGCGGTTCACGGCGCTGCTCCGGAAGATGAACTTTCCGGGTGCCTGACTGGCGCGCTCAAGCGGGCTCTGCCATGGCGCGGCCATGCAAGGTAGCTCGAGCCGCGCCGGAGGATGTTTCCTCGCGCTCTTCCTCCTCCTGGGCTTCGTTTACGGGCTGTCGATCCGTAATCCGCTCAAAGGTGTTCTGATCGGGCTCGGCGTCGGCATCGTTCTCGCCGTCGCGACCTGGCTGATCGATCAGGCGCGGCGCCGCTCCTAGACGATCCGCCGCCCCGACCAGATCACGCGGCCGATCACCCTAATGTCCTCGAGGCTGCAATCGGGCCAATCGGGATAAGCGGGGTTGTCGGATTGGATGGTGACGCGTCGCGCGGTTGGGCTAAGCGCGAGGCGCTTCACCACCACGGCATCGTCGATCCTCAGCACATAGATACCGTCGCGGAGCCGCCCGGCGGCGTCGCCGAGATCGACGAGGATGTCGTCGCCGGCGTTGAGTGTCGGCGCCATCGAATCGCCCTCGACGCGAACGATCGACAGCTTCGACGGCTGGCTTGGGGTCAGCGCCTTCAGCCAGCGCTCGTCGAACGCGAAATAGGGCTTTCCGAGTTCCTCGGTGACCACGGCGCCGGGCCCCGCCGAAACGCTGACCGGGTGGCGCTTGACGCTGAGGAGCCCGGTTGTCGGCTCTTCGCTTTCGGGCGGGCCGCCGAGCAAGGTCTCCGGGATCGAGAAATAGCGGGCGAGCTTGCGCCGCTCCTCCTCCTTCAGGCGCTTGGGCACCCCCCGGCGGACGAATTGCTGGATGTAAGCGGCATTGCGTCCAAGCATCCGCGATAGCCCGGCGAAGTCTTCGCCACGCTCCGCGCACAAGCGCTCAAGGACAAGACGGGGATCCGGCACCATTAATGACCTCTTAGTACTGATAGGAAAATCCCTAGACAAGTAGGAAATGCGTTGGGAATGGATGTGAAGCCGAGTCGCGAGACTTGATAAGGAAATGACAGGTGCATTTGCTACGAGAAGTGGAGAAATTTTTGCGTCAGAACGATACGCCAGCGACCCGATTCGGCAGGGAAGCCGTTGGCGATCCTCGATTTGTGTTCGATCTGCGGAAAGGACGCGACCCGCGTCCGACAACCGTCGCGCGCGTGCTCGCCTACCTCGAGGAGTGCGCGCAATGATCAAGATGGCGATGTCGCAAGCCGCCGGCTGCCTGGTCCGGGCGCTGATCGGCCGAGCCGGCGCGGAGCGAAATAGGATTCTCCTTACCGACGTCCATTCGATCGACTGGCAGTCGCTGACCTTCACCGGAGAGCGTCACCAGATTGGCTTCCGAATCACCGGACTCGATTCCGCGGCCATTGCCGCGCAGATGTGCGCCGGGCTCGAGGACGCAGAATTCAGCATTCCGGGGCTGATCGTCGCGGACATTACCGTCCTGGGGAAGCCGCAGCGCGAGCCCGACGGCGCGACGGCGCTCCTGATCGAGGCGCTCACCGTCAGCGAAAATTAGGACAAGGAGCGGCGCAGCTCCGCGAGGGCGTCGTGGAGCGCCTGCGAAGCGTCGTGCGGGTCGGTGGCCTCGGAAGTGCCCGCGAGGTGCCGGTCGATGTGCGCGCTGATCTGTCCGGGCGTCGGCATGGCCGCGGGATCGAACAGGCGGACGACGCGGGCATCCGGTTGGAGCTCGCCGAGAATGTCGTCGAGCACAAGCGGCTCTTCGACCGCCGCGGGTGGCTGACTGTACACCTCGGTCAGGAGCAGCTCCGCCGGCTCGACCGGGTCGATCTCGCGAACATCGAACACGGGCACCGGCAGCCGGCGTGCATGGGGCTGAACTGCGCTGAGCGTCTGAAGGGAGAGCCAGTAAGCGAGCGCGGCCGCCGCCATGGCTTCGGCGGCGGACGGAGCGGAATGCCCGCCGAGGGCGACATAAGCCGCATAAGCTGCAGCCGCGGCGAACAGCGCCGATGCTGCCCGGTCGACATTGCGTTCAATCAGCGTGACGGATCGCGCCTGCATGCCGGCGGAATTAGCGGAAATTGGTTGCGATAGAGTTAGGCCGGAAGCTCGCTCGGCTCCTCGATCGTGCGGACCGCCGGTTGGTTCTCGATGAGCTCGATCAGCGCATTGGTGAACGCCTCGACGTCGTCGGGATTGCGGCTGGTCACGATATTGCCGTCGGTGACCGAGGGTTCGTCGACCACCGTCGCGCCGGCATTGCGCAGGTCGGTGCGGATCGAAGGCCAGCTCGTCGCGGTCCGGTCTCGCAGCAAATCCGCTTCGACCAGCAGCCACGGGCCGTGGCAGATCGCCCCGACCGGCTTCCCTTGCTCCGCGAACAGGCGAATCAGCGCAATGACGTCGCCGTGAAGGCGTAGTTGATCGGGATTGCGCACGCCGCCCGGCAAGATGACCGCATCGAAATCGTCCGCGTTCGCCTCCTCGATCGTGAGGTCCGGGCGGATGGTCTTGCCGGGCTTGTCGTGGACCGTCGCTTCGATGGGGTCGCGGGTGAGCGAGGCGAGGACGGCCTCCGCGCCCCGCTCCTGAAGGATTTGGCGCGGCCCGAACAGCTCCCATTCCTCGAAGCCGTCGGTGGCCACGATCAGCACGCGTGAGTCGGAAATTCGGGACATCGCTGTTTCTCCTCGCGAGCGCCGGAACCCGGCCGCTCTACGAAACGCTTATGCCTGCCGATGAGTGGCGTAAAATCTTCCGGTCACAAAAATGCTTCGGCATAGCAGCGATGCCGAGCCTGGGATCACGCGCAAACGGATGGGCCGTTACTGGGCTTATTTCGATGCCGAGGGCAAGCGCATCACCGACCGGGACGACATCGACCGCCTGAACGCGGTCGGGCTTCCGCCGGCCTATACGGACGCCTGGTTCTGCGCCGATCCCGATGGCCATTTGCAGGCGACCGGCGTGGATGCGCGCGGGCGCAAGCAATATCGCTACCATCCGGCGTTCCGAAAGAAGCGGGAGAGCGCCAAATATGAAGGCCTGCTCGAGTTCGGAAAAGCGCTGCCGCGCCTGCGACGGCGGGTCGAGCGCGATCTCAAGCGCCGGGACCTGACGCGCGACGCGGTGCTCGCGGCGGTCGTCCGCCTTCTCGACACCGAGCATATCCGCATCGGCAACGAGGAATATGCGAGAGAGAACAAGAGCTTTGGAGCGACGACGCTGCGCGCTCGGCACCTCAAGCGCACCGGGCACGGGCTGTTGATGCGGTTCACCGGCAAGCACGGCATCGTCCACGAGGTGAAGATCACCGACACCAATTTGAAGCGAATCTGCAAGCGCTGTCAGGACCTGCCCGGGCAGATGCTGTTCCAGTATGTCAACGGCGACGGCGAGCCCAAGCCGGTCACGTCGAGCGACGTCAACGACTATATCAGAGAGGCCATGGGCGGCGACTTCACCGCCAAGCACTTCCGCACGTGGAGCGCGAGCGTGATCGCGTTCAACGAGATGCTGAAGAAAGCGGAGAACGCGCGGATCAGCGTCAAGACGGTGGTCGAGCCGGTCGCCGAAGCGCTCGGCAACACGCCTGCGATCAGCCGCAAATCCTACGTCCATCCGAAGCTTCTGGATGCAGTGAAGGAGAAGCCGCGCGACCCGCTCGACGGGATGGACCGCCCGAGCGGGCGCAGGGGGCTGTCCAGCGCCGAGGTCGGCTTGCTCGAATTCCTCGCCCGCGGCGGCCGGCGCCGGCGCAAGCCGAAGGCTGGCGCCGCGACAGCCGGCACGGCCGCCGCCGCCGCTTGATTGCATCTGCGAGCGCGGCCAAGACATGGCCGATGGGGGTCAATGCTCTCGCGAGCTGGTTCGAGGCGAACCGTGACGGGCTGCTGATCGGCATTGCCGTCGCCGCGGCGCTGGTTGCGGTCATGCTGATCCTGCGCGAGTTCGGAAGATCGTCGGTGCGCCGCGATCCCGAAGGCTGGGGCTGGCGATCGGTCATCGGCCGGGTGTTCGCGCGGACGAGCCTTCTCTTCATGGTGCTGGCGGCGGCCGAGGTGGTCGCGACCTACGGCGGAATCCCGCACAAGATTGAGCGACTGTTCTACATCGCCTTCGTGATCGCGTTCGCCCTTCAGGGCGCGGTGTGGGGCCGGGAGCTGATCCTCGGGCTCATCGGCCGGAGGGTCGCGGTCGAAGACGGCTCCGGCGCACTCGGCAATGCAATGGCGATCATCCGACTGCTCGTCAGCGTCACCTTGTTCGCGATCGCGATCCTCCTCATCCTCGAGAACCTCGACGTGAACGTAACCGCGCTCGTGGCTGGGCTCGGCATCGGCGGCATCGCGATTGGCCTCGCCGCGCAGGGTATTTTCGCCGACCTGTTCGCGGCCTTGTCGATACTGTTCGATCAGCCGTTCAAGAAGGGGGACACGATCCGTTATGACAACAGTACCGGGACGGTCGAGCGGATCGGCCTCAAGACCACGCGCCTGCGTTCGGTCACGGGCGAGCAGCTGATCATGGCCAACACCAAGCTGCTCGAGCGCGAGATCCACAATATGGCGCAGGCCAAAGCGCGGCGAGTGACGCTCTATCTCGCGGTCGGCGGTGAGGCGTCGGCGAAGTCCGTCGATGCGGTCGCCGCCGCCGCCGAAGCGGCGGTCTCGGCGCAGAAGGGCTGCAAGCTCGTTCGCTGCGCGCTCGCGGGCGCGGGCGGTGGAGGGCTCGCGTTCGATCTCGTCTACGACGACGCGACGCGCGATTCCGACAAGCTGGCGGCCGACCGGGCGGCCATATTGCGCGCTCTGATCGAGGCGCTTCAGGGGCACAAGCTGCAGCTCGCCCGCGCCTCCGACCAGCCGCCGGCACCCCTTCCCTTCTGATGCCGCTCGCCACGCTCGATGAAATCCGGTCGCGCATCGGCGAAGAAGTCGGGGTCTCCTCCTGGATCACGATCGACCAGCGGCGGATCGACGCGTTCGCCGACGCGACCGAGGACCGGCAGTTCATCCATGTCGATCCTGCCGCTGCGGCTCAGACGCCGTTCGGCTCCACGATCGCACATGGATTCCTCTCGCTGTCGTTGCTCTCGCGCATGGGCGCGGAAGCGATGTTGGTGCCCGACAGCATGAAGATGGCCATCAATTACGGGCTCGACCGCGTGCGCTTCCTCGCGCCGGTGCGATCGGGCAAACGCGTGCGCGGCCGCTTCACGCTTGACTCGGTCGAGGAGAAAGCGCCGGGGCAGCTGCTGCTGCGCCACAATGTGGCCGTTGAAATCGAGGGCGAGGAGAAGCCCGCGCTGAGCGCGGTCTGGCTCGCCCTGATCGTGAATTGAGGAGAATGGAATGGCTCGCGAGGCCGTAATAGTTTCCACCGCGCGGACGCCGATCGGCCGCGCCTACAAGGGCGCGTTCAACGCGACGCTTGGGCCGACGCTGGGCGCGTTTTCGCTGAAGCCCGCGATCGAGCGCGCCGGAATCGATGCCGGCGAGATCGACGACGTCGTCTGGGGCGCCGTGCTCACCCAAGGCACGCAATTCGGCAATATCGGACGTCAGGTCGCGCTGCGCGCCGGCTGCCCGGTCAGGGTTTCGGGAATGACGATCGACCGGCAATGCTCGTCGGGGCTGATGGCAATCGCCACCGCGGCCAAGCAGATCATCATCGACCAGATGGATGTGGTGGCTGCCGGCGGCCAGGATTCGATCAGCATGGTGCAAACGCCGGAGATGCGGATCACCCCCGATCCCTCGCTGATGGCGATGCACAAGCACGTCTACATGCCGATGCTCCAGACCGCGGAAACCGTCGCGAAGCGATACGGGATCAGCCGCGAGCGGCAGGACGAATATGCGCTGAAGAGCCAGGAGCGCACGGCCGCCGCGCAGGCTGCCGGCCGCTTCGATGCGGAAATCGTCCCCGTGACCACCACGATGAACGTGACGAACAAGGAGACCGGCGAAGCCTCGCAGCGCGAAGTGACCATCGCCAAGGACGAGGGAAACCGGCCGGACACGACGATCGAAGGCCTTTCCGGGCTCAACCCTGTCCTCGGGCCCGACACGTCGATCACCGCGGGCAATGCGAGCCAGCTTTCCGACGGAAGCTCGGCCTGCGTGTTGATGGAGGCGAAGGAGGCGGAGCGCCGCGGCCTCGCGCCGATGGGCCGCTATGTCGGTATGGCGGTCGCCGGCACCGAGCCGGACGAGATGGGCATCGGGCCGATCGACGCGGTCCGGAAGCTGCTGAAGCGCTTCGACCTCAAGGTCGACGACATCGGCCTGTGGGAATTGAACGAGGCGTTCGCGGTGCAGGTGATCTACAGCGCCGAGCAGCTCGGAATCCCCGAAGACCGCCTGAACGTCGACGGCGGCTCGATCTCGATCGGCCACCCCTATGGCATGAGCGGGGCGCGGATGACCGGGCACGCGCTGATCGAGGGCAAACGCCGCGGCGTGCGCTACGTCGTCGTTACCATGTGCGTCGGCGGCGGCATGGGCGCAGCGGGCCTGTTCGAAGTGCTCTGATCAGCCGCCGATCTGCGACACGCTGCCGCTGCCGCCTTTGCGCACGGACAGTGACGCAGGACGGCCGACGTAATGGATGTCGCCCGATCCGGAGACGTTTGCGTCGAGGCCTCCGCTGACCGCGACGGTCGCGTCGCCGCTGCCCATGATGTGCACGCGCGCGTTGCGTGCGTAGAGACCGCGCAGCCTGAAGTCGCCCGAGCCTGCAATGGTCGCGTTGAGCATTTCGGTGCGGCCGACCGCTTCCACGTCCCCCGAGCCTTCAATGTTCAGGGTCAGCCCGGCATTCGCGACTCCGACGAGCTTCACATTGCCGCTTCCGAGGAGACGCACCTCGCGAAGGTCCGGCACCGTCAGCCACACCCGCGGGGTGTGCTGCGTCCTATAGGATCCGTGCGAAGCGAGGACTAAAGTGTTGCCGCGGACTTCCGTCGTCAGCAGCGGCAGGAGATTGTCGTCGGCCTCCACCGTAAGCGAGCGCGTGGTCCCCAGACGCACGTCGACATTGCTCGAGTCGTCGAGCTCGACGCTCGTGAACGGACCGACGGGGCGAACCTGTTGGACGATCCTGCCGCTGCCTTCGATCACCGGCCAGTGTCCGTTGATGACCGACGTTCCGGCAACAGCGGCTGAAGGCAAGAATGCGGCGGCAAGACAGGCAAGAGAGCGGTTGCGCATCGGAAGTCTCCTCGGTGTGCTACATTTGTAGCGTCCCGTTGATTGCGCTGCAACTGGAATCGCGCTGTGGTTCCACGAAGCGATGAACCCGAACCGGCGACGCGGGTTGTCCGTGAAAAGGGAGGAGCATCGATGCCTGAATCCAATTGCCC
>Ga0207660_10000488_pt1 | contig 26440 bp, 20 predicted proteins | sample KBSC73BmetaG_FD_184335 | JGI IMG/M metagenome (GOLD analysis project Ga0207660, IMG submission 184335) | Corn rhizosphere microbial communities from Kellogg Biological Station, Michigan, USA - KBS C7-3B metaG (SPAdes) (version 2) | ecosystem: Host-associated > Plants > Roots > Rhizosphere ... | reverse complement strand
CCGGATGCTGCGCGAGTACATCTACCACCTGAAGGATCTCGGACTCGCGCCGGCGTCCATCCGCCGCAACGTGTCAGCGATTCGCACGTACTACCGCTTTCTCATCGCGGAGGGTCATGCCGTGCGTGACCCGAGCGAGCGGCTGGAAACCCCGAAGAAATGGCTCACGCTGCCGGATGTCCTCACGGTGGCGGAAGTGGAGCGGCTGCTTGCCGCCGTCACGCTGGATGAGCCGCTCGCGTTTCGCGATCGGGCGCTGCTGGAATTGGCCTATGGTGCGGGATTGCGTGTCTCGGAGTGGATCACGCTTGGGCTCAAGGATGTGATGCTGAACGACGCGCTGATCCGGGTATTTGGCAAGGGCAGCAAGGAGCGCCTCGTGCCGATCGGCAGGAGCGCGATTGGTGCGGTTGCGGTGTATCAGCGCGAGTTGCGCCCGCGGCTCGAACGGGGCGCGGGGAAGGGCGCGCTCTTCCTCAACGCGCGCGGTACCCCGCTTTCACGAATGGGCGCCTGGAAGATTCTGCGCAAGTACGTTGAGCTGGCCGGTATCGCGCGACATGTGACGCCACATACCCTGCGCCACAGCTTCGCCACGCACCTGCTCGAAGGCGGTGCCGATCTGCGCGCGGTGCAGGAAATGCTGGGTCATGCGGATATCTCCACCACGCAGATCTACACGCACGTGGACCGCGAGTATCTGCGTTCGGTGCACAAGCAGTTTCACCCCCGCGGGTGAGCCGGGAGACAGCCCATGCTGCTGGTAATCGACAACTACGATTCCTTCACCTACAACCTCGTCCAGTATCTGGGCGAGCTCGGCCGCGAGCCCATCGTCCGGCGCAATGACGCGCTCACCGTCGAGGAGATTGGCACGATCGCGCCCGCGGCGATCGTGCTCTCGCCGGGTCCGTGCACACCCCGCGAAGCAGGGATCACCGTGCCGCTCATCAGACGGTGGGGTGGGCAGATTCCCATACTGGGCGTCTGTCTCGGGCATCAGGCCATTGGCGAGGCGTACGGCGGGAGGGTGATTCGCGCCGGACGGGTGATGCACGGCAAGACGTCGCGCATCGAGCATGGCGGCGCCGGGCTCTTCCAGGATGTACCCTCGCCGCTCGAGGTGATGCGCTACCATTCGCTCATCGTGGAACGGGAGTCGCTACCGCCCGACCTCGAGATCCTGGCCACCACCCGGGACGACCCCACCGAGATCCAGGCACTGCGCCATCGCGAGCACCCGATTTGGGGTGTCCAGTTTCACCCGGAGTCCATCCTGACGCAGTATGGCCGGCAGCTGCTCATGAACTTTCTCAACCTGGCCGGATGTTGAGATATGCCTGCGGGTTCCTTGCGCTGCTCGGGGCACCGCTCGCCGCTCAGCAGCCAGTCGTCTCGATTCGCCGCAATGCCCCTGGTCCTCCGGGCGCCCTGCTCGACAGTGTGCTCTCGTCACCGTATGTCGTGCGGCACGAAGCCTGGAACACGCGGCTCTTTCGCGATTCCGTGTTCAGTCGCTCGGTGATCGTGGTCGGCACGGACGCGACCGTCGCAAGCACCGTGCACGGTGACATGGTGGTCGTGAACGGAAATCTCTTTCTCCAGTCGGGTGCGAGAATTGATGGACGCGCGATTGCGATCGGCGGCGGCGTGTACGACGTCGGCACGCCGGTGGTGCGGGGCGCCCGGCTTTCGTTTCGCGACACGCGTTACCACATCGCGCAGGCCGGTGACACGATCGTCCTCGACTTTCGCGTTCCGTCGCCTCAGGAGCCGTCCGCTGTATCGCTCCCGGGGATCTACGGCGTGCGCATGCCGGCATACACGCGCGTGGACGGCCTCGCGCTGCCATGGGGCCCCCATGTCGCGCTGGATGGTGGCCGGCTGAGCTTCGAGCCGACCCTTACGTATCGGAGCAACCTCGGCGCGGTGGATCCGGGGCTCGATGGCACCATCGATCTGCGGGAAGGATTCAGCGCTCATCTCTTCGCCGCGCGCACGACGCTCACGAACGACAGCTGGATCTCTCCCGGCGTGGGCAATTCCATCACGGTTCTCGTGGCGGGTCACGATTATCGTGATTACTGGCGTGGCGACCGTGTGGAAGGCCAGGTCGCAAAACGATGGGAGCAGGGGACCCGGACCTTGAGCGTGTTCGTTGGCGCACGGACCGAGCGGGACTGGAGCGTCAGCGCCGGGGGCCCGTGGAGCATCTGGGGTCAGCAATCCGCCAACGGCATGCGCCGCTTCAATCCTCCGGTAGTGCACGGCCGACTCACATCGGCGCTGGCTGGCGGGCGCGCAGAGCTGCACGTTGGCGACGTCGCCATTGCCGCACGGCTCGATCTCGAGCAGTCGCTGCGGATGCCGAATGCGGGGCACTTCACGCAAGCTACCGTGAACGCCCGCGTCGCGTTCCCCACCTTCGGCACGCAGCGCTTCGAGTTCCGGACGCACCTGGTGCTCACCGCCGGCGACAGCGCGCCGCCGCAACGCCAGGGCGGCCTCGGCGGAGCGGGCACCCTGCCCACGTTCGGCATACTCGCGATGCGCGGTGACCAGCTCGCCTACCTGGAGAGCACCTATGAGGTTCCTGTGCCGGCGCTCACCCTGCCGTGGGTCGGCGTGCCGGTGTTGTCCTTTCGCGATGCCCTTGGCGCCGCCGGAGTCGGGCATATTCCAACCATTGAACAGAATCTGATCGCCCGCGTCGCGCTCTCCTGGCTGCGTTTCGACTATGCGTACGACCCCGTCAGCCATCGCGACGCGTTTGCGGTCGGATTCGTTCTTCCGGCGCGCTGAACCGGGCACTCGCTCTGGACGCAAGTCGCGCCTATATTGAATGGCGTGAATCTTGCTAAGCGGCACGCCACCAATAAGCTGCCGTGAGCACGCTCGCGGTCATTCCCGCACGGCTCGGGGCCACGCGGCTCCCCCGAAAGCCACTGCGACTCCTCGCGGGTCAACCGCTGGTCATCCGGGTCTGGGAGCGTGTGATGGCACTTGGCGCCGCGGACCGGTGCGTGATCGCAACCGATCATCCTGAAGTTGCCGCTGCCGCGCGCCTGGCTGGCGCGGAGTGCGTCCTGACCGCGGAACACCACCCGTCCGGCACCGATCGCGTCGCTGAAGTGGTGGCGCGCCCGGAATTCGCGTCCTACAACTTCGTGTTGAACGTGCAGGGGGATGAGCCCTTCGTCTCTGAAGCGGCACTGCACGGCGCTCTCGCGCTCGTGGCACAGGGCCGCTTTACGCTGGGTACCGCCGCGGCGCGCGCCGATCCCAGCGTGCTCGACTCACCGCACGTCGTGAAGGTGATTTGTGCCGATGACGGTCGCGCCTTGTATTTTTCGCGGGCACCGGTGCCGTTCCTGCGTGATGCAGGTGACGCCGAGCTGCTGCGCGGCGCCGTGAAGCGCCATCTCGGCGTGTACGCCTATACGCCGGCGGCGCTCGGCCAATGGGTCGCACTACCGGCACATCCGCTCGAACGAATCGAGCGGCTCGAGCAGTTGCGACCCCTTGCGGCGGGGCTGGACATGGGCGTGGCGCTTGTTGACGCCGCACCATCCGATGGAATTGACACCGAAGACGATCTGGCGCGCGCCAATGCGCGCTGGGCTGACCTCCTCGCGGACTCACGCTGATGCCGAACTCTCCAGCACTCCAGACCACCAGATACATCTTCGTGACCGGGGGCGTCGTATCGTCGCTCGGCAAGGGCATCGCGGCCGCGTCGCTCGGCCGCCTGCTCGTGGAACGCGGGCTCCGCGTCACGATGATGAAATTCGATCCGTACATCAACGTTGACCCGGGCACCATGTCGCCGTTTCAGCATGGCGAGGTGTTCGTGACCGATGACGGCGCGGAAACCGACCTCGATCTCGGCCACTACGAGCGCTTCATCGATCGCGCGCTCTCGCAGGCCAACAACGTTACCACCGGGCGCATCTATCTGAGCGTGATCAGCAAGGAACGCCGCGGCGAGTATCTCGGCTCCACCGTGCAGGTCATTCCGCACATCACCGACGAGATCAAGGCCTCCATGAAGCGGATCGCGCCGGACAACGACGTGGTGATCGTCGAAATCGGCGGGACCGTCGGCGACATCGAGTCGCTCCCGTTTCTCGAAGCCATTCGTCAGTTCCGCCAGGAGATCGGCCGCGAGAATACGGTGTTCATTCACCTCACGCTCGTGCCGTTCATCTCGGCGGCTGGCGAAGTGAAGACCAAGCCGACGCAGCATTCCGTGCGCGAGCTCATGGAAATCGGAATCCAGCCTGACCTGCTCATCTGTCGCACCGAGCGTCCGCTTTCGGAAGACGTGAAACGCAAGATCGCACTCTTCTGCAACGTGGATTTCGGCTCCGTCATCGAGAGCCGCGACGTGCCGACCATCTACGAGATCCCGCTGTCGTTTCACGAGCAGGGACTCGACGACCGCGTAGCGCAGCGGCTCCGGCTGTCCGGCCAGGCGCCCGATCTGTCGGCATGGCGCGCGATGGTCGGGCGCATCATCGCACCGAGCGGGCGTGTGCGCATCGCCGTCGTGGGCAAGTACACGGATCTCGTGGACAGCTACAAGAGTGTGCATGAAGCGCTCATTCACGGCGGCATCGCCAACGACGTGGGCGTGGACATTCGCTGGCTGTCGAGCGATCTGTTCACGTCGGCCGATCGCACCGAGGAAATTCTGGCCGGCGTGCACGGCCTGCTCGTCCCTGGCGGATTTGGCGTGCGCGGCGTGGATGGCATGGTGGAGGCCATTCGCTATGCCCGCGAGCGCGGCTTGCCATTCTTCGGCATCTGTCTCGGCATGCAGACCGCCGTGATCGAGTTCGCGCGTGACAAGTGCGGGCTGGATGACAGCCATTCGAGCGAATTCGCGCCCGACTGCGCCAACCCGGTCATTGCGCTCATGGAATCACAGCAGCACGTGACCGACATGGGCGGGACCATGCGCCTCGGCGCGTATCCCTGTCGCCTGAAGGAGGGCTCGCTGGCCGCCGAGGCGTACGGCGTGCTGGATGTCAGCGAGCGGCATCGCCACCGGTACGAATTCGCCAATGCGTATCGCGACGTGTTCGAGGCGAATGGTGTCGTGTTCAGCGGCCTCTCACCGGACGGATCGCTCGTGGAAGTGATCGAGATTCCCGATCATCCATGGTTTGTGGGCTGCCAGTTCCACCCGGAACTGCGCTCGCGTCCGACGCGTCCGCATCCGCTCTTTGCCGGCTTCGTCGCGGCGGCGCAGCGCGCCAGGCGCGCGCGCGGAGATGGGCGCGACGCGATCAGCCAGGTATCGGCGGTGGGGTCCCGGTGACCGGTCTTCTGGCTACAGGTCAGCTCTTTCTCATTGCGGGACCGTGCGTCGTGGAAGACGACGCGCTCAATCTGCGCATTGCGGATCATCTTGCTCGGCTCGCTGAGCGAGTCCCGGGCGGCGTCATTTACAAGGCTAGCTTCGACAAGGCCAACCGGTCGAACGTTGCGGCGGCTCGCGGCCCGGGATTGATGGACGGGCTGGACGCTCTCGCCCGCGTGCGCGCGCACTCGGGTCTCCCGGTGCTCACCGATGTTCACCTGCCCGAACAATGTGCGGACGCCGCGTGCGTCGTGGATGTGCTCCAGATACCGGCGTTTCTCTGTCGCCAGACCGATCTGCTGCAAGCCGCCGGCGCCACGGGCAAGCCGGTAAACATCAAGAAGGGGCAGTGGATGCACCCGGAAGGCATGCGGGGCGCCGTCGAGAAGGTTTCGCGGGCACAGCGGGGGCATGGAGAAAGACCGGCTGATTCGGCCTCGAGCGCCAGAGTGCCTGCCACGGATCCCGGCTCCATCGCCGTGACCGAGCGCGGTACATTTTTCGGCTACGGGGATCTCGTGGTGGACATGCGCGCCTTCAGCCGTCTGCGTACCGCCTGTGGCGTCCCGGTGATCTTCGACGGGACGCACAGTGTGCAACGCCCCGGGCAGGGTGAGCACGGCGCAAGCGGCGGAACGCGCGAATTCATCCAGCCGCTCGTGCTGGCGGCGATGGGCGCGGGCGCGGACGCGCTCTTTCTGGAAACGCACCCCGATCCGGATCACGCGCCCAGCGACGGGCCCAACATGGTCCCGCTCGACCAGCTCGACGATCTGGTGGATCGCGCCATGGAGGTCTGGCACGCATGCCGGGGATGATCACAGGGGACGAGGCGCGTCGAATCCGGCTGGTCGGCCTCGATGTGGACGGGGTCCTGACGGACGGCGGGATCTATCTGGGTGATGTGAGCGGCGCTCCGCTGGAGTTCAAGCGCTTCGACATCCAGGACGGCATTGGCGTTCGCCTGATGCGCTCGGCCGGCATCAAGGTCGTCATCGTCACGGGACGCGTGTCCGAAAGCGTCCGGCTGCGGGCGATGGAGCTCGAAGCGGACGACGTGGTGCAGGATGCGCAGGCGCGCAAGCTGCCCCTGTTCCGCCGCATCCTCGAACGCCATGGTGTAGCGCCCGCGCAGGCGGCGTTCATTGGCGACGATGTGCCCGATCTGGCGATTCTGCGCTGCGTGGGGATGCCCGTGTGCGTCGCCAACGCCGTGCCTGAGATCCAGGCCGTCAGCCGGATTCAGCTCGAGCGGAGCGGTGGGCACGGCGCCGTGCGCGAATTCGCCGAGCTGCTTCTCACCGCGCGCGATGAATGGAAAGCGGTGGTCGAGCGCTACGTCACAGCGCGTATCTCGCTATCAGAGGAGGTGGCCGAGTGAGCGCCGATCTCGTGGAGCGGGGCCGGCGCGTAATGCGGCAGGAATGGCAGGCACTGCGCGAGCTCGAGCAGCGCCTCGACGGCGAGTTCGCCCGCGCCGTGGAGCTCATGGCCGGCACGCATGGACGAATCATCGTGTCGGGCGTGGGGAAATCCGGACTGATCGCCCGCAAGATCGCCGCGACGCTCACTTCCACGGGCACGCCAGCGGTCTTTCTCCACCCGGTGGAGAGCGTGCACGGCGATCTCGGCATCGCCGGACCGGAGGACGTCGCCATCCTGCTCTCGAAGAGCGGCGAGACGGAGGAAGTGTTCCCGATGCTGGAGCAGTTGCGGCGATTCGGGGTACAGATCATAGCCCTCACCGGCTGCCGCGAATCCACGCTGGGCCGCTGCGCTGATGTCGTGCTGGATACGCAGGTGCGCGAGGAGGCCTGCCCGCACGATCTGGCCCCCACCACGAGCAGCACGGCGGCGCTGGTGATGGGCGATGCGCTCGCTGTCGCGCTGCTCGAGCGCAAGGGGTTTCGTCGCGAGGATTTTGCCCGTTTGCACCCGGGCGGCTCCCTCGGCAAGAAACTGCTTACCCGGGTGCGCGATGTGATGGTCACCGACAATCTGCCCGTCCTGGACGAATCCGCTACCATGCGGGAGGCGGTCGTGCTGCTCGCGAAGCGCCGCGGCACGGTTGCGATCCTCGATGCCGCCCGGCACGTGTGTGGCGTCATCACGGCCGGCGATCTCACACGGCTCATGGAGCGCGAGCAGGACGTGTTCGGCGTGCCGGTGACCGAGGTGATGAATCGGAGCGCCAAGCTTTCACGGGCGGACGAATTGGGGAGTGCAGTCGTCTATCGGATGGAGCAATTCGGCATCATGGCCATGCCGGTCGTCGACGGCGACAACGGCATGGTGGGCATGGTGCATCTGCACGACCTGATGCGATCGGGAGTTGTCTGATGCGACGGGCGGGAATCTTCGCAGCGCTGGTTACCATTCTGACGGCGGCATGCCATAGCGGGACGGAGCCCCGGATCACCGCGGCCAACCCGCTGGCCGATTCGGCGGATCAGGTCATGTTCGGCATCTCGACCATGATCACCAACCAGGGCGTCCTGCGTGCGCAGCTCAAGGCGGATACGGCCTATTTCTTCGACGGCAATTCGCGCATCGAGGTTCGCAATGAGCGCACGCTGTTCTATACGAACACGGGGCAGCAGAGCGCGGTACTCACATCGCGTGAGGGCACGTACCGCGTGCAGATCGGTCAGATGGTGGCGCGCCACGACGTGCTCGTGACGACCACTGATGGCAAGCGCCTCACGACCCAGGAGCTCAACTACAATCAGCAGACGAACCAGGTGAGCAGCGACAGCGCGTTCGTGCTCACGGAACCTGACCGGCAGGTGCGCGGCATCGGCTTCGTATCCGATCCCGAGCTGACGAATTTTACGGTGAGGCGCGTCATGACGGGAAGCGGCACGTTCACGCTGCCCGGGAGTTCGCCGTGAGGATTCTGGCGCCTGCCACCCTGCTGCTGATGGCGGCGGTCGGGCTTCCGGCACAGCAGCCTGGAGCCCCACCCGCGCCGACCGGTCAGTGTCGCCTGACCTTTTCGGCGCGGGATACCACGAGCCCGCCGCGCGTCACATCCACGCGGCAGCCCAGTGGACAGTTCAACAGCTTCATCGGCGGCGGGGTGATTGCGCACTGCCCCGCGCAGGGCATGACACTGGTGGCGGACAGCGCCGAGTACTATGGGGATTCGCGGTTGCTCCATCTCATCGGCCACGTCCACTACACCGAGCCGCGGCTCACGCTCGACTCGGATCTGGCGGACTACTACATGGCGGACGAACGGCTGGAGGCACAGGGCAACGTGCACACGCGGCTCCCGTCGGGCACGACGCTCGATGGCCCGCAGGTGCAATACCTGCGTGCGGTGGCCGGCATTCGCACTGTGGCCAGCATGACCGCGCCGGGCCGTCCGACGATCAAGGTGGTCGAGAAGGACTCGACCGGAAAGCCGGCCGAGCCCATGACGGTCATCGCGAACACGGTTACCATGCAGGGAGACAGTCTGGTGTATGCCGCCGGGCAGGTGGAGATCACGCGGCCGGATGTAATCGCGCGCGGCGACTCGGCATGGATGGATAGCGGGCGGGAATACGCGCGCCTGATGCGCAAGCCGAGCATCACCGCACGTGGCGATCGCCCCTTCGTGCTCACGGGTATGGTTATTGATCTGTACGGCCACAATCGACTGCTGGACCGCGTGCTGTCGCAAGGGTCAGCGCGCGGGGTGAGCAAGGACGCTACGCTCTCGGCAGACACGCTGCTGTTTGCCATGGCCGACGGCCGGCTGCAGCAGGTGAATGGCTGGGGGAAGTCCCGTGCCCGCGCATCGAATCCCACCTATGATATCGTGGCCGATTCACTCGACGTCCACATGCCCGACCAGCATCTGCGCGAAATACGGGCGCTGCGCCAGGCATTCGCGCAGAGTGTGCCGGACACGACGCGGGTGCACACCGCGGAACATGACTGGCTGCGAGGAGACACCATCTTTGCGTTCTTCGACACAACCGCCCGGCCGCCTGGCGATACCGCGTCGCAACCGCAACTCCACGAGCTCCGCTCGAGTGGTGACGCGAGTTCGTTCTATCAGATTGCGCCCAAGGACACGGCGGCGGTGAATCCCGCCGTGAACTACGTGCGGGGGGAGCAGATCACGGTGAACTTCGCCCGCCGCGAGGTGCAGAATGTCGATATCGTGGGCAAAGCCGCCGGCGTGTACCTGGATCCGCTGCCCAGGACGCCGGCGGATACGACGCGACGTGATACCACGTCGCATGCGGCGCCGGCCTTGACACCGGGGCAGGGTGCACCGCGACCTCCGTCGAGGGTCAAGCCATGAGCGACATTCAGCTCCCTCCGGAAGTCGAACAGTTCATCGAGGAGACCGCGCGCGGCGACCGCTCGACGGCGCTGGCGCTGCACGCACTCGTCTGCGCAGCGCGCGACAGCGGCGATGTCATCTTCAACGATGTCGCCATTCTGTATCGCGAGAATCATTTGCGCATGCTGCGCGAGACAGGCGGGGATGCGGACAAGGAGGCCGGCCGGCTGAGCCTCGACGAGGTCCGCACACACCTGTCCAAGACGGTGCTGCCGCGTCTCGTCCAGGAGGGGCTCATCATTCTGCCACCCGGCGGTCTGGGCTCCAACGATGCGGCCATCCATATGGCCGAGCGCTACTGGCTCGCGCTCGTCCCGTACCGTGCGGCCATCAAGCGCTCCAGTATCAGCAACGTGCTGCGTCACACGGGTGAACATGTGGCGCTCCGGTACAGCGGCATTCAGCGCGCGATCGCGCCGCCAGGATCCGGCAGCGTTCTCGAAGCGCTCGGCCTCGTCAAGTCCTACCGCCGCCGCCGGGTGGTGAACGATGTGGCGCTCCGGCTGCAACAGGGCGAGATCGTCGGGCTGCTCGGCCCCAATGGAGCGGGCAAGACGACGACGTTCTACATGATCGTTGGACTCATCGAGCCGCAGGAAGGACGCATCAAGCTGGATGGCGAGGATATCACCGAGATGCCGATGTACAAGCGCGCGCGGCGCGGCATTGGCTATCTCTCTCAGGAACCGTCCATCTTTCGCAAGCTGACGGTGGAGGAGAACATCCTCGCCATCCTCGAGACGATGCCGCTCTCCACGGAAGAACGCCACAAGCGACTGGAACAACTGCTGGATGAGTTGAGCATCAAGAGTTTGCGCGCGAACAAGGCCTACTCGCTCTCCGGCGGAGAGCGCCGCCGTCTGGAGATTACCCGCGCGCTCGTCACACAGCCCCGATTCATGATGCTCGACGAACCGTTTGCCGGGGTGGATCCCATCGCGGTGCACGACATCCAGAGCATCGTCTCCGGGCTGCGGCATCGCGGCATCGGGGTCCTGATCAGTGATCACAACGTCGAACAGACACTGGACATCGTCGATCGCGCCTACATCATGTTTGATGGACAGGTAAAGGTATCTGGCACCGTGCGCGAGCTCGTGTTCGATGACACGGTGGCCAAGATCTATCTGGGCCCGACGCTAACTGCGCGGCTGCGCGCGCGCTTCGCCCGATCCGCCGGACACGCCGCGGCAATGCCGGCCGGAACCACGTACGAGCCAGTCGGAGTCCGAGAGCGATGAAAACCGGTATGCATCAGAGCACGCAGCTCCGACAGGAACTCAAGATCAATCCACGCCTGTATCAGGCGATGGACCTGCTGTACATGCCGCTGCTCGATCTGCAGCAGCACCTCAAGCAGGAGCTCCTCAACAATCCGTTCCTCGAAATGGTCGAGCCAGAGGAGGAAGAAGAAGAGACCACCACGGAGACCGAAGCCGAGGCCGCGCAGGAGGAGGATCGGGGCGCGGACGACATTGATTGGGAGGAAATCCTGCTCAACGGGTTCGACTCGGGCGGACACACGGAGGAGCACGAGGAAAAGGAGTATTTCGAACGCGTGACGGTGGACACGCGCGACCTGAGCGACTATCTGCGCGAACAGATCGCGCTGCTCGATCTCTCTCCCCGCCAGGTCGCGCTCGCCGAGGAATTCATCGGCAATGTGAACGAGGACGGCTACTTGTCGTGCTCCCTGGACGAAATCCGGCGCGGGATCAACGAGTTTGTGGAGCGCGAGGCGGATGAGCGGGGCATCGCGGAGACAGATGCGCTGCAGTATTCCGCCGAGGAGATGGATGCCATGCTCCACATCCTCCAGAATCTCGATCCACCCGGTGTGGGCGCGCGCGACCTGCGCGAATGCCTGCTGCTGCAGTTGCGCGAGGCAGGGCTCGAGCAATCCGTACCGTACCGGCTGGTAAGCGATTGCTTTGACGAGCTGATCAATCACCGCTGGAGCGAGATCTCCAAACGCTTCGGCATTGCGCAGTCGGACGTACAGACCGCGGCTGACGAAATTGCCAAGCTGGATCCCAAACCCGGGCTCATTTACAGCAGCACGGGCGACAGCTATATCGTGCCCGATCTCGTCGTCGAGAAGATCGATGGAGCGTACCACGTTTTCCTCAATGATTCGAACCTGCCGCGCCTCAAACTGAGTCGTGCCTATCAGGAGATCGCGCGCGACAAGAAGAAGTTCGACGGAGAGAACAAGGAATTCATCTCGAACAAGCTCAACTCCGCCAACTGGATGATTCAGGCCATCGAACAGCGCCGCCAGACGATGCTCAAGGTCATGAATTTCATCGTGGATCGTCAGCGGGACTTCTTCGAGAAGGGTGTACAGCATCTGAAGCCGCTCACCCTGCGCGAGGTGGCGGAGGTCATCAACATGCACGAATCCACCGTCAGTCGCGTGACCAACGAGAAGTACGTGCAGACGCCGCGCGGCGTGCTGCCGCTCAAGTTCTTCTTTTCGTCCGGGCTCTCGACCACGGGTGGCGAGGACGTGTCGGCGCGCGGCATCAAGGCGCAGATCGAGAAGCTCGTCGCCGAGGAGGATGCCCGCCGGCCGCTCACGGATCAGGCCATCGTCAACATCCTCAAGCAGGGCGGCGTGCAGATCGCGCGGCGCACAGTTGCCAAGTACCGCGATCAGCTCGGTGTGCTCTCGGCGCGGATGCGCAAGCGCGTATGAGCGTGCCGGCGCCAGGAATCGCTCCCCGCCACGCACCGGTGCCGGATGTGCGGGCGCGCTCCACGGCGCCGGGTACCGTTGACGTGTCCGTGCTGGTTCCCGCTCGCGATGAGGCCGGGAATCTGCCGCTGTTCATGGAGCAGGCGCACGAGGCATTTGCCGCCGCGCCCGAGCGCTACGAAGTCATCGTGGTGGACGACGGATCTCGCGACGAGAGCTGGGAGCTGTTGCAACGGCTGCAGCCCCAATACCCGTTTCTGCGCATCGTCCGGCACCGGTCGCCGCGGGGCATCGCGGATGCGCTCCGCACCGGCTTTCTGCACGCCCGCGGTGACGTGCTCGTATTCTATCCCGCCGATCTCCAGTATCGCCCCAGCGACATCCCGCGGCTCGTGGCGCCCATCCTCGCGGGTGACAGCGACATGGTCACCGGACGCAAGGAGGGCGTATACGAGAAGGCCTTCGTGTCGCGCATTTACAATCGCCTGAGCCGGGCGCTGTTCGACGTACCAGTGCGCGACCTGAACTCGGTGAAGGCATACCGGCGGGAAGTGATGGATGTGCTGCCCATGCGTCCGGACTGGCACCGATACATGATCGTCGTCGCGGCGGCGGCGGGATTTTCAGTGACGGAGATCCCGGTGCCGCTCTACCCGCGTCACGCCGGAAAATCCAAGTTCGGCATCGGACGCATTCCGGTGGGCACGCTCGACATGCTCTCGGTCTGGTTCGAGCTCCGCTTCGCGCAGAAGCCGCTCCTGCTCTTCGGCATGATGGGTGCCGTGCTCTTCGCGCTGGGCGTACTCACGGGCATCGTGGCGCTCGCCATTCGCATCTTCGCCGGCATTGGATTCCGGCCGCTGCTGAACCTCGTCGAGACGTGCGTGATCGTGGGGAGCGTGCTGTTCGTGGGTGGGCTGCTCGGCGAGATGATTGCCGGCCAGCGCGCCGAACTGCGTGAGGTACGCCGGCAACTCTCGGAGGCGCGCGCCGGACGCGGCGACGCACGCGAGCCCTGACATCATCACGCGCCAGGCATGTCTCCCGCATTGCCGCCCAGGTCATCGCCGTGGCGGCGGTACTCTGGTTTGCCGGCCGTGCCCTTGCGCACCAGTGGCACGACGTAGCCCGGGTCATCGCGCATCTCCACATTCACTGGGCACTCGTGATCGCCGCGGCGATCATCATCTTCGCGTCGTACCTGCTGCTCATCGAGCTCTGGCGCATTCTCCTCCGGACGAGCGGTCATCCGGTGCCATTCGGCGCCGCGGCGCACGTCTGGTTCGTGTCCAGCCTTGGGCGCTATGTGCCAGGCAAGGTCTGGCAGCTCGGCGCCATGGGGGTCATGCTCCAGAAGTTCGCCGTCCCCGTTGCCACGTCCACGGCGGTCGCGCTGGTCAACGTGCTGATCAACACGCTCGCGGGATTCGCGGTGCTCTTCATCCTGGGCGCCCGCACACTCGCCCTGCCTCGCGCCGCAATCATTCTGCTCGTCGTCCTCTCCGTCGGGCTCGCCGTCATGCCGGTTCTGCTGCCACGTGTGGCGACGCTCTACACCCGCATCACCAGCCGCACGCTGGCACTGGAGCGTCTCTCCGGCCGGGCCGTATGGCTCACCGCATTCGGCGGCGCCGTGCAATGGTGTCTCTACGGCGTGGCGTTCTGGCTCTTCGCCAGGGGCGTCCTGGGAACGGCCCCGGGTCCGATCAGCGCCTACGTCGCCGCATTTACCGGATCCTATCTGATCGGTTTTCTGGCGCTGTTCGCGCCCGGCGGACTCGTCGTACGCGAGCTCGTCCTGGCGGGAAGTCTCACCCGGCTCGGGCTGTTCACGGCGAGCGATGCCACGGTGCTCGCCGTGACATCACGGCTCTGGCTCAGCGTGCTCGAGGTCGTACCGGGTCTCCTGCTGCTCGCGCGGCGCCGCGCGGCGATGCCGGATGCATCGCCGGCCTCGGCGTCGGAGAGTCAGCCGTCGCGCGCCAGGCGGATACCGTAGCGCCCGAGAAATTGCGCGAGCTCCTCCGTCAGTGCCGAACCAGCCCGGCTGCGCGACCGCCCGCTCAGGTCCAGCCAGTGCACGCCGCGCGACCGCAGCAACGCGATCACGCTTTCAGACAGCGCACTGTCGGTGAATACCGTATCCCCGCCAGCGAGCGCCGCGTCAGACAGCACGCTACTCTCGTGCACCCAGAGCAGGCGATAGACTGTGTGGTCCCGCGCGTACAGACGAAACGGATTCGCCTCGGAGATCACGATGCCGGCATGCGTGACATACCGGTCGAATTCAGCCATCATCCCGGCAATCAGCTCGCCGCGGCGCTCCGCGCTGATGGTGAGCGGAAATTCCGGCGCGCGCCGAATGACTTTTGCCGGCGAACCCACGGCCAGACTGTTCGGCGGAATCGCGCCCGACACGAGCGAGTTCGCCCCGATCACGGAGCCGTCGCCAATGGTACTGCCGGGCATGATGAACACGCGCCATGGCAACCAGACGCTCCTGCCCAGCGTCACCGGCTCGTAAGTGACGGGATAGCCGTCCAGCACGTTCAGCCACGCGCCGTGAGTAAAGATGAGACAGTGGCCGCCAATGCCGGTGTCATCGCCGATCGTGACGGGCTTGGTGGGGTTGATGAACGCCATTTGCAGCACGATCGTGCGACTGCCGAGTGTGAATCGCGACTCGGGAAGTTGCGGGCCGCCCACGTAGACCTGTTCGCGGATGCGCGCATCCTCGCCGATTTCGATCGTCTCACACGACACGTAGCTGAACGTGCCCACACTGGAATGCCGGCCGATCCTGATCGACTTTCCCTGCACGACCGCGAGCAGCCCGATCTCCACATGGTCGCCCAGCTCGACGTGGTCGCCCACGACCACGGCGCCCGGCGCGAAGGTGACGCCGCGCCCGATCCGGTAGCCGAGAAACGTGCGATATGCCCAGCGCTTGAGAGGACTCGGCATCCAGCCGAATACCAGGAAGTGCCGCCATGGTATGCGCGACTTCGGAACCAGCGATTGGCTCATGCGTCTCTCATTGGGGAAGTCAGTGGCGGGAGCGGCAACGTTACCGCGCCTTCACGAATTGCGTCAAGTGCCGACGCACCACGAGAGGGCACGTCCGTGATGGAGCCGGAATGATCGTCCTGCCCGATCGCGCCGCACTCGCGCCTGCTGAACAATACGCGCTGGACCTCCTCGTCGACCTCTCCCGGCTCGTCCCCGCGGATCACGCCGAGGTGGACCTGGTGCGCCTGGTGATCGGCGAAGAGCAGGGGAGGGGGAGCTCGATTCGCGCGCTGGCCGCGGAGAACTGGGGCATCACGCACGGTGATGGCATCGTGGTTGTGCCGCGCCGGACACTCGCGTGTATCACGGATGTGGTGAGCGGCGCGCGCGAACGACGCAGCTCCGTGCGCGACCGGTTTGGCCGGGTGCCTTCGGCGGAGAACGCGCTCGTGTCCGAGGGGCTGGAGCGCGATCCCGTTGTCTCGCGCGCCGCGCTCGCACTCCGACAGGCGGTGGTCGCCGGCGCCGCGGCGCGGCCGGTCCGCCTCGTTGCTCCGTGGCCCGATGGTCGCCGCTGGGCCGTCGCATTCACTCACGACCTCGATGTCGTCTCGCTCTGGCCTGCGTTCACGCTGCTCCGCATCGGCGAGCTCCTTGGCAAGCGAGAGGGCGGGCGTGCGCTGCGCGCAGCGCGCGCCGCCGCCGCCGCCATTGCGCGCGCGCCGGTGCAGGATGCCGTACAGGCGCTGCTGGCGATGGAGCGCAGCCGCAATGTGGTTTCAACCTGGTTCATTCTCTGTGGCACGCCCACGCTGCGGACCATGCGCGCTGGAGATCTCACATACCGGCCGGAGTCGCGCGGTGCGCGCCGCATTCTTGCCGCCGTCGCATCGGCGGGGCATGAGATCGGACTGCATGGCAGCTTCGAGACCATGGAAACGCCGGCACGGTTCGCGCCGCAGCGCGAGCGGCTCATCGCGCTGACGAACGCCGCGGTCCAGGGTGTGCGCCAGCATTTCCTGCGCATCCAGCCGGCTCTCAGCGAGCACGTCATGGCCAGCGCCGGCTTCACGTACGACTCGACCCGGGGTTTCGCCGATCGCAACGGCTTCCGCTCCGGCGTCGCGGACATCTTTCCAGTCTGGTACGATGACGCACCGGACATTGCCAGCTTTTCCGAAGCGCCGTTTTGCTGGATGGATCGCGCGTTGAGCAAGTACCGGGGAACGGAAGACCCGGCAGCCTGGGTCGCTGATGCGATCGAGCTCTTCACGACGTGCCGCGAGGTGGAAGGTCTCTGGACCGGAATCTGGCATCCGAATCTTGCTGCTCCGCTCGGCTATCCCGGCGCTCCGGAAGCGTACGCCGGATTGCTGCAGGCCGCGATTGACGGCGGAGCCTGGGTGGACACGCTCTCGAACATCGTAGGGTGGCGCACTGCACGTCGCTCCGTTCGGATTCGCACCGTGGCCGCGGATGGACGCATCGAGGCATACGCATCGGCTCCCGCGGGGATGGAGCTGATGCTCGAGGATGCCTGCGGTGCGCACCGCGAACGCGTTTTCGCGGATGTGCTCCCGTGAATTTGTCTCCCGGAGCGGATCGCGAGCTGCAGGTGCTTTTTCTTTCGCATTCATTTCCGCGCACGCCCGCCGACCCCGCTGGCTCCTTCGTGCTGCGCCTCGCGGTGGCGCTTCGAAGCGAAGGGGTGCACGCGACCGTGGTCGCACCGGGGGGCCCCGGTCTTGCCGCGCGGGATGTGTTCGAGGGAATCCCGGTCACGCGCTTTCGCTACGCCCCGCGGCGACTGGAGACGCTTGCCTATACCGGCACGATGCTCGACCAGGCCACGCACTCCGTGCGAGCGCGCGCCGTGCTTGCCAGCATGGTCACCGCGAATCTGGCAGCGGCCTACGCGGCGGTGCGGCGTACGCAGCCGGCGCTCCTCCATGCGCACTGGTGGTTTCCCGGAGGACTCGTGGGTGGACAACTGGCGCGCATGCGACACCTGCCGCTCGTGACCACACTGCACGGTTCCGATCTGCGCGCCGCGCAGGCAACGCCCATGGCAACGCGACTCTTCCGTCGCGTCATGCGTCAGTCTACAGTTGTGACCACTGTGTCGCGCTGGCTCGCGGCGGACACGACCCGGCTCGTTCCGGATACACACCCCATCGTGGGTCCCATGCCGGTAGCGCCCGATCTCTTCCACCCCGGCACCGCTCGAGCGCGTGATCGACTGCTTTTCGTTGGAAAGCTCAACGAGCAGAAGGGAATTGTCCCGCTCCTCGAAGCGCTGGCACGCATGCACGCAAATCCGCATCTCGACGTGGTGGTCGGTATTGGCAGTGATTCCACGCCAGCACGAACGCTGGCGGAATCGCTCGGCATTGGCGCCCGGATCACCTGGCATCCACTCCTCACACAGGCCGCGCTCGCGGAGCTCTATCGCTCCGACACGGTCTTCGTCGCTCCGATGACCGGCGAAGGGCTGGGGCTCGTGGCCATCGAGGCCGCCCTCTCCGGCATGCCCACTGTGGCCTTCGCCTCCGGCGGTCTCACGGACATTGTCGTGCCGGAGCGTACCGGGGTTCTGGTTCCACCGGGAGACGTCGATGCCCTTGCCGCCGCGCTGGATCGCGTGCTTGCGCAGCCGGATCAGGGAGCGGCGCTCGGAGCGACAGCCCGGGCGCATGCGCTTGCCACCTTTGCGCCGGACGCGGTGGCGCGCCGCTATGTCGATGTCTATCGCGGGGTGCTCGCCACCGCGCCGGCCGCACTCCAGATTGGTTCACTGTCGTGATGCAACTGGCGTCTGCGCCCGAATCGGCGCAATTTACAGGACGTTGCGGCGCGTTCTCCACGATTGCACCCGGCTCCCGGGTTCCCGCCACACGCGCCCCGCGCGGTGATGGTGTGTCGGTATCCTCACCTTCTGACCGATAATGCCGCGTTCCGCTGCCGTGCCAAAGACAACGCCTCGGGCCATGCCGGGCGCGGCGCCGTTCGCGCCCCGCTTCGCGGGCGCATGGGCCGCCGCGGTGTATGCCGTCTGCACGTTCGTGCTCGCCTGGCCGGCGTTCGCCGGAAAGTTCCTCGTGAGTCCGATCAGCGATCAGTACATCGGCGGCTATCCGGTGCGCGAATTCGCGGCGCATCTGCTCAAGACCACGGGCAGCTACCCGCTCTGGAACCCGTACATTTTCGGCGGCATGCCGTTCGTCGGCGCCATGAACGGTGACGAGTTCTACCCGACCTTTCTGCTGCGACTGATCTTTCCCGTGGATGTGGGGATGACGTGGGGATTCATCATCCACATTTTCCTGGCCGGGCTCTTCACCTACCTGTTCCTGCGCGCGTGCCGATTCTCCTTTCTCGCCGCGCTCACGGGCGGCCTGGCCTACATGATGGGCGGGCCGATCTCATCGTACGTCTCGCCCGGGCACGACGGAAAACTCTTCGTGAGCGCGCTGATGCCGCTGGCGCTCTGGATGCTGCTGCGCGGCATGCGCGACGGGCGCCGCTGGGCCTGGGGAGTGCTGGCGCTCACGACCGGACTCGCGGTGCTCAGCCCGCACCCGCAGCTGCTCCAGTACATGCTCCTCACGCTCGGCGCCTTCGCGCTCTGGCTCGTGTTCACCGCGGATGATACCAGGGCGCTGGAGCGGCGGACCGCCTGGCGCCGCCTGGGGATGGGGGCGATCGCGGTCGTCCTCGGTTTCCTGATGGGCGCCGTGCAGTATCTCCCGTTCATCAAGTACATCCCCTGGTCGCCCCGATCGCAGGGGATGGCGGGAGGCTATGCGCACGCGATCTCCTACTCGTTTCCCATCGAGGAATTGATCAATACGTACGTCCCGCAATTCACTGGCATCCTGGACAATTACTGGGGGAAGAACGGCATTCACTTCCACAGCGAATACCTTGGCGTCGTCGTCTTAGTGCTCGCGGTGCTCGGCCTGGCACGCCTGCTGCGTGGCGCGCATCACTCGTTTGCGCGCTTCTGGCTCGGCGTTCTCATCGTCGCACTTCTCTGGTCGCTTGGCGGCTACACGCCGTTCTATCACCTGGTGTACGCCCTTGTCCCCGGCACGAAGTTCTTCCGGGCGCCAAGCACGATGTTCTTCAACGTCGCCTTTGCCATCGCGATCTTCGTGGCGCTCGGCGTGGAGCGGCTGCAGGCGCGCGAGGTGACCATCCGCTATGCCGTTGGCTGGCTCATCGTCGGCGCCATCGTGCTGCTGCTCGGTGTGAGCGGGGCACTGACCACCGCAGCCGAGACCATCGCGCCCGTCAGCCGGCTCGACGCGGTCATCGCCAACGCGCCCCACCTGCTCGGCGGGGCGGTTCGCTCGGCGGTGTTCACGCTCATCGCTGGCGGACTACTGCTCCTGGCGGCGACGGACCGCCTGGGGAGCCGGACTACCGCGTGTGCGCTCATCGTGCTGCTGGCCGCCGACCTCTGGAGCATCGAGCGGATCTACTGGCGCTTCTCGCCGCCAGCCACGACGCTCTACGCCAGCGATCCGACCATTGACTATGTCAAGGCGCAGCGCGAACCCGGGCGCGTCCTCGCGATTCCGCTGGGGCAGGACTTCGCGTACCACGATCCGTTTCTCTTTGGCGACGCGCTCATGGTGCATGGCGTGCGGCAGGTGCTCGGCTACCAGGGCAACTCCATGCGCTTTTACAGCGAACTTACTGACAACGCATTGGGAAGCCCGCAGCTCTGGCATCTGCTGAACGTGAAGTACCTGCTCACCAACACGGACTCGACTCCCATTCCGGACTCGCGCCGCCTTGTCGGCCCGGTCAAGGACGCGGCTGGCAGCACGGTGTACCTCTACTCGGTACCGGGGGACAATCCTGCCGCCTGGGTTGCCCCGGCCATCGTCAAGGCCCCCGATGACGCAGTGCTTGCCACCGTGCTGGACCAGCGGTTCGACATGCGAAGAGCGGCGCTCTTCGATACCGCCGCGCGCGTGACCAGCCAGAAGTTGACGGCGCTGCCAGACGCCAGCCCGATCCGTCCGATCGTGACGCGCTACGAGCCCGGACATATCGAAGTCGAGCTCGACCAACCGGCCTCGGCAGGCGCGGCGCTTGTCGTGTCGGAGAATTACTACCCGGCCTGGACGGCCACCGTGGATGGTAAACCGGCGACCGTCGGCCGAGCCGATCTCGCCCTGATTGGTGTTGCGCTTCCCGAGGGATCCAGAAAGGTCGTCCTGACCTTCGGGAGGTCGACCTTCCGGCATGGGGTGCTGATCACTCTGATTGCGCTGCTGGCGGTGCTGGTCATGATCGGGGGAGGGGTGGCTCTGGAGCGCAGACCGCATGAGTGAACGCGCTCTCGTAGTCATCCCCACCTACAACGAACGCGCCAACATCGAGCGCATCATCCCCGCGGTGCTCGCGCAGGACGAGCGGCTGGAGGTGCTCGTGGTGGACGACGGCTCTCCCGATGGCACCGGCGAGATCGTGGATTCCATCGCCGCTTCCAACTCGAAGGTTCACGCCATTCACCGGGCGGGCAAACTGGGCCTTGGCACTGCATATCTGGCCGGGTTCAAGTGGGCAATCGAACAGAATTACGACTTCGTGTTCGAGATGGACGCTGACTTCTCGCATGACCCGGTGCATCTGCCGCAGTTTCTGCACGCGATACGGGACGCCGATCTCGTGCTGGGATCACGCTATCGCAAGGGCAAGGTGACCGTGGTGAACTGGCCCATGACCCGCCTCATGCTCAGCTATGGAGCAAACCTTTATGCGCGCGTCGTAACAGGGCTTCCGCTTGACGATTGCACCGGCGGCTTCAAGTGCTTTCGCAGGTCGGTCCTGGAGGCAGTCAACCTTGATTCCGTGCGCTCGAATGGCTATGCGTTTCAGATCGAAATGAGCTTCCGGGCGTGGCAGAACGGATTTCGCATCGTTGAAATTCCGATCGTGTTCGTGGACCGGACGGAGGGAGAGAGCAAGATGTCGAAGAAAATCATTCGTGAAGCCGTGTGGATGGTCTGGCGGTTGCGGTGGTGGTCGTTGACCGGACGGGTGTAATGGCAACACGGAAGTTCTACAAGATGAGCGGTTCGGGTAACGATTTCGTGATTTTCGACACCCGGCATGAGGGAGCCGGGGCACTGGACGATGAGGTCGTTATTCAGGCCCTGTGTGCGCGGGGCACCGGAGTAGGCGCGGATGGGCTGGTCTTCCTCGATCAGGCCGACGACACGAGCGGCGCAGACGTACGAATGCGCTATTTCAACAGTGACGGACTGCACGCCTCGATGTGCGGCAATGCCGCGCTGTGCGTGACGCGTCTGGCGACCGATCTGGAAGCGGCGCCAAAGACCGGAATGCACATCCAGACGGATGCTGGCGTGCTGGCCGCGCGCATGGTGGCGGCCACTCCGGAGGTGGATTTGCCGCAGGTGAGCGAGGTGCGGCCTGATGTGGCGATTGCCCGGGCGGCGGGCGAGGAGCGCATGGGCTTCTGTCGCCCGGGCGTACCACATCTGGTGGTCCGTTGCGCGGACGTCCTCCCGGTTGACGTCATTTCGCGTGGCAGGGAGCTCCGGCGGGATCCGTCGCTGCAGCCAGCCGGAGCGAACATTGACTTCGTTTCGCGCCGCGAAGACGGGAGCTGGGCCATCCGGACCTACGAGCGCGGCGTGGAAGGGGAAACGCTGGCGTGCGGAACGGGCGCGATAGCCGCGGCAATTCTGCTGTCCGCCTGGGGCGACTCCAGGCTTGAAACCAACCTGACCACGCATTCGGGTCGCTTGGTCAGCGTGCGGCTGCGTCGGGAGGGCGACGTGTGGTATCCGTCGCTTCGGGGCGAGGGACGGCTGGTTTTCACCGGACAGCTGGCAGATCGGTAGCGAGTTGTCGGCAATGGTGGGACAGCGGGTTCACGGCAGGCGCGGCCGTAATGGCACTCGCCTCATGTGGTCAACTCCAACATATGCAATGGCAACGACTTGGAAGGCAGCCGGCGGGGTAGCGCCGGCGGCTTTCCACATTTGTCCACCATCTTTAGTTTACATAACATATCTTATACGCATCAGCCGACCGAGCGCAAAGAAACGGGGGCTCCTGACACCTCGAAGCCCCCGTCGCGACAGCTACAGGACGCTGTCTATCCCTGCTTCGCTGCCTTGGCTTCGATCTCGCCGAGTCGGATCTTGGCCTCCGAAGCCGCCGGACTCGAGGGATCATCGGCCAGCTTCTGCCAGATCGCTTTGGCGTCGGATGATTTTCCGGCGTCCATGAGCGCCCGCGCGGCGCTCGCCAGATACACGTCCCGGTCGGCCGGATAGGTCGCCGCAGCCGCGGCCTTCTGGTATGCGGCGGCCGCTTCGGCGGGCTTGTTCGTCTGGTCGTACCCGGCAGCGGTCAGGTTGTATGCGCTGGCACGCATGACCTTGTCATCCGACGAAAGCAGCGACGCCAGTTGCTTGATCCCCTCTTCGTACCGGCCATTGTCGTAGAGAACTTCGGCCAGGAGGAGTCGCGCCTGATCCCCTGAGGGCGTCTTGCCGTACCGGCTCACGATCTTCTCCAGATTGCTCTGGGCCAGTGGCAGGTTGCCGGCCGTGAGCGCCAGTTCCGCATCGCTGAGGGCCGCGGAGGCATTGCTTGCCTGCACGGCCTGGGACTTGTGGTAGAACCACCCGCCTGCCGCTGCCACCACAATGACCACGGCCGCGATGGTCAGCTGCCTGGAGTGCAGTTCAGCCCATTCGATAATGTTTTCGGTGCGCTCATCGAAATCAGGGCGCCCATATGCTCCCGTACGTGTCATCAGCAATCCGGTTGGAGTGATCTCGTGCGTTCGACGATGCGAGCCGGGCCGGGATGCCGCCCTCCGTCGAATGCCCCTGGGGTGACTCGAACACCCGGCCAACGGTTTAGGAAACCGCTGCTCTATCCACCTGAGCTACAGGGGCGAAATTGGTATCATGGCGTCGCAGCGTGCGCCGCGCCGGGCTCCTGAGCACTTGTGCCGCCGTATAACCTTCAAAGCTAAACCCTCGCCAAATATCGCGCGACCCTCACGCCTTGGCGTCCTGGCGTGTCGGGCGTCCCTGCCGCTTCACTGTGGAGGCTCTCCGATGGATTCTATCTGCCGCCGGCTCTGGTGCTGTGTTCTTGCGCTGGTTTCCGTCGCTACGATTCCAACCGCGGCTGCGACGCAGAACAGCGCCCCTCGTGAGCGCACGAGGGCTCGGCCGACGCGCTCCGACAGCACCGCTGCCTCCCCAGCGTACGATCCTGCCCTGCGCGGGCTCCGGTGGCGCCTGGTGGGACCGTTTCGCGGCGGGCGCGCGGTCGCCGTCGCCGGAGATCCCACGCATCCGCTCGTCTTCTACTTCGGCGCCGTGGACGGCGGCGTCTGGAAGACGGAGAACGCGGGTGCAACATGGCGGAATGTCACGGACGGTACCACCGACATTGCCAGCGTCGGCGCCCTGGCCATTGCGCCGTCGGATCCCAACGTGATCTATGTTGGCACCGGTGAAGCCGACTTCCGCGAGGATCTCACCGGAGGCACAGGCATGTACCGCTCCACCGACGGCGCGCGAAGCTGGCGGCACATCGGCCTGGAAGACTCCCGCCACATCGCCGCTGTCCGGGTGGACCCGCATGATCCCGATGTCGTCTACGTCGCGGCCATGGGCCATGCCTTTGGCCCCAATCCGGAACGCGGCGTGTATCGCTCACGGGACGGCGGAGCGACCTGGCGGCGCGTGCTTTTCCTGAATGACAGTACCGGTGCGATCGACCTCGCCCTCGACCCCGCCAACCCGCGGATTCTCTACGCAGCCATGTGGAAGTTCGAGCGTTTCCCCTGGGGCTTCAGCGCTGGTGGCGGCCGCAGCGGACTCTGGAAGAGTACGGATGGCGGAGACCACTGGACCGAGTTGACGAGCCATGCCGGCCTGCCTGATGCCCCGATCGGGAGGATCGGCATCACCGTGTCCCCCGCCCGCCCGTCCCGACTCTGGGCCAGCGTCGAAGCGCGTGATTCGTCCGGCGGCATCTTTCGCTCCGACGACGCCGGCGCGACGTGGGCGCGGGTGAACCGCGAGCAGAAGTTCATGGTGCGTCCCTGGTACTTCTCGGGAATCACCGCCGACCCCGCGAACGAGAATACGGTGTACGTGCTGAATCTGGAGACGTGGCGCTCCGTCGATGGCGGCGCGACGTTCTCGCGCGTGGCCGCCCCGCACGGCGACGATCATACGCTCTGGGTGGATCCCACGGACGCGACGCGCATGATCGAAGGGAACGATGGCGGCGCGACCGTCAGCCTGGATGGCGGTGAGAGCTGGTCGAGCATCGACAACCAGCCCACCGCACAGTTCTACCATGTGATCACGGACAATCAGTTTCCCTACCGCATCTACGGCGCGCAGCAGGACAACACCACGGTCTCCATCGCCAGCCGGTCGGACCATGGCACGATAACCGAATCGGACTGGCACGATGTCTCCGGCGGAGAGAGCAGCTACATCGCTCCCAAGCCGGGAGATCCGCACGTCGTGTTCGCCGGAAGCTACATGGGCACCGTCACGCGCTTCGACGATCGCACCAACCAGTCGCGCGATGTGTCCATCTGGCTCAACAACTACGACGGCTACGCCGCGAAGGACGTCCCCTATCGATTCCAGTGGACATTTCCCATTGTGTTCTCGCCACACGACAGCAACACGCTCTACGTTGCCGCGCAGTACGTCTTCCGTACGTCATCCGACGGAGAGAGCTGGACGCGCATCAGCCCCGACCTGACACGCCACGACTCGGCGACGCTGGGGCCTGTGGGCGGAGCCGTGACCAGGGACATGACCGGCACTGAATGGTACGGGACCATCTTCGCGCTGGCCGAATCCCCTGTCAAAGCCGGCGAGCTGTGGGCGGGGTCGGATGACGGCCTGATACATCTCTCACGCAATGGCGGCGCCAGCTGGACCGACGTGACGCCGCAGGGGCTCAAGCCCTTCACGCGCGTGAGCATCATCGAGCCCTCGCACTTCGACGCGGGCACCGCGTACGTGGCGGCCAACCGGTATCAGCTCGATGAAATGCAGCCGCTGCTCTTCAGGACCACGGACTACGGGAGGAGCTGGACGCAGATTACCGCCGGAATTCCCGCCACGGCCTACACCCGCTCCATCAGGGAAGACCCGGTGCGACGCGGTCTGCTCTTCGCGGGCACCGAGTCCGGTGTCTGGGTCTCCTTCGACGATGGCGGGCACTGGCAATCGCTGCAGCTCAATCTCCCCCGCTCGTCCGTGCGTGATCTCACCATTCACGGCGCCGATCTCATCGTCGCCACCCATGGCCGCGCTTTCTGGTCGCTCGATGACATTGCGCCGCTGCGCCAGCTCGCCGACTCCATTCGCCACGCTGGCGTCTTTCTCTATACGCCGGAACCCGCCATCCGCTTTCTGGGCGGGAATGGTCACCGGTCGAACGCCGGCGACAATCCGCCAGATGGTATCATTGTGGACTACTGGTTGCGGTCGCAGCCGCACGACACGGTCACCCTTGCCTTCTTCGATAGCACGGGCGCGGTGGTGCGCCGCTTCACCAGTAGCGCCGCCAGGGATACCGGTTCCACGCACCGGGACACCACCGTGGAAGACAGTGCCTCGTACGCGCCCAGCGACTCGACCGTCGCTACGCACGCGGGCGCAAATCGCTTCGTGTGGAATCTCCGTGCGGAGCCAGCCCACAAGCTCGACGACGTCGTCGTGGACGAGGGCATGCTGGATGGACCTCTGGTGGTGCCCGGGACATACACGGCTCGACTCTCTGTTGGCGGGACGACGGTGGAACGCCGCTTCCAGGTCACCGAAGATCCGCGCGTCCGGACGTCGCCCGCGGATCTCGCGGCCGAGTACGGGCTGGCGCTGCAGGTGCGCGACGCGATCGACTCGACGGTCGTGGCCGTCCGGCGCATCGAGAGCATCCAGGAACAGCTCCGGCATCGGAGTGCGCAGGCGAAGCACATGCCGTACGA